>JRYL01000864.1_pt1 | contig 47149 bp, 43 predicted proteins | sample 235391 | NCBI WGS metagenome assembly JRYL01 (sample SAMN03074223, study PRJNA261481) | activated sludge metagenome | biome: Wastewater Treatment Plant; feature: Wastewater; material: Activated sludge; isolation source: activated biomass of a wastewater treatment plant treating wastewater from... ...
GGCTGGATGCGCGCAGCGATTCGCCCGACCAGCGCCTGCCGCTGTTCTACCTGGATCCGGATGCGGAAACGACGCTGCGCGACCTGCCGGAGGCCGCACGCGCCGGTGCCTGCTTCGTCATCGGGCCGGAAGGCGGGCTGGGCGAGCGGGATCTGGCGCTGCTGCGCGCCAGCGGCGCGATCGGCATCAGGCTCGGGCCGCGCGTGCTGCGGACCGAAACCGCGGGACTGGCCCTGCTGGCCGCGATGCAGGCGCTGTACGGGGATTTCTGATGGGGATCACGCCGCTGCGCGAATGTCGCTCGGGCGATGGGCGGACGCGAAAATCCGGCACACCGCCCGACGAGACGGGCTGGACTCAGGCCACCACGGTCGAATCGATCTCGGCAATGCGCGCTTCGATGGCCGCCAGATCCGGGATGACCGCCTCTTCGTCGCGCAGCATGACGCGCATCAGCACGCCTTCTGCAGACACATCGTCATCACCGCTGTCACGCGCCAGCGCATCGTGCGATACCGTGACCAGGCGCGGGAAGCCCTGGGTCAGCATGGCAAAGTATGAATGGCGCGGATTGCCGCCCAGGGCCTTGAGCACCACGACCTTGGCACCGAATTCGCTCTCGTGCTCGGCCGAACCGATCATGCGGGCATAGGAGATGACCGGCAGGCGCCAGCCGCGCCAGCGAATGCGACCCAGCATCCAGGCCGGTGCCCCGTCCACCGGGTCGGGCGGCGAATAGGTGATCACCTCGGCCACTGTCGCGTTGGGCAGCAGTGCCCGTGCGCCGGTGACGGCGATCATGACGCCTCGGATGTCCTGCGAGACTACGGTGCTCATCCCTGCAACTCCCTCAGCGCGCCACGCGCGCAACGCAACGCTGTGCCAGCTCGCGCGGCGAACCGGTGAATTCGACCACGCCGCGGGCGCGCGCACCGTCCACCATCGAACTGACCACGCAGGACTCCGGATCCTGCGCCCAGACCTCACCGCCCTTGGTGGTGAGGTAGGCCGCACCTTCCACGGCGTCGCCCGCCATGCCGCTGAAGATGATGGCCGTGGCCTTGCTGCCGAAGCGATCGGCCACGTCCTGCAACACGGTGTCGATCGACGGCGTGTAGCGCGGCGGTTTTTCGTGCGGACGGGCGACCACGCTGCCGTCGGCTTCCAGCACGACGTGCTCGGTCGCGGGAATGACGAGCACCTCGCCCTTCTTCGCGGGCACTGCTGCCGATGCGATCCGGACCAGCAGCGCGGAGGCCTTCTGCAACTGCTGGGCGAGGCGTTCGAAATAGCCCGACTCCAGGTGCTGCACCAGCAGGAATACCGCCGGCAGATTGGCCGGAAGCTCGGACAGGAAGATTCGCACGGCATCCGGCCCGCCGATCGAAGCTCCCAGGACGAACACGTGGCCGAGCGGGCTGGCATCGGCTGCGGTAGCGGCCGTCGCGGTGTCCACCGCGCTGGCGGGAGCCTCCACGAGACCCATGGCGACCATCAGCGGATCAACCTCTTCCTCTTCGATCGGTTCCAGGCTGAACTTGTCGAGATCGCCGAAATCATAGGTCGGCTTTGCCTCGGCTCCGGTGGCGGAGTCCGATTCGGCCAGCGTGACCCCCTCGTCCAGCGATGCCAGCGCCAGCTCCAGTCCACCACCGGCGACCGGCACACGCGCGGCGCTCGCCGGTTCCGCATTCGCCGCCGCGACCGGCGCAGACGCGTCGATGTCGGCAGGCGCATCGAAGGCGGAAAAATCCAGATCCTCCAAGGCGGCTCCGTTGTCCGTGGTCTCAAATGCATCCAGCTGCGCCGCAAGGGCCGCAACCTCGTCGTCCAGCGCGCCGGCCGAATCCGCGTCGTTCTCGCTTGCGCCGTCGTCCAGGCTCCAAGCTTCGGCATCGAAGCCCATCCCGGGTGCCGCCGCATCTTCCTGCGCCGTGGATTCCCCGGAGGCCGGATCGGCGAATTCAATGCTCCCGGAATGTTCCGGGCCGCCCCGATCGCCTGTTCCATCGGATCGGGAGCCGTCCTGCCCGACGGCCGGAGCAGGCGCGTCCGACGGCGCTTCCTCACCGAAATCCCAGTTGAACTCCGCGAACTCTTCGGTCGCGGCGAGCATCACCTCGGCGTCGGGCGGCGAAGTCTCGCGCGCCGGTGCCTCGGCATCGAGAGCGAGCGCCCGCTCGATCTGCGCGTCGCCCAAGGCTTCATCCGCCAGCACCGCCGCATCGACCGCGCCAGGCGTGGGCGCAAGCAGCTCGGGCGCGGGCGCATCCGCCAGGCTCAGGGCGTCTGAAAGCAGGTCGAAATCAATGTCCAGCGCCGCGCCCGCGCCCTGCGGCGGCTCGCGCGCACCCGCCGGTGCTGCGGTGAATTCCTCGCTGAATTCCCCGGTATCGGCACGCGAAAGCTCCGGCACCTCGGGCAGCGCATCAACGGGAACCGTTCCGGAGATGTCGAGGGCCTCGTCGATGAAAGGGGTCACGTCCGGCTCGGGGACCAGCTCGGCCGGTGTCGGAACGGCACCGGGATCGGGAAAAAGCGACACGGGCTCGCGCAGGCGCCCGGCCCCTTCCGGCACGGGCGGCATGGTTTCGCCGTGACCCAGGACCTTGGCGGCAAGATGCCGCGCCCAGCGCGCCAGATCCCAGCCTTCCAGCGAGCGACTGACATCCGCGTCGTTGAACACGACGTTGATTTCGGGGTCGTCGAGCACGGCCTGCAGGTGGTCCAGGGTGTCGTCCAGCCCTTCCTCCAGGTTGACAATCACCACGTTGAGTGCGCCGCCCAGCGCGCTCGGACCGGGCGCGGCGGAAGGCTCACCCTCGAAGGCGATGGAGGCACCGAGCTCCTGCAGCGCATCGCGCAGCTGGCGGCGCGCGCCGTCATCCCGGCCCAGGAGGGCGACCCGGCAGGACTCAGCCGAGATCGCCACGGTGCACCTTCAGGATTTCGTCCACATTGCGCATCAGGTCCGCCTCTTGGTACGGCTTGCCGAGGTAGCGATCAACGCCGATCTCGAACGCGCGCTGGCGATGCTTTTCGCCGGTGCGCGAGGTGATCATGATGATCGGGATGCCGCGCAGGCGCACATCGTTGCGGATGTGCGTCGCCAGCTCGTAGCCGTCCATGCGCGGCATCTCGATGTCGAGCAGCATCACGTCGGGCACCCGTTCGGTCAGTTTCTCGATGGCGTCGACGCCGTCCTTCGCGGTGAGCACCTCGTAGCCATGGCGCTCCAGCACGCGGCCGGTGACCTTGCGCATCGTGATCGAGTCGTCCACCACCATGACCAGCGGAACGCGGCTGACGGGTGCGGCCGGTGCCGCTTCGACCACCCCACCGTCGAGGTGCATGGCGGTGTAGCGACGCACCAGCGGCGCGACGTCGAGAATCACGATGACGCGGCCATCGCCCATGATGGTGGCACCGAAGATGCCGGGAATCGAACTGACCTGGGCACCCACCGGCTTGACCACGATCTCGCGGCTGCCGATGACGTGATCCACGCAGATCGCGGCGCGCTGGTCGCCGGAACGGGCCAGCAGCAGCGGCACCTGCAGGCTGCCCTCGGCGCGGACCGGAGCCTGCCCCAGCAGGCGGCCCAGGTCATGGATCACATAGTCCTCGCCCGCGTAGACGAAGCTGGGCGCGCCTGTGGCGAGCTGTGCGTCCAGTTCGCTGCGATCGATGCGCGCCACGCCCTGAACCGAGGCAATCGGCACGGCGAAGGATGTTTCGCCCTGCTGCACGAACACCGCCTGCGTCACCGCCAGGGTGAAGGGCAGCCGCACCGTGAACACGGTTCCCTTGCCGCGCTCGGACTCGATGGTCAGCGAACCGCCGAGCTGGCGGATTTCGCTGTGAACCACGTCCATGCCGACGCCGCGGCCGGCGATCTTGCTGACCGTGGATGCGGTGGAAAAACCGGACTCCAGGATGAAGGCGTACAGCGCCTGGTCGGTGATGGTGGCGGTGGGAGCCAGCAGGCCGCGCTCGATCGCCTTGCGGCGGATCGCATCGCGGTCCAGGCCACGTCCGTCATCGGCCACCTTGATGACCACTTCGGAGCCTTCGCGCAGCACCGCGATGCGGACCGTGCCCTCTTCCGGCTTGCCGGCGGCGCGGCGCTCCTCCGGCGTCTCCAGTCCGTGGGCGAGCCCGTTGCGCAGCATGTGCTCCAACGGCGCGGTCATGCGATCGAGCACGCTGCGGTCCATTTCGCCCTGCGCACCCTCGACCCGCAGCTGCGCCTTCTTGCCCAGCTCCGAAGCGGTCTGGCGAATGATGCGGCGCATGCGCGGCACGAGCGAATCGAACGGCACCATGCGGGTGCGCATCAGGCCTTCCTGCAGGTCCGAGCTCACGCGCGACTGCTGCAGCAGGAGGGTCTCGTACTGGCGCGTGTGGTCTTCCAGCGTGCCCTGCAGGTTGACCAGGTCGGCGGCAGACTCGGACAGCGCGCGGGAAAGCTGCTGCAGGGTCGAGAAGCGGTCCAGCTCCAGCGGGTCGAACGCCTCCCTGCCGCCGGCCTCCACCTCGCGCTGGTAGCGCGCGACGATCTGCGCCTCGGTCTCGATTTCCAGCTTGCGCAGCTGGCCGCGCAGACGCTCGTTGGTCTGCTCCATTTCCGCCAGGTTGGCGTGGAACAGGCCCAGCTGCTGTTCCAGTCGGGCGCGGTAGATCGCGACTTCACCGGCGTAGTTGACCAGGCGGTCGAGCAGGTCGGCGCGGATGCGGATCTGCTCCTGCGGCGCGCGAACGCTGACGTCCTCTTCGTCCAGCGCCGTGGGTGCCAGTTCGACACTGGGAGCGGCTACGGCCTCCTCGGCGGTCCACTCCGTCGCGGTCGCCGGGGTTTCGGTTTCGGTTTCGACCTCAGTTGCGGTCACGACATCGGCAGCGATCGGCGGCTGCGCCGCTTCCAGGGCTTCGACGGCCACCGCGGCATCCTCGACGGCACCCGGCACCAGCTCCGGTTCCTCGCCGCGCGCCAGCATGTCCACGCGCTGGATCAGGAGCACGGGCGAAGCGATGGCCTGCCGCGATGCGACGCGCGCGGTCATGCGGTTGAGTCGATCGAACGCAAGCTCCAGCACATCGATGCCGTGGCGCGGCAGCGCGCGCTTCCCTTCCGCCACGATCTCCAGCAGGCTTTCCATCACGTGCCCGAGGTCGCCGATGGCATACAGACCCGCCATGCGCGCACCGCCCTTGAGGGTGTGCAGGTCGCGCTGCAGGGCAACGACAAGCTCCTGATCGGTCGGCGTTTCGCGCAGGCGTGCCATCAGCCCGTCGGAGTGGTCGAGGATGTCGGTCGCTTCCTCGCCGAAGATGTCGAGCAGTTCCTCGTCCATGTCCGCAATGCGCAGCGGCTGGTCGGGATCCGGGTCCGCGGTATCGAGACCGGCGATGAACCATTCAGCCAGCATGGTCTGCTTCGGATCGGCAGAGGACGTCCTTTCCGCGCGCGCTGCCGCTTCTTCGACGACGCGGTCATCGGCCTGCGCAGGCGCGGCTTCCGGTTCCAGCGTGTCGGCAGGTTCCTCGATCTGCGCGCCGTCCCAGATCGGCTCGTCGATCAGCGCATCGATGTATTCCTCTTCCGCCTCCAGCGCGGCCGATCCGGTCTCGGCAAACGCATCCAGCGGCGCGGCAGCCGCCTCGTCGCCAAAAGGCACCGGCACGCGCACGCCCGGCGCGACATCCCATTCCGGGGCGATTTCCTCGCCCGGAACCTGCGTCGCTTCGACAGGTTCGGCGGCATTCCCGTCAGGCATCCCGAGCAAAAGCTCGGCGTCAACGTCTTCGTCTTCGGCGACGGGCACCGGGATCGGCGCATCGGCCGTATCCGATGACACCTCAGGCGCGGGCTCATCATCCAGATGCTCGAAGAAGGCATCCGCGGACACGATCCCGGCGTGCGCCGGATCGCTGGCCTCGGCCGGGGCGAGGTCCACCGTCTCGATGTCCACGCCAGGCGTGCTCGCTGCGGCCGGCACCTGCGCCGCCGCTTCGTCCGCCAGCCACTGGCGAATCAGATCGTCCACGCCGGTTTCGGGTGCCGACGCGGACTCCGCGGCTTCTGCCGTCGTGGCCTCGGCACTGGCCTCATCGCCGGATTCAGCTGCCTCGTCCGCCAGGCTCACCGATTCCAGCATGGCCTCTTCCGGCACGTCGAACTCCGGTTCGGAGAACTCCATCTCGACGACTTCAAGGCCCGCGTCGATTTCCGCTGCTGCCGGCAGCTCCGACGGCATCTCGATCAGCTCGGACCACTCGACCGCTTCGCCCGCTGCCGGCTCCCCGGCAGCGAGTTCCTCGACCTCCAGGCTCGGCGCGGGCGGTTCCGCAGCGGCGGGCTCGTCGATTTCGGCGGCGGCCATGTCTTCGATGTTCCAGACCGGGAACTCGTCGCTGGCTGGCGGTGCGGCGGCCGCTGCATCCGCGTCGGCGGGTGCGTCAGCCATCGGAATGCTGACCACGCTGGTGAGATCGGCCTGGACATCCAGGCCATCGAAGTCCAGCGTTTCGTCCAGGACGGTCTCCGGACCCTCGGCCGCGGCGTCCACGGGCGGCACCTCGTCCACAACAGGCGCGGCGATCTCCTCCGATGTGAACTGCGACCACGGTTCGAGCGACACGGCGCTGCTCAATTCCGGGGCCTCGCTGGTGATTTCTTCGTGCGTCGGCACCGGCGCGAACGGACTCGGCGTGTCGGGCAGCGTGTCGCGCTCGATGGAAAGCCGGGCGGCAAGCTCCCGCAGCGACGTCAGTCGCGGCGGCCGGGCCTCCAGTTCGACCAGCACCTGGCGCAGCGCGCGGGTCGAGTCCATGAGTACCGCGCGTCCCTGCTCGGAAAGCGTCAGTCCGTTGGACAGCGCGCGCTTGAGGTAGTGCTCGAGCGGCGAGGTGATTTCGGTGACCAGGGGCAGCTCGGTCATCGCGAACGCGCCGTTCATCGTATGCACCGCACGCACCACCGCTTCATCGAGCGGCTGTGCCGGCTGTGCCAGCCAGGCTTCGATCGTGTCGAGATGCCCGGAGACTTCGGGCTGCAGGATCTCGAAAAGTACCGGGTCGATGGTGGCGACCTCGATGCGATCGTCACGGGCTTCTTCAATGCTCTCGAAGGCAGCTTCCGCGGAAATTTCCTCCTGCGGCGGTGCGATGGCATCCTGCGCCCCGGCGACGGGCGGGCCGGTGACCCCGGACACGGCGGTCGCGTCGACTTCGGACACGGCCGGGACGTCTTCGTGCGTCGGTTCGGGCATCGCAGGCGGCGCGACGGGCGTCGGGACGTAGTGGACCTGCTCGCCGGCCGCCAGCCGGTCGGCCACGGATTTGATCGCATCCAGATCGGTGCGAACGCTGCGCTCACCGCGCAGCGCGGCGTGAATTTCCGGCAGCACGTCAAACGCCGCCTCGACCAGCGAGGTCACCGCGGGCGTTGCGGAAATGGTGTGGTCGAGCACGCGGTTGAGCATGTTCTCGATCTTCCACGCGAATTCGCCCAGGGTGAGCGCGCCGACGAGGCGGCCGCTGCCCTTGAGGGTATGGAACACGCGTCGGATCGACTTGAGCTGGTCGAGGTCGCCGGGGGCCTGCATCCAGATCGGCAGCAGCTGCCCGAGGTTCTCGATTTCCTCCTGCACCTCTTCGACGAAGACCTCGCGGATCTCCTCGTCGATCTCCTCCGAGGCGGCCTCGAAGCCTCCGGTGATGGGGCCGCTCTCCGGTTCGGAGGCGACCTCTGCCGGTACCGGTGCCGGTGCCGGCGGCACCTTCCCGGATGCGGCGTCGGCCGGCGTCGCCGCATCCGGCATCGGCGCGATGGGCTGCACCTCCACCGTATCCGCGTCGTCCCGTGCCGGCGATGCCGCAACGTCATCCTCGGAAACGCGCGCATCCGGCACTGCGGGAACGATTGCGTCCGAGACCGGTTCAGGCGCGGAATCCCGAGGCGAGGGCTCGATGGCGTCCTGCGGCACCGCGACGGCGACTTCCGGGACCGGCCAGTAGCCCAGTTTCTCCAGACTGCCGTGCGCCGTCAGCAGGATGCGATCGCGGCCGGGGCGCTGCTCTGCCTGGGCTTCGAGGAAATACTCGAGGCTGGCAAGGGCGTCGGCGAGCGTCTCCATCTGCGCGACATCGGGCACGAGCCGCTTTTCCAGCAGCTCGCGCCGGGTGAACTGTGCAATGGCTTCCAGATAGCCCGCCGGTTCGAGCAACTCGACGATCCGCAACACGCCCGCGACCTGGCTGAGAAGATCCGGTGCGGCCTCGAGCTGTGCGGCATCCCAACTCGATTCGATGTAGCCGACAAAGCAATCCTTGGCGCGGGTGAAATTGACCTGAGCCTCTTTCACCAGCGCCTGCATCACGCGGCGCGTCTCGATCGCCGGAAGCTGGGTCGCAACCTCGGCGCGCTCGCCCGTGGGCACGCCGCCCAGATGCTGAACCTGGTCGTCCAGCGACGCTTCGACGTACAGCAGCGCGCCCGCGATATCCAACAGGACGGACTCATCGGCCGCACGCGAGCCGTCGGTGATGGCCCGCACGGCATCGCGCTGCTCCTGCACCACGCGTCGCGCAACCCCGAGGCCAAGCATGCCCAGGGTGTCGGAAACCCGCTCCAGCACCTCGACCTGGTTTGCAAGCTGTGCCGCTTCCGCCTCCGGATTGCGCAGGTGCAGATCCAGCGCGTCCTTGACCCGCAGCAGGTCATCCTTGATCGCACCTGCGACGGTGTCCAGCAGCGAGCGGTTGTGCCCGGTCAGGCTGCTGCGAGCGTGTTCGACTTCTTCCTCGCTCGGCAGGAGGGCCCCCAGGCCGAAAACCTCGCGCATCTCGCCGATCCGGCCATGCTCGGTGGGCGCATGGGCCACGAAGTAAAGCAGGTTGCGGGTGAGCTCGTGCGGCGGGTCGGTCCTGAAGCTGCGCTCGCCAGAATCAGCCAGCCGCTTGATCTCCCGCTCCACCTTGCCGATCGTCTGCTTGAGCTGAAGGCTCGGCTCAAAAGCCTTGGCCCGCAGCGCCTCCAGCACGCCGGCCGCGACCCAGAACAGGCGGCGCGCCTCGAGCTCGGCGGTCTGCGCGATGAGTTTGTCCAAGGTGTCGGTCAGGCGCGCCAGGTTGCCGTCGACATCGTCGTTGCGGAACCACTTGAGCAGCGCCAGCTGGAACTGGGCGCGCAGCGGTTCGGCCCTCGCGCGAAGCTCGGCTTCGGGTAGCGGTTGCGCCGGCCCGCCGGCACCGGCCGGCAGTTCACGCCCCAGGTTGGGCGTGAAAAGTGCAATCTCCGACAGGCCCTTCTCGCCCCGCGCCGTGCGCAGGTCGTTGAGCAGCGGCAGGAGAACGATCGGGATGTCCTTGTGGCCGGTTTGCAGCCGCTCCAGGTAATCGGGCAGCTGCATGATGCCGCGCATGAGCACGCTGTAGGCCTCGTCGCGATCCGCGATCTGCCCGTCCAGCAGCGCCCCGGCCAAGCTCTCCATCTCCTCGGTCACCATGGCCGCACCGTACAGCTCGACCATGCGCAAGGTGCCCTGCACCTGATGCAGGTAGGTGGCGCAGAAGCGCATTTGGCTGACGTCGGAGGAATCCTCGACGTAGGCCTCAAGGGCTTGCCGGGCCTGCTTCAGGGTCTCGTCGAGTTCGCCCTTGACCCAGGCCAGCGTGGTGAAGTCGATGTCGTCTTGCGGCCTCATGCCAGGGTCTCTTTCGTATTCCGGAGGTAAGCCAGCGTCTGCGGCCCGCCGGTCCGGCGCATCTGCGGGTGGCTCCAGCCGGGCGCTTCGCCCGGGCCGAGCACCAGAAGACCGTTGGGTTGGAGCAGTTCCACCAGGGCATCGAGCATTTCGCCCCGGCGTTCGCGTGCAAAATAGATCAGCACGTTCTGGCAGTAGATGATGTCGAGCTTGCGCAGCGGCGCGCGTGACGCATGCAGCAGGTTGACGCAGGCAAAGCCGACGCGCTTGCGCAGGCGATCGCAGATGCGGAAGTTCTCGCCATCGTCAAGCGCCTCGACCTGCGCCCGGTAGGCGGTCGGGATTTCGCTGATCCGGCGCATCGGGTATTCGCCGGCCCGCGCCACGGCCAGTGCGGCCTGGCTGACGTCGGTGGCGGTGACCCCGAAGCGCCGCTCAGGTGCACTTCGCGACAGCTCGGCATCCACCACCATGGCGAGCGAGAAGGCCTCCTCTCCGGTGGAACAGCCGATCGAAAGCGCATGCAGCGAGGCGTCCGCACCGGCGGCATCCAGCCAGCGCGGCAGCCATTCCTCGCGGATCAGGGCGAGCGACGGCGGGTGGCGGAAGAAATGGGTTTCATGGACGGTGAGGTGATCGACCAGGGAAGCCCACTCGACCGCCCCGCGCGCTCCCTTGACAAGCTCGTCGTAATACGTCTGGAACCCGGTATGGCCGGTTTCGCGCATGCGCCGGCGCAGGCCCGTTTCCAGAAAAGGCTTGCGCTCGGGCGGCACGATGACGCCGGTGCGCGCCTCGAGCAGGCGCACCCAACGATCGAACTCGGCATCGTCCAATGGACGCATCCCGATTGCCGATGCCGATGTGGCTACCGTGGCCATTCCGTCGCAGCCCCCGTCCGCCCGCACCTCAGCCCGGCAGCTTGAAGTCGGCGACCGAACGACGCAGGTCGGCAGCCAGCTGGGCGAGGTTTCCGATCGACTCGGCCGTCTGGCTCGCGCCAACCGAGGTCTGCGTGGTGATTTCCTGAATCACGTTCATGGTGGCCGAGATGTTGGTCGCAGCGGCCGACTGCTGGCGCGCTGCCTCGGAGATGTTCTGAATCAGGTCGGCGAGGTCGTTGGACACCTTTTCGATCTCGCCCAGCGCCAGGCCCGCGTCCTCGGCCAGTCGCGCACCGGCCACCACTTCGGCGGTGGTCTGTTCCATCGAGGACACCGCCTCGTTGGTGTCGGCCTGAATCGTCTGCACCAGCGTTTCGATTCGCTTGGTCGCATTCGCGGAGCGTTCCGCCAGTCGCTGCACTTCGTCGGCCACCACCGCGAACCCGCGGCCCGCCTCACCGGCCGAAGCAGCCTGAATGGCGGCGTTCAGTGCCAGGATGTTGGTCTGCTCGGCAATGTCGTTGATCAGTTCCACGATCGAACCGATTTCCTGCGAGCTTTCACCCAGACGCTTGATTCGCTTGGAAGTTTCCTGAATCTGGTCGCGAATCGAGTCCATGCCCTGAATCGTCTGGCGCACGACTTCGGCGCCCTTTGCGGCGATCTGCACCGAGCGCTGCGCCACGTCCGCCGATTCGGCCGAGTTCTTCGACACCTCGTCGATCGAAACCGCGATTTCGTTGATCGCGGCCGAGGCCGAGGTGATCTGCTGCGCCTGGTGCTCGGCGGCTTCGGCCAGATGCATCGCGGTGGCCTGCGTTTCCTGGGCCGCGGCAGCCACCTGCACGGCGGTTTCGTTGATGGTGGTAACGAGGGAGCGCAGCGCCTCGACCGCGAAGTTGATCGAGTCCGCGATCGCGCCGGTGATGTCCTCGGTCACCGTCGCGCGAACGGTCAGGTCGCCTTCGGCCAGCGAACCCATTTCGTCCAGCAGGCGCAGGATGGCCTCCTGGTTGCGCTGGTTCAGTTCCTGGGTGACGCGGAAGCGCTTGACCTGGTCGCGGTACAGGGTGAACAGCAGGCCGAGGATGGCGATGATGGCGGCCGCGCCTGCAGCGATACCGATCCACACGCTCGGGAACGCGCGGCTGGCGGGAAGATTGACGAACGCCTGGGTCAGGTTTTCCGCACCGCCCAGGAGCTGGGCCGAGGCCTGCGAGATTTCATCGGCGGCGTTCTTGACTTCAAACAATTCGGTGGAGGCGTCAAGGATGGCGTCAACGTTTTGCTCGAGGTCGGAATAGAGCGTGGCCACGCGCGCCAGCGACTGGCGGGCCACCGGACTGTCGATGCGGCGGATGTTCTGCTCGGGCAGGCCGTTCTGGAGGCCACCGAGCACCTGGCTGAAGAGGGTGGCGTCGCGCGAAAACCGGTCGGCGGCGGACGTGGCCGCGGCACCGCCCTGACGAATCTGGGTCACGTGGCGCAGCATGCGGTCGGCCAGCACGATCTGGCGGATGGCGGTGGAAAGCTGGGCATAGCTGGCGTTGCCGGCCTCACCCATCGCGCGCACCACCTCGTCCATCTCGGCCTGGATCAGCGGCACGGCGTTGGCGAAGCGGTCGGCGGTCTCGGTCAGGCCCAACACCAGCTCCCGACTGTCGAGGATGCGCCGGGCCGCGTCGTTCATCGGCCCCCAGGTCTCGGTGACGCGCTGCAGCGGCACGCCGACGGTCGCGTCGCCGGCGTAGGCCGGGTTGCTTGCGCCGCCCTTGTTCAGGGCATCGAGGTTGGCCTGGATCGCGATGCGCGTGCTTTCGAGCTCGTCGAACGCGTCCACGCCGCCGGATGCGGCGTCCTGTGCAGCCTTTGCCACCTGCTGCGACAGCACGCGCACGTCGGCCACCAGGTCACGGGCCTGCCCCTCCTCGCCCGCGTATTTGGTCGAGAGCACGGCGTTGGCGATCAGCGCCAGCAGTGCGATTACCAGCAGGAAGATCCAGAAGTTGATCATCCCGCTGCGTTCTTTGCCGGTACCGGCGCCCAATGTGCTCATCGCAAGAACCTCACCCTGAAATGCATTACATACCGCCCTGTGCGGCGGCGGCCTGCCTGAATTCCGGCGTACGCGTCAATCGCGCCATGTCGAACACTCCCCAGACCGTGTCGCCCAGTCGATAGGCGCGCTGCACGAAGGGCGCATAGCCGCTCCCCGCCACGCCCTCCACGGCCACGATCTGGCCTTCGTTGAAGTTGCGCTGTCCCAGCAGTTCGTCGATGAGGACCGCGACGTTGCCGCCGCTCTGCCGGATCACCAGCGCGCGCGTGGTGGCGTGCTGCACCGTGCGCTCGCCTTCCAGATATTGCTTGAGGTCGACGATGGGCAGCAGCGAGCTGCGCAGGTTGGCCACGCCCAGCAGCCAGGTGTCCGCGCCGGGCACGGGCGTCAGCGGCGGTACCGAAATGATCTCCACGACCTCCGCGAAACTCGCGGCCAGGCGCTTCGCACCCAGACGAAACGCTATGCCGCGCCACAGGCCGGGGGCATCGATCTGGTCGGGCAGGCCCGCGACGTGGGTCAGGCTGCGTCGCTCGTAGTCGGTCAGGATGTCGAACGGGGTGGCCGAGGAGAACGTCATGGGTCAGCCTCCCGCACAGCCGTGAAGGACAGCCGCCCGACGGCACGACGCGCGCCGCGCGTTCCGGGCAATCGCACAACCTGCCTGCACTGGATTTCGGACTTCAGCCATGCTCCCCCCGCAAGAGTTGGCGGTCAATCATGCACCACATGCCGCCGTATCGCCGAGAGTAGTTCCTCGCGGGTAAACGGCTTGGTGAGGTACTCCTCGGAACCTACGATTCGCCCGCGCGCCTTGTCGAACAATCCATCCCTGGACGACAGCATGATGACCGGCGTCGACCGGAAAAGCTGGTTGTTCTTGATAAGCGCGCAGGTCTGATAGCCATCCAGCCGCGGCATCATGATGTCCACGAAGATGATCTGGGGCTGGTTGTCGGCAATCTTGGACAGTGCCTCGAATCCGTCCGACGCCGTGAAGACCTCGCACCCCTCCTTCTTGAGAAGGGTCTCGGCCGTGCGTCGGATGGTCTTCGAGTCGTCGATGACCATCACCCGCATCCCCGCCAGACTGCCTGTGTTGCCATCCATCCAATGGTCCCTCTGTGGCACGGCACGCAGTCGCCGCGCATTGACGTCTTATCGCAACGGAAGCCGATGTCTGTCAAGGCATCTCCCCGAAATCTCGCCCCGCTGCTGCGATGCTAGTATAAACACACGCCCGCCCTATCGCGGGCGTTTTCATGAAAAAGGTGTGATCGTGTCGCTTGAAGTACTCGTGGTGATGGACCCGATCGAGTCGATCAAGGTCGGCAAGGATACGAGCTTTGCGCTGCTGCTTGAGGCGCAACGCCGCGGGCACCGCATCCATGTGGCCGGAATCCCGGATCTGGGCGTGCGCGATGGCCGCGCCATCGTGCAGGCCACGCCGCTGCAGGTGCGTGACGACCCCGAGGCCTGGCACATCCCGGGAGCGCCGCAGGAGCGCGCCTTGGGTGGCTTCGCCCTGGTCTTCATGCGCAGCGACCCGCCGGTCGACGCCGCCTACCTGCACGCCACCCAGATCCTGAGCCTGGCGCAGCATCAGGGCGCACGCGTGGTGAACGATCCGCAGGGCCTGCGCGACATGAACGAGAAGCTCGCCGCGCTGGCGTTCCCGCAGTGCTGCCCGCCGACTCTGGTGTCCTGCGAAAAAGCCGCGCTCAAGGACTTCGTCTCCGAATTCGGGGACTGCGTGCTCAAGCCGCTGGACGGCATGGGCGGACGATCGATCTTCCGCGCCCGTGCCGGCGAGTCCAACCTCAACGTGATCCTCGAGACGCTGACCGAGGGCGGGCGGCAGTTCGCCATGGCGCAGAAGTACCTGCCGGAGATCGTCGAAGGCGACAAGCGCATCCTGCTGATCGATGGCGAGCCCGTCCCATACGGCCTCGCGCGCATCCCGCAGGGTGACGAATTCCGCGGCAACCTGGCGGCGGGCGGGCGCGGCGAAGGCCGGGCGCTGACCGAGCGCGACCGCTGGATCGCGGCGCAGGTGGGGCCGGAACTGGCGAGGCGCGGCATGCGTCTGGTCGGCCTCGACGTGATCGGCGACTGGCTGACGGAAATCAACGTCACCAGCCCGACCTGCATGCGCGAACTCGACGCGCAGTTCGGCCTGAACATCGCCGGCGATCTGTTCGACCGGCTCGAGGCCACGCCGGCGTGACGACCGCTCCCCCGGTCACCAGCGGGGACCGCCTCGGGGCGACCCTGGTGTTTTCGCTGATCGCCCACGGCGTGCTCGCGCTGGGCGTTGGATTCGCCATCGAGGATCCGGCCCCGGTGCTGCCGACCCTGGACGTGATCCTGGTGCAGACCCACTCCGACCAGGTGCCCGACAAGGCGGACTTTCTCGCCCAGGCGAACCAGTCGGGCGGCGGCGAGGTCGACACGGTGGAACGCCCCAGCGAACCGCAGCCGGCACCGGCACCCAACCCGGTGCCCGGCGTCGCGCCCGCGCCGCTGGAGGCCGGTTCGCCGCGCCCGCAGCAAACCCATGCCGAGGCCGTGGTCGCCTCGATCACGCCGGATCAACAGCAGGTCGACACCACCCGCGCCGTGGTCACACCCAGCACGCCGCTGCCTACCAACCGCGAGCTGATCGAGCGCAGCCTGGAGATGGCGCGGCTGGCGGCTTCGGTGGAACAGCGCGAGCAGCAGTATGCGCGCCGCCCCAAGCGCAAGTTCGTTTCCGCCAACACGCGCGAATACGAATACGCCTCCTATCTGCGCGCCTGGCAGGCGCGGGTCGAACGCATCGGCAACCTCAATTATCCCGACGAGGCGCGTCGCCGCAGCCTCATCGGCCAGCTCGTGCTGACGGTCGCCATTCGCCGCGACGGCAGCGTGGAAGACATCACCATCGTCCAGCCCAGCGGACTTGCCGTGCTCGACGAGGCCGCGGTCCGCACCGTGCGCCTGGCCGAGCCCTTCGCGCCGCTGCCCGATTCGGGCGACGGCACCGATATCCTGCACATCACCCGCACCTGGCATTACCTGCCCGGCAACATGATGCAGAGCCGCTGACGCCGTACACCTCCGGATGGCGGGGCGGGCTGAAGGCCGTAGAATGGCACCATGCAAAGCACGGACTCACTCGCCAACCGCTTCCTGATCGCCGTTCCGGGCATGGACGACCCGAACTTCAACGGCGGCGTCGCGCTCCTGTGCCACCACAGCGCGGAGGGCGCGATGGGTCTGCTGGTCAATCGCACCTCGGACTTCATCCTGGGCGAAGTGATGGCGCAGATGGGCATCCAGTCCGTCGATCCGCAGCTGGCCGCCATGCCGGTCCTCGCCGGCGGGCCGGTGGAACCGGAGCGCGGCTTCGTGCTGCACAGCCCGGACGGCGGCCCCTGGGACTCGACCTTCGAAGTATCCGGCGAGATCCACCTCACCACCTCCAGGGATATCCTCGAAGCCATGGCGCGCGGCCAGGGTCCACGGCACGCTGCGGTGGCGCTGGGCTATTCCGGCTGGGGCGTGCGGCAGCTCGAGAGCGAACTGCGCGAACACGTCTGGCTGTCGGTGGATGCCACGCCCCACATCGTGTTCGAGGTGCCGCTCGAAGCGCGCTGGCGGGCCGCGACGCGCCTCATCGGGATCGATCCCGCAGCGCTGGCCAGCTACAGCGGAAACGCATGAGCGACACCGCCGCGACCATCTGCGTACTGGGCTTCGACGTCGGTGCACGGCGCATCGGGGTGGCCGTCGGCAATACCGTATCCGGAACCGCGCGCCCCATCGCCATGGTGGCGGCACGCGACGAAGGGCCGGACTGGGATGCGGTCAGCGCCCTGGTGCGCGAATGGCGCCCGGATCGGCTGGTGGTCGGCGAACCGCTGACCCTCGACGGAGAACCCCAGCCCGCAACCCACATGGCCCGGCGCTTTGCGCGCGAAGCTGCGGTCCGCTATACGCTGCCGGTCGACCTGATCGACGAGCGATCCAGCTCGCGCGAAGCCGAGCGACGCTTCGCCAGCGCCCGCCGTGACGGCCGCGCGCGCCGGCGCGACGCGAAAGCGATGGATGCGCTCGCGGCGCAGGTCATCGTCGAACGCTGGCTGGGCGAATCACCCCTGCCCTCACCCTGACATTTCCCGAGAGCCCGATGCGCCACCTGCTCACCCTCGAAGACCTGCAGCGCGACGAAATCACCCGCCTGCTGGATGCCGCCCAGGCGCTGCGGCCCCACGCCCTGCGGCGCAGCGCGCACCGCCCGCTGCGCGGCCTGACCGTGGCCAACCTGTTCTTCGAGCCGTCCACCCGCACCCGCGCCTCCTTCCAGCTTGCGGCCGAAAGGCTCGGCGCGGACGTGCTCAACTTCGAGACCGAGAGTTCCTCCACCCGCAAGGGCGAAACCCTCGTGGACACCCTTCGCAATCTCGAAGCCATGGGTGCGAGCCTGTTCGTGGTGCGGCACACCCACAGCAGCGTGCCCGCCTCGCTCGCGGCGGCGGCAGCGCCCGCCAGCGGCGTCATCAGCGCCGGCGATGGGCACCACTCGCACCCGACCCAGGGGCTGCTCGACATGCTCACGATCCACCAGCACAAGGGTGAGGACTTCTCCCGCCTGAAGGTCGCCATCGTCGGCGACATCCGCCACTCGCGCGTAGCGCGCTCGGATGCACAGGCGCTGCGTGCACTGGGCGTGCGCGACCTGCGCCTGGCGGCACCGGAGGCGCTGCTGCCTGATCGCGGCGACCCCGGCTTCGCCGGCGCGCAGGTGGCCGGAACCCTGGACGCCGCGCTCGACGGCTGTGACGTGGTGATGATGCTGCGCCTGCAGCGCGAGCGCATGGACGAGGGCCTGGTCGCCTCGCTGGAGGAGTACTACCGCGACTGGGGCCTGTCCCCCGAACGGCTCGCGCTGGCGCGGCCCGATGCCATCGTGCTGCATCCGGGGCCGATGAACCGCGGCGTGGAGATCGCCGACGCGGTGGCCGACGGGCCGCAGTCGGTGATCCTGGAGCAGGTGTCCAACGGCGTCGCGGTGCGCATGGCGGTGCTCGAACGCCTCGCTCGGCGCTGAGCACTGATTGCCCCTCAACCGGAATCCGCGCCCTTCTCGCGCTGCCGGGCCAGCGCCCAGGCCACGTGCTCGCGCACCACCGGCGAAGGATCGTAGGCGCGCGCACGCAGCGCCGCCGTCACCTCCTGCGAGCACGCAGCGTTGCCCAGCGCGATGGCGATGTTGCGCAGCCAGCTCTCGTAGCCGGCGCGACGGATCGACATGCCTTCGGTCTTGTCGAGATACGTGGCTTCATCCCACCCGAACAGTTCCACCAGCTTCAGCCCGTCCAGCCCGTGGCGCGGTGCGAAGTCCGCCTCCATGCTGACCTGGGCGTATTTGTTGAAGGGACAGACCAGCTGGCAGTCATCGCAGCCGAAGATGCGGTTGCCCATCAGCGGGCGCAGAGCTTCGTCGATCGCCCCCTTGTGCTCGATGGTGAGGTAGGAGATGCAGCGGCGCGCATCGAGCCGGTAGGGCCCTGCGATGGCACCGGTGGGACACAGGTCGATGCAGCGCGTGCAGCTGCCGCAGTGGTTGCTTGCCGGCGCGTCGACGGGCAGCGGCAGGTCGGTGAATATCTCGCCGAGGAAAAAATAGGAACCGGCGGTCTTCGACAGCGTCAGGGTGTGCTTGCCGCGCCAGCCCAGCCCGGCCTTTTGCGCCAACGGCTTTTCCATGATCGGGGCCGAATCGCAAAACACGCGGTAGCCGAACGGGCCGATCTCGCCGACGATGCGGTCGGCAAGCTTCTGCAGGCGCTTGCGCACCAGCTTGTGATAATCGCGCCCCAGCGCATAGCGCGAGATGTAACCTCTGGTCCCGTCATGCAGCACGTCCCAGGCGCGTCCGATGTCCACCGGCGCGTAGTCCATGCGCAGGCTGATGACCCGCAGAGTACCCGGATGCAGCTCCTCAGGCCGGGTGCGCAGCCGCTCGCGCTCTTCCATCCAGGCCATGCTGCCGTGGTGCCCGGCGTCGAGATACTCGCGCAGGCCCGCCGCCGCCTCGGAAAGATCGGTATCGCTGATGCCCGCCTCGGCGAAGCCGAGCTCGGCCGCCCAGCTTCTGATGCGCGCGACAAGCCCTGCGGGATCCATGCCGGAGATGACGGAATCTGCGACCAGAGCGCCGTTGCGACACGCCCGCCGCGGGCTAGCGCACCTCGGTCAGCTCGATCCCGTCCATGCCCTGACTGAGGGTATGGGCGTCGCCGCCCTGCGCCAGCTTGATCCGCAGGCGAACCTCGTTGGTCGAGTCGGCGTGGCGCAGCGCATCTTCGTAGGAGATCTCGCCGGCCTGGTAAAGCTCGAACAGGCTCTGGTCGAAGGTCTTCATGCCCAGCTGCACCGACTCCTTCATCACTTCCTTGAGCTTGTGGACCTCGCCGTCGCGGATGTAGTCCTGCACCAGCGGCGTGCCCAGCAGAATTTCCATCGCCACCTTGCGGCCCTTGCCGTCCGGCGTTGGAATGAGCTGCTGCGCGACCACGCCCTTGAGGTTCAGCGAGAGGTCCATCAGGAGCTGGCTGCGGCGGTCTTCCGGGAAAAAGTTGATGATGCGGTCCATCGCCTGGTTGGCGTTGTTGGCATGCAGGGTGCACAGGCACAGGTGGCCGGTTTCGGCGAAGGCGATGGCGTGATCCATGCCCTCGCGGGTGCGGACCTCGCCGATCATGATGACGTCCGGTGCCTGGCGCAGGGTGTTCTTGAGCGCAGCCTCCCAGGTGTCGGTGTCGATGCCGACCTCGCGCTGGGTCACGATGCAGCCCTCGTGCCGGTGCACGAACTCGATCGGATCCTCGATGGTGATGATGTGGCCGGTGGAGTTCTGGTTGCGGAAGCCGATCATCGCCGCCAGCGAGGTGGACTTGCCGGTGCCGGTGGCGCCGACGAAGATGATGATGCCGCGCTTGGTCATCGCCAGGGTCTTGACCACCGCCGGCAGCGCCAGCTCGTCGATCGTCGGGATGTTGGTCTCGATCCGGCGCAGCACCATGCCGACCTGGTTGCGCTGGTAGAAGCACGACACGCGGAAGCGNNGCCGGCCGTGATGAACAGGTCCGACGCCTTCTTGTGCGCCATCAGCTTGAGGAACGAGGTGAAATCGATGCTGCTCATGGTTGGCTCCTGCGGAGCCGGGAATGGAGAATGGAGAATCGGAATCGTCAAAGCCGACGCGCTGCGTGCTCTTGACGATTCTCCATTCCCTGTGCCCTATTCCCGGTCATTCGAATAGACGCTTGTCCTTGGCGTAGCTGCGCGCCGAAACGCGCGTGATCAGGCCGCGCTTGACGAGATCCTGCAGGCACTGGTCGAGCGTCTGCATGCCGACGTTCTGGCCGGTCTGGATCGCCGAATACATCTGCGCCACCTTGTCCTCGCGGATCAGGTTGCGGATCGCGGGCACCGCGACCATGATCTCGTGCGCGGCGACGCGGCCGCCGCCGACCTTCTTGAGCAGGGACTGCGAGATCACCGCGCGCAGGGATTCGGACAGCATCGATCGCACCATCGGCTTTTCACCGGCCGGGAACACGTCGATGATGCGNNGCCGTGGGTGTCGCGGTGCACTTCGCGCTGGTTGATCAGGCACCGGTTGGAGGTGTGCACGAATTCGATCGGATCCTCGACGGTGAGGAAGTGGCCGTATTCGTTCTTGTTGATGTGGTCGACCATCGCCGCCAGCGTGGTCGACTTGCCCGACCCGGTCGGGCCGGTGACCAGGATCAGGCCCTGCGGCTGGTCGATCAGCTCGCGGAACACCTTGGGTGCGGCCAGGTCATCGAGGGTGAGAACCTCGGAGGGAATGGTACGGAACACCGCGCCCGCGCCGCGGTTCTGGGTGAAAGCGTTGACGCGGAAGCGCGCCAGGCCGGGAATCTCGAAAGAGAAATCGACTTCGAAGAACTCCTCGTAGTCGCGCCGCACCTTGTCGGACATGATGTCGTACACCAGCGCATGGACCTGTTTGTGGTCCAGCGCCGGGATGTTGATGCGGCGCACGTCGCCATCGACCCGGATCATCGGCGGCAGCCCCGCCGAAAGATGCAGGTCAGACGCCTTGTTCTTGACCGAGAACGCCAGAAGTTCCGCGATATCCATGTCCTGTCCTCAGCAATCCGCTCACGTGGTGGCGCGCGTCACGCCCCGGTTCGCAGGCGGCGGTTTCACGCGAGTATAGCGCTGAATTCCGCAGCCGCCAGCCGCGCGCCGCCCGGCTCGGACGGCAGCGACCCCGGGGCGGGAATCAGTGCCCGCCACCGCCCTCCAGTGCCTTGAGTTCGGCGATGAGCTTCGTTGCCGCATCCTTGCCGTCGGCATACAGCATGCGGGTGTTGTCGGCGTAGAACAGCGCGTTTTCGATGCCGGCAAAGCCGGTACCCTTGCCGCGTTTGATGACGATGACCTGGCGCGAGTTCACCACGTCGAGGATCGGCATGCCGTAGATCGGCGAGGACTTGTCGGTGCGCGCGGCCGGATTCACCACGTCGTTGGCACCGATGACGATGGCCACGTCCGTGGTCTTGAACTCCGGGTTCACGTCGTCCATGTCGGCGATGAGGTCATAAGGCACGCCGGCCTCGGCCAGCAGCACGTTCATGTGGCCGGGCATGCGGCCGGCGACCGGATGGATCGCGAAGATCACCTCCTTGTCGGCCTTGAGCAGGGCCTGGGTCAGTTCCCAGATCTTGTGCTGGGCCTGCGCCACGGCCATGCCGTAGCCCGGCACGATGACGACCTTTTCGGCCAGATACAGCAGCGAAGCCGCGTCCGGCGCCTCGATCGGCTTCTGGCTGCCGGCGATCTCGCCGCCGCCTTCGCCGCCGCCACCGAAATTGGAGAACAACACGTTGCTGATCGGCCGATTCATGGCCTTGGCCATGAGCTGGGTGAGCAGCAGGCCGGCCGCGCCCACCACCATGCCGGCGATGATCAGCGCCTCGATGCCGAGCACATAGCCTTCGAACGCGACCGCCAGGCCGGTGAGCGCGTTGTAGAGCGAGATCACCACCGGCATGTCGGCACCGCCGATGGGGAGCGTCATCAGCACACCCACGGCCAAGGCCAGGAGGAAAAATCCGATGACCACCGGAATGCTGAGATCCCACACCAGCCAGGCACCCAGCGCCAGCGTCGCAATGAACACGGCGAGGTTGAAGTACTGCTGGCCGCGGAAGGTGAAGCGCTTGTCCAGGCGGCCGTCGAGCTTGGCCCAGGCGATGACCGAACCGGAGAAGGAAATCGCGCCGATCAGGGCACCCACGACGCCCAGCACCATGCCGCTGCGGCCCATGCAGGCGTGATCGGCGATGGCCGCCGCATCGCAGGTGCCGGTGAACAGCGCGGCCTTGAGCAGGGCCACGCCGCCGATGGCGGCGGCCGAACCGCCGCCCATGCCGTTGAAGATCGCCACCATCTGCGGCATGTCGGTGATCGGCACCCTGCGGCCCCAGACCCAGAACACGCCGGACAGCGCCAGCGCCAGCACCATCAGGCCGAGGTTGAGCCGGTCGATGTTCGCCAGGCTCCAGTCGGCACCGTGGCCACCCCAGGTGGCCGGCGCGATGAAGGTGACGGCCACGGCCAGCACCATGCCCCAACCGGCCTGCACGATGCCGGCGCGCGCGGTGACCGGCGAGGACATCCGCTTGAGGCCGAAGATGAAGAGGAGCGCCGCCAGCAGATAGCTGGCCTTGGCGAGGACATCGAGTGCGTGGGCAAGCGAGATATCCATGTTACTTGCCTCCGCCCGGCTTCTTGCTGGACTTGAACATGTCCAGCATGCGCTCGGTCACGACGTAGCCGCCCACGGCGTTGCCCGCGCCCAGCAGCACCGCGACAAAGCCGATCGCGCGCTCCAGGTTGGTATCGGCATGGGCCAGGGCCACCATGGCACCGACCACCACGATGCCGTGCACGAAGTTGGAGCCGGACATCAGCGGCGTGTGCAGGATCACCGGCACGCGCGCGATGATCTCGTGGCCGAGGATGGCCGCGAGCAGGAAGATGTAAAGCGCGACAAACCCGTCCATCAGCGTGCGTCCCCTTGTATGCGATGCGTGTGTGCTGCGCTCATGCGCCGCCCTCGATTTTTTGGCGCGTGGCCTCGTGCCGGATCCGGCCGGCGTGGGTCAGGCAGGTCTGGGCGATCAGTTCGTCCTCCCAATCCAGCACCAGTTCGCCCTCGTTGAGCGAAAGCGCCAGGAAATTGAAGAGGTTGCGCGCGTACATCTCGCTGGAATGGATCGCCCCCATGCTCGGCAGGTTGAGCGGGCCGGCGAGCGTGACGGCATTGTGTACGAAGGTTTCGCCCGGCCGGGTCAGCTCGCAGTTGCCGCCGGTTTCGGCCGCCAGGTCCACGACCACTGCGCCCGGCTTCATGCCCTCGACCATCGCCGCCGTGAGAATCTTCGGTGCCGGGCGGCCCGGCACGGCCGCCGTGGTCACCACCGCGTCGATGTTCTTCAGNNGCCCCCAGGCGACGCGCGGTGGCGATGGCCTGCAGGCCCGCCACGCCCGCGCCGACGATCAGCACCTTCGACGGGCGGATCGTGCCGGCGGCGGTGGTCAGCATCGGGAAGAACTTGCCCGACAGTTCGGCGGCGATCAGCACCGCCTTGTAGCCGGCCATGCCGGCCTGCGAGCTGAGCACGTCCATGGCCTGGGCGCGGGTGGTGCGCGGCAGCAACTCCATCGCGAAAGAAGTGATCTTGCGGTCGCGCAGCGCCTTGACCCGTTCCGGATCGGCGTGCGGCTGCATGAAGCCGATCACGATGCTGCCTTCGCGCAAGCCGGCGATGGTGTCCAGCGAGGGCGGCTGCACCGCCAGCAGCACATCGGCGCGCGCCAGCGCCGCCGCTGCGGTCGCCTCCACCTCCACGTCGGGAAAAATCCCGTCGGGCTGGTTTGCGCCGCTGCCGGCACCGGCCTCGATGACGACCTGCGCCCCGAGGGCCTTGAGCTTTTTTGCCACTTCCGGCGACAGTGCGACGCGCCGCTCGTTGGGTGCACGCTCGCGCAGTGCGACTACGGTGACCGTCATGTCTCCCTCGTGGTGGATGCGCTGGCGTCCAGCGGGCTGCCGGATGCTACCGCATCGCGGGGGCGCAGGTCATCGCACGGCAAACGGCCCGTTGGACGCGATCAGCCGCAGCGCGCCCTGCCCGCGCCGCGCTGCAGCACCCGGTCAGGCGCGCCCGCCTGCGCGCAGCTTGCCGAGCACCTGGCTCATCGCGTGCTCGAACGCCTCGTCGTTCTGACGGATGTTCAGCCGCTTCTCGCGCATCATCGCCGCCAGCTCCTCGGGCGAAGCCACACAGTAGCGCAGGCCGCGCCGGTTGACGAACAGCATCCGATTGGAGATCGGGCTGACCCAGGACAGCTTGGCCGGCACCACCGTGCCGTTTTCCTCGGTGAACTGGATCCAGGTGCCCACCTGCAGCTTGCGCACGCGATCGGCATCGGCCTCGTCGAACTCCAGCGCGGGGCCTTCGGGCTCATCGATGGCGACAGGCACCTCGGAATCGGGTACGGCAGCCGGCGGCGCGTTGCGTTCCAGCGCCGCGACGGCGGCGTCCTCGACCACGCCATCCTCCGCCTGCGGCAAGGCGATCTCTTCATCGCCCAGGGCGTGCCGCAGGGAAACCATGACGTCCTCGACCGCCGAACCCGCGCAGCCGGCGCTGACCAGGATCGGCTGCAGGCGCGGGCGCATGGCGGCCAGGCGCTCCGCCCGATTCACCGCGTTGTCGAGCTTCAGCAGTCCGGCCAGATCCTCGCCCACCGCGACCGCCTCGGCGTACTTGCCGGTGCTGCCGGTTTCGTCGCGCAGCGCGCAGAGCGTGAGGTGATGGGTCCAGTAGCGCCGCAGGAAGGCTTCGATGGCCGGGGGCAGGTCGCCATGGCGCTCCAGCAGCGCGCGCAGATCCTCCAGCGAGGTGACGCGCGCCTGCTCCAGTCGCTCCTTGCCGCGCTGCGCCTCGGCGGTGCGCCGCTCGGCCAATGCGACGCGACGGCGGTGGTTCTCGATGAATTCGCGGAATTCCTGTTCGAGCGCCTCGAAGATCGCGATGTCCTCGTTGAATTCGGCCACCAGCTGATCGATGGTGCGCTCCACGCGCGTCATCAGCTCGCGCTCCTGCGGGGCCTGGCCGGTATTGCCCTCGCAGGCCTCGGCCAGCGCGTTGAGCAGGCGGCGAGCCGGGTGGGTCTTCTGCAGGAACATGCGCCGGTCGAGCATCGCCACCTTGACGAAGGGCACGATCAGCCGGCCGATGAGCTGGCGCGAATCGGTATTGAAGTCGCGCTCGTCGAGCAGCACGTCGAACAGCATGCCGACCAGATCGATCGAGTCTTCGTCGGACGCCGCCATGCGCGAGCCCGGGCTGACGCCGAGGCGCTCGGCACCCTTCAGCAGCTCGCGCTTGATGTGCTGGGTGATGGAGGCGTTCGGATCGCTGACGGCCTCCTGCAGCCCGGCGGGCATCTCGTTCTGGAACAGGCTCAGCACCGAGAGCACCTCGTTCGCGCTCATCTGCGGCGCGCCCTCGCCTGCGCCGTGCCCGGCGTGTGCATCCGATGCGCCGTCGGCCAGCGAGCGCATGCGCCGGTAACCGCTCAGCAATTCGTGCAGGCTGGCGAAGATGCTGCGCTCGGCGGCGGTCTCGGGGACCGGGACGTAGCGTGTTCCCGCCGGCGGAGCCGCCATCTGCACCGTGCCGTAGCCCGCCGCCTCGGCGGCGTGCGGATCATCGCCCGGCAATTCCTCCGGACCGCGCGGGCGACTGTCGCGCGCCGCCTGCGGCATGCGCATGTAGGTCGGTTTGATTTCCGGCGCGATGCCCGCGTCCACCAGGGCGCGATTGGTTTCGTTGTAGAACGCGGCCAGACCGTGCCCCATCTCGCGCTCGTACAGCTTGAACAGCAATACCTTGATGCGGATGGAGACCTCGCTGGTCTGCATCGAGTGGCGGAAGGCGAAGGCCACGTGCGGGGGCGCGATCGGATTGGCTTTTTCGTCCAGCTCGTCCATCCCCGCGATGATGCCCATGCGGTAGTTGAGCTGGCCCAGCAGCGGCCCGAACTGGCGCGACAGCGCGGTGGCGATCATGCCGGTGCCGAGCTGTTCCTCGAGCTGATCCTCGGACATCAGGCTCAACTCCTGCGACTCGGCAAGATTGCGCTGCAGGTCCACGATCAGCGGGGTGCGGCGCTCGAGCGCCACGAAGGCCGAAATGAGGTGCTCGGCGAAGCGCTGCTCGATCTCCTGCCGCTGCTTGCGCAGCTCGCGCATCGCGTCGAAATAGTCCTGACTGCTGATCGACCCGTCGCCGCGCTGCACGAAGTCGAACAGGGTGTCATCGGCCTTGTCGAGCACCTCGGCCACCAGCCCGGAAAGGCGCTTGATCGCCCGCATGCGGATCGACACCAGCATCGGGTGTGGCTCCCCGCGTCCGACCGCGTTTCGGACGCTGAAGTCAACGACCTTGTCGGCAGGGAATGGCGCCGTCATAGTGAACTCTCCTGTTGCAGGCACAGCGGGCGACACGCGCCCGGAACTCTGGATTGCGTCCAGCAAGCCATCACCCGGATTCCCCGGATACGAGTATGCCGGATTCTATCCTGCGGGTTGTGAACCTTCCCGCGGTTTGCCCACCGTTCGTCCTGTCCCACTGCCCATTTCCCGGAATCCCATGGACCACCTGACCTTTCTTTCCCGCCGCCTTTCCGTGCCGTCCGGCCAACTGGCCGCTCCCGGCCCGTCCCGCGATCAGCTGCAGCAGATGCTGGCGGCGGCGATGCGGGTGCCGGACCACGGCCGCCTTGCGCCGTGGCGGGTTCTCGCGATCGAGGGTGAGGGCCGCCATGCGCTGGGGGAATTCCTCGCGCAGCGCGCACTGGAGCTCAATCCCCAGGCGGCGCAAGCCACGCTGGACAAGGACCGCCGGCGCTTTTCCCACGCGCCGCTGGTGCTGGCCGTGGTGGCCCGCCTGCAGCAACCCTCGCGCATCCCCGAGATCGAGCAGATCCTGAGCGCCGGCTGCGTCTGCTTCACCCTGCTGCAGGCCGCGCAGGCCCTGGGTTTCGGCGGGCAGTGGCTTACCGGCTGGGCGGCCTACGACCCGGCCGTTGCGGCTCACCTGGGCCTGGCGGGCAATGAGCGCATCGTGGGCTTCATCCACGTCGGCAGCATCCGCGAACCGGCGTCCGAGCGTCCGCGCCCGGCGGTGGAGGCGCACTTCTCGGTGTGGCAAGGCTGATGCCCAGGCTCCATCTTGTCGACGCCAGCCTGTACGTATTCCGGGCCTGGCACTCCCTGCCCGCGGACCTCACGGGTGCGGACGGCTGGCCGGTCAATGCGGTGCACGGCTTCGCGCGCTTCCTGCTGGAACTGCTGGAGCGCGAGCGCCCCACCCACGTCGCGGTGGCCTTCGATGAGTCGCTGGAAAGCTCGTTCCGCAACCGGATCTACCCGGCCTACAAGGCCAATCGCGAGCCGGCACCGAAGGAGCTCAAGCGCCAGTTCGGGCAGTGCCAGCAGCTTGCCGCCGCGCTGGGACTGGTGGTGCTGAAGGATGCCCGCTACGAGGCCGACGACCTCATCGGCACGCTTCTCTCGCGCCAGCGTGCGCAGGGGTTCGCGGGCGTGATCGTCTCGGCCGACAAGGATCTCTCGCAGCTTCTCGGCCCGTCCGACCAGCAGTGGGATTACGCACGCGACCTGCGCTGGGATGCCGCCGGCACCAAGGCCCGGCACGGCGTCCATGCGCACCAGATGGCGGACTATCTGGGCCTGGCGGGCGACGCGGTCGACAACATCCCGGGCGTGCCGGGAATCGGGAACAAGACCGCCGCGGCCCTGCTGGAGCACTTCGGCTCGCTCGACGCGCTGCTCGCGCGGGTGGATGAACTGCCGTTCCTGCGCCTGCGCGGCGCCGCCGCGCACGCCGCGCGCCTGCGCGAGCATCGCGCCCAGGCCCTCATGTCGCGCGAGCTGGCCACCATCGCCCTGGACGCGCCGCTGCCCGATGGCATCGGCGACGCCGCACGCCGCCAGGTCGACACGACGCTGCTCGACGAAGTTTTCGAAACAGTCCGGATCGGCCCCATGACCCGCCGGCGCGCGCTGGCGCAGGCCGGGCCCTGAGCGCTGCCGGCAAGCGTCGAGTTACTGTCGAACGCCCGGCTCGTCGGACTGGAAGTCCGCGTCCATGCGCAGGATCCGCGTGCCTTCCAGGCGGTCCTTGTTCCTGAGCAGGCCGAAGCGGTCGTAGTTGTCCTTCTGCTCGTTGGCGATCAGGTAGAGCGTGGTGCCGTCCAGCGCGGTGGTGCCGATCTTGCCGAACTGCGGATTGCTGGCCTCGATCGGGCGCACCCCGACGATCGTGTCGCCTTCCGGCGAAAGCGCAAGGCGCATGACGCGCGCCGGGTTCATGCCGCTTTGCACCGCCAGCAGGTCGTTGCCGACCACCTCCAGCGCGCTGATGCCCTCCAGCGAGAGCTTCTCCGGCACGCGCACGTCGAAGGGCTGGGCGTTGCTGAGCGTGATCCCGAGCACGCCGCGCTCCGGATCGGCCATGTACAGGCGCCTGCCGTCCGTGGAAACCGCCAGCGCCGAGATCGAGCTGAGCATCGGCGCGTGGAGGATGCGGCGGAACTGGTCGTCGCGCACCTGGTAGATGGCGCGGTTGACGCCATCGGCCACATACACCTCGCCATCCTTGCCCAGCGCTATCGAGGACAGGAAGAAGGACTGCCCCGGCACAACCGGCGACAGGTAGCTCTTGAGGAACTTGCCGGTCTTGAGATCGAACTTGAAGACGCCGGCGCGCCCCAGATCGGCCTCGGGCCGGTAGCTCTTGAAATGCGGCACCGCGGTGGACGCGACCCAAAGCACGTTGCGCGGAGCATCGACGACCAGGTCGAACACCGCCCACATGCCATTGTCGGCATCGGCCGAGGCGATCGGGGCCAGCTTGCCGCCCTCGCCCACCGCGTACACCTTGCCCTCGCGCGCGCTGCCGACCAGCAGCTGCCTGCGGGTGGCATCGAACGCCATGCTTTCCAGCAGCAGGTCCTCGCGCGGCAGCGTGTACGCGAGCTTGCCTTCGCCGAACGGCTGGCGGTTGCGGTCGAGGTTGTCGAGGATGTAGCCCCAGACCTCGGTATCGGCGATCCGCGAGAAACGCTGGTCGCCGCGAAGGTCGTAGGCGTAGCCGGCATTCTGCATCTCGATCAGCAGCGTATAGGCTTCGCTCTTGCGATCCTCGCGCGCCAGCGTCACCGCCTTGTCGAGCTTGTAGGCACCGATATGCGGACGCAGCGCGATGCGGCGATCCAGCGCGGCCAGCTCGGCGTTCAGGTCGCCGTTTTCGCGGTAGTACACCACCAGCTGCGACAGCGTCTGAAGATCGTCCACGGCAGCGATCCTGGCCTCCAGCTCCGGCGACGGCGCTGCCGCGCTGGCGGCATCCTGCGGCGTGGGCATGAGCGCCTGGGCGTGGGCCAGGCCGAGCGATGCGGCGAACAGGACGGGGACGAGAATCGATTTCATGGAAATACCTGGGGTTTGGGGGCGACTTGGACCGGCGCTGCGCGCGGAGGTTCCGCCGCCGCGCGCGGCCGCGAGCGGCGCGGCGGTCGATCCGGACGCGGATCCGGGTGAAAATGCCGCAGATCAGGGTAGCGCGGGGCGCGAACGATGGACCAAACCGACACGCTTTTCAATGGCCGCTACCTGCGCATCCGGCGCCGCGGGCACTGGGAATACGCCGAACGCACCAACGCCAGCGCCGCCGTCATCATCGTGGCGGTGACGCCCGAGGACCGCCTGCTGCTGGTCGAACAATTCCGCATACCGGTCAACGCCCGCAGCATCGAAATGCCCGCCGGTCTGGTCGGAGACATCGCGGACGGCGAATCGGTGGAGGCGGCGGCGCTGCGCGAGCTGGAGGAGGAAACCGGCTGGCGCGCGGGCCGCATCGATTACCTGATGGCCGGCCCGTCCTCTTCGGGCATGAGCAACGAACGGGTTGCCTTCGTGCGCGCGCTGGATCTGGTTCGGGTCGGGCCGGGCGGCGGCGACGAGACCGAGGACATCCGCGTGCACGAAATCCCGCGCACCGACGCCGCCGCCTGGCTGTCCGCGAGGATGCGCGAGGGCTACTCGATCGACCCCAAGCTCTACGCCGGACTCTGGTTCCTCGATCGCAATCCGGACGGCAGTCCGGCCCGGCGCACACCCTGAGCGGCCCGTCACGCCAGTGCACGCAGCGGCCCAGCCGTGCGCACACGCGGCGATGGAGCCGGTCAGGCGGTTCCCGGCGGCAGCAGACGCGCGACCAGGACCGCAACGAGGATCGCGCCTACGCCCACCCAGGCCGCCACCGCCAGCAGCGCCACGCCGCCCAGCCTCGCCAGCGCCGAACCGGGCCGCGCCAAGGCCGCGCCGGCGCGCAGCGCCAGGCCCGCGCCCAGCAGCGCGAGGATGAAGGCCGCGCTGCGCGCGATCCAGCGCAGGGCCTGCGTCACCTCGTCATCGGCTGCGGCGCGCGCATCTTCCTGCGTGCCCGCCGCCACCGGCCCGGGCGCGGGCAGCAGTTCGAAGCGCACGCGCAGGTCACCGACCTCGGGAATGGCCCCCTCCGGCGTGGTGACCCACCAGGCACCATCGGCGCGGAACGCCGCCGCGAGATTCTCGGGCAGCGCGAGTCGCGCCGGCGAAACCGCGCGCCAGCCGGACTGTGCAATCCCCGGTATTTCAATCGATTGCGGGCTGCCGAAGCTCTGGCTGCGATAGGGCGGTGCCGGCGGATTGGCGTGTTCTTCCGGCCGGGAAAAGCGGGTCGAGTCGATGATCCGTTCGCTCCAGAGGCGCTGGTAGCCCGCGTGCTCGGACACGATTTCGTCACCCGGATCAAGCGGTTGGCCAACGCCTTCTCGCCACTGCAGCATCTGCACCACGCGCCGCAGCGCCAGGCCTTCCAGGCTCACGCCGAAGGCCTCGTCGCGCAGCACGGGGGGCGCTTCCTGCGGTGCTTCGACAACGGCTGCGGGCGCACTCTCGCCCGCGGCTGACGCTGGCGCACTGCGCACCAGAATGACCATCCAGACCACCGCCGCGGCCAGCAGCGCCAGGCCCAGCGCAAGCATGGCCACGTCCGCGCCGCGCGCCGCGCGCATGGCGACGGGTCGATGGTCGAGCGGTGTCATCGGGGCTGTCTCAGCGATAGATCGCGGCCGGCGCGCCCAGCGCGCCCTTGCCGACCGCCTTCCAGCGCCGGTCGCTCCCGGCTTCGACCTCGCCGCTGCGGCGGTTCCACAGCACCACCTGCATGTTGCCCCAGGTCGAATCGGCGATCTTGACGGTGTGGCCCATCGATTCCAGCTGCGCCACCACGTCGCCGGGCAGCGCACCCGGTTCGGCCAGGATCGCATCGGGAACATACTGGTGGTGATAGCGCGGGCGATCCGCGGCCGCCTGCGCGCCGCCGCCGTCCATCAGATCCATCAGACCCAGCAGCACCATGGTGATGATGCGGCTGCCGCCGGGGGTGCCGATCGCCGCGGTGCGCTCGCCATCGCTGAGGAAGGTCGGCGTCATCGAGGACAGCGGGCGCTTGCCCGGCGCGATCTCGTTGGCCTCGTCGCCGATGAGGCCGAAGGCGTTGGGCACGCCCGGCGCGGCGGAGAAGTCGTCCATCTCGTTGTTGAGCACGAAGCCGGTTCCCGGTACCGCGAAGGCGTTGCCGAAGGTGAGGTTCACCGTCTGGGTCACCGCCGCCAGGTTGCCCTCGGTGTCGATGATGGAGAAGTGCGTCGTGTCCGGCCGTTCCCGCGCCGGCCCGACCGGCGGCAGAAGGCTGCTGGGCGTGGCCTTGTGCGGGTGGATCGAAGCGCGCAGGCCGGCGGCGAAGTCCAGGCTCATCATGCGCGCCAGCGGCACGTCGACGAAATCCGGATCGCCCAGGAACTGCGCGCGATCGCGGTAGGCGCGACGCATGGCCTCGACCACCAGGTGGGTGCGCTCGCCCTGTGCCATCGCCGGGTAGTCGTAACCCGACAGCACATTGAGGATTTCCGCCAGCGCCACCCCGCCCGAGGACGGCGGCGGCGCGGTGACGAGCTGGAAGCCGCGGTGTGAAAACCGCAGCGGCTCGCGCTCGACGGCGCGGTACTGGGCCAGGTCTTCCAGCGTCCAGATGCCGCCGGCACCGCGCACGCCGTCCACCAGCCTGCGTGCCAGCGAACCGGCGTAAAAACCCTCGCGACCGTCGCGCGCAAGCCGCTCCAGGGTGCGCGCATAGTCCGGATTCTTCAGCACCTGCCCGGCTTCGACCGGCTTGCCCTTGCGCAGGAACAGCTCGCGCGCACCGGGCGATTGCGCCAGCACTTCGCTGCGCCAGGGCAGGACCTGGGCGGTCTTGGCATTCATCACCCAGCCCTTGCGCGCGAGGCGGATGGCCGGGGCCAGCGACACCGAAAGCGGCACCCGGCCATATTTTTCCGAAAGATGCGCGAGGCCGGCCGGCAGTCCGGGGATCGCGGCGGCGAGCGGGCCGTCGATCGAGCTTTTCGGACGCACCTGACCGCTGGCATCCAGGTACATGTCGCGGGTGGCCGCCAGCGGTGCGCGCTCGCGCGCATCGACGAAGACATCCCGGTCGCCATCGGCCAGGTGCAGCAGCATCAGGCCACCGCCGCCGATCCCGGAGCTTTCCGGCTCGACCAGCCCGAGGGTTGCGCTTACCGCCACCGCGGCGTCGAACGCATTGCCGCCCTGCGCCAGCACTTCCAGACCCGCGTCGGTGGCATAGGCGTTGGCGCTGGCGATGGCCGCCTGGCGCGGCGGTACGGGAGCCTGTGCTTCGCGCGCCTGCAGCGCGGCCGAAAACGGCAGCAGCAGAAGGATCAGGCCCAGCAGAACGGGACGAATATTCATGGAAACAGCTCCTGCGGGCCGCGCCACGGCGCGACGCCTTCATCAATCAACGGCGCAGCGGCCAGCCTGAGGCCCGGGAATGCGCCAGACCCTGCGCGCATCCGCGACGGCAGCACGGGCTGCGGGCGGTCGCGTGCGGAAACGCAGCAACCCGGCGCAGCCGTGGCCGGGTCACCGGCAATGGCGCGGCCCGTCAGGCCGCGCCACCGCATCAGGATCACTTGACCTCGTGGAACACCACGTTGGCACCGCTCGGCTCGACCGCCGTCCTGACGCGCTCCAGATCATCGCTGCTGCCGATGAAGAGGACGCGAACATCCTTCATCGAGCCGGCCGGCACGTGCTGGAAAGCCTCGACGATGAGGTCGGCCATGCGTCCGGACGCGGGCGATCCGAAGGCGAGCATGTTGCCCGGCAGCACGCCGCGCATCACCGCGCCGCCCACGTTGTCGACCTGGCGCTGGTACTGCTCGTCGAAATCCTCGGCGTCCTGCGACGGCAGGTAGTACATGAACGGGCTGCTGCGGATGCCCTCCATGTGCTGCTTGGCCACGTTGACCAGGTACAGCTTCCAGGCCTGGGCGTTGTCGGCCGGCGGTGCCACCAGCGGTGCCTGCGCCACCGCCTCGACCTTGGGTGCCGCGGCGTCCTTGCCCTGCTGATTGCAGCCGGAAAGGAACAGTGCGCCAGCCACCAGCGCGATGAGAGCCATCTTCTTGGTCATGTCATTCACCTCAGATCTTGGATTGTTCCGATTTCCCCAGCGCCCGCAAGTCCGGGTGCGTACCTAACCACGTCCCCACTTCCTCTTCAGCGCCGCCAGCACCGCCGCCGGCACGAAGCCCGACACATCGCCTCCGAGCCTGGCGATTTCGCGCACCAGGGAGGAGGAAATGAATCCGTATTTTTCCGCCGGCGTCAGGAACAGCGTCTCGACCTCCGGCACCAGATGCCGATTCATGCTGGCAAGCTGGAATTCGTACTCGAAATCCGACACCGCGCGCAGCCCGCGCAGCAGCACGCCCGCCCCCACCTCCGTCACGAAGTGCGCAAGCAGCGTGGAAAACCCGCGCACCTCGACGTTCGGAACCTCCGCCAACCCGAGCCGCGCCAGCTCGATGCGGTCCGCAAGCGCGAATCCCGGCCCCTTGGCGGGGCTTTCCGCCACCCCGACGATGATCTTCTCGAACAGCGGCGCGGCCCGAGCAACGAGGTCGATGTGGCCATTGGTTATCGGGTCGAAGGTGCCCGGATAAAGCGCAATGCGGTGCCTGGCTGGACTCATGTCGTCGGTGGTGCCTGGTCGCCGGAGGATGGAGCGAGTGTAGCAGGCGCATCATGCACCGAAGCGTCTTTCCGGCGCGCGAAAAGAACGTGGCGCGTGTCGCGGGTTTCGCCCTGGCGATGCGGCGTGAACCCCGACAGCTCGTGGACGGGCTCGCCGCGCGCGCTTTCCACATAAACCCTGGCCGCGGGCGACAGCCACGGCCCCAGCGCATCGAGCACCGCCCGATGCAGCCCGGCGGCAAAAGGCGGGTCGACGAAGACCACGTCGAACGGCCGGCCCGGACCGCGCATCAGCCACGCAAGCGCATCGTCGGCCACCACCTCGACCTGATCGGCACCAAGACGCGCCTTGGCCGCGCCCAGCGCCGCCAGCGCGCGCGGATCGCGCTCGACCATCACCACTTCGCCGGCACCGCGCGAGGCCGCTTCGAATCCGAGCGCGCCGCTGCCGGCAAAAAGATCAAGGCAGCGGGCACCGGCGACATCGCCCTGCAGCCAGTTGAACAGGGTCTCGCGCACCCGATCCGGGCTGGGCCGAAGCCCGGGCACCGCCGGCACCTCCAGGCGCGAGCCGCGCCAGCGGCCAGCGATGATCCTCACCTTGCCCGCCGGCGGCACCGGCGATCGGGCGGCGGTCCGCGGGCGACTCATGCGGACCACCGGCACGCAGTGGCTTCATCGGAAGGAAGGGAGGCGGGTGATACCATGCCGGCCATTCTCCGACACTCCGCCCCTGGATGTTCAAACTCTTCCGCAAGAAGCCCGTCGAACCGGCTGCCGATGCGCCCGCGTCGCCTGCGCAGGGCGCGCCATCGCCCGTGCCCGCCGTGGATTCGTCCCCGCACGACGCGCCCGCAGCCGGCCCCGAAAGCGTGGCTTCACCCGCGCCGCAGGCACCGGAACCCGCCGCTGCGAACTGGCGCGACCGGCTGCGCAACAGCGGGTTCGCCAGGAACTTCTCCTCGCTGTTCTCGCGCACCGTCAAACTCGACGAGGATTTCCTCGAGGAAATCGAGACCTGCCTGCTGACCGCCGACGTCGGCGTTGCGGCCACCACGATCATCGTCGAGGACCTGCGCCAGCGGATGGACCGGGGCGAGTTCTCTAATGCGCGCGATCTGCTCAACGCGCTGCGCGGCGAGCTGATTGCCCTGCTGGTGCCGGTGGCCGAGCCGATCAACATCTACACCGGTGCCAAACCTTTCGTGATCCTCACGGTGGGCGTCAACGGCGTCGGCAAGACCACCACCATCGGCAAGCTGGCGCGGCGCTATCTGGACGAGCGCAAGCAGGTGATGCTGGCGGCCGGCGACACCTTCCGCGCGGCCGCGGTGGAGCAACTCAAAACCTGGGGCGAGCGCAACGGCGTACACGTCGTGGCCCAGTCCAGCGGGGCCGATCCGGCTGCGGTGGTCTACGACGCGCTGCAGACGGCGCAGGCACGCGGCACCGATATCCTGATCGCCGACACCGCCGGGCGGCTGCACACCCAGCAAGGGCTGATGGACGAGCTGGGCAAGGTGCGGCGGGTGCTGGGCAAGCTCGATCCCACCGCGCCGCACGAGGTGCTGCAGGTGATCGACGGCACCACCGGGCAAAACGCGATCAACCAGGTGCGCCAGTTCCAGAAGGCCGCCGGCGTGACGGGCCTGATCGTCACCAAGCTCGACGGCAGCGCCAAGGGCGGAGTGATCTTTGCCCTCGCGCGCGAATTCGGCCTGCCGATCCGATTCGTCGGACTGGGCGAGGGCGTGCACGACCTGCGCGCCTTCGATCCCTATGCCTTCGTCGACGCACTCCTCCCCGAATCCCTCGCCGCGGCCTGAAGCGGCCGTCCGGCCGCGTCGCCGCTGGCTGCTGGTGCTGCTCCTGCCGGGGCTGGCCATCGCGGCGGCTCTGGGGCTGCGCGCACTGCTGCATCCCGAACGCATCAGCGACTTCCTGCTACAGCAAGGGCAGCAGGCAACCGGGCTGGAACTGTCGCTCGACCGCCCCGCCGATGTCGGCCTGTGGCCGGACCTGCACGTCCAGCTCACCGGCCTTGGCGCGCGCGCGCCGGGTGCCGCACAGCCGCTGCTGCGCGCCGAGCGGATCGAGGCGGCGCTGCCGTGGTCGATGCTGCGCAATCAGGACATCACCCTGCTCGGCCTGCGCCTGATCTCGCCGCAGCTCGATCTTGTCGCCCTGCAGGACTTTCTCGACCGCGACGACGACATCGGGCCACCCGCGCCCATGCGCATTCCGACGCTCGATGCGCCGCTGGAAGTGCGCGACGGGCGCATCGCCGGTGACGGCTGGGCGCTCGAGCAGCTCGACCTCACCCTGCCCGCGCTGCACGAAGGCGCGCGCACCAGCCTCGGTGCCAGCGCGCTGTGGGTGTCGGGCACCGACAGCGCGCCGGCGGCGGGCCAGCGGTTCGCCCTGCAGCTTGCTGCCGTACCGCACAGCGACGGCTCCACGCTGCGCCTCGACCAGATCGCGCTGGACCTGGTGCTCGATGCCGTGCCGCAGTGGCGTCCCCGCATCGAGGGCATCGTCTCGTGGAATCCCTCCGGCACGCTGGCGCTCGCGCTCACCAGCCAGATCGCCGCCTGGCCCGCGGACTGGCCCGCCCTGCCGCTGCCGCCGGGTGATGCGGACGCCACGGTTCTGGCGCTGGCCTATTCGGGCGATGCCGCGCTGACCGGGCTTGCCACCTTTTCCCTCTGGCGCGGCGACGACGGACTGCGCGGCGCGCTGACCCTGCACGACACGCTGGCCTGGCTCGGCGGAAAGGAGCGGGGCCTCGTGCCCCCGGCGGAAGGAGAAATCCGCATCCCGCGGCTGGAATACGAGGGCATCCAGGCCGAGGGCATCCGCATCCGGCTGACGCCACCCGGGGCCGAGGATGCGGAGAAGGACGCGGCGCATTGAATATCGCCCGCAAGAATCGGCCTTGCCCGGATGCGCCGGACGGCAGTGCGGAGCATGACCCACCCGGCTTCGCCGTGCGCCTGCTCGACTGGTTCGAACCGCACGGACGCCACGACCTGCCCTGGCAGCATCCGCGCAGCGCGTATCGGGTGTGGCTGTCGGAAATCATGCTGCAGCAGACCCAGGTGCAAACCGTCATCGCCTACTTCGAACGGTTCACCGCCGCCCTGCCCGACCTTCCTTCACTCGCCGCCGCCTCACACGACGAGGTGATGGCGCTGTGGTCGGGGCTTGGCTACTACGCCCGCGCCCGCAACCTGCACGCCGCCGCGAAACTGTGCATGGAGCGACACGGCGGCGCGCTTCCCGCCGATTTCGACGCGCTCCTCGCCCTGCCCGGCATCGGGCGCTCCACCGCGGGCGCGATCCTTGCGCAGGCGCACGGGCTGGCATTCCCGATCCTCGATGGCAACGTCAAGCGCGTGCTGGCGCGCTGGCGCGGCATCGACGGCTGGACCGGTGCTTCAGCGGTTGAGCGCGAGCTCTGGCAATTCGCGGAATCGCTGCTGCCAAACGATCGCCTTCCCGACTACACGCAGGCGCTGATGGACCTGGGCGCGACCGTTTGCACCCGCACCAGACCCGCTTGCCCACGCTGCCCGCTGCGCCAGGACTGCGTCGCGCGGTGCGAGGGCCGCATCGAACAGCTGCCCACCCGGAAACCGGCAAAAATCCTGCCGCGCCGTGAATGCGTCGTGCTCCTGGCCTTCGACGAATCCGGCCGCGTGCTGCTGCAAAAGCGCGGTGGCCCCGGCGTCTGGAACGGCCTGTGGAGCCTGCCCGAAGCGCCCGATGCCTACTCGCTCGACGCCTTCATCCAGCGCCACCTGCGCACCCGCGGCGCGGCGCACGTCCTGCCCGCCTTCGAGCACGTCTTCAGCCACTACCGCCTCACGATCACTCCACACCGCCACAGCGCCGCGCAGGCGCGCCTGCGGGTGGCCGACAATAATGGCCCGGAACTGCGCTGGGCCGCGCCAGCCGAATGGCCGGATATCGGCCTTCCCGCGCCGGTGCGCCAGCTGCTCCAGTCCCAGTGCGCCCACCAGTCCACATCCAGCGAGGAAACCCCATGACCCGCACCGTCTTCTGCACCAAGCACCAGAAAGAAGCCGAAGCCCTCGATTTTGCCCCATGGCCCGGCCCGCTCGGCCAGCGCGTGCTCGACCACATCGGCAAGCCCGCCTGGAACGAATGGCTCGCCCACCAGACCATCCTCATCAACGAATACCGCCTCACCCCGCGCGATCCGAAGGCGCGCGCCTTCCTGCAGGCGGAGATGGAAAAATTCCTGTTCGGAGAAGGGNNCGGTGAAGGCTTGCCCAGAGGTTCCCTAGGACAAGTCCGACCCCACGTTCGGGCCAATTCCTGCGCCAGGGCCGTCGTTTCCCGGATGCCGGGCAATCGCGCCGATGAGGACACTGTCTCCACCGCCGGACATCGCGTCCAGGCGGCACATCCACCCCTCATCGGAGACATGCCATGACCAAGTTCGCCCTCATCCTCAAGTCCCTCCTGCTCTCGCTCGCGCTGAGCTTCGCCGCCTTCGCCGCCAGCCCGGTGAACATCAACTCTGCCGACGCCACCGCGCTCGCATCCGGCCTGCACGGCGTCGGCCCCGCCAAGGCGCAGGCCATCGTCGATTACCGCCAGGCCCACGGTCCGTTCAAGAGCGTCGACCAGCTCGCCTCGGTGAAGGGCATCGGCGCGGCGACCGTCGAGAAGAACCGCGACCGCATCCAGCTCGACGCGACCCGCGCCGCGCAGCCGGAGTAACGCGTCACCCTGCGACGCCCGTCCCGCACCCGCGTGCGGGGCGGGCTGCGCGCTTGCCGCATCGCGCGCGACCACATCTGAGGCCGGGCGTCCTGTCCACGCCCGGATATGCCAGACTCCCGCAATCCCCCACCGCTGCGGAGCTCCCCATGTCCATCGCCTACTGGTGCATCCTGATCGCCGCCGCGCTGCCCTACGTCTGGGTCGCCATCGCCAAGTCCAGCGCGCCCGGATACAACAACCGGGATCCGCGCGGCTGGATCGCCAGGCAGGACAGCCCCCGGGTGCGCAACGGCTATGCCGCGCACCTCAACGCCTTCGAAGCCTTCGCGCCGTTTGCCGCCGGCGTGCTGATGGCGCAGTTCGCCGGCGTGGATCATGCCCTGATAACGCAACTGGCCCTCGCCTTCATCGCCTGCCGGGTGCTGCACGGGGTGTTCTATCTCGCCGCGATCCCGCTGATGCGCAGCCTGGCCTGGTTAGGCGGCATCGCCTGCGTTGTCGCGCTGATGGTGCCGGCGGCGCTGAAGATCGGCGGCTGACGCCGGCGACCGGGCGCGCATGCGCGTCGCTCAATCCGGCTCGCGCACCCAGATCATGCCGTCCTCCACCTTGACCGGGTACGGACGCGCCGGCTCGTAGGCGGGGGCGCGCAGGGCTTCGCCGCTGCGCACGTCGAACAGCGCGCCGTGCAGCACGCACTCTATCTGGCCGGTGGCCTGATCGTAAGGCCCGGCGGAAAGCTCGAAGTCCTCGTGCGTGCAGCGGTCTTCCAGCGCGTAGAAGATGCCGTCGAAGTTGACGATCACCAGCGGCACGTCGCCGAACCAGGCGACGTGGGATTCGCCGGGCAGCACGTCCGAGGTCGGACACAGCACGGTCCAGCCGCCGCTCACAGCGCCTTCTCCAGCAGCTCGAAGCGCAGGTCGTCGCGGCGCGGCAGGCCAAAGCGCGAATCGCCGTAGGGAAACGGTTTCGTGATGCCGGTGCGGCGGTAGCCGCGGCGTTCGTAGAAGGCGACCAGCTCCTCGCGCACGTCGATCACGGTCATGCGCATGGACGCCAGGCCCCAGACCTCGCGCGCGATGCGCTCGGCCTCGGCCAGCACGCGCTTGCCCACTCCCGCGCCCTGCCCGTCCGGGCGCACCGCGAACATGCCGAAATACCCCGCGTCGCCATCCACGGCCACATGCGCGCAGGCCAGCAGTTCATCGCCGCGCCGCGCCAGGAGGATGCGGCTTCGCGGACGGACCAACTCCTGCTCGATGGCCTGCGAATCCACCCGCTGGCCGTCGAGCAGATCGGCCTCGGTGGTCCAGCCCTGGCGGCTCGCGTCGCCGCGATAGGCCGACTCCACCAGCGCCACGATCGCGGCAACGTCGGCCGGCGTGGCGCTATCGAAAACCAGGTCATCAGGCAGTTCGGTCATGCGCGTATGGTAGCGGCTGCGCCCCGGGCCGGACTGTGGAAGCGAGCCATTTCGCCGCCCTCAGGGGGCCAGCGAGCCGGACAGGTCCAGCCGCACGCGCGTGCCCTGTCCATCCGGCCCCGGCTGGATGTCCAGCGGCCAGCCCAGGTGCTCGCTGAGGCGGGCGATGAGCGCCAGCCCGATGCCGCTGCCGCGATCCCCGCCGCGCGCGATCCGGGCATAGAGCGCGCTGATCTCTTCCGGCGTCATGCCGTGTCCCGGATCGCGGATCTCCACCCGCGCGCTCGCGTCCAGCCAGATGCAGATGTCGCCCTGGTCGCTGTGTTCGATGGCATTGCGGACGAGGTTCGCGACGGTCACGCGCACCACGGCCTCGGGCGCGATCACGATGCACGGCGCGAGCGACCCAAGTACCAGGCGCAGCGCCTTGCCTTCGCACAGCGCGCGGTGATCCTCCACCACGGCGCTCACCACCTCATCGAGCCGGATGCGCTCGGAAGCGTCACGGATGCGCCGCGGGTCGCGCGCCAGCATCAGCAGCATGGCGACCATTTCTTCCATCTCGGCCGTGGTTCGTGCGATTCGCTCCAGCTGGCTCAGGGCCGCGGCGGGAATGCCGTCGATCACGCGCGCAACCTGCGTGGCACCTCGAATCACCGTGAGCGGCGTGCGCAGTTCGTGGCTGGCGCTGTCGATGAAGGCGCGTTCGCGCTCCACGAACCGGTCATTGCGCCCGAGGTAATCGTTCAGCGACGCGGCTATCACCTCAAGCTCGGTGCTGGCGTAGCGCGACAGTTCGACGCGCTGGCCGCGCCGATCCGGTGCCAGATCGGCGATTCGCGTCGCCAGGTTGCGCAGCGGTCCGGTCAAAAGGCGCACGCCGAAGAAAATCGCCACGCTCAGCAGCAGCATCGCCAGAATCGAAGACAGGATCACCGGGCGCATCAGGCGCCATTCGGCCGCCTCGAATCCGTCGATATCCAGCGCCAGTGCGTGTCGGGCCTGGTGCGAATCGTCGCGCACCAGAACCACCCATTCGTTGTCGTTGAAGCGCACTTCATCGTGCAGGCCGGGCGGCAGCGCCGAGACTTCCGGGGGCACCTGCGCGCCGGCATCGAAGCGGTAGAGGTCGAGCTTGCCGTTGTTCGACCAGGCATGGTCGGGATCATCGCGCAGGCGTGCGAAGATGATGTCCATCTCGGTGTCCAGCATCGCCTGCCAGAGCATGCGCTCGGCGTGCTCGTTGACCATCAGCCCATGCGTGAACAGGGCCGCGCTCAGGAGCAGCCCGTAGACCACCAGGCCAACGCCCACCTGGCGCGCGAGGCTGGACCTAATCCTGATCATCGGGAACCGCCAGGCGATAGCCGACGCGCGGCAGGGTATGGATCAGCTTGACCGTCTGGCCGGCATCCACGCTGCGGCGCAGTTCGTAGATGTGGGAGCGCAGCGCGTCGCCATCCGGAGGCTCGTCGCCCCACAGCGCGTACTCGAGCTGCTGCCGGCTGACCACGGCGGGGCTGGCTTTCATCAACTCCTGCAGGAGCCGGAGCGAGGCGGGGTACAGGTGCAGCGTGCGGTCACCGCGGCGCGCCTCGAGCGTGCTCAGGTCGAGCGTGAGGTCGCCAATGCGGAGGGAGCGAACGGCCACCCGCCCCTGGGCTCGCGTCACCAGCGCCGCCAGGCGCGCTTCCAGCTCGAACAGGTCGAAGGGCTTGGTCAGGTAGTCGTCCGCCCCGGCGCGAAAACCCGCCAGCTTGTCCGGCAGCTGATCGCGCGCGGTCAGCATCAGCACGGGAACGTCACGGCCGCGCGCGCGCAGGGCCTCCAGCACCGCCGGGCCTTCCATGCGCGGCAGCATCCAGTCGAGGATCACCGCGTCGTAGTCGTTCGTCAATGCCAGATGCAGCCCGACCAGCCCGTCGGGCGCGGCATCGAGGTGCGCGCCGTGCGCCTCGAAATAGGAAAACAGGTTCGCCACCAGGGCCGGGTGGTCTTCGATCACGAGCAGGCGCATCGGCTCAGCATCCGGGACAGTGCGCAAAGCATGGTCAAAGTCGCACTCCGGTGCCAGTCCGAGGGCTGCATCGTGTGTCCGTCCCAGGCTTTTGCCCGGTCAATTAATGCGCAACAAACGAAACTTCGACGGCTCTCCGACACCGCTGGACCCATGCTTTCGGCCACTCGGACCCTGTACCCGTCAGCCATTGCGTCATGTCGTCGAACCTGCTTCACGCAATTCACCCAGCCGAACGCGCCGTCAGTCCGGCGCAATCCGTGCCGGCATCCGATCGGCACCTCGACCCCGTACTCCTTGCAGGCTGGAAGGCCAGCGCAGCCGTACTGCTGTTCGCCGCCCTCCTGGCCGGGTTGTTGCAGTACGCGGGCGGAGACCTCTGGCTTGCCGACCGTATCTACCGCTGGCAGGGCGGCCAGTGGGCGCTGCGCGACACCTGGTTTTTTTCCACCGTGCTGCACAGGGGCGGGCATCACCTCAGCGTCGCCGCCTGGCTGGCGGTGGTCGCCGCCTGGGCCGCGAGCGGGCGCTGGATGGTTCCCTGCCACTGGCGCAGGCCACTGGGCTATCTGGCGGTGACGGTGCTCGCATCGACTCTGCTGGTGGGCCTGATCAAGCGCTGCAGCGGCGTGGACTGCCCCTGGGACCTGCTGCGCTACGGCGGCACGCACGCCTACCTTGCGCCGTTTTCGCCGGCTTCCTTGGGCCAGCCCGGCGCGTGCTTTCCCGCCGGTCACGCCAGCGCAGGCTACGCCTGGGTGGCAGCGGGTTTCGCGCTCGCGGCAAATCCGCGCCGCGCGCGTCTGGCATGGACCCTGGCAATCGCGGCCGGCCTGGTCTTCGGCATCTCCCAGCAGATTCGCGGCGCGCATTTCCTGTCGCATGACATCTGGACCGCGGCACTGTGCTGGCTGGTGGCCGCGCGGCTGTTCATGCTTTGGCGCCGGCGCGATCCCGAGGCACCCGTCGTCGGCACGCCTGTTCGCCCGGGCAACGCGCGGGGTGGCGCCTGATGAACGCCATCGCCATCGACGAGGGCGCGCGCAGCGCCCGCCGCCGGAGCCGCCCGGCACTGTCCAGCGAAACGATGATCCTTTTGGCCTGTGCCTGGTTCGTGCTGGCCTGCAACGGGCCGTTCTGGGCCGCCGTACAGCGAGCGCAAGCATCCACCGCACTGGCCGTCTCGCTGGGCGTGGCGATGTTCGCGCTGCACGCCTTCCTGATCGGCCTGTGCGCCTGGGGCCGCGCGGTGCGACCGCTGCTGGCGGTGCTGCTGGTCACCACCGCCTTCGCCACCTGGTACATGGATCGCTTCGCGGTGGTCTTCGATGCCGACATGATGCGCAGCATCGTGCAAACCGATCCGGCCGAAACGCGCGAGCTGCTCAGCCCCAGCCTGATCCTGCATGTGCTGCTGCAAGGCGCGCTGCCTGCCGCCGCACTGTGGCTCGTCACGCCCAGGCAGTTGCCCTGGCGACGCCAGCTGAAACGGCGGCTGCTGTTCCTGGTCGCCACGCTGGCGCTGGCCGTAGGTGCGCTGCTGCCGGTGTCGCAAGGCGTGTTCGGACTCATGCGCGGCGATCCCCTGCTGCGCTACCGCATCACGCCGGGCAACTTTGTGGTTTCCGGCGCGCGCGCGCTGGCGCAGGGCGACGCGAAGGCGGCGCTCGGCCCGAAGCGGCCCATCGCAACCGACGCCATCCAAGTGCCCACCGCCGCTACCCGCCGCCCGCGCCTCCTGGTGCTGGTGGTCGGGGAAACCGTGCGCGGCGACCACTGGGGGCTGAACGGCTACGCGCGCCAGACCACGCCCGCCCTGGCGGCCCGCGCGGATCTGGTCAATTTTCCGGACGTGAGCGCCTGCGGCACCAGCACCGCGGTCTCGCTGCCGTGCATGTTCTCCCCGCGCGGCCGGGCGCACTACGATCGCGCCGCCATCGCCGGCGAGGCATCGGTGCTCGATGTGCTCGCCAACCTCGGAATTTCGGTGCTGTGGCGCGACAACCAGGCCGGCTGCAAGGGCGTGTGCGACGGCGTCGAAACGCAGGCGATGTCGTCTGCCGACGATCCCGCGCTCTGCCACGATGGCCGCTGCCTGGATGAAATCCTGCTGCGCGGCCTGGCCGAACGCATCCAGGCCGCGCCCGGCGACCAGCTCATCGTCCTGCACATGCTGGGCAACCACGGACCCAACTATTTCGAACGCTATCCGGCCGCCGACGAGCACTTCACCCCGACCTGCCGCACCGCCGAACTGAGCCGCTGCGGGCGCGAGGAAATCGCCAACGCCTACGACAACGCGCTGCTCTACACCGACGCGGTGCTGGATCAGCTCATCGAGCTTCTGGCCGCCGAGCGCGAGCGCGACATCGCGATGCTCTATGTCTCCGATCACGGCGAATCGCTCGGCGAATACGGCCTCTACCTGCACGGCGCGCCCTACCGCGTGGCACCGCGCGCGCAGCTGCACGTGCCGATGGTGCTGTGGATGTCACCCGCGTTTTCCGCCAACAGCCGCATCGACACGGCCTGCGTGCGCGAGGTCGCGCGCAAGCCGACCAGCCACGATCACCTGTTCTCGACCCTGCTGGGCGTGTTCGACGTGAAAACCAGCGCCTATGACCCCGAACGCGACCTGTTCGCCGCGTGCCGCGATTCTCCCGAGGCCGTGTAGCCGTAACGCTCAGGCCAGCAGCGCGCGCACTTTGCGCAGTGCGGCGATGAAGGCGTCGATTTCCTCGTGGGTGTTGTAGAAGGCGAGCGAGGCGCGACAGGTCGTTCCCACGCCCAGCCACTGCAGCAGCGGATGCGCGCAGTGCTGGCCCGAGCGCACCGCCACGCCCTCGAGGTCCAGCAGCGTGGCCAGGTCGTGCGAATGGACGCCGTCGATGGCGAACGACACCACCGCGGCCTTGTCGGGCGCGCGGCCGAAGAGGCGCAGGCCCTCGATGCGGTCCAGCTCCTCGGTGAGGTGGGCCAGAAGCTCGGCTTCGCGCGCGTGGATGGCCTGCATGCCGACGCCTTCGAGAAAATCGACCGCCGCGCCCAGACCCGCGAAGCCGGCGATGTTGGGTGTGCCGGCCTCGAAGCGATGCGGCGGATCGTTGTAGACGGTGCCCTCGAAGCGCACCTCCTTGATCATCTCGCCACCGCCCAGGAACGGCGGCATCGCCGCCAGGTGCTCGCGCCGCGCCCACAGCGCGCCGGTACCGGTCGGGCCGCACAGCTTGTGCCCGGTGAAGGCGTAGAAATCGCAGCCGATCGCGGCCACGTCCACCGCCCGATGCGGCACCGCCTGGGAGCCATCGACCAGGGTAACGATGCCGCGACGGCGCGCTTCGCGGCAGATATCGCGCACCGGATTGACCGTGCCCAGCACGTTGGAGGTGTGGGTGAGGGCGAAAAGCTTCACCGCGCCGGTGAGCTTCTCGTGCAGCATCTCAGGGTCCAGCGTCCCGTCGGGCAGCAGCTCGACCACCTCGATGCGCGCGCCGCAGCGCGCGGCCACCAGCTGCCAGGGCACGATGTTGGCGTGGTGCTCCATGCGGGTGAGGAGAATCACGTCACCCGGCTTGAGCCGCGGCTGTGCCCAGGAATACGCGACCAGATTGATCGCGAAGGTGGTGCCGCTGGTCAGCACGATTTCGTCGCGACGCGCATTGATGAAGCGCGCCAGCTTCGTGCGCGCGCCTTCGTAGGCCTCGGTGGCCTCGTTGCCGAGCTGGTGCACGGCGCGGCTGACGTTGGCGTTGTGGCGGCGGTAGAAATCGTCCACCGCCGCGATCACCGCATCGGGCTTCTGGCTGGTGTTGGCCGAATCGAAATAGACCAGCGGCTTGCCGTGGACCTGGCGCGCAAGCAGCGGGAAGCGCGCGCGCAGTGCCGCCCAGTCGGGTTCGTGCGGGCTCACGCGAGGGTGTCCAGACGGCCGTCGAGCGCCGCCTCGGCGGTGCTGCGCAAGGGCGCGCCGAGGACGCTCAGCACCTCGCGGCAGAAAGCCGCCGTCAGCATGCGGTGCGCCTGCGCCTGCGGAATCCCGCGCGAGCGCAGGTAGAACAGCGCGGTGTCATCGAGGCTGCCGACCGTGGCACCGTGCGCGGCCTGCACCTCATCGGCGTGGATTTCCAGCACCGGCTGGGTGTCGATCTCGGCCTCGTCGGATAGCAGCAGGTTCTTGTTGGAAAGCCGCGCGTCGGTGCCGTCGGCACCGGCCTGGATCAGGATGCCGCCGTGGAACACGGCGCGCGAGCGCTGCGCTCCGAGGCCGCGCCATTCCAGCAGGCAGGAGGTGTCGCGCGCGACGTGCCTGATGCCCAGGCGCGTGTCCAGATGGCGGCGGCCATCGCCCAGCAGCACGCCGTTGGCGTGCAGACGCGCGCCTTCACCATGCAGCCCGACGTTGAGCTCATGCCGCGACAGCGCTGCACCCAGCTCCAGATCAAGCCGCCGATAGGTGGATTTTTCCGCAAGCACGGCCTCGGTGCGCAGGAAATGCGTCGCGCTCGCCGCCTCGGCCTGGATGCGCAGATGACCAAGCTCGGCATGCGGCTCGATCCGGACCTGGGTCAGCGCGTTGCAAAGATGCGCGTGTGCGCCCGGCGCACGCTGGTGCTCGACCACGCATAGCCGCGCGCCCTCGCCCAATTCGATCAGGTGACGCAGCGCCCAGGCCGCATCCTCGGGCGCTGGCGCACCGATGAACACCAGATGCAAAGGTGCTTCCACCGCAACGCCGGCCGCCACCCGCAGCACCGCGCCTTCCTCGGCCAGCGCGCCGTTGAGCTGGGCGAAGACCTCGTCGCGTGCATCGAAGCGGCGCGCAAGGAAGGCGAGCGCCTGCGGCGAGTCCTCGCGCAGGGCCTGCGACAGGGGCCGCAGCGAAACCCCGTCCGGCAGGCCGGAGAAATCGCTGAGCGCCGCCGCGAAGCGGCCGTTGACAAAGGTCAGGCGCGGCGCGGCGGGCAGCGCCAGCGCGCCGGCATCAAGCGCCACCGGCGCACCGT
>JRYL01000679.1_pt1 | contig 46389 bp, 61 predicted proteins | sample 235391 | NCBI WGS metagenome assembly JRYL01 (sample SAMN03074223, study PRJNA261481) | activated sludge metagenome | biome: Wastewater Treatment Plant; feature: Wastewater; material: Activated sludge; isolation source: activated biomass of a wastewater treatment plant treating wastewater from... ...
AATTGGATTCCTGGAGATGTCGAGAGCTCAATCAGCAACTTGTTGAGGAAGGAGTACAGCCCGGAATCAGTTCAACAGCAGCGCGAAGCCCTGGACATGGCCCGGCAACGCGGGTACGGCGAGGACATGATTCGGGGGTTGGAGGAGGCCGTTCAGCAGCGGGAAACCCCAATCGTCCTGAACCGTTGGATCGAAGGTCCTTTGACCAAGTATATCAAGCGCGACATGGCCACGCCTGAAGATCCCGTTCGGAAGCTGGCCGATCAGGGCATACTGCACATGGGCATTCCGCAGACTATCGGAGCTTCCTCTCGGGGCATTCAGGCGGCCAGGAAACTCGCCGGCTTTCCGGAGGAGGGTTTGAGCATCACTCCTGGAGGTTCTCTTTGGGAGAATCTGTCCGACCGAGTCATCAATTCAGGTCCCGCGAGGTACTTGCAGGAAGAACCAAAACTGATGGCCGAGAATCCATGGATGCAGAAGCTCGATCCGGAATCGACGGTTTATAACATGCCGTCCAGCATTGAACGCGGGTTGGGATTAGACCATCTCGTCGATGAACTCAACAATGCGCTGAACCCCGAATCCGGCCTGCCGCGAAACCTTCTGCTGCGCCCTGAGCAGATGCAGCAAATGGGCATGGAGAAAGCTGTCCGTCATGTGGACGCCATCAACAAATGGCGTGCTGCACAACAGGCGGCGGCCAATGCAGAACTCGCCAATAAAGCGATGGTAGTCCGTGAATACGCCGAAAACAATCCGAAGGGATTGCGGTGGGTGGAATTGAAGGCTGGCGATCCAGACGAAAACATGCTTTCTTCGTTGTCTCCTTCAGACAGGGCTCGCTATGAAAGGTATCTGGAAAAAGGGGATTCGCCTCTGGAGGCAATGCGAGCCTCAATGGGTGATGAAAATCCAATTGTAAAAGAACTCGAAAAGCAGCTCAAATACGAAGGCGACACCATGGGGCATTGCGTCGGCGGTTACTGTGATGACGTGCTTGAAGGCAATTCACGCATTTTCAGCTTGCGCGACGCCAAGGGCGAGCCGCACGTGACGATTGAGGTAGCCCCTCCGGGAAGGGGGTCCAGCTCTGGAGTTCCCGAGGACGGGGAGCACCAGGTTATGTGGCCCGACATCCTTCAGATCAAGGGCAAGCAGAATAAGGCACCGAGGGAAGAATACCTACCATTCGTGCGGGACTTTGTGCGAAATAGCCCGCTAGGTGGATCGTGGGGCGACGTTGGAGACCTCGGGAACGCCCGTTTGCATCGCTTTCAAGACGAGTCTGGAGTCCGGTACCTAACTCCGGAGGAGTACAACCTCCCTTCAAAGAGAGAGGGCGGGCTGGTGACCCAGCCAGACTACTTTGACGATCTGGATGCTTTTCTGAGGAGATGACCATGCCACTCAAGAAATCCACGAGCAAGAAGGCCGTGTCGGAAAACATCAAGACTGAAATGACGGCTGGAAAGCCTCAGAAACAAGCGGTAGCCATCGCTTTGGAAGTTCAACGTCGGGCCAAGAAGAAAGGAAAGAAATGATGGATGAAGATGATCTGATTCTGGAAGAGGATGGCTCGGTCATCATCGAAGACCTGATGAGTGTAGAGGTGAGCGAATCCGACTTCTACGAGAACCTGGCCGAAAAGCTCCCCGAGACTCTACTGACTCAGGTAGCAGAAGAGCTGCATGAAGCCGTCACTCGAGACAAGGAGTCTCGCAAGAAAAGGGATGAGCAATATGAGGAAGGGCTTCGTAGAACCGGCCTTGGCGATGACGCTCCAGGCGGGGCAGAATTTGATGGCGCCTCTCGTGTGGTTCACCCTGTGCTGGCAGAAGCCTGTGTGGATTTTTCGAGTCGCGCCATTCGCGAACTCTTCCCCGCTCAGGGCCCGGTCAAAACGTCGGTAGTCGGGGAAACCACTCCCCAGAAGCTGGAACGCGCGGAGCGCAAAAAGCGCTTCATGAACTGGCAACTCACCTCCCAAATTGGGGAATACCGAGCGGAGTTGGAGCAACTGCTCACTCAGCTACCGATGGGCGGTAGTCAGTACCAGAAGTTCTGGTATGATGAGAAATTGGGACGTCCGCGTACTGAGTTCGTCCCCATCGATGATATCTACCTCCCCTACTCGGCTACCGACTTCTATACCACACCCCGACTGACCCATCGGCAACTGATTAGCCGGTTGGAGTTCCAAAGTCGTGTGAAGTCTGGGCTCTACCGGGATGTCTTTATCATGGAGCCCAACCACCTTCCGGAGCAGTCCGCTTCCGAACAAGCCAACGACAAGATCGAGGGCCGTGAAGAGGAGGGGTATAACGAGGATGGGCTTCGAGAGGTTTGGGAGGTCCAGGTCAATTGGGCGTTCGAGGAAGACACCTTCTCCGCCGGAGAGCCCGCTCCTTACATCCTGACAATCGATGAGGACACTCACAAGATTCTGAGCATTTATCGAAACTGGAGGGAGTCGGACGCCCGGTTCCGTAAGCTCGATTGGATTGTCGAGTGGAAGTTCATTCCATGGAGGGGAGCCTATGCCATCGGACTTCCCCACCTGATTGGTGGACTCTCCGCGGCGCTCACCGGCAGCCTTCGCGCCCTTCTGGACTCCGCTCACATCAACAACGCGGCTTCGATGCTTAAGCTGAAGTCGGGTCGGGTGGTGGGACAAAACACTCAGGTCAATGTGACTCAGGTTACGGAGATTGAGGGCCCAGCCGGTATCGATGACATTCGAAAGCTGGCGATGCCGATGCCTTTCAACCCCCCGAGCCCAGTGCTTCTGGAGTTGATGGGGCAGATCTACGGCTTGGCCAAGGGGGTGGTCGCCTCCAGTAACGATGCGCTGCAGAATGTGGGTGACCGGACTCCAGTGGGCACCACCATGGCGCTCATCGAGCAGGGGGCGCCTACCTATTCGGCCATTCATGCTCGCCTGCACGAGAGCCAGCGAAAGACCCTGGAGATCCTGCATCGCATCAATGAGGATTTCCTGAATCCCGATCAAGTGGCGGAGGACTTGGGGGAAGTACTGGTTACTCCGGAGGACTTCCATGGGTCTCTGGACGTTCTTCCGGTAAGCGACCCCACGATCTTCTCCGAAGCTCAACGATTCGCTCAGGTTCAGTCCATCGTGCAGATGGCTCAGGACCCGTCGGTGCCTTGGAATAAGGTCAACATCTACCGCCGAGCCCTGAAGCAGATGCGAGTCGAGGCGATCGACGAGCTACTGCCCGCCCCCAAGGATCCCATCACTGAAGAGCCGATGGTGGAGAACTTCTTGGCGATTCAAGAGGGGCAGGCTATCAAAGTGGGTCCTGATCAAGATCACCTGGCTCACGCTCAGATGCATCTGGGGCACATTCAGGCACCCTGGATTCTACAGAATCCGTTTGTCCCGCCTCAACCTCTGCTGGCCATTTTGGGGCACATCAATGAGCATCTGATGTACTTCTACTCCGGTCAACTGGCAATGGCCATCGGTGAGTTTTCGGCTCAAGGGGTGCCTTCGGATCAGGCTATGATGATGGCCTCTCAGCAACTGGGCCCGATGTGGCAGCAGCAGATTGTTCCGTTGCTTCAACAGATGCAGCAGGCTCAGCAGGTCTTGCAACAGCGGATGCCTCCGCCTCAGTTGCCTCCTGAGGTTCAGGCTAGTGTTCAGATCGCTCAAATGGACACGCAACGGAAGGCCCAAGCTGATCAGGCGGCGATGCAACTTCGTCAGGCTCAGATGCAGGCGGATCAGCAGGAGTCTCAGGTCGAGATGGCCCTGAAACAACAACAGGCTCAGTTCGATCAGTTCATGGCCCAACAGGAGCTGCAACTCAAGCATCTGGCTCAGCAGGTCGAGATCATGAAGAATGATGCCGACAATCGCCAGAAACAGTTGACGGAGCTCCTGAAGAACAAGGATGACAATGACACTCAGCTTATCATCAAATCTCAGGAGGGTGATCGAAAGTTGGTAGAAAGCGTGATTCAGGCGAAACTGGCTAGTGACAACTCACTCGATAAGGGGTAAAATCATGATCAATCAGCACAAGGAACTGGCGATGGGCAAGAAGACTCAGCGGGAGAAAGCCCCGACCAAGAAGAAGCCCGTGGACAACGGCGGCTGCGGTTGTGGCGGAACGGTCAAGAAAGGGAAGAAGAAGTGATTCAAGACCAGGTCTTCAATAGCCTCCTGATGTCGCTTCGAGAGAGTGAGTCGGAGGTATTGGAGGCCCTGGGCTCGAAGGCTTTTGAGTCCCTGTACGAGTTGGGGTTGGCTCAGGGTCGACTTCGGGGGCTGAAGGAAGCCCGATCGATCCTGACCAACGCCTTGGAAGAATTCGATAAGTAATCCATCCACACTCGCCGGCCAGCGAGGAAGCGACACCCAGACGCTTCATGTGGATGGACCACATCTGGGAAGGAGAATCGTATGATTCCGGCATCGCAACTTCAAGACGCGTTTCCCGAGGTCAACCCGGGAGTTCATCCCCTGGGGACTCGTATTCTGGTGCAACTCCGCACCGTCCGAACCAAGACGGCCTCCGGCCTGATTTTGGTGGATGACACCAAGCAGTTCAACAAGGTCACCACTCAACTGGGCAAGGTCATCTCCACTGGGCCTATCGCATTTCGCAACCGCTCCACGGGCGAAACCTGGCCTGAAGGCGTGTGGGCCGAGCCTGGTCACCTGGTTCGCATTCCGAAATACGGCGGCGACCGCTTCGAACGAAAGATCCCAGGAACCGACGACACGGCCCTGTTCTGCCTGTTCTCGGACCACGAGATCATCGCTCGGGTCGATCCCGAGGCCTTCGAAGAACTGGACGAGATCCTCTGACATGAACGAGCAGATGGATTTTGGCGACGCTCTTCGGGCGTTGAAAGCCGGCGAGAAGGTTGCCCGAGCGGGATGGAATGGCAAGGGCATGTGGCTCTCGCTGTCCTGTGAAGGCGGATCCCCTGCGATGGCCCGAAGCATCCCCTCCGGGGCCTTCTGGTCGGAAAACAACCGACGCTACGCCGAAGAAAACGGCGGCCACGCAACAGTCCTGCCATGCATCACGATGAAAACAGCCACCGGCGAAATCCTGATGGGCTGGCTGGCTTCGCAGACTGACATGTTGGCTGAGGATTGGGAGATTGTGCGATGAATGAGGACGAAATCGAAATGGAGATCCAGTCCAAGGGCCTGACCGCTCCGCGCGTCACTCCCCAGGACCTGGACGCCAACATCCGGCATATCGACATCGTGAAGTACGTGGGCCCTCGTGGTCAGGTTCTTCGCTGGGCGATCATCGAAACCTCCAGCGGGTTTCTGGTCCCGGGAAAGCCTTCGGCCGCCGTATCTCCGGAAAACGACGACGAAGAGTTGGGCGTTAAGGTCGCAGTCGACAACGCCCGTAACGAGCTGTGGCCGCTGATGGGCTACGCGCTGAAAGAACAACTCAACAAGGAGTAACGAAGATGGCTGAGAAAGACATCGAGTTTGACCTGGAAACGGGCGAAGAGCTGGTTCAAGAGGTGGAGCGAGAAGAGCTCGATGACCGCCTGGAGACCGACCGAGAGGAAGTCTCCGTCGAGGGGTCGGATGATTCCGACGACCATGACGAGGAGGACCTCTCCAGTCACTCCGACGAGGACCGAGAAGCCATTCGAGCCCGTCGTCGTGAAGAGCGCAAACAGCGGAAGCAGGCCCAACGAGAGCGGGAAGATACGCTTCGTCGTGAGTTGGCGGCTTCCAAGGCCGTGATTGATGAGCTTCGTTCCAAGGTGGAGGGCATCGAGCGCCGCAATACGGGCTCGGAACTGGCCCAGCTGGATAACGCGAAGAAGCAGACGGCCCAGGAGTACGCCTACTTCAAGGACCAGATCCGGGTGGCCACCGAGTCGGGTAATGGGGCTCTGGTGGCGGATGCCACGGAAAAGATGCTCCAGGCCCAGCAGAAATTCAATCAGCTGCAAGCCTTCGAGCAATCTTACCGTCAGCGCCAGGCCACTCCTCAACCCCTGGACCCCAGGCTTGTGGATCAAGCCAAGGGCTGGATGGACAAAAACAAATGGTATGATCCTTCCGGCCGAGACCCCGACTCCCGCATCACCCTGACCCTGGATCAGCAGTTGGCCGAGGAGGGTTGGGACCCCACCACTCGCGAGTACTGGCAGGAACTCGATTCGCGAGTGAAAAAGTATCTCCCGCACCGCGCAAATAGTGGTAAAATCAGTGGTACCAAGCCTCGGACCACTGTTTCTGGTTCCGGTAAGGATAGCGGGGCACGTACTTCGAATCAATCCTATCGGCTTTCGGCCGAACGAGTTCAGGCTCTCAAGGATGCGGGACTCTGGGATGATCCGAAACAACGTGCGGAAGCGGTCCGTCGATTCCGGGAATACGATCAACAGAACGGTAACAAGGCTTAAGGAGCGATCAGATGAGCGACAGCAAAGTGATGGGCAATGAGGATCGGCTGAAAAAGTCGGCGGCCCCGGACGTGCGAGCCGATCGCGAAACTCAAGATTTCGCCAGGACCCAGGAAGACGGGACTTCGATGACTCTGGAAGAGCGGGTTCGTATGATTCGCTCTGAATGGCATCAGGAAGTGCTCCCGACGCCTCCGGCGAAGCCCGGCTGGCATTACTGCTGGCTCTCCACGACCAACAGCTCCGATCCCATCTACAAACGCATGCAGAAGGGTTACGAGCCGGTGAAGGTTACGGAGATTCCGGGCTTCAATCAATTCCGGGTTCAGGAAGGCGACTTCGAGGGCTGCATCGCCTGCAACGAGATGCTTCTGTTCAAGATCCCCGAGGAGCTCTATCAGGAAGTGATGAAATACTTCCATCACGAGCTCCCGATGGGAGAAGAAGAAATGCTCAAGGCGAACCTGGACCTCGGTGAGCAAGACAGCGAAGGCAATCGGCTGGGTCATCGCGAAGGGTTCGACACCCTGGCGCGCCCCGCCCGAACTCCCACATTCGGATAAGGACTGAACCATGGCACTCACTGCCTCTCCGTTCGGCTTTCTGCTCCGCAAGCACCCCACGGGGCAATCGCGGGCAAATGCCTACACCATCGACGCTGCGTACGACACGGCCATTGGCTATGGCGACGCCGTCATCCTCAACACCAATGGCACGCTGACCGTCGGCACGGCCACCAACGACCTGATCGGCGTGTTCGCCGGCGTCCACTACAAGGACGCTGCCGGCAAGCCGCAGATCTCCAAACGCTGGCCGGGCGCCGTTGCTGGCGCCACCGAAATCGTGGCCTACGTCTACGATGATCCCGACAACGTCTACGAAGTCCAGGTCGAAACGGGTGGCTCGGCCTACGTGCAGACCGCCATCGGCGCACAAGCCGACCTCGTCGCCGGCACTCCGTCCGCGGTCACCGGCCACTCGACGATGGCGCTCGACGCCACCGTTGAAGCCGCCGGCGGCCAGGGCCAATTCCGCATCGTCGGGTTCGGCAACGACGGCATGTACGACGCTACCACCAACCCGTTCCCCACTGTCCTGGTGCAGATCGCACAACACCAGTACGTGGCGAACAAAGTCGCCATCTAATCCTCAGCTTCCATGAACTTCTACGCCTACCTTCACGCTCGACCCCATACTGAGGATGCCTACGGTATCTTCTATGTGGGAAAGGGTAAGGGCGGGCGAGGACTGAACTTACGTCGCAAAAACCCCCATCATCGTAATATTGTCAAGAAGTATCAGGGCAATATTCTGGTGGGGCAGCTGGAATGCTCTTCTGAAGAAGTGGCCTTTGAGCTAGAGGTGGGCCTAATCAAGTGCTTGAAACGCATGGGAGTGGTTCTGGTCAACCGAACTTCCGGCGGGGATGGCGTGAGAGGTCGAGTAGTTAGCGAGGAGTGGAGGAAGAGTCACTCGGAGCGAATGAAAGGCAGACCCAACTGGGCGAAGGGCCGAACGGTTCCTCAAGAGCAGCGAGATAAGATCTCGGCCACGCTGAAGTCCACTTCCCCTTGGAGGGGTCGTAAACACACTGAAGAGGCTCGCTCTAGGATGGGCAAGGCCGGAGGGAGTGTGTGGGTAAACGACGGTATCGGTTCTCGAGTAAGGGCTCAACCCGCTGAGGTTGAGAAATACTTACAGAAGGGATGGAAACTGGGATTCAAGATCAGACACTGAATTAAGGAGAGATATTGTGGCTGGCACAATCATGCGCAGTACCCAGTTTCGGTCGATCGTCGAGCCGATTCTGAACCAAGCTTTCGACGGCGTCTACGACCAGCGGAAGGACGAGTACAAGGTCATCTTCTCCGAAGAAGAAGGCATCAAGCGTGCGTACCACGAGGAGCCGGTGCTGTTCGGCTTCGGGGCCGCGCCCGTCCTGCCCGACGGTCAACCGGTGACGTACGACGAGGGCGGCGAGCTCTACGTCAAGCGTTATACCTATGACGTCTACGGCCTGGCGTTCGCTCTGACCCGGGTGCTCGTCGAGGATGGTGACCACATCCGTGTGGGCTCCACCTACTCGAAGCACCTGGCCCAGGCGATGGACGAGACCCTGGAAACCGTCACCTGCAACCACTTGAACCGCGCCTTCAACGGTTCGTACCAGGGCGGTGACGGTGTGGCGCTGATCTCGGCCTCGCATCCGGTGATCGGCGGCGTGCAGTCGAACCTGCTCACCCCGGCGGCGCTGTCGCAAACGTCTCTGGAACAGGCGATCATCACCATTCGCCAAGCCCAGGACTCGCGCGGCAAGAAGATCCGCCTGACGCCGAAGAAGCTGGTGGTCCATCCGGGCAACATGCTCCAAGCTGAAGTCCTGCTCAAGAGCGTGCTCCGCGCCGGCACGAACAACAACGACCTGAACCCCATCAAGTCGTCCAGTTCGTTGATGGACTCCGCCCATGTGATGTCCCGTCTCACGTCGCCGTCGGCCTGGTTCGTTCAGACCGATGCTCGTAACGGCCTGAAGGTGCTGTGGCGCCGCAAGGTCGACAAGGGCATGGAAGGCGACTTCGAGACCGACTCGATGCGCTACAAGGCGACCATGCGTTTCGGTTCCGGATGGACCGACTGGCGCAACATGTACGGCAACGCCGGCGCCTAACCGGCCAAGAATCGAGGCCCTTCGGGGCCTCGATTTGCATGGACACTTGGCGTTCATCGTGGTAATATAAACAAGGATTCAAGGAGATTTCCATGTCGACATACATGCAAGGTGCGCTGAAATCCGGTGACGGGTTCAGCGAAGTGGGCGGGGCATTCGGCACGGCTGTGTTTTCGCAAACGGCGCTGATCAACTTCGACTCCGACTTGGTACAAGAAGCGGTGTTCGTGCTTCCGAAGGCCGGTCAAATGGTCGACATCATTGTCGACGTGTTGACGGCGTTCGATTCGCTGACTTCGGCCACGCTCACCGTGGGTTCGGCATCGGCCGGCACTCAGTATGCGGGCGCTGTGGACGCGAAAACGGCAGGTCGTGTTCGGCCGACTTTCACCGCTGCGCAGCTGGCCGCGATGGACGACATCGGCAGCAATACCTCGGTGTACGCCACGATCACCAGCGACGGCCAGCCGACGGAAGGCTCTGTGCGCGTGACCCTGCTCTACACCGGCGGTCTGGCCTAATGAGGTAACGACGAATGGCTACCTCCGGCACCGTCGGGCAAACGAAGATCAACACAGCTCGTCTGCTGGAGAAGGCCATTCGTCGCTGTGGGCTCAGTCCGGCCTCATTGACTTCCGAGACCTGGGAGTCGGCCAGAGAAACCTTGTTCATGTTCCTGATGAGCTTGAGCTCAAGGGGACTGAACCTCTGGTGCGTAGACCACGCAGTGATACCCCTGGTGGCGGGTCAAGCCACTTACCCCCTACCCGAGGGGGGCTTATCAGTCCTGAACCTGTTGCTCTCTACTCCTCGTGGGGACGGCACTTATCGGGACATTCCATTGTCCCCATTCAATCGGGATGATTACGCTAATCAGCCCAACAAGGACTTTGAGTCCGCTCAGCCGACCAATTACTGGTTCGAGAAGCTGGTAGAGCCCCAGGTGACGCTATGGCCGGTCCCCAACGATGACACTCGCCGGTTATCTCTATACTACTACCGTCAGCCCCAGGACGTTGGTTCCCTAACGAACGAACTGGAGATCCCTACCCGCTGGTTAGAGGCGGTTTGCTGGCATCTAGCTCTTCGGTTGGCCTTTGAACTCCCTGGAGTAAGTTCGGAGCGAGTATCCCTGGTTCAATCTATGACCCAAGGAATGACTCTGGAAGCCGAGGGCAGCGAGACGGATTCGGCACCGGTATTCCTGGCCCCGAACATTCGCGTATACACGAGGTGACGGCTTATGTCGGCTACCATGACTTACTCCCAGCTTGTTGAGGATGTGAAGCAGTATGCCGAGCGTTTTGACGCTCCGTTCATCACTCAGATCCCCCGCTTCATCGCTCTGGCCGAGAACCGTATCGCGGCCGAGGTGCGGGGGCTTGGCTATGTGCGGTATGCCTCTGGGTCCTTTAACGTCGCTGATGCGGTGATCGAGAAGCCTTCTCGATGGCGTGAAACCTCCAGCTGGTTTTATGTCAAGAATGGGGGCGTCGTATTCCTGAAGCAACGCGGGTACAGCTACGTTCGGTCATACTGGCCGGACCTGTCCCAGACGGGCGACCCAGAGTACTATAGCGATTATGATTACGAGCATTTGCTCGTGGTCCCGACTCCCGCAGAGCCCCTGACGTTTGAACTGGCGTACTTTGAACGCCCGCTGCCTTTGAGCGAGTCGAACCAAACGAACTGGACCACGCAGTATGCGCCCCAATTGTTGCTGTACGCTTCGCTGCTGGAAGCCCAGCCATTTTTGAAGCGCTCGGATCGAATCGCGGAGTTCCAGGGCCTGTTTGACCGGGCCGCCGCCGCAGTATCGAATGAAGCCCAGCGGCGGCTTGGGGGCGACCAGACTCTCCTGAGGACTGAAGGATGATCAAAGAACTCATTGGAAGGGTGATGCAGGCCCGGAACTGTGCCCACTTGGAGCACTGGAGTACTGGGAGCCATGCCGCTCATCAGGCCCTGGGAGAATTCTACGAGGGGGTTATCCCCCGGCTGGATACCCTGGTGGAGACCTATCAAGGGGCTTTTGGCAAGGTGGGGAGGGTAGAATTGCTTCCCCATTCCTCCAAGAAATGTGTGGCCCTCCTGGGTGAGCAGGCCCTCTGGATGGGAGAGCATCGGGATGCCATTTGTAAAGACATCGAGGCCCTGGAGAACCTGCTGGACGAGCTCGTCTCTCTTTACCTGAAAACGTTGTACAAACTGAAGGAATTGTCATGAGACCCATGGTTCTCTCTCGTACTGGCGTTGGTGCCGTCGCGGCGCCCCTGGATCACCAGACCACCCCTTTCGCGGTCGGCATCGGTGCCGTAGTGAGCGGAACTGTCACGTACAACATCGAACATTCATACGACGGCACGAACTGGTTCGCTCCAGCGGCGGACTCCGGCAAGACGGGGAATCACGACAAGGGCTTTGTCACTCCGGTCGCGGGGATTCGTATCAACGTGACCGCCGGCACGGGCTCGGTCACGGCCACGGTCCTCCAAGGAACCCCTGCGTAATGCCAAAATTCCTTCGACCCCATCGTGGCGGTCAGTTGACCATAGCGATCTGTGACAGGTGTCAACGTAAGATGCAGCTTACGGCACTGAGTCCTGACGGGAACTCCCCGGGGTTGAGGGTTTGTGGGAAGTGCCAGGATGTGAAGGATCCTTACCGGTATCCCGCCAGGAAAACTGAGAAAATCGCGGTACGTAATCCCCGGCCGGAACAAAACGTGCCCCTGGATCCGCCCGATTTTATCGGCACCGAATACGACGATCCGATTGACTTCCCGCCGGAGATCAATACATGAGCACGAGAATCACTGATCTTCCGCAGGCCACAGAGTTGAATGGCTCGGAAATCATGCCGCTGGTCCAGAACGGGGTCACGAAAAAGGCTACGCTGGATTTCATCAATTTGGCCGCGCCCGCCGCGCTGATCCTGCAGCAGACCCAGCAAGTCTACCAAGACACGGTCGACGTGAAGGCCGCGACTGATGCGGTGCTGGCCGAAACCCAATCAGTTCTCGGCGACACGCAGGTCGTGTTGGGTCAGACCATTGCGGCCAAAAACGAAACAGAAGCTGTAAAGATCGACTTCGAGACCCAGTACCTCGGCCCACACGCTTCTCCGCCGACGCTGGACAACGAAGGCAACCCCCTGCAGAATGGCGCCCTATACTGGGACACCACTCTCATGGCTATGTTTGTCTGGGACGGCGCCAGTTGGACTGCATTCTCGTCGGCAGTGGCATCTGTCAACGGATACATCGGCGAGGTCGTTCTCGGGTTTGCGGATGTCGGAGCTGCCGGCCCCGGCGCCAACTCGAACATCACGTCGCTTTCCGGCCTTACTGGCGACATCGAGACCGCTACCGGGCTGCAGTTCGACACTGCTGCACCTTCGGCGGGAGCTGTTGGTAAGCTCACGTGGAACACGACCGACCAAACGCTTGACCTTGGCCTGTCTGCCGGCGGCGTGGCCATGCAGATCGGGCAGGAGGTGTATTACCGAGTCAAGAACGGCACGGCCGGCGTCATCCCCAACGGTTCGATGGTTCGCTACACTGGGACGGAAGGTCTGGCCGGGAACATTCTCGTTGCGCCAGCTTTGGCTGATGGTGCCACGGCTTCTCAGACGTTCTTGGGCCTGACCACTGAGGTTCTGAATCCAGGTGATTCTGGCTTTGCCACTCATTTTGGCCGTGTCCGCGGGATCGATACGACCGGCAACCCTTACGGCGAAGTGTGGGCCGACGGTGACGTCATTTTCGCCAGCGCCCTTGTCGCCGGGGGGCTGACGAAGAATCCACCAGAAGCTCCGAACAATCGGGTCCGGGTCGGCATCGTCGTGCATGCGCACCCGAACGGCGTGTTGTTCGTGAATCCGACGTATGGCGGCAAGCTGTCCGAAAACGAACAAGTGCAAATCTCGGCGATCGCCGACGGCGACGTGCTGAAGTATGTGGCATCGAACAGTCGGTTCGAAAATATGTCGTTCGCCACGGCCGGCATCGAGCCCCTCGGGGCGGCAGCGGCTTCGATGGCCGCGCACTTGGCGGACTCGGACCCGCATCCACAATACACGACTGCTGCGGAAGCCTCAGCCGCAGCCCCGGTACAGTCGGTGGCGGGCAAGACGGGCGCGGTTTCGCTGACCAATGCGGACGTCGGCCTCGGCAACGTCGCCAACGTGCTCCAGGCGGCTGCTGCTCGGACCTTGGCTGCCGGCAATGGTTTGACTGGCGGTGGCGATCTTTCGGCGGACCGTTCGTTCGCGCTCGGCACTCCTTCGACTCTGACTACGGTCACTACGAACGCAGTCACTGCGACCAGCCACACGCACGAGGTCACGTTCCCGGTCACGAGCGTGGCCGGCAAGACGGGCACAGTTGCCCTGGTCAAAGCGGATGTTGGCCTCGATCAGGTCGACAACACCAGTGACGCCAACAAGCCCGTGAGCACCGCAACTGCGGCCGCGTTGAACCTGAAGTTCGACAAGGCGGGCGGCTCGATCACGGGGAACACAAACCTCGTGGTCAACAGCGCTTCGGAAGCGCTGCGTATCACGCAGACCGGCACCGGGCTGGCGCTGCGAGTGGAGGATTCCGCCAACGTGGATGCAACGCCGTTCGTGGTCGACGCGAATGGCAATGTTGGCGTGAAGACCGCAGCGCCTGCGGTTTCCTTTGCAGTGAATGCCGCGGACGCGATTCTTGTGCCGGCAGGATCGACCGCCAATCGCCCAACGGGCGCAACTGGCTATTTCCGGTTCAATACCGAGTTGACGCAGTTCGAAGGCTACAACGGCACTGCTTGGGGCGCGATCGGCGGCGGGGCCACTGGTGCTGCCGGCAACTATGTGTTCAACCTCAATGACCAGAACGTGACTGGCGATTACACCATCCCGGTGGGTAAGAACGCAGTAACTGCTGGACCCATCACGGTCAACGCAGGTGTGACTGTCACTGTGTCTGATGGTGTAACTTGGACGGTGGTTTGATATGGCTATCACTTTGAATGGGACGACAGGGATCGTAACGCCCAAGCTCGATGCACTTGATTTGGAATTGGGGTCGAAGAACGTCGTTGAGCGCGGTAGCAATGCTAACGGTGCGTATGTAAGGTTTGCTGATGGGACGCAGATTTGCACCCATTCCATGAATGTTGGTCCGTGGGGCGCCAATGCTTCTGCGTCAGCCATATGGACATATCCTAGTGTGTTCAGTCTTGCGGCCAATGTTAGCGCAAATGGTAATTCGGCCAGTCCCCACCTGTATAACGCATCAGCTTCTGGAGCGTCGAGTAATGCCGCGGTGTATTATGGCGGGGCATCAGGGGCAACAGGGGCAGTAGAGCTGATCGCAATCGGTCGTTGGTATTAAGGAGCAAAGTCAATGAGCACAATTGCAGTAAAGAAAGTCAAGCTCGGTGACAATGCCGACACCAGCAAAAACTTCCTGATCGAAGTGCCTGCCGTTGCTGACGGTACTCTGACGATCAAACGTGAGGATGGAACCAATGTCCTGAGCATCAACGCGGCTGGCAAGGCGGTGATCCCCGGCGTCGTGGGCACTGTGGCGCAAGTTGGTGGTGTGCCTACCGGACAAGTGGTTGAACGCGGCAGCAATGCAAACGGCGAGTATGTAAGGTTTGCTGACGGGACACAGGTATGCTGGGCAAATAAGATCATTGCTACCACAATTGCAGGTGTGGCTAACGGAGTCTGGAATTATCCGGCAACGTTTGCTGGTGTCCCCCCGACTAATACCCTAAGCATTCTTACCAGTAACCCCTCGGCCTACCTTCCGGGAGTTGGTAATGATACCACATCCAGCGTAACGCATTACATATGGTCGAGCAATCCGGGGGTATCTATTTCTGGTCGCGCAATAGCCGTGGGCCGCTGGTTCTAACATGGAGAGCAAACAATGAGTATGTCTTTCAAAGCCTCTCCTGACGGCACTTATGGAGAGATTCTAGTCAATGGTCAGGCAGTTGCAAAGCTGCCTGTCACTGGCAATGCGGTGATTCCGAATCTGGTAGGCACTGTAAGTCAAAGTGGTGGCGTGCCAACTGGTGCTGTGGTCGAGCGTGGCAGCAATGCTAACGGCGAATATGTAAGGTTTGCGGATGGTACGCAGATTTGCACTGGGTCCATTGTTTCAAGCCCCACTTGGACTTCTACTGAATTGGGGTTTCGATATTCCGGTCCAGCTAGTGCGACATTCGCCAGTGCCTTCGCAAACAACCCGACATGCTGTCCCATGCCCAAGGATGCTAATGTCGCTGGTCGGGCAAGTTGGGTCACTTTTGTCGAGACAACCCCTACCTCCATATCTAGCCTGTACATGGCAAGCACTAGCGGGTCAACTGGATCAACCTCGATGAGCCTGCAGTATGCTGCAATCGGTCGTTGGTACTAATTAATTCACAAGGAGCATTCAATGCAAATCAAATTCAATCCGCAACGCCGTGACGATAGTCTCACCGTTATCAAGCAAGGCGATGTTCTTATCGTCAATGGTACGGAGTATGACTTCAGTGCCGTGCCTGAAGGTGCCACCCTGCCTGCTGATGCAATCGACAGTGACCTGTTTAGCGGCCCTGTTGAGCGCATCGATGGCGAGCTTGTGCTTACCCTGACCCTGCCGCACGGCCCGAATCCTTCGCAGGCAGTGGCCTTCCCTGAACCGATCACCGTCGCCAATGACGGTCCCGTGGAGTTGCCGCGATGATTGACTTTTCCAAACTGAAGACTGCCGAGCAGAAGGCCGAAGACGCCGCCAAGCAAGCGCACGAGCAGTGGAAGCGGGACCGGGCTGCTGCCGTGGAGGCCATCCGGGTGACGACCGCAGCAGGCAACACCTTCGACGGCGACGAGGAATCTCAGGGCCGCATGGCTCGGGCCATCCTGGGTCTCGAGTCCGTTCCGAACGCCACTGTGACTTGGGTGCTGGCGGATAACTCCGAGATCCAGGCCACAGCAGCAGAGCTCCGTGAAGCTCTCGCCTTGGCTGGCGCTGAACAAGCCAGGCTGTGGGTGAAGGCTTGAAGTGATGCTGACGGAATGGGCCGGGGCACTGTCCGTGTGGGGGCTACATCCGGAACTCTTGTTCGCAGGGGCTTCCGGTGGCTGGCTGGCGCTCACGTACCAGGAGCAAACCACGTTCTGGATTCGGTCCCGCCGCGTTCTGCTCTCCGCTCTGGCCGCCACGTGGTGTACGCCTTTGGTCATTCACCTTGCCAGTCTCCCTTCAGAGCCCCCGGTAGCCAAGTTCCCGGTCGCTCTGGCTCTCGGACTTTTGACCATGGACGTGCTCGGGAAGGGCGTCATTTCGCTAGCGCACAAATGGTTCAAGGAGAAAGGTCGTGATTGATTTTGTCTGCCAAATCGTCGGGGTCTTGGCCTGTGCTGTTATCATTTGGCGCGCAGAGCCCGCCCTGGCCCGAATGACTCCCGAGACCCATCTGGCTGTCCGGTTGGCCATCTGGACCACCATGGTCGGAGCGGTGGCCCGTGTTTGGTGGATTGCGACGGGCGGCGTGCCCGACCACATCACGGTGCTGATGCTTATTGCTTTCGCTCTATTGATTTCCTGCGAGCGCCGACTGCAAGTATTGGCCCGCAGAAATCGTCGACCCGATTCGTACGCGAGGAAGTGACATGGAATTCTTGGCCGCTTTGATGTGTGGACCCCTGGACCGGCTGAGGGGCCACCCCTCCCATATCCTGAACCTCCGTATTCTGGACAAGCTGTTCTACGCCGGGGTTCTGTCCCTTGCCTTGGGCTACTCCCCGGCCTCGTCGCAGTTCTGGTTTTTGGTGGTCGCCATGATGTTCGGCATGTCACCCGGATGGGGCGCCCCGTGGGGCTCCGCGCTCAGCCGAGTGCCGATGGATCCTCGGGACCTTGAGTGGTGGCAATTCGGCGTGCTGGAACGAAATGCTTGGCTGGCCCTTGCTGCTCGTGGTGCGCTTTGGGGTTTCCCGGCCTCGATGGTGGCCCTCCTGTACTGGGACCCTCTGCCATTGGTCTACATGCCCATCTTCGCCATTGCGATGCCGTTGGCGGCTTTACTTGGTCCCCGGCTCCCTCTGAACGACGACGATTGGGGGCGTTCCGAGTGGCTGCGGGGTTGGATGGTCGGGGCAATGCTTTTGGTAGCGAACTGGTTCTCTGGAGGCTTCAATGGCTAACTATAACGACGTATTTGGCAACTTCACCGTTCCGCCCGCGGAAGCCACCTATTCGCGCCTGACGCTCAACGGCAGCGGCACGCTCGCGTGGCCTGCAAACTTCTCGGGCGAAGTCGCCGACCAATACCTGGCTACGAACATCTTGGAAATTTCTGCCGCGTCCGCCGGACTGCAATTGCTGTTCCCGCCCGCGAACGAAGCCAGTGTCGGCCAGGACATCATGGTTCGAAACGTTGGCTCCGAATCGGTTGGGCTGTTCGATGCGGATGGCGGCCCCCTCACCATCCTCGCTGCGGGCGAGGCAAAGTACATTTACACCACGAACAATTCGACCTCGGCTGGCGAGTGGTCGGTGTTCACATATGGCACCGGCACCTCGGGCGCGGACGCCACTCTGTTGGCCGGCGAAGGGCTGCGGCACCAAAACAACAAACTTCAAGTGAGCGCCGATCATCGGGGTCTGGACTCCGACTACCAGATCACGCTCGCTGATCGGGGCATTTTGCTCAACGGCACGGTCGGATCTTTGACCCTGACCACCCCGGACGCAACCGCAACTCCGATGGGCTTCTACTGCTTCATCAAGAACAGCAGCCTCGGGATGATGTCTCTCGAGGGATTCGCGGCGCAGACCGTGGATGGCATTTCCGCGAAATCCCTGTCGCCGGGGGACTCTGTCATTCTGCTCAAGGCCGATGAGGACTGGGTCACGGTTGGGTTCGGGCAGTCTGTCAATTTCACTTTCAGCGAGTTGGTCATCAACGCAGCTGCTGGCGATGCTACGCTTTCGAGCACGGACGTCTCCGGCCGAATGATCCGCGTGACTGGTACGGCCACGGCCGACATTGTCGTAACGCTCCCTTCTGTCGACAACATTTATTTCGTCACGGTTGAGGGCGGAATGGGTGCGTATGTTGCGACGTTCAAAACAGCTGGTCTTGGTGGCGGTGTCGTCGCTCTCAATGCGAACGAGAAGACCGCTCTCTACTCTGATGGCTTGAACGTCACGATTGCAGTCACAACCACGGTCACCAGCACCCTCTCGCTGACCGATGGCGCTGCGGTCGCGCCATCCCTGTTCTTCTCGCTCGACCCCGACACCGGATTGTTCCGCAAAGCCAACAACGTGCTCGCGGTGGCTACCGGGGGCACTGAACGCGCTGCATTCACCAGCACCGGACTCGAACTTCAATCCCCCTTGGCTGTTGCGCAGGGCGGCACGGGCGCGGTGACTGCGGTCGGCGCCCTGACAAACCTTGGCGCTACCACCAACACGAGGACCATTTCGGCCGGGGACGGATTGACGGGCGGCGGGGACTTAACAGCGAACCGCACCGTCTCGATGGGCACGCCATCGACCATTTCCACCGCCACCCCCAACGCTGCTGCTGGCACGACACACACTCACGCGCTGACGCTGCCTGTCGCGAGTGATGCGCTGCAAGGCATAGTCGAGCTGGCCACCGATGCTGAAACCCAAGCGGGAGCCGACGCCACCCGCGCAGTTACTCCTGCTGGGTTGAATTCAAGAGCGGCCACCGAAACCCGTACGGGATTGATCGAAATTGCCACTGCCGCTGAAGTCCAAAACGGATCGGACAACGAGCGTGCAGTTACCCCGTTCGGACTAGCGTCTCGAACGGCAACCGAAACTCGGACGGGCGTGGTTGAACTCGCTACCGTCGCTGAATCTACCACGGGCGTTGATACGTTGCGGGCGGTCACCCCGGCTGGCCTGAAAGCAGCTTTGCTCACCGCGTTCCCCGTCGGTTCGATTTACATCACAGCAGGCAACACCAACCCTGGCACTTTCCTTGGCGGCACTTGGGTGGCGATGGCTGGTGGCCGTGTGATGATGAACGCTGGCAGTAACGGAACGACCAACTACACCGCTGGACAGTTCGGAGGTGTCGAGTCTGTTGCTCTGGACATCAACCAGATGCCGAGCCACAACCACTTTGGCGCAACGGGCACAGCCTCCAGCGACCACGTTCACTACGGAACTACTAGCGTTGCTGGCAACCACGCGCACGGATTGAGCATCCCGCTCAATTCCGGAGGCACACAACCATCGCTCGAAAGCGGGGGGCCGAGCACTACTACATACACAACGACTTCCAATGGCGATCACTCGCACAGCTTCGCTACCGGTGGCATGTCGGCCAACCACACTCATGCCATTTCGTTTCAGGGCGGTGGCGCGGCACATGAGAACCGCATGCCGTATTTCGTGGTGCATTTCTGGCAGAGGACAGCTTGACCATGAATTTCGAAAAAGCGTTTGACATTTTGCTCGGGCACGAGGGTGGTTTCGTTGATCACCCGAAGGACCCCGGAGGGGCCACCCGCTACGGGATCACTCAACGGGTGGCTCGGAAGCACGGATACCTAGGAGATATGAGGGAGTTTCCCCTTTCCGAGGCCAAACGCATTGCCCGGGTCGCGTACTGGGACGAGGTGGAAGCGGACTTCATGCCGGACGCCATCCGGTTCGACCTGTTCGACGGGGCATACAACTCAGGACCCGTTCAGGCCACCAAGTGGCTGCAGCGGGCAGCGGCGGTAGATGATGACGGGATCATCGGCCCGAAAACTCTGGCGGCCGTCCGGGCTGCAGATCCGCAGAAACTGGCGAAGCGATACAACGGATTCCGGCTGATGTTTTTGACGGACCTCGGCACGTGGCCTACTTTCGGTCGTGGCTGGGCCCGACGGGTGGCCCATAACCTTCTGGAGTCTTGATATGCTCTCTGCCCTCATCCCGGTGCTCGCCCCCATCCTGGGCAAAGTGGCAGCCAACCTGTTCCCTGATCCCGCGGAGCAAGCGCGGGCTGAGGCTGAAATGATGCGTCAGCTTCTGGCTCGTCAAAGCGAAATCGAACAGGCCGCAGCAGAGGTGGTCAAAGCTGAAGCGGCCTCGGAGCATTGGCTGGCGGCCAATTGGCGACCGCTGCTGATGCTAACGTTTGGTGCCCTGATCGTCGCTCGTTGGCTCGGCTGGGCGGCTCCAGATCTGACCGAGCCGGAGTATATCAAACTCTGGGACATAGTTGAACTCGGCATCGGGGGATACGTCATCGGTCGTTCGGCAGAGAAAATTCTTCCCCAAATTGCCCAGACGTTGAAAAAATGAGGACATTGACCAACAACGAGGTGGACCAGCTGGCCGGTAACGGCTACTGCTACATCCACACGCACCCCCGGGAGCCGCTGGACTTTTCCGACCGGCTCCAGCTGATGTTCGTGGAGCCGACCGAGCCTGTGGCGGGAGACTACGAACTTACTCGGGGGGATGAACTCGTTTTGGTCGACACCTCCTCTCAGAGCGTTACGATCACTCTGCCGCTGGCGGCTCGTGGGCGAGAGTACCGTATCACCAAGATGTTTCCGCAGAACGCCGTCCGCATTGTGCCTACCGCGCCCGATCGGGTTCTCGGATCGAGCACGGGTGTGGTATTATACAACCAGTATTCGAGCTTGCACTTGAAGGCCCTGTATGACGGGCAATGGATCGCAATATGAGCTATATCAACCCCGAGTCGATGGCATTCCGTGACGGGCGTGATGTCGATGCGTTCCACCGGCTTCGCACGTCGCTGCCCTACACGCTGTTCAGCAATTTCAATGAATTCGGGTCCAACGCGCGCGACTGGGTTGGTGTGAACGTCGGGACGGGGACTGGCACATTCCTCCCGAACGAAGCGTCGATGCAGCTCACTACCGGGGGAACCGCAGCGGGGGCCGAGGTGATTCGCCAGACCCGGCTATGTTGGCGCGGCAACCCCGGCCGGTCGATGTTCATCACGATGTCCCAGCAATTCGGGGCTCCCGCCACGAACGTGCGTCGCCGAGTGGGCTGGTTCGACGGCGGCAATGGGATTATCCTGGAGCAAACATCGGCGGGCGTGCGTCTGGTCAAACGCACCGACATCAGCGGAGCTCCGTCAGACTCGGTGCTGGCTGAGCAAGCCGACTGGAACATTGACCCAATGGATGGCACTGGTCCTTCGGGAGCGACCATCGATTGGACGCTGCGCCAGACGATGTTTCTCGATGTCCAATATACCGGCACTGGGCGCGGCCGGGTTGGGTTCATTATCGGTGGAAAGCTCTGGTACGTGCACGAATTCTCTAGTGGGAACGTTCCCCTGCTGAGCCAGATCCGCACTCCGAATCTTCCGCTACGCGCAGAGATCACCAACACGGGCGTCACTTCGGCCGCAGCCACGATGAAGCTGTCCGGGAGTTCGGTGATGTCGGAGGGCGGGAGCGATGCTTTTGCCCGGGGCATCCTGAACTCGGCCAGTCGCGGGATCAACACTGTCGGGGTGACCGCACGCCGCCCCATCCTGAGCTTTCGCCCAAAAGCTACGTTCAACGGTCTCACCAATCGCGGATGGGTGGTCCCGTATGGCTACCACGTGCTGGCCAGTGGGAACGCAGCTTACATCGAAATCGTGGTGGCGGGTGAGCTGACCGGCGCCAACTGGACGTCGGTTGGTCCAGATTCTCTGGTGGAGTATGACATCAGCGCGACAGCAATCGCCGGGGGCGCTTCGGTGATCAAGGAATTTGTGGCTTCGGGTCAGGGCTCGACGGCGTCCGAGTCAGTCTCTGACCTGATCGACAACTTCCCCGCCTCGGTCGACACTCTGGTGGGCAACCAGCTAATTTACTCCATCGTTGCCACTTCGTTGTCTGGCACATCAACGCTAACCGCCTCCGCAAACTGGCGGGAGATCTACTGACATGGCTCTGGCAAACATTCATCAAGTCCCGCAGACGGCGGAGTCGCTGAAAGGATCCAGCGCAGCCCGCGTCGGCGCCCTGGCCCAACTGTCTCGAGTTCCGGGATTCATGGACACGTTGGCCCAACAATGGTCACAGAGACCCGGAATCACTCGTGCTTGGGACCCTGCCCGGGTGATGGCTGAACTCAACCCGAACCGCTACGTTCGGTTTGACCCTAACGCCGGACCCGCGGGGCAGACGCGCAAACTCCACGGAAGTATGTATCGCGGGTCTGATTTCTCCGGCGAAATGCGCGGGTGGTACGGGGACGATGATGACGCATACCAAGAGCTGATGCGAGATATCGAATTGGTCGAATCGCGTGGAAAGCCAGTTGGCTACCATCGTGATGTCGATGTCTCCAGGGGCAAAGACAAGGTTGACTATGCGACGCAGTACGGATCTGGGGACTTGAGTCGCGGCGCAACGAAGGAAGCTCTGGCCCGTTCGTTGGCGGGATTCGGTGTGCGTGACATGCAGGATGTGGGCTTCTCCTATGACCCTCAGGGCAACCCTGTATTTTACAATCAACGCACCGGACAAGCCCTGCCCGAAGACCTGTTTTCTGTGCAGAGCAAAAAGAATGTCGGGAACTTCGGGCTGGACATCGACGAAGAAGGCAACATCATCCCTACATTCGATAGCACCTTCAGAGCTACGCGACACAAGCGTAAAGGCAAATTAGGAAAAGTTCTTGGTGTCGTTGGTGCGTTGGCAGCGCCTTGGGCTCTTCCTGCAATAGGAACCTTGACAGGGCTTGGAGCTGTTGGGTCCGGCGCCCTCTATGGTGCGGGCACAGGCGCTCTGACCTCTGCCGTTGGAGGTGGCGATCCTCTGAAGGGTGCTTTGGTCGGCGGGCTGGGCGGGGGGCTTGGTCAGTATGCCGGGGGAACCAGTCTGATCAAAGGTATTTCCGATCCTGCCCTGCGAGGCGCCGCAATCGGCGGGATCACGGGTGCGGCAACAGGCGGTGTAGGTGCGGCTTTGTACGGTGGCGATCCTCTGAAGGGCGCCCTTTCTGGCGGCATCGCCGGCGGTCTCGGGGGATTTGGCGGCGGGTATCTGGCGGGCGACCGCACGGGTCTGCTCGGGAAAGCCCTGGGCGCAGTTGGACAACGCGCTGGAAGTCAGTTTGGCCAGCAACTGGCAGGTCAGCTGGTCGGGTCGCCATTCCAGCAGCGAGCTGCACCACAGCCGCAACAGCAACAGCAACAGCAGGCACGGGCGATGCTACCGCAGATCCCTCCGTGGTTGCCGCAGCATGCGCAGCAGGCGATCATGCAAGCGCAGGGGAGGGCGTGATGTCCAGGCAAGAACCAGTCTACCAGATCCCCTCCGCTCCGGGAATTTCGCGCGACGGAACGCGCCTTGATACGCCAACCTTCATCGATGGCCAGTGGGTGCGGTTCCAGCGGGGCCGTCCCAAGAAGATGGGCGGGTACAAGGAGATCTCCAAGAACCACGATTCGATCATCCGTGGATCGTTCGTGAGTTACAAGGACGGCATCTCCTACATCTACGGCTTTTCTCGGGACAAAGCATACGTCAGCACGACCACCGCGAATGCCGCGACCAGCATAGCCACGGTGAGTTCGTTGGCAGGGCTGAACGACGAGGATTCCTACAGTTTCCAGACCGATTCGATCTTCGATTCAACTGGCGGCGGCATCACCAAGGTGCTCGTGCATGGCTCGCGCAACGTCGCGGACATCTCTGATGAAACCGAATTGCCGGTGTATGAAGCCACAGTCGGCACGAACCCCGCCACATTCACGAAGCTGCAGGACGGGTCTGGCAACGACCTCATGGTCTCAGGGGGCGTCGTCGTGCTTCAGCCGTATGTGTTCGCGTATGGCAATGACGGTCAGATCCGCAACAGCGACGCCAACAACCCGCACAGCTGGACACCCGCTGTAAATAACGAAGCGAACGAAGTCAACGTTGCTGGGTCTAAGATAGTTAGGGGGATGGCGCTGCGCGGCGGTGGGTCGGCTCCGGCGGGGTTGTTCTGGTCGTTGGACTCGCTGATTCTGTGCTCGCGGTCTGGGGCTGAGTTCCGATTCGACACGGTGTCGGCGATGTGCTCGGTGTTGTCGCCCGCTGGCATTGTCGAGTATGACGGGGTTTATTATTGGATCGCCACGGACCGCTTCTTGGTATATAATGGAACTGTTAAGGAACTCCCGAACTCCAGCAACTTCAACTGGTTTTTCGATAACCTGAACTATGCGCAGCGATCGAAAGTGTGGGCGCAAAAGAACACGAGGTTTGGAGAGATCTGGTGGTATTTCCCATTCGGTAACGCGACAGAATGCACCCATGCGATCATCTACAACATCCGCGAAAATGTTTGGTATGACACCCGCCATGCGCGGAGCGCTGGCCATGCTTCTCAAACGCTTCGGTTCCCGATCTCATTCAGCAACGTCGCGAACGATCTGGGCAAGTTCTCCTGCTACGCCGGGGAATATGGCAAGAATGCGATCGAGGACAATGCGGAGCTTGCGATTCCGTCATACTTCGAGACTTCAGAATTCGGTTATCCGACGGGTGGTCCGACTGGAGAGTCGCCACAGGGCCTCAATAACTGGATGCGAGTTAGCCGCATCGAACCTGACTTTGTGCAGGTAGGCGACATGCAAATGACTATCAGATCGCGCGAATTTGCTTCAACACCCGTGGTCAACAGCGAGATCTACACATTCTCGCCACAAACGGAACTAATCGATTTGCGCAGTCAAGCACGGTACATTACGATGAAGTTCGAATCCAACACTCTTAACGGCGATTACCACATGGGGCGCGTGCTGCTTCATGTTGAGCCGGGTGACGCAAGGAGCTGACACCATGTGGGAATCTCTCACCAATTTCTTTGGGGGTTCTGGCGGATACAATGACGCCGGGCTTGAGGCTCTGATCAACGCCAATGATCTGGCCAACGCCCAGTACGGTAACGACTTCAGTCAGTACCAGACCTTCGGTGATCTGCCGTCATACTATGACCAGTACTATCAGCAGCCCACGGCAAATTCGCTGTCAAGTTTCCTTGGTAGCCTTGACCTTGGTGACGTGGCCAAGCTGGGGTTGGGGGCGCTAGGGGCTTGGGGCTCTTACCAAGATTACAAGACCAAACGTGATCTGGCGGAAGCACAGGTGGCCGGGGACCAAGCGAACCGCGAGCTCGGTGCCGGGGACGACTTCGCCAAGATGCACGCTCTGGCCCAGATCATCCGCGCGCGCCAGGGCATCAACCTCGATCCGTCTCTGGCCTACGCTCAAGCCGTGCGTGACAAGATGGGCCTGAGCCCCGAAGGCGCCACACCGTTCGCGGGCGTGGATGTTGGCGGTCCACTGCAAGCCGGCATTTCCTCTGCAGATCGGCTTGAGGCCATCAACCAATCGACGGGCGTGAATTTCGCTGAAGGCGGCTTGGGTCGAGTCCGTGGATGGCTCGCAGGCGGCTCGCCGGGGCAAGCGGACGATGTGAATGCGAGCCTGTCGCACGGTGAGTACGTGTTCGACGCCGATACGGTCGCTGCGCTCGGCGACGGGAACACAGAGGCTGGTGCTGCCGAGCTTGACCGCATGCGTGAAGCCATCCGGCGTCATAAACGCTCGGCCCCGGCCAGCAAGATCCCGCCGCCCTCGAAGGGCGCTCTGGCATATTTGAAGGGAGCAAAGTAACATGGCCACCTCATACCAGGAACAAACCAGCGGCACCTTGCCGGAGTGGAACACGCAGCTGATGGACTTGCTCAACCAGGGCAAGGCGCAGGCAGGGGCGGCGTACCAACCTTACACCGGGCAGCTGACCGCTGGACTGACGCCGCAACAGCAAGCGGCGTTCCAACAAGCCAGCTCGTCGGTCGGCAATTGGCAACCTGGGCTGACTCAGGCTGGGCAGCTGATCGGCCAGTCTGGTGCAAACCCCATGTGGGGGCAAGCACAAAACGCCGTGCAGGACGCCGCTGGTATGGATCTGGCCGGCATCGGCTCAGGGCTATATGGCCAAGCGCAGCAAGGCATTCAGGGGGCGATGGGCACGGATCTGGCCGGCGTGGGCTCGCCCCTGTATGGCCAAGCCGCCAATATGTTCCAGGGGGCGGGGCAGTTCGATCCGAACCAGGTGCAGCAATACCTGAACCCGTACCTGAGCGGCGTGGTCGGTGAAATCGGGCGGCTGGGCAATGAGCAGTTCCAGAACCAGGTTCTTCCCGGCCTGACCAGCGCATTCAGCGGTCTCGGGCAGCACGGGTCGGCTCGTCAGGCAATGATGATGTCGGACGCCGCTGCCAAGAACCAGCGCGAAATCCTGGGGCAGCAGGCCACCGCACTGAACACTGGCTATACGAACGCGATGGGCGACTATCTGAACTGGGCCAAGCAAGGGCAGGCGTCCGCTCAGGGACTTGCTGGGCTCGGCGGCCAGATGTACAACCAAGCACTCGGGCAGGCGAACCTTGGGCTGCAGGGAGCGGAAGCTTTGCGGGGACTGGGTGCGCAGCAATATACGCAAGGTCTGGGGCAAGCGAATCTCGGGTTGGAGGCGGGCCAGATGTTCGGCAACCTCGCCAACCAACAATCGGGCGCCCAGCTTGCGGCTGGCACCGGGCTGGGCAACTTGGCGCAGGCGCAACAGCAGCTTTCCATCGGCGACTACGGCCAGCTGCTGAACGCAGGTACGATTCAGCAGCAGCAACAGCAGAAGGAGCTCGATGCGGCCTACGAGCAGTGGAACAAGAAGCAGCAATATCCGTGGGAGCAACTCGGCAATTATGCCAAGCTGTTCGGTGCTGGCACGCCGCAACAAACCACGAATTGGTCGGCATCGTTCAAAAAAGGAGGTCTCGCCCGCTATGCGGACGGGGGACGATTTCCTCGGGAAGAGCCGGATGACTTGATCTCCGACTTGATCTCCCGTAATTTGTCATCTCCCCCCAGTCTTCCTGAACTGGCTCAACAGGCGGGTCAGATGAGGCTGAATATGGCTCAGGAACTGACTCCCCAGACGCTCCCGGAGAGGTCCATGTTGGATCGACTGGGTTCCGCCCTGTTCCAGGCCTCAGCTCAGGGGCCCGCCCATTGGGGCCCGCTGCTGGGTCGCGCGGGCTCGGCCTTCTATGGGGAAGAGGCGGCTCGCGAGGCGGAAAACCAGCGTCGCGGTCAAGAAAATCGGGTCATGCAAGAGCGTCTGACGGGTCTGAGCGGGCTCGGAGGCGGCCGCGTTTTGCAGGGGCGCCAGCCCACTCCCGAACAACTTCGCACGGTTTATACGTCAGCTCGTAACGAAGCCGCTCAAATCGCCAAGGACTACCAGTTCCCCTCTGCGGAGGCCCGATCCGCCTGGATTGAGCAGCAGGCCATGGCCACCACGGAGAATTATCTCCAGAACTTTGCTACTCAGCCCTTGGGCCCTCGGGGCGGAAACTTGCCGATGAAGGGGTCCACCTCTCTGGAGGCTCCCGGAGTCGAGACCCCCTCTCAGTCCACCCGAACTTCCTCCCGGGATCAGTGGCCTTCAGCTTTCAATGAGCCTCGAGTGAAGTTCGATTCTTCATCGCCCGACCTGGCCTCACTGAACATGAAGGGAACCCCCGAGTCCGTTCGGGCCGAGCTCGAGACTCTCCAAGAACCCGATCGTGCTGAGGCGCTTCGAGCTTTGGAGGCTTCTCAGGCTCAAACTCCAGCGGGAGCCTCAAGTGTTCCGTCTCCCCCTCTTCGGGATAAGCGAGCCGAGCAATATAAGCAGACCTACGGGGGAGAGGAGGGCAAGGCCCTGTTCAAGGAGCGGGAGAACCTGAACGCCCTGTTCGGGACGAACGCCAGTATGGTCAACCAGCTGAATTTGCTTGAAAACCTGTACTCCAACCCCGACCTGCCTGAGGGCGAACTGGGACCGCTGCTTCAAAAGATCCGGTCGGGGTTCCAGACCTTTGGAGTAGATGTTGGGGATACGACAGGTCCGGCCGACCTGGCGAACGCTGTCGCTCAGAAGATGGTTCTGGCTCAACGCACTTCTGACGGCACTAACCTGCTTCCCGGAGCGGTGTCCAACTTTGAAGTTCAGCTGCTTCAGAGCATGGGCCCCACTCTGAGCCTGACCAACGAGGGTCGCCAGGCCCTGGTCAAGTTCATGAAGGAAGTGGCCATGTCCAACCAGCGCATCGCTGAAGAGGGCTCCAAGTTTGCGGCTCAGAACAATGAGATGCTCACTCCAGCCTGGTACAAGCGGAAGGAGCGGGTGATGCTGGAAGAGATGGCCCGCATGAAACGCCTCTCGGATCGCATCATGATGCAATTCAGTAATCGGGAAAAAGGAGCTCAGTGATGGACCCCAATGAGATGTCCGATGAGGAGTTCCTGAACTACATCCGGAACCCCGAGCTCTCCGAGGCGGAACTCCGTCAGATCATCCTTTCTCCGGCCGTTCAGGCGGCTCAGAGGGTGGAAGCCGAGCGTCAAGCTAAGGAGCCCTCTGAACTCACTCAGGGTATGAGCGGGTGGGAGCTCTACCGCCGAGGCCTGGAGCAGTCCTTACTGGACCCACTGGTTCGGGGTCCGGAGGACCTGGCTCGGGCGGTCTGGTCCGGGCCTCCTGAACAGATGAAAGAGTATAACCGCCAGAAAGCGGAGCGTCAGGAGATGGAGCGGGCCGTTGGAGAGACCACGGCCGGAAAGATGGGCTACTTCACAGGAAAAGCTGGGATGTCGATGGCCCTTCCGGCCCGACTGGGGTCTCAGATCGTGGGGGCCACTCTGGGAGGATTCATGTCCCCAACCCAGAAACCCGTAAGTGGAGCCGGTTCGGAGTTAGCCACACGGGCTATGCAAGCGGCTGAGGCTGGTGGCACCACGGCGGCCGTGGGCTTGCCGATGTCGGCCATCGGTCGCGCTTTGGGGGCATCTACCGGACGATTCACTCCGGAAGGCGCAAAAGCTATGGAGCTGGACGAGGCGGCCAAGCGGATCGGGGTCCGGCGGGACATCGCTTCTCTGGACCCCTCGGGCCCGCTAGCGGGATTTGAACGGTCCCTTCCGGGGTATCCCCGAACCGTAGAGCGTCAGATTCAGGAGTTCACGGACGCCGCTAAAAAGGATGTGGCCATCCCTTCCAAGTCGGGTCGCTCCACTGAGACTCGAACTCTGGAGGGGGAGAAGATTCGAGAAGCTATCGAAGAGGCGGGAAAGAACCTACAGCAGGTGGGGGCTTCCATGTGGAATGATTTGGATGCCTACATCGTTCAAAACAACCTTCCCGGGGTCAAGACGGGGTTGTCCACCGCTCGGGTTCAGGACATCGCCTCCAAATACACTCCTCGGGTCCGTGGTCAAGCTGATCTGAACAGGAACCCCATTTTTCAACGGGTCGAGGAGTACGATCCCGACGCGGCTTCCCTGTTGAAGCAGCTTCTTCAGGACCCGAAGAAGCCCCAGGTTATCCCCTTCTCAGACCTTCACAAGGTTCAGACGGCGGTGGGTAAGGCTATGTCACGGGCCGAGAGGGACGCTGGGGCTCCTGGAGCTTCTATGGCCGACCGGCAGGCACGAACGGAGCTCAAGAACCTGTACGGGAGCCTGATGAATGATGTGGATGCCTGGGGAACCAAGAATCCTCAAGCTCAGGAGATGTTTGACTCGGCTCGGGGTTTCTGGAGAGACGTGGTAGTGCCTGGGGTCATCACGAATAAGCCCTATGGAAAAGCCTCCAAGGGAACATATGGCCGGAATCCCCGCGGTTACTCGGAGCCCTCTCAACTGTATCGGGATGTCCTGGCCAACCCCCGGGCCATTCAAGATCTGTACCCATATATGAGCCAGACGGGCAAAGATCTGGTGGATACTTTGGGGTCAATGGAGGATGTGGGAAGAGCTCTAGCCGGGCGTGTGGAACATCCCCAGGCGTCCGGAATGGGTTCTCAGACGGTCGCGGCGGGCGCCCTGATTGGGTCACCCCTTCAGATGTCTAAAGCCCTGGTCTCGCATTTCCCAGGGATCCACCAGGCCTTGAACTCCCCGATGGGGAAGCGGGCTTATTTCGCCAGGAACGTCCTGCGTGACACCCCATTGGGTCGGGTGAGCTGGGGGATGATGCAGGAACCCCAGGGGAGGGCGGAGGACTATATGGAAGACCTGAGGAAGTCAGGAATAAAGTAAAGCTGGAGTTCGGGAGCTCTCTCCAACCCTCATCGCCCCACGGAAGTATTGTGGGGCGTCTTTTTGAGCGCCATCTCGGCCCGCCTAATAACCAGTTCATGAGCGTTTCCACATGTCCTCCACTTTCAGAGTGGCGTCTCTGAGCTGTTGAATGGTCATGGAATTGAACTCCGCGGCCTGACTTCCAGGGATCACGAAGATCTCATCGGTCTCTTGAACATATCCGCAGATAAAGGTTCTTCCGCCGGCTCGATTTCGAAGAACATGCCAAAGCTCTTGTTCGGGTTTCAAGCAGCCCGTGAAGACCGGGGTGCTTGGAAATTTTGGAAGTTTAGAGACCTGCTTCTGTTCCGACCAGAACTCTACTCCACCGATACAGGCGTTCACATCTGGGGTGCCGGGGTTGGCCGGGTTCTCCACTCTCACGATATGTCCACGCTCGAACAGCTTCTTTAGGCGCTTCCAAAATCTAGACTCGGGATTGGCTGGCATCTACTACTCCTACAATGAGGGGAGGAACGCGTCCTCCCCCTTCAAGCCGGCGCTGGGTTATTCGTCGTCGTCTTCGTCGTCGCCGTCGTCGTCCGATTCAGCCTTGGCCTTGGACTTGGACTTGGCTTCGGCCTTGGCGGTCAGCAGGGCGACGATCTCGGCCTTCTGTTCGATCGGGAAGGTCCAGCGGAAGCCTTCACCCTTGGCCTCCTTCATCTTGCGGCGCAGCTTGACTCGGGCGCCTTGCGGCTTGATGCCCAGTTCGGCGCAGATCTCGGACAGGGTGACGGTGGTCGGTGCTTCGACGGTGGCGGCTTCGGTCATGGTGTTTCTCCTGTGGTTGAGGGGTATTTCTACTGCCAGAATTTAGCAGGTGAATTCATTATATCAGTGCCTTACCTGTTTGTAAATGGACAGGATGGCCTCCGAGGCCCTTTTCTTCTCGATCACCGCCTGATAAATGACTTCATCCATGGAGTTCTGCATCAACAGGTAGTGGTAGATGACCTGCGGGGTATCCACCAGAACTATACGATCCTTGAACTGTGCCCATTTTAGGTAACTGTGTCCCATGGAGTAAATGATCATATGGTTGTGGTGGGCTAGCTGAATAGCCTCCCCGGAGCTGGGGTGGAGAATAGTCACTTGGCTCCGGTCTTTGGGGTCATATTGATGCTTTCCCCTTACCTGGGCAAACGTAATCCCCCGGACTGATAGTCCCTGGGCTATAGCGTCCATTTCGGCCTTATATTGAGCGACAATGGCCATGGAGCAACCCTGGAGTGGACCATCAATCAACTCCCAGAGCTTATTCAGTTTATCCTGGCCCACCTCCTGTAGTTGCTTTTCATCGTCCTTTACAAAACCCCCGCAGATCTGATGTAGTTTAAGACCCTTAGTTAACACATGGGCGGCTGACACTAGACCCTCCTGGACCTCGAAATATAGCTTCGTGTCCAAAATGTCATACAGGGAGCGGGACTCTGAAGACCAGGGGATGGAGTACTTGCGATTCCTGACTCGGGTCTTTACTTTGGACACTTCATCTCGAGTAACCCGGTACGAGATTGAAGCCAGCAATTCTTTGAAGTACTCCTGGTTCTTGTACCCCACGATCTCGGGGAAGGGGTCTTCACGTCCAGCGATCCACCGATCCTGGATTATCAGGTACTGCTTTTCGAAGGACTCCCAGGTGGGAAAGAGGTCCGGGCGGATGAACTTAAGCTGAGCGTAATAATCCTCCATCCCGTTACCCTGGGGGCTTCCCGAGAGGATCAGGCGTTTCTTAGCCCGGCGAGATAAGCTCCAGACGGCTTTGGTTTGCTGGCTCTTTCTATCCTTGATACGGTGGGATTCATCCACAATGACCAGATCCCAGGACTGCTGGAATTTAAGTCGATGGATGCGAAAGGTTTCAAAGGAGACAATCTCGAACTGATTTACGTCTAACCCCACCAACTCAATTTCCTGCCTCCAGACGGGAAGGGCTTTTTTGGGGCAGATGACCAGATTCTGTTGGCAGTTCCACTTCTCCGCTAACCATAATGCGGTCATGGTTTTCCCGGTTCTCTGTTCCATGAACAATCCGAACCCGTCATGCGGAAGTGCCGCCTCGATGGCTAGTCGCTGGTATTCTCTCGGTGTAGGCATTCTTTCCTCTTGCGACCTCCACGATATTGTCCTCGGTCCCTCATGTCCCGAGCGTTAGTGGAGGCATTTCCTAAGTAGAGGTGTTTTGGATTAACGCATAGTTTGTTATCACAATGATGACAGATATAGCCCCCAGTAGCTATCGGACCGTATAATAGAGTCCAGAGAATATTCGGGGCTTTCTGGAGGGACTTGCCCCCTGACCGTAAAGAGGAATAAGTTCCATACCCATGCGGGTCAATCTTCCCCCTCCACTCCCAACACCCGTTGGGGGCTTCCCGATCTACTAGAGCCCAAAATTCGATCCAATAAGGATCATTCGGACTTATATGCACGGTCTAGTTCCTCCAATATCGTTCGAATGCGTTGCGCCTCTTCAGAAGGCCAGGACCACCTCCCACCGGTTTTGTTAACCAGCTTTCGAAGGTGTTTTCGGGCCCTAGAGGGGCTGAGGGATAAACCTTCCAGTATCTGGGGGAGTCCCACTAACCCCTCGGGAAAACGCGGGGATTCAGTGGGGCTCAATTTTTCTTCTGGCTGGCCCAGGATACCCTTTAAAATCGCCCGGGCCTGGCGTGACATGTCCTGGGTACTCTTCAGATACACCTCAGCGAAGTGTTCCGGAGTGCACTCCTTATAGCGAATGAGCTCTTTCCATTCTCTCCGAGTCAACTGAATGATCTCGATCTGACCGCTCACCATCGACACGTACTGACGGGTTTTCTCATTGTCCCGAAACATTAGATAGGTATGACGGTTTCGGTCCACATACACCCGGGGAAGCGGGAGCGGAGGCTTAGTAGCAGTGGATGTATCCATGGTTCTCCCCAAAGTGAAAAGGGGCCGAAGCCCCTCTGGTTGATTACGATTCAGCCGGACTCAGTTCGGAAGCTTCGAGCTCCCACTCCTCAGCCTCCCCGTCTACCGTGACGGCGACGATGACCTTACCCCCTTCGACGGAAGAGACCACTCCGGCCATGTCCTCTCCCTCATACTGGAACTGGACCCGAGACCCCTTCTTGAAGGGGTTAGCCGAAGCCGACGAGCCACCGCCGGCCGGGGCCTCACCGAAGAGGAACTCCACGACACGAGGCTTCTGCTTGCCGTTGTAGGTCTCGTTGGCGATTTGGGCCAGGACCCGCTTGCCCTTGAAGGAGTTGATGTCCAGGGACATCTTGCCGTCCGCCTGAATGCCCATGGCCTCGAGCAGACGCTTCAGGCGCCACAGGGCCTGAGGGCTGAGCGAGGTGTTGTCATACACCGTGGCTCCCTTGTACGTTCCTTCGGCTACCTTGTATTTCCAGGACAGGTAGAGGGCCCCGGATTCTCGACCCTCCTTCTCTTCGCAGGAGACGACTTCCAGCAGGTAGTCATCATCCGGAATGGCACGGCCACCCGATTCCACACCGGAAAAGTCCACCGCGATACCGCCACGCTTACGCATAACCATGTTGTGTTACTCCTTACTTAGAGATGGTCCTACGGACCGGTTTGACTTCACCTTCAACCATCAACTTCATGATAGCATCGTACTTCGGATCCACCAGGGACTCTGGACAGCTGGTTCCCAGGGGATTGCGAAGCTTGGTGGTGTAGTACGCGTGCGGGCCGAGCCGCATGCAATACTCCACCTTACGGGACTTGTCCTCCAGGAATACCTCCTTAACGTAGGTATTCCCGATGGCCTTCACCGCACCGTTCAGCAGACCGGCCACAGACGGCATCAGGCGGGGACCGACTTGAGGATCGATGGTGTCATCATCCTCTCCAGATTCACCCTTGTTGGTCCGGTCGTGGGCGATGAACAGGACATTGATCCCCTGGTCTACCAAGTCTCGGTAGTTCAGCAGCCAGGTCTTCATCAGGCCGGAGACCACACCCCAAAGCCGCTGGGACATGACTTCCTTCCCCTCTTCGGCCATGGCGTGTTCCATGGCCAGGTCCTGGAGTGAGGACACCTGGTCCAGGATCACCGACTTGTACTTCTTGCCGCCCTCCCCCTTCAGATACCAGAAGACTTCCTCGACTTCACTCCATTTATCCACGGAGATGACGTCGATGTTCTCCAGATTTGCCAGGGAGTCGGTGCCCTTCTCCCGGATGTCCAGAAGAAGGACTGGACCGGGAAAGGACCCCGCAAAGGTGGTCTTTCCGGTTCCACTACGACCATACACCAGCATGGAAAGCACCTTCGGCAGGGCCTTTACTGGTGTGATTTTGTCAGCGATACTCATTACGCTCTCCGGTAGCGTTTGATAGGAAATGGTATTATACCTTAGTCAGCGCGCACGGTAAATAACTGTTTCTTGAGGAATTCCGAGTCAAGGCCCCGCACTTCCGCAGAGCACAGTTGATAGTAAGAGCAGCTCTTGCAGTCCCGGGTCATATTGCGCTCGAACGACTTGGCCTCCAGAATCTGCTCGGCCGTATCGAAGAAGTCATTGACCACCGAGGAAACCAGAGCCTCATTTGGAGTGGGGAGTTTCACCCGAAGAAAGAAGGCCTTCTTCCCAGACTTCAACTTGGTAAGTATGTCCTGGTAATCCGCGGGGTTGAGCCCGTTTCGTTGAATCTCAGCCAGGTAGGTGTCGTAGTCGGTGTCGATGTTCGCCCGCTTTGAGAGACCCCCACTCTTCAAGGTCTCGGGTACCGCCGGGGGTTTGGTTCGAATGTAATCCCATAGGATCCCATCGACCTTCTCCCCCTCCTCTCGCAGGGCCCAGTAATACAGGACCGTTTGAATGTCGGAGAAACGGGCGTCTTCATCAGGAAGGATCTTATGGGTCTTGTGGTCCATAAGCCACACCCGTCCCATCTGGTCCTCGGGGAGCTTATCGATGATCCCCTTGAATTTGATCCCACGGTGGGTGGTTTCGATTTCGATCTCAGAACGGCCCCGGTAGTTCAGGCCGTCGTTGGCCCAGTGCTTTTGGTATCGAAGATACAAGGACTCCAGGTCCTCCGGAGAACTGTAGTTCTCAGTTTCATCGCTCCAGAGTCCCTGGTACTCCTGACGGTATTTCTCCAGGGGCTCCCTCCAGTCCTTCCCCATGACAGGTGCATCCAGCATCTCATGAAGAGTGATGCCGCGGGAAAGCGTAGCCGGAGCAGTACGACGAGTGAGTCCCTGGTTGTACTTGTAATCATAGATCTTCCGGCAGCGACGGAAGGCCTTGATTTTGGATTGCGAGAAAGTATCAGCGGACATATTATCCTCCAGTTAATACAAATTCATTATACCAGGATCAGTTGTCGGGTTGGGTCTTATCTTCTCGAACCCGGACGAACCGAGGGTGTCGAAGACTGCCGTCGGGGGTCTCCTCGTGGTACTGAATTTCGATGATCCGACCCTTGATTAGCGAGGGGTCCTTCCAGAACTGCTCTCGCTCCTCATCCGAGAAGCCGGTTCCAACGTTCACTCGTTTTCCCCGGTACTTCACGATGGCCGCTCCGAGCATCCCGGCGTACTTGCCCTCACCTTGAACCAAGGACTCCACTGTCAGATCCACATCATTGACCGGCTTGATCTTGATCCAGTCCTTGTGCTTCTTAAAGCGGTAGTGCCCCATGGGATCTTTCACCATGGCCCCCTCATGGCCTTTGTCCAGGAAGAGGTTGTAGTACCGCATGAATTCCTCTGGAGTGGCTCGGTATGAAGGGACCAGCTGAAGCTCATCCCCTTTGTAGGACTCAAAGTCCCGGGCGAGCAGCATACTACGGTGCCCTTGCTCTCGGGTAGTGGAGCCCCACTCATCTGCCTCCAGTCGATCGAAGAGGTAGAATTGAGTGTCACTGTTGGTCTGATTCTTTCGGCGAACGGCCGAGGAGGAGCTGTTGAAGTTTCCATTGATCAGCTCGCCGTCGTAGAACAGGTCCTTTCCCTTGGCCAGCTTCAGCAAAGGCTCCTTCAGATGATCTACAGAGGTGAACTCCAGGCCATTGCGGGATAGGATGGTCACCGACTGACCCTTGATCACCGCGATGGCACGAAGGCCGTCATATTTCGGTTCGATGATATAGGGCTTCCCCTGCTTCGGCTTGACCTTATTCAGGGGAACCGCTCGCATGACTTCAAAGGACCGAATGAGCCCGGGACAGAAAGTCTCCACCAGGGCGGGGCCGATTCCACACCGGAGGTCTTTACGGACGATTCTTCGAACCAGCTCATGATATTCCTCATCCAAGTCCCGAACGGAGAGGCCCAGAGCCCGGCGAGCTTCACCACCGGTGAGCTCTCGAGTAGAGAGCTTCTCCAGAACTTCGAAGTGCCCCATTGAAGAATAAGCGTCCTCCGGTGCGGGATCGAAGTCGGTCACTCCAAAGGTAATGAACGGGTCGAGAGCCAGCCGGAGCACTGACTTCAACTCCTCCTGATAGGGATACTCCCGGAGTAACTCCAACTTCATTCCCGGGCTGTTGTACTTGGCGATCTGATTGAAAAGGTCAATCATTGTACTGACTCCTTAAGTAGTTGATGGCTTCTTGCTCCAGCTCGTATCGATCCTCATCGGTGAGCTTTTTCTCCAGCCAGAGGGCGGGGTACCCTTTGCGATCCAGGAGTTCCATTTCAATCTCGGTGTACCCATAGTAGTCCAAGTCGCTATCCCAGCAGGTAGAGTCAGCGGGCTGATCAACGAAGTGGGTCACCGCCAGTTGACAGGGGATACCCTTGGCGTAAGTGGGAATGACTTCCAGGTACTGGTTGAGATGTGGTTTCATGAGGGCCTCCTGTTTCTACAAACCCATTATATAAGAAATGCGACCCGAAGGTCGCATCTCATACTAGGGTTTCCAGGTCTTTCCAGCTCCCCAGGTCCCCACCTCCAGGTCGGCCACGATGGGCACGGGGAGCTTTACTCCAAACTTCATCAAGGTGGAGGGCCGTTCCATGCACTCCTTAATCTGAGGCAGGACCTCCTCCAGGTGCTCATTCTTGACCCACATCAGGATGGAGTCATGAACCTCCCCCTTGATACGGAGAGCGGAGCCCGACGAGGGGACCTGGATCTTGTCATAGATGTCCAGCATTCCCATGACCTTCAGGTCCCCGATGAAACCCTGAATGGGGGAGTTGATGGCCTGACGTTCACACTCCGCCCGAACTCCCTTATCGGGAGACCAGATTCCCGGGAGCCGACGTTTGCGGCCGATCAGAGATCGAACGAACCCATCGATCTTCACTAGCTGACGCTGACGTTCATGCCAAGCCGCGAGGGAGGAGTATGTGGAGAAGAAGGCGTTACGGATCTCCTCGGCCTCATGATGATCGACGTCCCAGTCATACTTCAGTTTCGCATACTCAGCGAACTTCCAGGCTCCCATACCATAGAGGTAACCAAAGTTGATGCCCTTACTCTGCTTTCGTTTCTCCTTCCATCGCTTGTCGATCTCGATAGCTCGGTCATGCCCCATGACGCTAAGGAGGTGGCAAATCTGTTCCAAAGGAGCGTCATACTCCATGGGGTAATCCTCGGCCACGGTCTCTCGGGCCATTCGAATGTACTCCTCCGATCCTCCCATCTGAAGGACGTTCAGAGTGGTTCTCCAATGAACGTCGATCCCCTCGTTATAGCACCGGATGAGCTCTGGATCTCCCGATGCGATGGCCGCCACTCGGAGTTCGGCTTGGGATAAGTCGCCCTGAACGAAGGTCCATCCGGGCGGGGCTTCAATCAGGTTTCGGATGGTTCCGTCTCGGGGAACCTGGTGCAGTCTGGAGGAGTAACGGCCCGTTACGGTGCCATGAAGCTTGGTTCCCAGGAAGAGTTCCGGGCCCACCATGAATTCTTTCCATCCTTCAATATAGGTAGAAAGCATTTTCTGGAGAGACCGGTATTCCACCAGAAGAGCCACTACCGGATGGTCTAGCTCGGCTAGAGCGGCTTCGCCGGAGCTAGGGGCTCCCTTCTCGGTGAACACCGATGGAGTGAGGCCCAGAGTCCCATACAGGGCCTCCCCCACCTGTTTCGAAGAGTTCCAGTTGATCGACTTTCCCAGCACACGGTTCAACTGGGCCTCGGCCAACTTGAGCTTTCCAGAGAGCTCGGTTTCGGTGAGTTTGAAACGCTCCAGATTGACGTAATGACCCTCCCGCTCGATGACCTCATACATGCGAGCCGCTGGCATGGTCAGGAACTCGAAGATGCGGCGGGAGTCTGAATCCCCCATGAGTTCTCGGCTGTAAATCTTCTTCAGTTCGTAAGTGTAGTAGGTGTCTCTGGCGCAGTACGTGAAGAGCTTACTGGCTTCCACATTCCCCTTCTTCTCCGACGTGGTGAGGTCGTAGTCTGGAGCATTCAGGTAGAGGCGGGCATTCTCCTTCAGGCCGTGGGGACTGTTCTCGTCCAGGTTGTAATGGGCGAGCATGGTGTCGAATTTGTTGTAGAACTGCACTCCCATTTTCTTCCAGAGCCAGAGGCTATCAAACTTCCAGTTCTGGTTGATTACCGGAATGCCCTGATCCGCCATCCACTGAAGCAGCTTCTTCTGGGCTTCCGCCGGGAGCGTCGGGGCCTTCCGGATGGGGATGACCCAGGAGGTTTCGGCCTTGGGGAGATACACCCCGACGCAGTTGATATAGGAGTCCGGATTGTAATGGTCCAGCCCCGAGGTCTCCAAGTCGCAAGTGAATTCTTTCTCTTCGGAGAACTGGGATTGAAACTCTTCCAGGTTAGCCCGGTCCACGATCCGAATTCGGATGTTGGCTTCGCCCTTATTCAGGTTGCCATTCATCACATCTTTGAACCGCCGCAGAGTTCGCTTATACTCAGGCGTCTTTCCGGGGTCTCGGATCACGTAGGCTGGAGAGAAGCAGGGAACATACGTGATCCCCTCCTTCTCGATGACCTTGCCTACCGCAGCGCTCAGAGTAGCCTCTTTGCATACGGCCTTCACTGCGGTGGCTCCGACGACCAGAACGAATTTGGGCTTCTGGCGAGCTATCTCCTCCTGAAGATAAGCTGAACAGGCCCGGACCTCCGAAGGTTCCGGCTTTCGTCCCTCCGGGGGCTGGCACTTGACGATCCCGGTGTAATAGAAGTCCGTAACCCCGATTGAAGCCAAGTCGTCGATCAGGGTCTGTCCCAGGCGCCCGGATAGGTAGGACCCGGATCGGAGGTCGGTTCCTGTGGGGGCATCCCCAATGACCATTACTGGAGAATCTACCGGTTCGTCAATGAGGCATACAGTTTCTGAAGAGAGGTGTAACGGGCAAAGCTGACAGTTAGGGTTTCTCATGTTTAATCCTGTAGATGGTCGTTCGGGATAGACGTAGATCTCGGGACAGCTGCTTTATATTTCCAGTATAGGATCGAATATATGCTCGAGTCTTCTCATCCACTTTTCTTTGCCGATTAGGGACATGGCGACCCCTCAATAACATGTCCCGAGAATTATCCAATGGAGTTCCTTGTCTTAAGTGGAGAGGATTGCAGCATCTTCTATTGTCGCAGGAGTGGAGTACATACATCTCCGGATCTAAATCGCCATGGGTGATCTGATAAACCGCCCGGGATACTTTATTAGAGGTTCCCAGGGTCTTTCCATTGAACCAGGCGTAGCCGCCCGAGTTCACCGCTTTCCTCCATTCCCAACAGTCTTCTGGTCCCCGGATCTCCACATTTCTCCAAATAAAGAAATCAATTCTTTTCTGGGTGAGAGAATTTCGCATTGGATCCCCGCGTCGTGGAGTCGGTAGATGCCTTCCGGGTTTCGATACTGTTCCAGATAGGCTACCCGCATTATACCAGAATTGATGATGAGACCGGCGCACTCCCAGCATGGGCTGAGGGTCACGTGTAGCTCAGCCCCATGAAGGGCTACCCCATGACGAGCGGCCCAGGCGATAGCGTTTTGTTCCGCATGGATGGTACGACGACACCCCTGCTTGTGAAGCTCCATGCACTCGGGAGTGCAATGGTCAGCCCCTGAAGGTGGACCGGCATATCCAGAGCTCAGGGGCCTCCCATTCAGAGAAGCCACGGCTCCAACTTGACGACGCCCACAGGTAGACCGCATTGCGGCCACCAGGGCGTTCATCATCAACTGCTCATCTCGAGATGGTCTCATGCGTCGTCCTCCGGTTCGGGTTTCACCTCATATACGCTCCAGCGGTCACCGTACTGATGCTTAGCCCTCCTAGCCGCACCTTCCGTATCTTTAGCTTCTGTGACATACTCCGACTTTCGGCCCGTTTCATTATGTTGAAGAAACACCCTCCAAAGCTGCATTTTACTTCTCCTCGTCGGGTTCATTGCACAGCGCCTCGTCGATCACGGCTCGCAACGCCAACAGTGCCTCCTTCCCCTGGATGGTGATGCTGACCGCCGGACAATAAACGTGCTCGTCCGCCACCGCGGCTTCGAAGATGGTGACTTGTGGCCGCCGGCGACACCTCGGGTCCGTACCAGCAGCGGTTCTCCACCAGTTGGCTACGACCCCGGGGTGGCCGAGGCATTCCGCGCCCATTTCAAATTCTTTCTTGTTCATTTCGATTCCTCTCCAGCGCCGGGGGTGACACAGGGGACTTCGCTAACAGCCCGTTCGAACATTTCTAGGGCACTGTCGCGTAGGATGGTGTCCATACCCAGGAACGTGCTAACAGGGCAGATTGCTCGCAGACGTAGACGTGCCTGTTCTATCTTGGCGCGCAGTCGAACGCACTCTGCGTAAGCCGCTCGTGCGGCCTGCTCGCTTGACTGATATGTGATGCGCCACGCTTCATATGTCATTTCGGCCTTGCTCCTTCAATCGGATTTGTATAGCTGTCCCCATGTTCTCTGGCGTTCGTATAGCGGTACTGCAGGCACTTTGTGCAGTAGTAGTGGTCTTCGTAGATTCTGTCTACAGCACTGCTGCCCGGCCTAGGGTCCGCTTTGTAGTGATAGACCAATCCGGCAAAGTGCCAGTTGTGTTCACAGCCGTCGCTCATTTCAGCCATCCCATCAGTGTGTCGATGTCCGTCGAGAATCCCGCTGCATTGCGATGTCCTCCGCCGCCGAACGCTTTGGCGATTGCGCTCACGTCGTAGTCGCCGTTGCTGCGCAGCGAGCAGTGGATTTGGCCGTCACCAGCCATCGACCACACCAGCCCGAACGTGCCCGACTTGTTGGCGAGTTCGTGGCCGAGGTCGGAGGCGAGGAAAGCGGGGGCGTTGGCGGCGAGGCCCGCCTCTCCGGTGCAACCGTACTGCTCAGTCTTGATGGTGATCTTGCATTTGGCGACCTGCTTCAGCGCAGCCTGGACGTGCTGGTTGTGGGCGCGGAGGATGGCTGCGCCTTCGTCCTTCAGTGCGTTAAAACGGACGTTTCCCACTAGGAAATGGGCTTCCCACATCTCAAACGTCCACGGCTGGTAGCTGGCGAGCGCAGCGTGAAGTTCCTTGCTACCTTCCAGCTTGAACTGCCAGCGGTCGCGGTCGTCGATGTGCTGGATCAGTTTCGGGACTTTGGTGATGGGGTGGAAATACTCCCAAGCTAGAAGGGCGCCTGACTTGTTGTTGTTGAGTTCAATATGAACATTTCCGCTAGGGTTGTCCTCGGTGCAGTTCAGTCGCTGACAAATCCACCCCTTTTTTGGAACACCTCCAATCCACATCTCGAACGCGGTCTTGTGGTGGTCGAGCCACACGACGCGCTGGGCGTGCTGGAAAATCGCATCCATAACTGGCTTAGGAAAGCTGAAGTCGAGGATGTACACTTCCCGATCGTGACAGAAAATGTGTTTATGGCTTGATGGGTTGTACTCCATGGGTAGATACTCGGCCTCGTCACCGAGCTTGAGCCATGCGGCGAATGCGGCACCGAATCCGTCCGCGCAGTTTGCGTGATAAATGACTAGCGGTTTCATTTCATTCCTCGAAGATGTATTTGGCGATGATTCGCCCCTTCAGGGTCATCTTGATGGTCCCGATCTCCAGCCCGGTAACCGAATGATAGATGACCGCCATGTCGCCCACCTTTCCATTCTGGTACATCCAGCGAGTGAGCCAGCCGATGGCGTTATCGATGCAGGAGTAACGGCGAGTCAGGCGACGGTTTCGGTCCCTCCAGTTCTGAGAGGCCCGATGAATCTCACCCCGAATGGGCAGCTCACGCTTCTGGGGAGAGGATGAGTGGACTAGCTTGAGTTGAGCGGACATTTATTGTGCTCCAGTTGAAAGGGTAAAGATATTATAACCCAATACCCTTACTTCATCCAATTCTTCAACTCATGGAAATTGGCTCGGAAGCAGTGCAGCGAGGTGATATGTGTCGTCAGCGTTCCTGGGCCGACATCATTCCATTCCGGATCCTTCTGACGAAGTTGTTCCAGGACCCAGAGGATCATGCGAACAGCAAAGTACAGATCGTTCCTGAGGTGGTTAACTGCGTCGCAGGACCGTAGGTAGTAAACGCAGTGGAGCTCTCCCCTCCGGTGAATGAAGTGGTAGCCAAGTGAACAAGGAGCCCGGCCGCCATGAACTGTTCCAGTGTCCTCAGGGAACCAGATGGGCAAGTAGGCCTGGCGAGTGTCCGGCTCTCGACTGAGTAGGGTAACAACATCAGCTAGATCTCCATACTCATAAAGGATCCCACGATGCGCACCTTCGGTGGGGAGGGGATGCTCATAGGCGATAGAGGAGGCCGGCACTTTCCGGGCGTACTTCGGCCAGAACCGCTCCATGTAGTTGTGGTTGAAGCGACCGTCCGGATCTCGAAATCCGTCGGCTCCTTGGCCCATGCGCCACAACGCCCACTGGCGCCCGGGATTCAGAGGATAGCCAGAGACCCGCTCCCTGAAGTGGTCATCCGCCCAGGGGAGGTCAGGTTGAATATCCTCACGGTACTTGTCCAGGTCCTCATCGGGGAGCCAAACCGTTGAGCTGTGGTTCAACAGCTCATAAGTCTGCATATCATGCCGGTTGGAGATATTCCTCCCTTGCCAGTGAGTGGGCTTGACGATGGGAGCGGTCTGGAACTGGTACGCCACCTCGCTCAGAAGATCATCAAAGGTCGTGTGCATTATTTAACATGCCTCCAGGATTTCCTTAGCTTGATTTGACTAATTCGGGCTTTACTAACCCCATAGTCCTGAGAAATCTCTCTTAATGTTCTTTCATCCTGTAGAATGGCTCGAACTTCCGTCTCCGTCAAACGATGACACCCGTTCCGTTCACCCGGCTGACTCACCCCATGATGGGACTGTCTATTACGATTGGTCATATCCTTCATGTTTTCCAAGTGAGTCCCGCTTCTAAGATGTAGGGGATTACAGCAACTCCTGTTGTCGCAAGAATGTAGGATGTGTAATTCATGAGCTACCCCTCCTCGTACTAGGATATAAGCTTGACGATGGCATCTATTCGTCCCTAAATGATCATACAATCCATTATAAGTCCCATAGCCGTATCTACTAACATGTCCTCTCCAAGGCCAACATTCATCTAATCCCCTGATCTCCACCTTACTCCAAAAGGATTGAATCGCTTCACTCTTCTTCATCCAATAGGTCCCCGGGATTGAAACTGGCCCCGTTATCTTTACAGTACTGAGCCAACCGCTTACAGTCAAGTTTAGCTTGAGCTATCTCCCACATCTTTACCCGATGTTTATAGGAATATCTATTGACGGGCTCGAAGAACTTGGAAGAGGCTCCCAAGAAGGTTCGGTAGTACCGGGGGTCTCGACTCTTCAGGAATTCGTAGAATTCGATAGGGTCGGTGTGTTGGAACAGGATGGGAGCGAAAAGCGCCGTCAAAAAGCAGTTGGCGAAATATAGCCGGAATACCCGCGGGGCGTGCGCGAGCTCCAGCTGATCCAGGATAATCGGGAACAGGGCATAGTCGGCCGTGTGTTTCTGAATCACCTCGGTGGACCGATACAGGATGTCCACTTCCGTCCATTTCGGGGTCTGAGTGATCACGATGGACCGAAGACAGTGGCCCTGGCTTCTGGTATCTTTCTTCTCCCCCAGAGTGTTCAGGGCGACCGAGGTGTGAGGGGACGATCGGCGAGCCTTCAGCTTAGTCTTGGCCGCCTCCACCTCTTCCCGGTTGAAGTAGTTCCGCATCAGCTGAGCAACTTTGCCTCCACGGTAGCCCAGCTGGGCCAAGTCCACTTCGGGGAGCGTATGGATCTCGTGGCTCACTCCCTGGACAACCTTGCGAACTCCGGTATAGATCCCCTGGGGGTGGGCAGCAACTTTATGGCACAGGTCAACCAGCATGAAATACCTCTTGTGTGTAGTAATGGATATGTTCCTGAGGGACTCGACTATAGGCTTTGATTCCGGTCAGGGTCCTGGAGTTGGGAATGAAGTAAAGATGGATCCGATCGGCTTTGATGGCTCTCATCTTTAGGAATTGAGACCAGAGGCCTAGTCCCATAAAGAAGTGTGAGGTATCACCAAGTTGCCCGTGAAGCTGGGTCTGATTGAACCGGTCCGGGCGACCCCGAATGAACGCCTCAAACCCCTCCCGGGCGTCACGAATTGTTGGATAGATGTGAAGTATTACCATGATGCTTAACCCCCTCACCTCGGCGCCAAACAACCTTCCCCTCCAGGACCAGTTCGGTGGCTCCACGACGCATGGCATTCTTGATCATCCGGGCTCGATCATACCCAATCCTTTTGCAGAGGTTCTCGAAGTAGCGGGAGGAAATCTCTGCATTGGTCAATGGGTCCAGTTGAGGGGCGTCGGGCTTATTCCCAAGGCACCACTGAGATGCGGCATGTCCCCGGCGAGACCTGACCCATCCAAAGATGTATATCAAGTTCTCTTCTCGCATCTGTCGAACATACTCTCCAGCGGTAACCTTATGGCAGTGGGTGAATTGAGCCAACTCTTTGATGGTCCCTTTCCATCCTTTCTGGAAGGTAGCCCAAATCCTTTGACCGGTGGGGGACGTCTTCCAGTTGGGTCTCATTTCTTAACCCGGCGAAACTCAGAGGGGTTGACCAGAATGCCCTTGTCCCGATGAAGGTATCCGGAGCCCACTCGCACCTCGCAGTGCTCATGGGGGCTGGAATGGCCGCCGTACACGGTGGTCCAAGACTCCGGGTTGAAGTTGATGATCAGGGCTCCAGGGGCCTCATGCAGGTCCGCCCGAACCATCGCAGCATACTCCTCCAGATACACGTCGATTCCGGTTTTGATGCAAGTGCTCATAATTCCCACCCCATGCAATAAAAGTCAAGTTCGCATTCTTGGGTCCAGCATTGCGCGGTGACCCAGCACAGGAACTGCACGCTGAATTCTGCCGTTGTCCACATCCGGCGATTGGCGTGCTCGTACCGTGTTTCGTCGAGGATCGGTATGCTAAGGAAGATCATTCTGCTCCCCTCTTCTCATCTTCCACCATTTGCGTGGCGTGCACGCTGCCTTCGAAGTACGCCATCGTGATCACCTTCCACAACGGCAGCTGGCGCAGATTGAGCTCAACGCTCGGACCGATAATCTCCCACAAAGACTCCAACATCTCATGCTGCGTCTTGTTTCTGACCTTGGTGAATTGCCGATTGGCACAAGGGGAATCGGCCTGGGTCCGAGATGCGCGAACCGGGTATGCTTGCGTTTCTGTACTTGAACCATTATTCGGAGGGGTCCACAAGGAGCGGGAGTGACTGGAGCTTCTGGATCTCTTCTTCAATCCGATTTAACTCCATTTGAGCTTTGGCCATGAGCTCTTCCTTTTTGATTCGGAGAGCCTTGATCGCCTGCTGGGGGAGGCCATCCAGGTCGAGTTCTACCTCAATTCTGGCCTTTCCGAGTCGTACCCACCCAAACTCGGACATGTCTGAGTTGGACATCGTCATTCCATCGAAGTGCGGTTGAGTGAGCTGTTCCAGAACTCCAGGGCTCAAGGAACTCAGCCAGGCTTCGGTGTGGTATACTTGAGTGTACTTCATGATGGGCTCCTAAGTGGGGGTGGCGGTACATTGATAGTATACCCCATTTTCTGGGGCAATCCTTAATCCTTCAGCTCGACTCGGTCCATGAAGACCTTCCCCTTGGACCGGGCTTCAGCATTGGTACGATCTAC
>JRYL01000169.1_pt1 | contig 45995 bp, 36 predicted proteins | sample 235391 | NCBI WGS metagenome assembly JRYL01 (sample SAMN03074223, study PRJNA261481) | activated sludge metagenome | biome: Wastewater Treatment Plant; feature: Wastewater; material: Activated sludge; isolation source: activated biomass of a wastewater treatment plant treating wastewater from... ...
TTTGTTACCGGTTAGTGGCTATGCCCGTGCGCCGGTAAGAATGCTAAAAATTTTTAGTCATTGCGCCTGAACTCTTTTGCTCACAGCAAAAGTCTTTGTGGCTGCTTGCGCCCTTTTGGGCCTTGTCTGACAAGGTCTTTCAGTTTTCCTTGAAAGGGAATTTTGTGTCTTTTGAAAGTTTGAACCTACATCCTGCCATCCTGCGTGCCCTGACCGAGGCTGGCTACACCAACCCAACGCCTATCCAGGCCCAGGCTATTCCTGAAGTGCTGGAAGGCCACGATCTCATGGCCTCTGCCCAAACCGGCACCGGCAAGACCGCCGCATTCACTTTGCCAGCGCTCAACCTGCTGGCAACTCCGCATCCCGCCAAGAGCCGCGGCCCGCGCATCCTGGTATTGACCCCAACCCGCGAACTCGCTGCCCAGGTCAATGACGCCGCCCGCAAGTACGGCAAGTTCCTGCGCGCCCGCACTGTCAGCATCGTCGGCGGCATGCCTTATCCATTGCAGAACAAGCTGCTGTCGCAGCCTATCGACATCCTGGTTGCTACCCCTGGCCGCTTGCTTGATCACATGGAGCGCGGCCGTATTGATATGTCCCGCCTGCAAATGCTGATCCTGGACGAAGCCGACCGCATGCTGGACATGGGCTTCATGCCGGATATCGAGCGCATTTCCGCCGCGCTGCCCGGCGAACGCCAGACATTGATGTTCTCCGCAACTTTCGAAGGCCAGATCGCCAATATCGCCAAGACCCTGCTCAAGGAGCCCAAGGTCATCCAGATTGCGGCAGTGAAGGAAAAACACGCCAACATCGAGCAGAAACTGCTGTTCGTCGACGATATGGCGCACAAGAACAAGCTGCTGGAACATTTGTTGATCGCCCCTGAAGTCAACCAGGCCATCGTCTTCACTTCCACCAAGCGTCATGCCGACCTGCTGGCGGAAGACCTCTACGCCGCGGGCCACAAATCCGCTGCGTTGCACGGCGACATGACCCAGGGCGCGCGCAACCGCACCCTGACCAAGCTGCGTCATGGCGACGTGCGCGTACTGGTGGCGACAGACGTTGCCGCCCGCGGCATCGACGTGCAGGGCATCACCCACGTCATCAATTACGACCTGCCCAAGTTTGCCGAAGACTATGTGCACCGCATTGGCCGTACCGGCCGCGCGGGCAACACCGGCGTGGCGCTTTCCTTTGCTTCGCACATCGACCGCCATCAACTGCGCAAGATCGAGCAATACACAGGCCAGCGCCTGGAAATCTCCGTGATTGAAGGCCTGGAGCCAAAGCGCCCAGCTCCACGCATGGATAGAAACGACAAGCCGCGCAGCGGCCGTCCAGGTCAACGCCCAGGTGGTAACGGCGGCGGCTATAAATCCCGCGGTCAAGGCTATGGCAACAACCGTTCTGAAGGTCGTGCAGAAGGCCGCTCTTTCGGCGACCGCAACGCGCGTGGTGATGGCCAGCGCAGCGAAGGCCGTTCCTTTGCCGGCCGTAATGAAGGCAATCGTGGCAGCGGCAACAGCCGTCACGATGGCAATCGTCCCGCCCGCCGCGCTTAATCCATTTGTATAGACACTGCTAAAAGACAACGTGAATACAGAAACTATCAGCTTTGCATCGCTGGCTCTGGCGCCTGAACTATTAAAGGCGCTGGATGAGTCCGGCTATACCACACCGACCCCTATCCAGGCTCAGGCGATTCCGCTGGCGCTGAAAGGCACCGACCTGATGGCCGGCGCGCAGACAGGCACCGGCAAGACGGCCGCATTTACCCTGCCGCTGCTGCAGCAACTGCTGCCGCTAGCCAGTACCAGCGCCTCGCCTGCTCGCCACCCGATCCGCGCCCTGATTCTGGCGCCGACCCGGGAGCTCGCCATCCAGGTAGAAGAAAGTGTGAAAGCCTATGCCAAGCATACAGCTCTGCGTTCACTGGTTGTCTTTGGCGGCGTCGATATCAAGACTCAGACTCCCGCCCTGATGAAGGGTGTGGAAGTCCTGGTAGCGACACCCGGCCGCCTGCTGGACCACGTCGAGCAGCGCACCCTGCAGCTCGGCCAGGTGCAGATGCTGGTGCTGGACGAAGCGGACCGCATGCTGGATATGGGTTTCATGCCCGACCTCAAGCGCATCCTTGCCCTGCTGCCCAAGAAACGGCAGACCCTGATGTTCTCGGCCACGTTTTCGTCCGAGATCAAGAAGCTGTCAGAAGAATTCCTCAATAAACCCACTCTGATCGAAGTCGCCCGCAGCAATGCCACAGCCGAGAACGTCACGCAGAAAATCCTGCTGGTGGAATCCGCAGACAAGCAACACGTATTGGCTGACCTGCTGCGCAAGGAAGCGACCCAGGTGATCATATTCACCAAAACCAAGCTTTCCGCCAGCCGCCTGGCACGCCACCTGGAACGCGAAGGCATTGCCGCCGGCGCGATTCATGGCGACAAAAGTCAGCTTGAGCGTATCCAGGCGCTGGATGCCTTCAAGCAGAACAAAATTACCGCGCTGGTAGCAACTGACGTTGCCGCGCGCGGGCTGGATATCGACCAACTGCCCATGGTGATCAACTATGAGCTGCCCAGCGCCGCAGAAGATTATGTGCACCGTATTGGCCGCACTGGTCGTGCCGGCGCTTCCGGCGTGGCGATTTCACTGGTTTCCAGCGAAGAGGAAAAGAACCTCCTGGAAATCGAAAAACTCATCAAGCGCGCCATTCCCAAAGAGCGGGCAGAAGCTCCACAGCGCCCTGGCCGCGACTACCGCAAGCAGTCCTCGCAAACTCAGGAATCTGCTCCCGTGCCACGTCCGCGCCAAGCCGCACGTAAAAAAGAAGATGAATGGTTCTTCAAGCCTTATGAACCTTCCACTGACGCGCCTATTCCCAAGCCCATGTTCAGCAGGGATAAGCCGAAAAAGGAAATTGCCGCGTTGCTGGGCGGACTGGTACGCAAGCAATAATCTGTATTGACTCCAGATATGATAAAGGCGCTTGATAGCGCCTTTATCATATCTATTACTGTAGATCCGCAGACCAGATAACTTCACCCTTCGCGGTTGCGCATGAAGTCAGCCACGCCATGCAGCGCTGCTCCCATTTTCTCGATCAGCTCCTCATCCATCTCAAGCTCGTGCATGGCCTTGATCATGCAATACATCCATTGGTCACGCGCGGATTCATCAATCGGGAATGGCATGTGGCGCATGCGCAAACGGGGATGCCCGTAACGCTCCATATAAAGTTGCGGCCCTCCGGTCCAGCCAGTGAGGAACATGAAGAGCTTTTCACGCGCCGAGTCAAGGTTGGCCGGATGCATGGCGCGAATGCCTGCCGCGCGCGGGTCGCTGTCCATGATGTCGTAGAAACGCTCTACCAGCGTCCTGATCTGCTCCACACCACCCAATACCTCAAACAATGTGGCCTTGCTACTGCCGGGCTCACCTATCTTATCCAGCATGCCTATGCTCCATCCGTTGTTTTGATCAGGCCAGCCACCAGGCGCGCACGCGTCCTTGCTTCATCAACATCGCTGCCGGTAGCGAGCGCCACGCCCATGCGGCGACGCTCGAAGGATTCAGGCTTGCCGAATAAACGGATATCGGATTCCGGCACTGCCAGTGCCTGCTCCACATTCTCGAATACCAGCTGTTGGGTCTCCTGACCACCGTAAATCACGGCACTCGCGCCCGGCTGTCTCAAGCTCACGTTCACGGGCAAGCCGAGAATCGCGCGCGCATGCAGTTCAAATTCGCTGAAACGCTGGCTGGCCATGGTGACCATGCCGGTATCATGCGGCCGTGGGCTGACCTCGGAGAACCATACCTGCTCCCCTTTCACAAACAACTCCACACCGAAAATTCCCAGGCCACCCAAACTATCCGTCACCGCGCGGGAAACTTCCTGCGCGCGCTGCAGAGCCAACGGATGCATGGCTTGCGGCTGCCAGCTTTCGATATAGTCGCCCTTTTCCTGCAAGTGGCCGATAGGCTCGCAGAAGCTGGTCTCGACCTCGCCCTGCGCGTTCATCGCTCGCACGGTCAACAATGTGATCTCATAATCGAAATCAATCTGCCCTTCGACAATCACCTTGCCTTGGTTCACCCTGCCGCCAGTGGCGGCATATTCCCAGGCAGCGGTAATCTGGTCCGGCGAAGTAACGCGCGACTGCCCCTTGCCGGAAGATGACATTGTGGGCTTGATGAAACAGGGATAACCGATACCGCTCTCGATAGCGTCGCGCAAGGCCTGCTCGCTGTCGGCAAAAGCATAAGGGGAAGTTGGCAGCTTCAACTCTTCCGCCGCCAGGCGGCGTATGCCTTCACGGTTCATGGTCAGTTGCACGGCCTTGACCGTGGGAATCACGCGGGTATGCCCGGCGGCTTCCACCTCTGCCAACAACTGAGTGTTCAATGCCTCGATCTCCGGCACGATCAAGTGCGGCTGCTCCTGGGCAATCAAGGCACGCAATGCTTCCGGATCTGTCATATCAATCACATGGGATCGATGCGCTAGTTGGTGTCCAGGCGCATCCGGATAGCGATCCACGGCAATCACTTCAACCCCCAGGCGTTGCAAGGCGATAATCACCTCCTTGCCCAGCTCGCCACTGCCCAGCAGCATGACACGGATGGCAACAGGGGTTAAAGGGGTACCGATCTTCATGAGGTCTCCGGAATTGAGTGCGGGGGAATGGCGGGAATGATACCACGAGCCTCCCGCCCTCGCTCAGGCAGGTATCAGCAAAGGCAATGCACTGAGATTAACAGCGCGGCCTATCAAACCTTGATGCCGTGCCGCTCCATGCGGTAGCGCATGGCCATGCGGGTAATTCCCAGCTGCCGCGCAGCTTCCGAGACGTTGTTGTTGGATTGGCGCAAGGCGTTTTCGATCAGTAGTCTTTCTGCTGATTCCAGGGTCACGCCACTTTCAGTAATCGTTGCGACCTGCTCGCTCTGAAGGCTGCCAGGCAACGCCAGGTCATGCGGCATGATCTGGCTTTCGCGGCCAAGCAGCACCGCACGGCTCACCAGGTGCTTAAGCTCACGCACATTGCCGGGCCATGGATACTCTTGCAGCACTCGTGCCGCTTCCGCCGAAAATGGCCGAGGCTGCAATCCATAACGGCGCTCCGTCTGGGCGGCAAAATGACGCGCCAACAGCAGGATATCGTCGCCGCGTTCATGCAGGGGCGGCATATGCATCGTCAGCACATTGAGTCGGTAAAATAAATCGGAACGGAAAGCACCATCCAGCACCATCTGGTGCAAATTGCGGTTAGTGGCTGCCACAAACCTGGCCAACACCGGATGCTCCTTGGTCGAGCCTAATCGCCGTACCACGCGCCTTTCCAGCACATTCAAGAGCTTGGCCTGCAAGGGCAATGGCAGCTCGCCGATTTCATCCAGAAACAGCGTGCCGTCCTCGGCTGCTTCGATCAGTCCGCAGCGCGGCCCTTGGGCGCTGGTGAACGCTCCTTTCTCATGGCCGAACAACTCGCTCTCGATCAATTCGGCAGGCAAGGAAGCGCAATCCACATGCACAAAAGGCCGGTCGCTGTTGGCGCAGGAAGCATGCAACAGCCGGGCCGCCACATCCTTGCCGGTGCCTGTCTCGCCCTGTATCAACACCGTCGGTGGAATCGCATCGGAAAAAGCTGCAAGCTGGGCAAAACGCTCTATCTGCGCCTGCACACTTTTCATGGCTGGGCTATTTCCCAGCAGTTCAACACCTTCGACAGCGTGTACATTACGCTGCCGCGAATAATCCAGATGATATTTCAGATGGGTCGCAGCCTGGGCTTTCTGTACGGCCAGTAGCAACTCATCAAGGTCCACTGGTTTCTTGAGATAGTCTATCGCCCCCAGTTTCATGGCATGGACTGCGTCGGACACCTCGCCATATGCCGTCATGGCAATCACGGAAATACCCTTTGCCACCAGTTCCGGCAACAAATCCAGGCCATTGCCATCCGGCAGCCGCATATCCAGCAATACCAGGTCAGGCCCTATCTTCTGAACCAGCGCACGTCCGTTTTCCAGGGTTGCCGTATGCTCGCAATCATATCCAGCCTGCTGCAAGCGCTTGGCCACCGCGCGCGCAAAAACCACTTCATCCTCAACGAGCAGGACACGTACCCTGGTCTTGAATTGACCAATTTCAGACTGCTGATTCTGTTCTGGTAATTGTGCCTGCATCGCGAGGGTTACTCCTTTAATACAATTTAGTTAGAGGATGCTACATTCTTGGGTCCACCAAATTCCCAACGCACGCCTACCCATCCAGCGCGCGGAGCGCCCGGAGCACGCAGGCTGGCACGGTGGTCTTCGCCGCCATCGTAAGCGCCATTAGCCAGGAAATAGGATTCACCGATCATGCCACCGCTGCTGTACTCACGATCAAAAATATTGATCGCCTTGGCGAACAAGTGCCAACCGTTGCCGAAGTTGTAGCGGGTGTCCAGGTTGACGATGGTGTAACCACCCAGTTTCGCGCCCTCGCCACGGTCACGGTTGTTCTCGTTGCCGTGCGAATACATGTCGGAGTACATCATGATGTTGGTACCAACAGTCCATTTGGGAGTAATGGCATATTCACCACGCAGCTTCAGGCGATGTTCAGGAATGCCCGCCAAACGGTCGCCCTTGCTGACATTGATGACGTCGTTCTGTGAGGTAGTGTTGACTTCATTGGCCAGTGTCAGGTCGCTTTCATACGTCGCCTTGATATAGCTGTAACCCACTGTCCAGTTGAAATCACCTTGACTGCCCATCAGGTTGGTATCAAGCCCCATGCGGCGTGTCTTGCCCACGTTGTCGAAATATCCCATGCCATTGGTTGCGTTGGCATAAATGAACTGGATGTCATTATGGTTCTGCGCGCGGTAGACGCTGGCTGTCCAACGCAGACTTTCAGTCAGATTGCCACGCAAACCTGCTTCATACGTCTTGGCAACTACTTGCTTCAACGGCGGATCGCCTGCCATCGCATTAGGCAGCTTGCAAGGCTCGTCCGGGTTGGCGCAACCCAGCTCAATCGCGGTTGGCGCACGGCTGCCTTCGTTATAGGAGCCGTAGAATGTCCAATCCTTGCCAGGCGTGAAGTTCAGGCCGATCGCTGGGTTGATACGATTATAGGTATGGTTGCCGGACAGGGACTCGGAACCGGTAGGCTCAAGCTTGTCGCGGTTTCTCACGGACGTATGGTTGTAGCGCGCCGACATGGTCAGATGCCAGAGATCGTTCAATGACAAGGTGTCTGTGGCAAACAGGCTCCATGTGCGGGTACGGCCTGTGAGCTTGACATCACCTTCATCGCTGAACTCGCCGATGCCGTCAACACCGCGGCTAGGATTCACAATGCCAAACTCCGTAGACTGGCTGAATCTAGTCTTGCCTTCATCATAGCCAAAACCAACGATAAACTGATTTTTCTTGCTGAGGACGTCCTGGTTGAAGCTCAGCTGTGTGTTGAAACCATAGCTGTCTTTGCGTGAATTGCTGCGGTTCAAGGCGCCATTACAGGAGTCCTCATATTCCCAGGTAGGATCAGTTCCACAGATACCCACATCATCAATGGCATCCTCGTCCACATCATCATTACCATCACCGTTCAGGGTACGGGTTTTAGAATGACGGAAATAGATGTTGCCGCTCAGCATCACGTCGTCATTGAACCAGTGATAACCGTTCAGATTCACAAAAGACAGGGTGTTACGCGTCTGATCGGGACGGGTCAGGATGGTGTCGCGGCCAAGGGTGCGCATCATTTCGGAAGGAATGAGGCCGTTGCCGATCATGTCGTTGTCGGCACCGGTATAGCTCAGCTCCAGGCGGCTGCTTTCGTTTTGCCAGCCCACCTTGGCAAACATCTGGCGCACATCAGTGGGGGAGTAATCACGCCAGCCATCCTCACGAAAGGAATTGGCAGTAATAAAGAAATCCACTGCACCATCATCCGATAGCACGCCATATTCCACGGAACCAGTCTTGCGGCCCCAGGAGCCAGCACCCAGTTCCAGCGCAGCCCCTTGATGATCACGTCCATTCTTGGTTTGCAGGGACAAAGCGCCACCCAGTGTATTCAGGCCAAACAGAGGATTGGAGCCAGGGATCAGCGCCATATTGGAAATAGCGCTCATGGGAATCAGATCCCAGCTCACCACATCGCCAAATGGCTCATTGACGCGCACGCCATCCACATAGACCGACAATCCTTGCGGTGTGCCGAGCAGCGGCGATGCGGCATAACCGCGGAAGCTGATATCAGGCTGGAACGGGTTGTTCTGTGTGTCGTTGACATTGACGCCCGCGATATTGTTCTGCAAATAATCAGCGATGGTCAGGCTACGCTGTTGCTTCATCTGCTCCCCGCTAATCAGCTGGATGCTTGCAGGCACTTGCGACAAAGGCAGGCCGAGCGACGGCAGCGGCGTGGTGCCTACTACACTAACCTTATCTGTCGTGATGTAAGCCTCTCCAGCATCTGACGCATGCGCCTGGAAATTGATACACGCATTGGCTACCAGCACGGCGACCGTGCTTAGCCTGAAACTCTCTCTCTTAAACATACTTACTCCAAATTAATGTGATTTTTATGATGGACTGGTTTATTTGGATTTATTCCAGCCTTTTCACTTATCAAGATTCGTGCCGGTTTTTAGCAAGGAGATAAGTGGTTGTATTGGCACAAACTCTGCTGGAGAAAGAATGGATATTGTATTGATATTGGCTATATATAACCAATTTTATTGGTTATATATAGCCAATTGGTTGTATGCAGCCATCAATTACATGCTTTGCAGTATGGCTCTTGGAGATTGGTTAAGAAAGCCACGGATACCCAGCCAAGCAGCCGCTGGCACCAGCAAAGCTGCTCCCAGCATAATGCCGGTAGCCGCTGGCAGGTTGAATTGATAAGGAATATTAAATACCTGGCTACTGAGATAATATGCCATGGCGGCGGCAGCCAAAGTGGCAACCAGCGCTGCCAATGCGCCGATAATGGCGAACTCCGTCCAGAGTGCTTGCAATACCTGACGCCTGGAGGCGCCCAGCACCCTTAGCAAGGTCGCTTCCCTGACCCGCTCCTCGCGCGTGGCGACCAGCGCCGCATACAGCACAGCTAGGCCAGTCAGCAAACTGAAGGCGAATACATATTCCAGCGCATGGCTCATCCTGTTCATGATTTCGCGCACCTGATCGAGCACGGCAGCCACGTCGATCACCGTCAAATTGGGAAACTCGCGCACCAACTGGTTGAGCACTTGCTCTTGCCCGCTCGGCAAATGGAAGCTGGTGATATAGCTGGCAGGATAGGCATCAAGCACGCCGGGTGGCGTCACGGCAAAGAAATTGGCCCGCATGGTATCCCACTCCACTTTGCGTATGCTGGTAATTTCCAGCTCCAGCCGTGTGCCCGCCACATCATAGGTCAGCGTATCGCCCAGCTTGAGGCGCAAATCATCGGCTATGCTTTGCTCCAGCGAGAGCATGGGCTTGCCATGATCGGATGGCTGCCACCATTGGCCCTCGAGCAGCTGGTTGTCCTGTTGCATATCAGCCGCCCAGGAAAGGTTGAACTCACGCTCGGCCATCCGGCGCGCCCTTTCATCCTGGTAACTCTCCAGATTGACCGGCTCATGGTTGATTTCTACCAAGCGCCCGCGCACCATGGGGAAAATCTCCACTTTGCCCAACCCCTTATGCTCGAAGAATTGCTTGATGGATGCAATCTGATCCGGCTGCATATTGATAATGAAGCGGTTGGGCGCATCTTCAGGCAAGCTTTGCTGCCAGCTGGTCAGCAGGTCGCCTCGGACAATAGCCAGCAAGATCAGTGCTGTCAGCCCAAGACTAAATCCCGCTATCTGGGTCACTACCATACCCGGCCTGCGTTTCAAGGCTGCCAGCCCTAAACGCCATGAGCCGGTCACATCTTGTGGCAAGTGATTCAATAGTCGCAAACCAAGCCAGGCCAACACAGCCACCGTCAAGAGCAGGCCAGCCAAAGCCAGCAGCACTATCACGGCCAGTTTTACCTGCCCAGCCTGCCAGAAGATCAAGGCGGACAGCACTGCCAATGCTGGAATGAAATGCAGCCAATGCGCCTGATATTGTTCGCCCAGATCGCGGCGCAGAATGCGCAAGGCAGGCACATCGCGCAAACGCGCAAGATGTGGCCAAACCACAGCCAACATGGTGGCGAATCCTGCCGTCACACCCGCCACAGCAGGCATGACCCCTGGGGCAGGCAAAGTTTCAAGCAATAAGCGGTCGGCCAGTGCTGCCAGTCCTGCTTGCGCGGCAAAGCCTATCAATATGCCGATACCGCTACCCAAGGCGGCAATCAGCAGGGTTTGGCTCATCAGGATGCGAAAGATAAAACGCCGCGAAGCGCCGAAACAGCGCATGAGCGCGTAGCTATCCAGACTTTTTTGCACATAGGGCTGACTGGCGAGAAACATCGCAACCATCGCCAGGATCACGCTGACCATAGCTGCCAAGCCAAGAAACTGCTGGGCCTTCTCCAGGGCATTGCGCATTTCAGGCCGCGCATCGATAACGGTTTGCACCTGTTCGCCACGCGCCAGTCTGGATTTAGCCCAATCGGCATATGCTTCAATAGCATCGGCATCGCCAGCCAACAGCAGCTGGTATTTCACGCGGCTGCCGAACTGGATCAGGCCTGTGGATGCCAAATCATCCGCGTTCATCATCACTCGCGGCGCGATGCTGAACATATCCCCGCCGCGCGAGGGTTCACGCTGAAGAATGGCGGAAACCTGCATGCTACGCTCCCCCACCTCCAGCTTATCGCCGATATTCACGCTCAGATTCGCCGCAAGCCGAGGCTCTATCCAGACCGTACCGGGCGCGGGAATATCATCTGCCGCCTGCCCTCCTGTCAGCATCAAGGCAGCTTCCACTTTCTGCCGCAATACAGTCAACTCCCCCCGCAAAGGGAAACCGGCGCCCACCGCCCTGATTTCAGCCAACTGGCTATCGTCGCCATGCAACACCATGCTGGGGAATTCAGCAGTGGACGTGGAGTGCAACCCGCGCTGGCTGGCTTCGTCTGTATAAGCTGCCGGGAGGACATGGTCCGCACTTACCACCAGGTCACCACCCAGTAACATACCGCCCTGCCGCACCAAGGCAGACTCGATACGATCAGTGAAAAAACCTACCGACGTCGTCGCGGCCACTGCCAGCACCAAGGCGAGGATCAATACCTTCACCTCACCAGCCGCCCACTGGCTGCGCAACTGGCGCCAGGCAATCAAGAAAGCCATCACGCGTCCCTTTCCTCATGCAGCTGACCGTCATGCAGGCGTAGCCTGCGCTCACAGCGCCGGGCCAGAGTCATGTCGTGCGTCACGAGAATCAAGGTGGTAGCGGATTCAGCGTTCAGGCTGAACAGTAGCTCAACAATGCGCTGCCCCGTCTGCTCATCCAGGTTACCTGTCGGTTCATCGGCAAACAAAATAGATGGTTGCGGCGCGAAGGCGCGGGCGATTGCCACACGCTGCTGCTCTCCGCCAGACATCTGGCGCGGATAATGTGAAAGCCGGTGCACAAGCCCGACCCGCTCCATCGCGGCCAGTGATTGCTCCCGAGCATCCTTGCGTCCAGCCAGTTGCAGCGGCAACATGACATTTTCCAGTGCCGTGAGGGAAGGCAGGAGCTGGAATGACTGAAACACGAAGCCCATGTTCCGGCCTCGGACGGCAGCCCGGCCATCCTCGTCAAGATGACTGATTTCGCTGCCATTGATCAGCACTTTTCCACCACTGGGGCTGTCCAAGCCCGCAAGCAGGCTCAACAGGGTCGATTTTCCCGAGCCAGAGCTGCCGATAATGGCAATCTTTTCCCCGACTTCCACCTGGAGCGACAAGGACTGCAAAATATCGAGCCTGCCTGCTCCATTTTCTATATATTTATCAAGATCAACTGCTTCAACAGCCAAAGGTAATTGCATCAATGAGGTTCCGTTTCGTATTGTTATTCAGCCTGGTCGGTGCTTTATTAGTTGGCAATGCTGCCCATGCCGCCAGCATTCTGGTTTATGGCGACAGCCTTTCCGCAGCTTATGGCATTCCCCGCGAACAAGGCTGGGTCAGCCTCCTGGAGCAACGGCTAAAACAGCAATATCCCGATTATCAGGTAATCAATGCCAGTATCAGCGGCGAAACCACCAGCGGTGGCCTGAACCGTATTGCAGCAGCCATCAAGCAGCACAAACCCCGCATCGTCATCTTGGAGTTAGGCGCCAATGACGGCTTGCGCGGACTACCGATTACCGATATGCGCAACAACCTCGCCAGTATGATCAAAGCCAGCCAGCAGGCTAATGCCGAGGTGTTATTGGTCGGCATGATGATTCCACCGAACTATGGCCCCAAATACACGCGAGAGTTCACAACCAGTTATGCGGCCTTGGCGAAGGAATTCAAGCTGCCTCTGGTGGATTTCCTGCTGGATGGCGTTGCCGGGCAGGCAGAATTCGTCCAGCCTGACGGCTTGCACCCTACTGCCAACGCCCAGGAGAAAATCCTGGAGAATATCTGGAAAAAATTGCGGCCTCTGCTCAAACCTGGCAAGGCAGCTTCGTAGCATCTCTTGAAGTATTTAACAAACAACTCGCAGTAAGGCTCACTGCTGCTGGCGATTAGATTGCAGCCAGGAGGAATATTTGTTAGCAGCTCTTGCGACTTTTCAATTCGGCAGGCTGCCATTCCACAGTCACGCCCTGCTCGCCCGGCTGGGCCTGCCAACTGGCCGCAACGCCTATCCCAGGCACCAGCACCAGCTCATCCTCAAGGTAAAGCAATGGTAATCGCTCTCTCAGCCACGGAGCGAGATCGGCTTCCTGGAAGAGATATTTAAGCGTGCGTGTCGGACGTCGGGCATTCGGTTTGAAGCGCTCTCCTCCGGACCTATAGCGTATATGGAGCGGTCGATCCTGCAAGCGTGACAATGCCAAGCCAGTTCCTTGCTCATGCCGAAACAACAATCGCCCATTAGCAGGCAGTTGTAGCTCTGTCTCACCTTGCCAGGACAAACTGGCTTCTACAGGAATAGCTGGCTCCCCACTGAGAGAAGCCCAGCCCTGGTAGCGGCGTAGGTACACTGAATCCTTGATATGCACTTTGATACATGCCAACTCACTGGCATGCTGCAACTGCTGCAACATCTCATGCATGCGCTGCATGCCCGGCATAGGCAAACCATGCATGGATAACCACCAGCGCAGTAGATTGCGCGCTCGCTGGCCTGATAATTTGCTCAACTCTCCTACATGAAGCCTGTCATTCACGATGACACTTCCCGCATCCATCGCCGCCAGCTCATCCAGCAATTCTACAGCTTCGGCAATATGCGCGGCAGAGCGAGCCAGCGTGCTCCTGGCTGAAGGAAAGCGCTGCTCAAGCACGGGGAATATTTCATGCCGGCAGAAATTCCTGTCATAGCGCGTATCGAGGTTGCTTTCATCCTCTATCCATTGCAGGCCCATCTGCCTGGCATAGGCTTCAATCTCTGCGCGGGAAATCTCCAGCAATGGCCGCAGCAAGCGGCGCGTCGGGTCATATGCCGCCATACAGGACAATCCCTTGACACCTGCTCCACGCAGCAATTGCAACAGCAAGGTTTCAGCCTGGTCATCCTGATGCTGGCCCAGCAGAATATGATCAGCCTCTCTTGCATGCAAGGCCGCATAACGCACCTGTCGCGCGCTCGCCTCTATCCCCAGGCCCGATTGCTTGTCCACCTGCACATGCGCGCAATCGAATGGCACCTCCAGCTTCTGGCACTCCATTGCGCAAAACCCGGCCCAAGCATCGGCATTCGGGCTCAGTCCATGATGTACATAGATAGCTTCCAGGGTATAGCCATGGTGCGGCCTGGCATCAACCAGCAATTGCAGCAGCACACGTGAATCCAACCCGCCACTGAATGCGACAAGCAAGTGCTGCCCTGGTTTGGTATGCAGGGAAAGAAATTGATCCAGATGAAGCGCCAGATCCGGCGATGAGTGAGGCATTGCGGCAGGCTCGCGGGAATGGAAAGATCGCTCTCCATTCCCGGATGAGGATTTACTTGACAGGGATTTCCTTGAACTTGCCATAACTCATGAGGCGTTCATGTCGCACTTCCAGCAAGTTTTCCAGCGATTGTCCCCGTAGCTGGGCCAACTCTTCAGTCAGGGCACGGCGCAGGTTCTGCATCATATCCTCAGGCGCGCGGTGAGCGCCGCCCATGGGCTCCGGCACGATACGGTCGACCAGCCCCAGTGTCTTGAGTCGTGAGGCGGTAATGCCGAGTGTTTCAGCAGCCTCGGAGGCCTTGTCCGCGCTCTTCCAGAGAATAGAGGCGCAACCTTCGGGGGAGATGACCGAATAAGTGGAATATTGCAGCATCATGAGATGATCCACCACACCCAACGCCAATGCGCCGCCGGACCCCCCCTCGCCGATAATCACGCCAATGATGGGCACGTTCAGCTCAGCCATGACATACAGATTGCGCGCGATCGCTTCCGATTGCCCGCGTTCTTCCGCGCCAATGCCGGGATAAGCGCCCGGGGTATCGATCAGCGTAATGATAGGCAGCCTGAACTTCTCGGCTAGGCGATAAAGTCGCAAAGCCTTGCGGTAGCCTTCAGGCCGCGGCATGCCGAAGTTGCGGTACTGACGCTCCTTGACGTCGCGGCCTTTCTGATGACCGATCACCATGACAGGCTGTCCATCGAAACGGGCAATGCCGCCTACAATGGCAGGATCGTCGGCAAAGGCGCGGTCGCCATGCAATTCCTCAAAATCCGTGAAAATGCCGCGGATGTAATCCAAAGTGTAGGGGCGTTGCGGATGCCGCGCGACCTGGGAAATCTGCCAAGCGGTGAGCTTGGCATAGATATCCTTGGTCAGCGTCTTGTTCTTCTGCTGCAGGCGGTCAATCTCCTCAGAGATATCCAGCGCGGAGTCATCCTGCACATAGCGCAGCTCTTCGATCTTGGCTTCCAGTTCGGCGATGGGTTGCTCGAAATCCAGGAAGCTGGTTTTTACATTGTTGGTTTTGGCGTTCATAGGCGGTCAATTATAAAGTATTTTCACGTTTTCATCGCTGAGCCAACCTTTCAGCCCATGCAATAACTCATCCTGCAACTCCACACGCCAGTCATTACCCAGCATGAGTTCCACCTGCGCCTCCTTGTTGCGGTAGGCTATTTTCACTGCGCAGCCACGCCCGGTTTCTGGCGTGCCGGGTTTGCAATAAGGCGCCAATAATGTACGCAACTTGTCGGCATCGGCCTGGCCGTTGCAACTCAGTCTGAGCAGGTTGGCATATGCGTTGCGCGCGCCGGCAATGTCAGTCACGCGCCGCGCGTTCACGCGAATGCCGCCCGAGAAGTCATCATGACTTACCCTGCCTTCGACCACCAGCAACTGGTCTTCCTTGATCAAGGCCGCGCTTTCGTTGAGCACTTCACCGCTCACCACGATATCCACGCGGCCTACCATATCGTCCAGCGTCACAATCGCCATCTTGCCGCGCCCGGTCATGCGCACGCGCACACCCATGACAATCCCAGCCATCAATTCCGCCTGGTCGCCAGGCTTGAGGCTGGCAAGATCGTGACGCACAAAGGTAGCGACTTCCTTGCGATATGCCGCATAGGGATGGCCGCTGAAATAAAAGCCAAGTGCTGTCTTTTCTTCCTGTAATTGCTGCTTTTCAGGCCATGGCTCCGTTTCCGGCAGTACATGCACGGCGCTATCTATCACCGAGCCGAACAGGCTATCCTGCCCGCTCGCCGCTCCGTTCTGCTCAGCAGCCGTGATCGCCAAACTCACTCCAGCAAGCAAGGCGGCCCGGTTGGGTTCCATCTTGTCAAACGCGCCTGCGCGAATCAGCGACTCGATCACGCGGCGGTTGACCTTGCGCAGGTCCAGACGGTTGCAGAAATCAAACAAATCCTTGAAATCGCCGCCTTCCTTGCGCGCGGCAATGATCAACTCAATCGCCGCCCAGCCCGTACCCTTGATGGCACCCAGGCCATACAGTATCTGCTTGTCGTTGATCGGCTTGAAGCGGTATTCGCTAGCGTTGATATCCGGCGGCAGCACCTCCAGGCCATTGAGTATGCAATCGTCATAGAACAGGTGGACGTTGTCCGTATTATTCATGTCGGCAGACATGGTGGCGGCAAGGAAAGCCGCAGGATAATGCGCCTTGAGATAGGCGGTCTGGTAGGCAACCAAGGCATAGGCAGCAGCGTGCGACTTGTTGAAGCCGTAGCTGGCGAACTTCTCCATCAAGTCGAACAATTCCCCGGCCTGCTTTTCAGAGGTACCGTTCTTGACGGCTCCCTCGATGAAAATGCTGCGCTGCTTGGCCATTTCCTCGGGTTTCTTCTTGCCCATGGCGCGGCGCAACAGATCCGCACCGCCCAGGCTGTAGCCTGCCACTACCTGGGCAATCTGCATCACCTGCTCCTGGTAGACCATGATGCCATAGGTCTCTTTGAGGATGGGCTCGGTCGCCGGATGCGGATATTCCACGCGCTGCAGGCCATGTTTGCGGCGGCAGAAATCCGGAATCAGATCCATCGGTCCGGGGCGGTAAAGCGCCACCAGGGCAATGATGTCCTCGAAGACGTCCGGCTTGGCCTGCTTCAGCATATCCTTCATGCCGCGCGATTCCAGCTGGAACACCGCCGTGGTATTGGCCGCCTTGAGCAACTGGAAACTGGCCTTGTCGTCTATGGGCAAGGTCTCGAACTCAAGCGGCTCCAGCCCTTGCTCGGCACGCTGCAGGTTCGCGCTTTCCAGCGCCATGTCGAGAATGGTAAGGGTGCGCAGGCCCAGGAAGTCGAACTTGACCAGCCCGACCGCTTCCACGTCGTCCTTGTCATATTGGCTGACCACGCTCTCGCCGCCAGCCTGGCAATAAATGGGCGAGAAGTCGGAAATCTTGCCTGGCGAAATCAGCACGCCGCCTGCATGCATGCCGATATTGCGGGTCAGGCCCTCAAGCCGCAAGGCAAGCTCAAGCAGTTCTCCCACTTCTTCTTCCTGCTCGCGGCGTTCCTTGAGCTGCGGCTCTTTTTCTAGTGCATCGCTCAGGGTAATACCCAGCTCGTTCGGGATCAGCTTGGCCACGCTATCGACAAAATTGAACGGCAGATCGAGTACCCGGCCCACATCGCGGATAACGGCCTTGGCGGCCATGGTACCGAAGGTGGCAATTTGCGATACGGAATCCAGGCCGTATTTACGCTTCACATAGTCGATGACGCGATCGCGGCCTTCCTGGCAGAAGTCGATATCGAAGTCGGGCATGGAAACCCGCTCAGGATTGAGGAAGCGCTCGAACAGCAAGGCATACTGCATTGGATCGAGGTCAGTAATCCCCAAAGAGTACGCCACCAACGAACCCGCGCCGGAACCCCGGCCAGGGCCGACAGGAACGCCATTGTTTTTGGCCCAGTTGATGAAGTCGGCCACGATGAGGAAATAGCCAGGGAACCCCATCTGGATAATGATATCGGTCTCGAATGCCAGGCGTTTTTCATATTCGGCCCGCTTGGCCTCGCGCCTGGCTTCATCCGGGTAAAGCACCTTAAGTCGCTCTTCCAGTCCAACCTTGGCTTGCGTCACCAGATATTCATCGAGGCTTTCACCGTTGGGTGTCGGGAATTGCGGCAGGTAATTCTTGCCCAGAGTCAGGGTCAAATTGCAGCGCTTGGCAATTTCCACGCTGTTGGCGAGCGCTTCGGGAATATCGGCAAACAGTTCAACCATCTGCGCCTGAGTCTTGAAATACTGCTCTGCCGTGAATAATTTTGGCCGGCGGTTATCTGCCAGCACATAACCTTCGGCAATGCAGACGCGGGCCTCGTGCGCCTTGAAATCGTCCGGCGCCATGAACTGCACAGGATGGGTCGCCACCACCGGCAACTCCATCTCGCTGGCCAACGCCAATGCGGCAGCAATATAGGCTTCCTGCTGCGCATGGCCCGCGCGTTGCAATTCGATATAGAACCGTTGCGGGAACAGCGATGACCATGTCGTAGCAAGCTGTTGTGCCTGGCTCATATTGCCTTGCAGCAATGCCTGGCCCACATCGCCGCCCATGGCGCCAGAGAGCAGGATCAAGCCCTCTGTGCCGCCCTCCTGCAGCCATTCGCGCTTGATCTCAGCGCGACCGCGATACTGGTTATGCAGATAGGCTCGGCTCAACAGTTCACACAGGCGCAGATACCCGGCGTGGCTCTGGCACAGTAACAGCACGCGGTAAGGCAGGTCGCGCTTGGATTCATTTTCCAGCCAGATATCTGCCCCGATCAGCGGCTTGACGCCCTTGCCTCGGGTAGATTTATAGAACTTAACGGCGCCAAACAGGTTAGACAGATCAGTCAATGCCAGCGCGGGCATCTGATCTGCCGCCGCCTGCCTGACATAATCGCCGATACGCACGGTGCCATCGACAACAGAATATTCGCTATGGCAGCGCAGATGGATAAAGGAAGGATTCGACATACTGTCCCAATTTTACCTGATTCAGGCCTGCTTGATGTCACCAGTTTGCATCAGCAGGCCCGCACTGGGACCGCTCTCAGGTCAATAACTGACGCAAGGTGACAGCAAGCTCGTCCTCATGCACAGGCTTGCCAAAGAAGGCGCTGACGCCGAGGCTTCTGGCCAATGCCTGGTGTTTTTCCGCCGTGCGCGAGCTCACGATCACCAGCGGGATATTGCGTGTGCGTTCGTCATCCCGCACATTGCGGGCAAGCTCGAAGCCATCCATGCGCGGCATCTCGATATCGGTCAGTATCACCGCTGGCAAGGCCTGCTGCATGGCCTGAATCGCTTCTATGCCATCCTTGGCTGTGACTACTTCATAACCCTCACGCTCCAGGAAGCGGCCCAGCACCTTGCGCATGGTCAGCGAATCATCCACAAGCAATGCCAACGGTTTGCTTGGAGCCGCAGAAGCTCCCACTGTCACGGCAATATTAAGGCTGCCTGCGGACAAAGCCTCGCGGTTGGCAAGCTGTAGCGGATTGATGATCAACACAATGCTGCCGTCCCCGAGCACGGTAGCTCCCATCATGCCCGGCACGCGCGCGAGCTGTGGGCCAATACGCTTCATCACCAACTCCTGGTTCCTCAGGATGTCATCGACATGCAGTGCAATCCGGTAATGGCCGCTACGCAACAACATGACAGGCGTATAGCGCTGACTTTCCGCCGCGACCTGCATATCGCCGCACAGCCTGCCAAGGAAATAAACTGGATAATCCTGGTTGGACCAGCGCAACTTGCCATCCGCATAAGCCGCAGCCAAGGCATCAGGCTTCAACTTCAGCACCTGCTCCACTATGACGGCCGGTAAGGCAAACTGTCGACTGCCATAGCGCACCAATACCGCCTGAGATACCGAGAGCGTCATCGGCATGAAAATAGTGAATACCGCTCCTGCACCAGGATGGTTGCTGATATCGATCCGTCCGCCCAATGCCGTGATATCGGTACGCACGACATCCAGGCCCACGCCTCGCCCTGCTATCTGCGACACACTGCTGGCAGTGGTAAATCCTGGCTCAAAGATCAATGCCAATAACGCTTCGTCACTTATTTCCTGACCGGGCTGCAATAGATGTTGTGCCAGGGCACGCTCACGCACCTGCTCAAGGTTGATACCCATCCCATCATCGCTGACCGTCAGGATGATTTCATCATTTTCCTGGCGCACCTTGAGCGAAATATTGCCTGCTCCGGCCTTGCCATGCTGCTGACGCACCTCCGGGCTTTCCACGCCATGCGCCACTGCATTGCGCAGGATATGTTCTATCGAAGCGCCCATGCGCTCCAGCACGCTGCGGTCAATCTCGGTATCGTCGCCGTCCAGTGTAAGCTCAACCTGCTTGCCAAGCTCACGCGCCGTCTGGCGCACGATGCGATGCATCCTCTCCGCCATTACCGAGAACGGCACCCGGCGTATATTCATCAGGCCGTATTGCAAGTCGCGATTCATGCGTGATTGCTGTTGCAACGCTGCCTCGGTTTCACTGAGGTTATGCAGCAAGCCGTGCTGGATGGTGGAAACGTCGTTAACGCTCTCCGCCATCATGCGGGTGAGCTCCTGCAAACGGGTGAAGCGATCAAATTCCAGCGGGTCGAACGTTTCGTTCGATTCCTGCAACAGCGTCATGCGCGATTGCAATTGGCTCTCGGCTTCAATTTCCAGTTCACGCAGGTAATTACGCAAACGCTGCACGCTCTCAGTCAAGTCTAGCGAAGATTGCTTGAATGCCTGCATTTCGCGCTCCATGCGTGAGCGAGTGATACTGACTTCACCAGCCTCATTGATCAGGCGATCCAGCACCTCGGCACGCATGCGCAGGTATTGAACACGTCGCTCACGCCCGGCCCGGGGCGCAGTTGCGGCCTGTCGGCCGGCCGGCAATGTCGTTTGTCCACCCAATGCCTCTTCCAGTAAGGCACCCATGCGATCCAGACCAGCAAACATCTCTGTAAAATCATCAGCCTGCGGCGCATGCTTCATGGCACGCATGACCAGGTCTTCCATACCATGCACCGCATCGCCGAGACTGCCCTGTCCCGCCATGCGCGCGCTGCCTTTCAGGGTATGCAGGGCGCGTTGCAGCATATCAGGGTGTTCTGCTTCCTGCGGCTGCGTATGCCAGGCCCGCAACTCCCGCCCGATCAAGGGCATCAGGTCATTGGCTTCTTCCACAAAGAGTGTGAATAGTTCCTGGTCAACCGGCAACCGCTGCAGGGGCTGTGCATGTTGCGTACCGGCATCAAGCGCTTCCAGCTCATTGACCGCAGAGTTGTTGATCATCTCGTTGACCGCTGCTTCTGCCTCCAGCAGGCTGGCCATGACATCCTCGGATTTTGCAAGCCGCGGCGCCAGGGCCACTACATTGCTGCCTGTCGCCAGATCAATGACAGGAACGGAAGCATCCTTGGTTGCTTTTTCAAGAGCACGCAACAAGGCGGTGGCTGCCCTGGATTGCTTACGCTCACGCGCCTTGTCGAGCATTTTTTCCAGGGTGTCAACAGTATTCTGCAAGAGTTCAACAGTTTGAGCGGTCCAATTCCCCTGGTGGTCATCCAGCCAATGCTCCAATGCGCGCGCAACATTGGACAATGCCCTGAAACCAATGGCCGCTGCATTGCTAGCCAGGGTGTGGACCGCCCGACGTGTATTATTGTCAGGGAGCAATACGGGTTCACTGCGATGCAACACCATTTGCAGGCCGTCCTGCAATTGCTCGAGATGTTGGCCTGCTTCCTGGATGAACATGGCAAACAAGCTACGGCTGACCTTGCACGTGCCCCCGATCACCACCTCTTCTTCCACCTGTTCAGCAGAGGGAGCTTGCGTCAACGCTGTGCGCAGGTCATTCGCGCGTCGCTGCCAGTAAAGCACATCCACATTGAGCGCTGCCTTATCCTGTAACTTGGTTACCCAATCGGCAAAACCGGCACTGGCTTCCTCCACAAAAGCAATCACACTTGCCTCCGGCGCCAGTTTTCGTTCCAGCAATTGGTTAAGCAGCATTTCCACGCTGGCAGCCACATCCCCCAGGTCAAACAGGCCTACAGTACGACCGCTACCCTTGAGTGTATGGAAACCGCGCCTGACCTCCCCCAATGCCTGTTGATCTGTAGGATTGATACGCAATGCCTGTAGGTGCTGCGCAATGCCGGCCAGCACTTCTTCCGCCTCGGTGAGATATATCTCCAGCAGCTCTTCATCAATGGCAGCAGGCGCAGCCTGAATATCAGGCTGGCCTGTAAGCTCAGCTGTTATGCCAGGATCAGCTTGCCGCACCTCCTGTAGCCTGGATAAGGCATCTTCCAGCGCCAATGTGCCGCTGACCGCATGTGGATATTGCTCTACATACATCCCCACCAGGCTCAGACTGTCCGCAAGCACCTCAAACACTTCCTGTCCCGGCTGGATATCATTGGTCTGCAAGCCAAGCAGGACATGCAATGCCGCCTGTGTCAGCGAACCCACTTCTGGCATATCCAGTATTTCCAAAGTGGAGCCGACCTGCTGCAAAGGCACGATAGCCTGCGAGACCGGCAACAGATCATTGGGTTGGCGGAAATACGTATCAAGCAATTGCTCGACTATTTGCAATGTCGCCCCGGTTTCGCGTGCCAGCGCATGCTGAGCTGTGCTTTGCACGCCCGCATCAGGTGCCAGATCAGGCTCATGCCCAGCAAGCAGTTCTTGCAGGCGCTGCTGCTGATTTTCCAGGGCCAGTTGCAACTGCGGTGTCTGGTCGCCATATTGCTGCAGCGCTTCGGTCAGCAATGTCAGTGTCGCTGCCACCTCGATCAACAAATTGTCCTGATGGCTGACATGACCGTTCTGCAATGTCTGTACCGCCTCCGCAACCAGAGCGAATAACTGCTTGACCGTTGTATTGGATAATCCCTGATAGGTATTGAGGATGCCCCCAAAACGCGCCAGGAACTCCTGAAATACGGCATGGCCTTCGCTGGCGCGATCCCAGATATCCTTGAGCGCCTCCAGCGCTACCTGGCATTGCGCCACGCATTGTCGCTCTTCAGCACCGGGCACGGCTGTCGCCGCCTGAGGAATCAGATGCTGCAATTCAAACAGCTCACGTACCACCGCAAGGCGCTCGGAATCCCGCTTGCTGATGGCAATAAAATACAAAAGGTCACGCAGCAGCAGGCTTGCCGGGCGGCTGCCCCCTTCGCTGGCTGAGCGTAGCTCCTGATCCAAACGGCGGCACAACCGCTTGACGCCAGCATCATTGGCCTGGGTTTCATCAGTCAGGGTATCGATGAATGCGGTGGCAACCCACCATAATGTCTTCTGAGCAGCCTGACTCTGTACCAACTGCACTTTTTCCAGCGCAGCCGACATTTCATACAAGCCCTGCTGGTCGCCCTTGAGCCAGGATAGTAATGATTTCTGGAAACGTGCCCGTTGTTCTTTCAAGACACCGGGCAGCCCACCCCCTTCGGCATCCAATGTTTCTAGAGGAATATCCCGCGGCAGCCGCTGACTGGTATCAGGAAAAAACAATTCCGACTCTTCCAGTGCCTCACCATGCACCGCTGCCAGGCGCTGCAATTGGCCAGAGAGCCGTAACGGTTGGTCCGGCTTGCCGTTCATCAACTCCTGCAAATATTGTTGCAGATGCAGAATCGCCTGCCGAAGCACATCCAGCGCTTCGCCTTCCAGCTTCAACTCATTTTTTTCCAGCTTGGCGACAACGGTTTCCATTTCGACGCAATATCGCTTGCAGCCTTCCAGGCCCACCATATCCAGCGCGCCGTTGACTTGATAAAGGTGCGTCCTGGCAAACCGCAGCGGTGAAAGATCTCTGGGATTACCTGCAAGAGCCGCCAGCTGGACCTGTACCTGCTCCAGCGCCTGGTCTATTTCTTCCTTGACCCAGCTCAATGGGCCGATATCGAAATCTTCCACCACTTTTCAGGATCCTAATGCAGCTTGAAGCCTGCAACTGAAGAGCGCAGCTCTTCTGCAAGCGTGGTGAGCTGGCCTATCGAACTGGCAGTTTTTCGCGTACCTTCTGAAGTTTGCAAGGTAATATTTTGAATTTGCTGCATATTCAAGCTTACGGTTGCAGCAGCCTTGGTCTGCGCTTCTGTCGCATTGGAAATTTCCTCGATCAACCGCGCCAGGCTATTGGTCACGTTATCGATTTCACTCAAGGCCTGGCCCGCAGCATCGGATAACCTTGCCCCTTCCACCACGCCTTCCGTGCTTTTTTCCATCGCTGCCACAGCGCTATTGGTATCTGTCTGGATGGTTTTCACAATCGCGCCGATCTGCTTGGTGGCTTCGGAAGAGCGCTCGGCCAAACGCTGCACTTCTTCCGCCACCACCGTGAAGCCACGGCCTGCCTCGCCTGCGGAAGCAGCTTGGATCGCTGCATTCAAGGCCAGGATATTGGTCTGCTCGGTAATATCGGAAATAAGGTCAACGATTTCACTAATTTCCTGAGAACTCTCGCCCAATCTCTTGATTCTTTTTGATGTTTCCTGAATCTGCGTGCGAATTTCATTCATCCCGACAATGGTATTCTGCACAGCCCGCGCACCCTGATTGGTCGCATCCAGAGAGCGGCGCGCCACACTGGAGGCTTCCTCGGCGTTCCCGGAAATCTGCAGGATGGACTGGGTCATGTGGTTGACGGCCTCCCCTGTTTCGGTGATTTGCTGCGATTGAAGTTCGGCTGCATTCAGCAGCGCACTGGAAGTATCCTGCGCCTGAGCTGTCGCCTGGTTCACCTGCTCTGTCGCGCGGTTGATCTCGGTGACCAGGTCACGCAGGCTATCAATGGTGTAGTTGATGGAGTCGGCGATCGCGCCAATCACGTTTTCCGCCACCTCAGCCTTCACGGTCAGATCGCCATCAGCGAGGTCGCCCATTTCATCCAGGAGGTTCAGAATCGCTTCCTGGTTATTGAGGTTGGTCTGCTCGATTTCCTCGAACCGCTCACGCGCGCCTGTCACCTGCTGATATCCCATGCGCACAACCAGCGCCAGCACCACAATGCTTGCCACCACGGAGAGCGCCAGCCACCAGCCAGCCTTACCTTGCTCCTGGTAGCTTGAGCGCATCTGATGCGCTGCCCGCATGGTGTCATCGCTGGCAGCAGCCAGTCCAGTTAGCTCGCCCGACTGCGCCTGGCTCTTCAGATTTGTCCATGCCCGCTCCAATTGCTGCAGGCTTGCCTGGGCATCCGCTGTTTTCAGTATTGCCGCGTCCTGTAAGTCGCGCACCCCGGCAAGGTCACTAGTCGCCTGGTCCAATGCGCCACGCATGCGGTCTGCCGCGGCGGCATCGCCTGCATCCTTCATTGCGGCATCACGCGCCACCTGCTGCATGGCTGCATTGAGGGAAATCACGGTATCAGTGAATTGATTGTTCCGCGCCGCCTGGAACTGATTCAAGCCCAACCCAAGCAAGGCCAGTACCAGCGCCAGCAGCAATGCAACCAAGGTGAGCCGGTTGCTTTTTCCGACTTCATCGGAACCTCCTGCCGCTGCCTTTTTGCCGAATAATTTTTTAAAAGCGAAAAAATCCAGTGCCATTGATGTCTCCCAGTGCTCTTTCAGGCCGCAACCTGAAGAAATTCCCTTTTACCCAGGAGCCGCGCCATATCCAGCGCCTCCCATTGGTTGTGCTGTTGATCCTCGTATCGTGCGGTCACATAGTCGGGCACATCCGCCACCAGTCCCAGCGGTTTCAACTCGCCCAGATTGCGCAACCCTGCCAGACCATCAATCAGGAAGCCGGCATTGAGGTCAAAATCATCATGCGCCAGCAGTATGCGGCTATCCGCCATAAGGACCGGCTGTTGCTGCCTGATGCCGAAGAATTGCGCCATGTCCGTGATGGCGTACAGATTGCCGCGCACATTGGCCATACCTAAAAACCAGGCTTGCGTCAGCGGCACATGCAAAATCTCCGGAACGGGCAACACTTCGCTGATTTCATGCAGGGACACCAGATAGCGCTGGCCGCCGGCATAGACGCCCAACCATGCGCTATCGACCTCCTGCGCTTCGCTGACGTGTTGCAGCCGCTCAAGAATATATTGCTGGTATTCCTGCAAATTGAGTCTGGATTTGCTCATCTCAGCCCAACTCTGCAATCTTGCCCAGCAATTCGTCGTAATCCACAGGCTTGATCACGCAGGCCTTGGCGCCTTGCCGTAGCGCCCACAGGCGATCGGTCGCCTGACCCTTGCCGGTACAGACAATCACGGGAATATGCGCTGTTGCAGGATTTTTGGATAAAGCGCGCGTTGCCTGGAAACCATTGAGCCGTGGCATGACCACATCCATTAGCACCAGATCCGGCATGGAGTCATTGACCTTGTCCAGGCAGTCCTGGCCATCTTCGGCAGTATTAACCTCAAAACCCGCCTTTTGCAGCATCTCGCTCAAATACAAACGGTCAGTCGCCGAATCGTCAACCACCAGGATTTTCTTGATTGCCATCTGTTATGTCACCCTGTTATTTATCTGTGGCATGCATCGTATGCTGTCGCACTGCATCCAGCAGGGAGTTTTGTGTGAAAGGTTTGGTGAGATATTGGTCTGAGCCTGACATGCGTCCGCGCGCGCGATCAAACAAGCCATCCTTGCTGGAAAGCATGATTACCGGAATGAACTTGAAGCGCGCATTGCGCTTGATCAGCGAGCAGGTCTGGTATCCATCCAAGCGCGGCATCATGATATCGACGAAAATCACGTCCGGCAGATGCGTGGCTATCTTGGACAAGGCATCAAACCCGTCCTCGGCGAGAAACACCTCGCATCCTGACTGACGCAGGAAAATTTCAGCGCTTCTGCGTATGGTCTGACTGTCATCAATCACCATGACCTTCACACCAGATAGATCAGTTTCCCCCACCCTTTAATCCCCTGTTGTATTGGCAGGCTGCATCAAGCAGCAGGCTTGTATGGACACAAAACAGCATGCCCGGTTTCCAGCCATTCTATCTATAGAGTTCAACGCGGCGCAATACCACACCTGCAAAAGCGGGTTGTCAATCCCTGAACAAAAAGGTTAAATAAGCTGCTCGGCCGGGCATGATGATTTATACCGGCATACAAAAACAATATCTCCAATAACACAAAATACCGCACTCCATCTTAATAAGCGGCCCTGTAGGGAACATAGATCATGCAAGTCAGACAAGAAGCCCTTACGGCAAAGATGAGCCTCAAGGATTTGCCACCATCCTCGCCGTTGCCCAATGCGCAGCTGGTGCTGGTATTCGGCTCTGTCAGGCGCTTCAGCGATGCCAAACTTCCGGCACAACTCAAGGCTCGGTACCCTACTGCCCAGATCGTCGGCTGTACTACCTCCGGTGAGATTGGCCCCGATGGTGTCAGCGACGACAGCCTACAGATCACCGCCATTACATGGGACAAATCCACACAGCGTGTCACCTACGCACGCGCCAACAACATGCAGACCTCCGCCGAGACAGCCATCAATCTCGCCAAGCAGCTCAAGGCCGACAATTTGCGTACCGTGCTGCTGCTCTCTGATGGCCTGCACATCAATGGCTCCGAATTACTGCAAGGCTTCCAGAGTGTATTAGGAGATATACCGATTGTCGGCGGCATGGCAGGCGACAATGCTGAATTCTCCAAAACGCTGCAACTCCTCAATGACAGTGTGGAAGAAGGTTTGGTCATCGCAATTGGCTTGTACGGCGACAAGCTGATTACTGCCAGCGGGGCGCTCGGCGGCTGGAAGCCTTATGGCCCGCCGCGCAAGATCACCAAATCCGAAAAAAACATCGTCTACGAAATGGACGGTAAGCCGGCTTTGCCGCTCTATCGCATGTATATCGGCGACCAGAATGCCAAGACTTTGCCCGGCTCCGGCCTGCGCTTCCCGTTCGCCGTCATTGAGGAAGGCAAGCGCGAAGTAGAGAAAGTGCGCACCTTGCTCGCCATCGACCCGGCAAAAAACAGCTTGACCTTCGCAGGCAATGTCGAAGAAGGCGAAACCGTGCGACTCTGCCAGACCAACCATGACCGATTGGTGGAAGGAGCAAGCGGCGCTGCCAGGCTGGTTACCGGCAATCTCAATACCAGCCAGCCGGGGCTGGCCTTGTGTGTCAGCTGTGTTGGGCGCAAACTAGTGATGGCTGACCAGATTGCGGATGAAATCCATGCGGTACAGCAGGCATTGGGGCACCAAACCGTGCTGACCGGTTTTTACTCTTACGGCGAGTTCTGCCCTCGGCCCAACACTACAGATAGCGTATTGCACAATCAGACCATGACCATCGGCTACCTAAGCGAAGCTTTGTAATAGTGGAGCTTTGGTAGTCAGGAAACTCTGTGACTGGTCTACCCTCAAACCTACTCAACCATTAGAAAAGGACATAATCCATGGCAACCGTGACTCTCAAAGGCAATCCTGTACAGATCGGCGGTAACCTGCCGCAAACAGGCGAAACCGCCCCTGATTTCCAGCTGGCAGATGCAAAGCGCAACCTGGTCGGCCTGGCCGACTTCACTGGCAAGCGCAAAATATTGAATATTTTCCCCAGCGTCGATACGCCGACTTGCGCCACATCTGTGCGCACGTTCAACAAGCAGGCCAGCGGCCTCGACAATACCGTGGTGCTGTGCATTTCTGCCGACCTGCCATTCGCACAGAGCCGCTTCTGCGGCGCCGAAGGCCTGGAAAACGTCGTGACCCTCTCCACTTTCCGCGACACCGCCAAATTCTCCAAGGATTACGGCGTGCAAATTGTGGACAGCAGCCTTGCAGGCCTGACTGCACGCGCGGTGGTTGTGCTTGATGAAAACAACAAGGTGCTGCACAGCGAGCTGGTCAGCGAAATCGCCAACGAACCTAACTACGATGCCGCGCTGGCCGTTCTGTAAATACCGTAATTGCACAGCCGTAGCCTAGTTGCGGCTGTGTTTTCATGTTTTTGTCTTTTTTACTCACTCCTTGAGCTCTTCCCCGTATCTCATTCTCGGCTATCAGGTATTCAACGCCGCGCTACCCAAAACCTGGCTGACGCAGGCGCATGCCGCCGCTGCATCCGCTATCCAGCGCTATCGGGAAACAGAGCCTGTCACGCATGCCAATGGGGTCAGCCTGGGGGAGTTTGCGCAGGCCAGTCCGCACCGCAACCCGAGTGTCGACGGCAGCGCATTCCTCAATGAGCCTTACATCATCGGGGATCTGCTGGCGGTAGACAGGTGCTTTGGGCCGCTGCTCTCAGAACCAGCGCTATGGTCAATCGCGGCCAGCCTGCTGGATGTGGAATTGAGGCATGTCGTTTTCCACTACTCCAACCTCACGCGCAAACCGGCAGGTATCGGGCCGTCGATCAGTTGGCACCGCGATGCGGAAACTACTTATTTCTGCCCTGACGACGACCGCTTCCTGCGCCTGTTGATTCCGCTGCAGGGCATGTCGCAGGAAAATGGTGGCACCGCGGTGATGCCGGGTAGCCACTTGAACAAAATCAGGAAAAACGAACTGGACGGCAGCGCCGTTATTTACCCCAGCCTTGCCGCAGGCGACGTGCTGGCGATCCACCCACAGTTACTGCACGGCGGCGAACCCAATCGCAGCAGCAAGGAACGCGACGTCCTAATCGTACAATTCGGCGTCTCGGGCGCTGGCTTCCGCTATCAGGAAACGATGGAACTAGGCTCCCTGCACGCCCGCGACACCTTCATCGCGCTTTAGGTCAGGCCACTGCCAGTTCTTCCGGCAGCTCTCCCGGTTTGCGATGTATTTGGTATCCCATCCACAAGCTGTTCGCAATCTTGCCTGCCATGAGTTCGGCCTGGGCCTGCATGGCCCGGTTGGGCTGGTTGGCAAGGGCCTGGTGGAACAAGGCCAGCCAGTGTCCAAACAGCTCCGCGCTCAGGTCCGGCAAGGCAATGTGCTTGGGCATGGGCGCCCCGGAAAAACGCCGGCTTCCTAGCAGAATCGCGCACCAGAAATCCTCCAGCTTGCTCAGGTGGGCATCCCAGTCGCTGATATGTCCGTTGAAGATCGGCCCCAGGCGCTCGTCCTGGCGCACAGCAGCATAAAACGCATGCATCAGCGATCTGATCTCACCTTCCGTACAAATTGCACCGTTATCCATTTCCCGCTCCTTTGGAATCCCTACCGATTAAACGACAATTGTTTCATTAAATATACAACAATAATGCAGAAATGAATATTCCCCTGGCTGCATATTGCAGCAAACCAGGAGGAAATATATCGATATTATTTCAATTCAAACACTTGCTGACCACTTCGAATACATCACGTGAAAGTCCGGATGTATCCATAATGGTTTCCAAAGCATTTTTCATCTGTATCTGCAATACAGGCGTATAGCGCCGCCATTCGCGGAATGGCGTGATCTGGCGCGAAGCAATCTGCGGATTGATGGCATTCAGCTCAATGATGGCATCCCTGACCAAGGCATAGCCCTGGCCGCTGGGATCATGAAACTTCACGGGGTTATTGACGGCAAATGCCGAGTAAAGCGCGCGCACGCGGTTCGGGTTCCTGATATTGAACTCGGGATGTTGGCGCAGGCGGGCGAAATCCTCGAAGATGCTTTCCCGGTTGGCGATCGCCTGCAACGAAAACCACTTGTCCACCACAAGTTGGTAATCCTTGAAACGCTCATAGAAATCGCCAAATACTTCATCGCGTTGTGGCTGGTGACTGTCGGCCAGGCTGGCCAAGGCCGCTACCCGGTCCGTCATGTTGTCGGCCTGCTCGTAATGCGCCTTGCCGCGCGCCGCGCAGCCAGTGCCATTGGTGACGGTCAGCAGTTCAAGCACGGTATTCCGCAACGCCCTGCGTCCCATCGCCTGCGGCGTGATGGAGAACTCGCCACTGCCGCCATTGCATTCGTAGAGGCGCACCAGCGTATCCTTATGCGCGCGCTTGATGGCCTTCAGGATGGCGGTGCGCGCCTGGTCGATCGCCGCGGGATCGACGACCTCCTGCGCTTGCGCGATCACGGCGACCGAGGGCAAGGACAAGGCCCGCGCGAGCAACGCCTTGTCGGTCTCCTCATGCATGCCCTGCTCCAGCAGGATGCCGACATCATCGACAAACTGCGTAATATCGGCCTCGGGGTTTGCTATCAGACGATGGATGGTACGCAACGCGATGGTTTGCCCGGCTTCCCATTTGTTGAAGCCATCAATATCCTTGAGCCGCAGCAGGCGCAAGTCGTCGTCGCTGAGGTCCGTAGTCAGCTTCACCGGCGCGGAAAATCCGCGCAGGATGGAAGGCACAGGCCGGGAAGCGACCTCGTCGAAAACGAAGCTTTGCTCGCGCCCGGTCATTTCCAGAATGCGGGTGGCATGCGTTTCCTCGCCCACTTCATTGAGCAAGCCCACCGCCACCGGGATCAGCAGCGGCTTTTTATCGGTCTGCCCCGGCGTATCCGGCTGGGATTGCTTCAGCGTCAAAGTATATTGGCGGCTTTCTGGGTTATAGCTGCCGCTCGCCTGCAGGCTTGGCGTGCCCGCCTGTTTGTACCAGAGGAAAAATTGCGACATATCCCGGCCCGAGACATCGGCCATGCACTGCACGAAATCGTTGATCGTGACCGCTTGCCCGTCGTAGCGGTCGAAATACAGGTCGGTCGCCTTGCGGTAGGTGTCCGCGCCCAGCAAGGTATGCTGCATACGAATGAGCTCTGCGCCTTTTTCATACACGGTCATGGTGTAGAAATTGCTGATCTCGATGAAATTGTCCGGTTGCACAGCATGCGCCAGCGGACTGGCATCTTCGGGGAATTGCAGCCGGCGCAACTGGTCCACGTCGTCGATCCGCTGCACGGCGCGCGAGTTCATATCTGCGCTGAATTCCTGATCACGGAACACGGTCAACCCCTCCTTCAGCGACAACTGGAACCAGTCGCGGCATGTCACGCGGTTACCGGTCCAGTTATGAAAATACTCATGCGCAATCACCGCCTCGACGCTGAGAAAATCCGCATCGGTCGCCGTTTCCTGGTGCGCCAGCACCAGCTTGGTGTTGAAAATATTGAGCGAGGTATTTTCCATCGCTCCCATGTTGAAATCGCTGACCGCCACAATGTTGAACAGATCGAGCTGATATTCGCGACCGTACTTTTCCTCGTCCCACTGCATGGCCTTTTTCAAGGAAGCCATGGCATGGCCGCACTGCCCTTCGTCGCCTTGCCTGACATAGATATGCAGATCCACATGGCGGCCAGAACGGGTCTGGAAAGTGTCGGCGATACGGACCAGGTCGCCGGCGACCAGGGCAAACAGATAGCAAGGCTTGGGGAACGGATCGCGCCATTCGGTGAAGTGGCGATCATCGCCGATCTCGCCAGAAGCCGCCAGGTTGCCGTTGGACAGCAGCACCGGGTAGCGGGCCTTGTCCGCCTCGATGCGCACTGAGAAAATACTCAACACATCCGGCCGGTCCTGGAAAAAGGTGATGCGGCGGAAGCCTTCCGCCTCGCACTGCGTGCAGAATGTCCCTTGCGATTTGTATAAGCCTTCCAGCGCGGTATTGGATTCCGGGTGTATCTCGGAAGTAATGGTCAGTGTGAACTGTTCCGCTGGCTCTTCGATGATGAGCGCGTCATCTTCCAGCCGGTAGCCTGTAAATGGCTTGCCATCCAGTTCCACCGCCAGAATGCGCTGGTCCTGCCCGTTCAACACTAATTGCCGGGAAACGGCTGCCGGGTTCCTGCTATAGACCACTTCCGACCTGACGATAGTCTTGTCCTCGAACAGCTCAAACCTGAGGCTGATATCCGATGCCAGGTAAGGCGCGGGAGTGTAGTCCTTGAGGTAGATGGTCTGCGGCGTAGTTTCTTTCACTGGCAACATGGCTGGCACTTCTTCTTTAAGATGGTTGAATTTCGATGATAGCTGGCAGTCAGGCAACTACCCTCGACATAATATTACTCCTGATACGCCGTGTATTTGGCATTGCTGCCTCTGGCCTTTTCCACCGGATATTTCTTTGCGTTGAGGTCTATCTTGGCATTGGCAGCGGCAATCAGGTCTATGCCGCACACCTCTGCAATGCGTAACAGGTAAACGAACGTATCCGCCAGTTCGTGGCCGATCTCGATTTTGCGCTCATCGCTCAAGGCCGCGCTTTCCTGCGGCGTGTCCCACTGGAAATGCTCCACCACTTCCGCCGCTTCGACGATCATCGCCATCGCCAGGTTCTTGGGCGTATGGAACTGGTCCCATTCGCGCTCCGCGACGAACTGGTTGATGCGCGCGCGCAGGTTTGCCAGGGAATCCTGTTGCGGCTCAGTCATGGAGTTTCTCCTTGCGGTTGGAGCCTGCCACCATCTTGATCTCGAACAGGCGACACTCCAGCGCGCCATTGAAGAGCGGTGTGCGCTTGCTGGGCGCGAGGCGCATGAGCTTGGGCAGACGCATGTCGTTGGTGAGGAAATAGGCGTTCCAGCCGGCAAACTGCTTTTTGAGCACTTCGCCCATCTTCGGATACAGCGCCGCGAGTTCCTCGTCCTCGCCGATACGCACGCCATAAGGAGGGTTGGCAACCAGCACGCCTTCCGCAGCAGGCGGGACAACCTCGACGAAATCGCGGTGCGCCACCTGCACGGCATTGAGCAAGCCTGCTTGCTCCAGGTTCTTGCGCGTGACGCGCACGGCGCGCAAATCTGCATCGCTGCCGTACAGCTTCTGGAAAGTCACCGGCTTGGCGCGCGACTTAGCTTGTTTGCGCAGGGATTGCCAGGCGGCGGCATTGAAATTGCGCAGTTTTTCGAAGCCAAAGCTGCGGTTGCTGCCCGGCGCGATATCCAGCGCAATCATGGCCGCTTCCAGCAGGAAGGTGCCGCTGCCACACATCGGATCCAGCAACGGCGTGCCGGGCTGCCAGCCGGAAAGCTTGAGGATGCCCGCAGCCAGATTCTCGCGCAGCGGCGCCTCTATGCTGGCGCGGCGCAATCCACGCTGGTACAGGGGGTTGCCCGAGGTATCAACATATAACTGGTACTCCTCCGCGCCGAGATAGGCATGAATGCGCACATCCGGCTCGCGCGTATCAATCGAGGGACGGCTGCCGACTCCTTCTCTGAAGCGGTCGCAGACGGCGTCCTTGATGCGCAGCGTGGCGAATTCCAGGCTCTTGAGCGGGCATTTGACGCCCGTGACCTTGACCATGAAGTCCTGCTCGACGTCGAACCATTCGCTCCAGTCCACCTTGCACGCGCTCTGGTACAGCTCGTCCTCGTTGCTGTAATGCCCTTTGGCGACCCGCAACAGAATACGCGTCGCGATGCGGCTTTCCAGGTTGGCACGATAGCAGAGCAGCAGGTCGCCGGCAAAGCCGACGCCGCCGTCCGTGGGCGTGACCTGGCGGGCGTGCAGCCCCTTGAGCTCTTCTTCCAGCAGGGACTCCAGCCCGCGTGGACAAGTGGCGAAAAATTGATAATGCATAGATAGCCTTATTCAGGATTCAAACAGCAAGCGGTTGTTGGTGCTGGGGTTGTGCTCACGCAAGCGCTCGACGAACTCCAGGAATTCGATCTTGTGCTCCACCTCCAGCGCCTTGGCGCGTACGCGCAAGGTGCTCCAGCGCAAGTCGTTGGGTGCGCGCTTGAAGCCAAACACCACCACGTTACCCGGCCTGCCGGTGGGCATGACCAGCATGCGGCCGTGAAAGCTGGTCTCGATGCGTTGCAGGTAAACATCATAGTTTTTGTCGCTGCCCCAGAGGTTGATGGCACACATGCCATCCAGCGTGATGGCCTCGAAACAGGAATCGAAAAAATCCTGCGAGCATAACTCTGCAGGCAAGCCGCTGCTGCCAAAGGCATCCATCATCAACATAGAAGTTGTGGCCGGATTGTCATGCAGAAAAGCCACCGCATCGCCTTCGATAATCTCGAAGCGCTGGTCATTTTCCGGTGTATAAAAATGGCTACGCGCGACCTCGATAATGCGTGGGTTGATTTCTACTACGCGCGTTCTGACCTGCGGCAGATGATGATAAACATATTTGGGAATCGAGCCGCCGCCGAGGCCGAGCACGACAAGGTCGCGCGGCTGCTTCTGGAACAGCAGGTAGACCATCATGCCGCGCGAATAGCGCAGCTCCAGCGCATTCGGTTCCTTGACCCGCATCGAGCTCTGAATGGTATCCGAACCCAGGTGCAGGGAGCGCACCCCATCCACCTCACTGACATCCACTCGATCCTCGTTGGTGATTGACTTATGGATGCTGCGTGCAATTTTTCTGCCCACCCTCAGCATCAGGCAGCCTCGTTTTCTGCAGTCGCCTCGTGATGCTCCACGGACTTGAAGCGGCTTTCCAGCTCGATCAGCAAGGTATCCACCTTCTGTATCTCGATCAGCACACGGCTGCCCGGCGCCAGCTCTGGCATGCCGTGCACCTTGACCATCAGCGGCATGCCGTCCAGCCTGACCAGGCTTTCGCGCCAGACCGTCGCGCCGATTTCATGAATATCCTCCTGCAACAGATATTGCAGGCACCAGTAGCGCTCCATGCGCGTCTGGAAGTCGCCATAGGCGTTGTAGGTCAGGTCGAAATTGCGCATGACGACGACAATATCGTCGCTGCCTTGCGGGTACACAGGCTCCTGTTCCTGCACCACCGAGATGATCTGACGCTGGTTGACGAGATCGACCGCGCGGCGCAACGGCGACGTGCTCCAGCTATATTGATCGACGCCCAGCCCCTGGTGCGGCTCGGCCTTGACCGTCATATACACCTTGCCGTTGCCCTGGGCGCGGTAGATGCCCGGCACGTGGTGCTCCGCGAGCAACCCGCCCCAATGGCTATTGGCCTCGATCATGAGTTCCGACACCAGCTTGTCGATCGGCGCGCCGCGACGGCGGCCGACAATGCTCACGCGACCGTTCCGCACATAGAAGTTATAGTCGGTCTGCGGCGGACGGGTCGGGTCGTATTTGCCCCGCCCCTTTTCCAGCGCCTCGGCCAGCTGAAACAGGAACAGCAGCTTGTGCCAATAAGGATGCCCGCTATCCTGCTCCAGCGTGTTTTCGTTGAAATAGGGTTCCAGCGTGTCGTGACGCAAATTGGCCGCCACCTTGACCTGCTCCACCCGGCTTTCGCGCGCGAGAATGCTAAAATCGGGCGCGACATCCAGGTAAAGCGACAAGGCGGGCCGCCATTCCCCTTCGTTGAGACTGAATGGGGTTACCACGTCTTCTGGCAGCATGGTGATCTTGTTGCCAGGCATATACACCGTGGACAAACGCTGCAGCGCCACCTGGTCCAGCGCGCTGTCCGGTTCGATGCCCAGCGCGGGTGCTGCGATATGGATGCCGACGCGGGTCACGCCGTCGGCCAGCGGCACCAGGGTAAAGGCATCATCAATCTCCGTGGTGTTGCTGTCATCAACACTGAATGCTTCTGCCTCGACGCGTGGCAGATCCTGTGGCAGCACTAGAGGTTCAAAGGCCGGGAAGCCCTCGCCCTCGGCAAAATACTCGCGCAGGAAAGCGCCCAAATGGTAATCATATTCAGAAGAAATGGCACCACATGCCGCCAGCACGCGCACCATGTGCTGATGGGTCTCTGTCGCCGCCTGGTCCAGCGCCTTCCACTCCAGGCTGTTCTTGTCGGGCTGATAGAGCAAGGCATCAATCACCTTGGCATCAAATTCGGCAGGCAATTGCCCGCTCTTGAGCTGCTCCACATATTGCGCCACTTTTTCAGCCTGCAGGCGCTTTTTCTCCAGGCCGGCCAATGCCGCCTGCAAGGTTTCCTCGGGTGCCGCCTTGTAGCGGCCCTTGCCCTTGCGATAGAAATACATGGGGTTGCCGTGCAGGCGAAGTGCAATCGCCGCGGATTGGGTAGCGGTAGGCTTGCCGCCGTAATACTCCTGCGCCAGCTCATCAAAACCAAACTCCGCCTCGTCGCAGCATTCCCACAGGAAAGGCACATCCAGCGTCTCGGCTTCGGCGGCGGCGTTTTCCATAAACCCCGACAACGCACCTTCAAAATGCATCAGCACATTGGAGGACTTGATCTTGGAGCGTTTGCCGGAAATGGATTCCACCTGGAGAGAGCCGGGGTTTTCCGTCATGACCGAGGCAACCTTGAAACTGCCCTCTTCTTCAAAAAATACGTTCATAATCCTGCTTTTTTAGCGTACCCAGTTGACGGCACGCGTTGATTGTCTGTAATTTACCGGCTATGCACAAAGCCGAACGAATGATACATGAGATTGGGCAACGCCCCACCTCTTCCCGTGTTGCCGTATTGAACATCCTGCTGGAATCGGAATTTCCGCTCACGCACCATGAGTTGCTGCACACATTGACCCAGGATGCGCCGTTTGACCGCGTGACCCTGTACCGCGTCCTTGACTGGCTTGTGGAACACAACCTTGTGCATCCCATCATGGGAGAAGACCGCGCCAGGCGTTTTCAACTGACCCTGCGCAACGCCAAGCACCAGCACGCGCATTTCGAATGCTCGTCCTGCGGCAAAATATTCTGCCTGGACGAAGTCAAGCCGCGCATTCCCAATAGCGTACCCTCGCATTTTACCGTCGAGTCGGTCGAACTCAATATAAAAGGTCAGTGCGACCATTGTAATTCCGCGAAAAACTAACCTAGTTTAGGCCAGCCTTTCACATATCGCTGGCCAATTTCAATATTTCCCATCCAGACATCTATTCCACCTCCCCAATATTAAATGCAACATAGTTGCAAAAATAAGCACCACACCTTAAAATGCAATAATGTTGCACAAATACCTTAAAAACCATGCCGAGTCCTGATATCGCCAGCATTGAAGCATTGCTCTCCATGCCGGATGAGCAATACATGAATCCGCAGCAACTCGCCTTCTTCCAGCGTTTACTCGAACAGCAGCTTGCGCATATCCGCGACAACGCCGCCGAAACCGGCAAGCACCTAAGGGAGCATGAGGAATTTCCCGATCCGGCAGACCGCGCCACGCAGGAAGAACTGCATTCGCTGGAGTTGCGCACGCGCGATCGGGAACGCAAGCTGGAAAAGAAAATCAACGCGGCATTGCAGCGTATCCGCGACGGCGTATATGGCTATTGCGAAGAATCCGGCGAGCCCATCGGCCTGCAGCGCCTGCTGGCCCGACCGACCGCTACCCTTTCGGTGGAAGCGCAGGAGCGCCATGAAAGGCGCGAGCGGCAATTCAATCATTAGGAACGGCTGACCAAGCTCAGCGAAACGATCCCGGACAAGCACTCTGCCCGCGAGCAACAGAAAAGCCGGGAGCGTTTTGCTAGCCATCCTCAAGAATCAAGCAAACCCAGGAGCCACCATGCACACTACCCGCAAACTCCCCGTCACCGTGCTGTCCGGCTTTCTCGGTGCGGGTAAGACCACCCTGCTCAACCATATCCTGAACAACCGCGAGGACAAGCGCGTCGCCGTCATCGTCAACGACATGTCGGAAGTCAATATCGACGCGCAACTCGTCCGCGAAGGCGGGGCCGATTTGTCGCGCTCAGAGGAAAAACTGGTGGAAATGAGCAACGGCTGCATCTGCTGCACCCTGCGCGAAGACCTGCTGGTCGAGATCAAGCGCTTGGCGGAAGCCGGACGCTTCGACTACCTGCTGATCGAATCCACCGGCATTTCCGAGCCGCTTCCCGTCGCCGAGACCTTTACCTTCCGCGATGAAAACGGCATCAGCCTTTCCGACATCGCACGGCTCGACACCATGGTCACTGTGGTGGATGCTTTCAACTTCCTGCGCGACTATGCCTCGCGCGACATGCTGGCGCAACGCGGCTCCTCGATGGGCGAAGGCGACGAGCGCACCGTCGTCGACCTGTTGATCGAACAGGTCGAGTTCTGCGACGTCATCGTGCTGAACAAGACCGACCTGGTCGGCCAGGAGGCATTGCAGCAATTGCACGGCATCCTGAAAAGCTTCAATCCGCGCGCCCGGATCGTGGAAAGCGAATTCGGCCGCGTGCCGCTCGACCAGGTGCTCGACACCGGGCTGTTCGATTTTGCCGAAGCCCAGTCTGCCCCCGGCTGGCTCAGGGAGTTGCGCGGCGAGCATACGCCGGAGACCGAGCAATACGGCATTACGAGCTTCGTTTACCGCGCGCGCCGACCTTTCCACCCGGAAAGGCTGTGGCGATGGTTCTCACGCGAGTGGCCGAACGTCATCCGCTCCAAGGGGCATTTCTGGATTGCGAGCCGCCCCGCCTATTGCGGCAGCTGGTCGCAGGCCGGTTCCATCACCCGGCACGGACCGGCCGGATACTGGTGGGCCGCCACGCCCAAGCCCTACTGGCCCGAGGATATGGAATCGCTCAACACCATCCGCTCGCGCTTTTCCGGCGAATTCGGCGACCGCCAGCAGGAGATTGTGCTGATCGGCAGCAGGATGGACGAAGCCGCCCTGAGACAGGAGTTCGACCATTGCCTGCTGACCGATGCCGAACTCAGGCTCGGCATGCAGGCATGGGCGGACTTCAACGACCCCTTCCCCGCCTGGGACCGCCAACCTGAGGAAAGCGCAGCTTGACTCCTGCCGGCACGCTTGTCTTTGCCCAGGTGCCGCCATTCTCGTTTAAAATGCGAATGCCGCAACCCAATGCGGCATCCTGCTATCCTCACAACCATACCCAAGGGACTCAAGGAATTTTTCAATGACGCTGGACCATCGCATCCCGGTGACGTTGCTGACCGGTTTTCTCGGCAGCGGCAAGACCACGTTGCTCAACAAGCTGCTCAACCACCCCGGCATGAAGGACACCGCCGTCATCATCAACGAGCTCGGCAGCGCCGGGCTGGACCATATCCTCGCCCGCACGGTCGAGAGCCAGCATATTGCCGACAACACCGTGCTGTTGGAGTCCGGCTGCCTGTGCTGTACCCTGAGCAACGAGCTGGCAGACACCATGCGCGACCTGTTCTTCAAGCGCCAGCTGGAAGCAATTCCGGCTTTTTCCCGCCTGATGATCGAAACCACCGGCATGGCGGACCCCGGCCCCATCATGGCCAACCTGCTCAACGAGCCGGTGATTTCCTCCACCTATCGCCTGGACGCGGTGGTGGTTACCATAGACAGCACCTACGGACTGCAGCAGATTGCGGGCCACGGCGAGGCGCGCAAGCAAGCCGCCGTGGCGGATGTGCTGCTCATCACCAAGACCGACCTGGCATCGGCGGAAAGCCTGGACGCGCTCGCGGCGGCGCTGCAGGAGCTCAACCCCGGCGCCACCCAATACCGCATCAGCCATGGCGAGATAGATCCCTCCGCAGTGATTGACGCAGGCCTGTTCAATCCCGGCGGCACGCAGGCGCAACCGCAGCGCTGGCTGCGTGCGCCGTCGCGCTCCAAGGCCAGGCGCGGCATGCTGCCGCAAGCGGTGCATGAGGACGAAATCGTCAGCTTTACCGTGACCATGCCCAAACCGTTGACCTGGCTGCAGCTCGAACCCGTGCTGCAATGGCTGTGCGCTACCCACGGCGAGCGTCTGTTGCGCCTGAAAGGCATCATCCATGCCGAAGACCTGCCCGCGCCCCTGGCCGCGCATGCGGTACATCACACGCTTTATCCGCCCAATCTGCTGCAAGGCTGGGACGAGGATGAGCCGATTACCAGGATTGTCCTGATTGGCAAGGGCCTGGATGAGCTTGGCATTCGGGAAGCACTGATGCAGATATAAAAGCCTGGCAACCTTCCGTCCCTGTCATGCTGGGCTCGACCCGGCATCTCGTTTGGATGGGTTGCAGCATTCCCTTCTGTCGACAAGGTCCCGGCTCAAGCCCCAGGTGACAGAAAGTAGTTAGCGTCATGCAGGTACATCGTCAGGAGAATATTGTTAGCCGCGCTAAGCGATGAACCTGGCCAAGGGCTGCAACAACTGCCTCGTTTCGTTCCCGATAGACGTCTGACTAATCAAGACAAGGCGACTATGGCGCTCACTTCCTTGCCATTGCGGCAAGGCTTCCGGCTCATGCAGGATATGCTGCACGCGATGCACGGCCACGGGCGCATGCTCGCCCTCAATAAAAAACAGCCCCTTGAGCCGCAATAGGCCAGCATCCTGGTAATCCCGCAACAATTCCAGCCACTGCATGAAATCCTGCCGGGGGATAGGTTTCAATTCCAGGCTCAAGCTCGTGACTTCTCCCCCATGCAACACAGGCACATGCAGTACAGATAACCAATGCGGAAAACCCGTCTCCGGCCTCATGCCGAACAAAAGATCAGGAGTCATTGACAAGACAGCCGGATCCAGCAGCACGACCTGGGCTGCCGGATTGACCTGATGGAGATAAGCCTGCAACCTGGACAGCTCCGCAACATCAGCAATATCCGCCTTGGAAACCAACAGGCGATCTGCAAGTTGCACCTGTTTCATAGCCTCCGGGTGTTGCGCCAGAGTATGCATGCCCAGCACCCCATCCACCAGCGTCACTACGCCATCCAGTTGATAGGCTGCCGCAACATAGGTATCCGTCATCAATGTATGCAAGACAGGCGCTGGGTCGGCCATGCCGCTGGTCTCGATCACCACGCGCTTGAATTGCCGCACGCCATTGCGTGAGAAGCGCCAGTGAATGTCTTTCAGGGTTTTCTTGAGGTCGGTACGCAACTGGCAACATAGGCAGCCATTACTCAGCTCCACCACCATGGCCTGCTCCAGTTGATGCGCGACCAACTGATGGTCGAGGCCAATCTCGCCGAATTCGTTGATGATCACCAACGTATCCTGCGCATCTGGCTGATGCAGCCACCGATTGAGCAGTGTGCTCTTGCCTGCACCGAGAAAACCGGTGAGCACCGTCACTGGCAACCGCATCTGGTCAGACATGCTTAGCTTCCTGCCTGTTGCGTACTTCATTTCCTTGCCCCGCAACCATTCTCCCCTTGCCAAATGACATGGCTAGTCGGTAAAGTCCTACGTGCGATTCAGTGAATTCTGATATTGCGCATTGGATGTACGGCATACGCTCTTTTCTGATCTGCTGCAGGAAGTTAGCTCTCTCTTTCAACACCAAGAAAAAGGAAAACACCATGCAAAACATTATTGCCATTCTCATTCTCATTGCAGACATTTACGCAATCATCAAGATTATCCAGAGCTCGGCAGATACGGTAAAGAAAATCCTTTGGATTCTTGGTGTCCTGATCTTCCCTGTGCTGGGCCTGATCGTCTGGTATCTGGCTGGCCCCGGCAGCAAGTCCGACTAACTCATCAATAAGCAGGCTACTTCCCGTAAGTTGCCTGCATTATCCAAAGGTCTTACATTATGCTCGTCACCTTCTCCACCGCCCGTTATAGCGACATCACTCTGTTTGGTGATGTCGCCACCCAACTGCTGCATCTCATGGGCCACAGCGGCACCGTGCCCAGCGCCCTTCTGGCCGACGATGTGCCGCAGGCATTGCAACGTTTGCAGCAAGGCCTGCAACAAGCATCTTCTGCTGATGCGACGGAATCGCCAGATCCTGAATCGGCGGGAGAGCCTGCAGTCAGTCTGCAAAAACGCGCATTGCCATTGATAGAGCTACTGAACTCCGCCATCGCCAACAATAGCGATGTCACGTGGAAATAAACAGCCAGAATCTCCACCAGCTCCATTAGCCAGTAAATTTTCCTTTCATGAACAATGCCGATTTTCACGATAAATCCTTCATTTTCCTGTTATTGCTGGTTTCTGTCGGACTGATCATCATCCTGCTGCCCTTTTACGGGGCAGTGTTCTGGGGCGTCATCCTCGCCATCCTGTTCACACCACTCTACCGGCGTTTGCTACGCGTCACGCGCAACCGCAAGAACCTGGCCGCGCTTGGTACACTGGGCGCTTGTGTCCTCATCGTCATCGTGCCGGTTATCCTTATCGCCAGTTCCATGATCCATGAAGGGGTCACGCTGGTGCAGAAAATCAAGTCGGGCCAGATCAATCCCGCCCTCTATACCCAGCAAATTCTCGATGCGGCGCCATCGCCGGTGCATCGCGGCCTGGAGCGTATCGGACTGACCGACGTCAAAAGCCTGCAAATAAAGCTCTCGGAAGCAGTCATGGAAGGCAGCCAGTTTCTGGCAAGCAAGGCTGTCCGCATCGGCCAGAATACCTTCCAGTTCGTGGTCGGCTTTGCGGTCATGCTGTATCTGATGTTCTTCCTGTTGCGCGATGGCAGCGCGCTTTCCATGCGGGTAAAACAGGCCATCCCGCTCAGCGCGGAACACAAACGCCACCTGTTCAACAAGTTCACCACCGTGATCCGCGCCACGGTCAAGGGCAATATCCTCGTCGCCATCACCCAAGGCGCATTGGGCGGGTTGATTTTCTGGATACTCGATATACAGGCGGCCTTGCTATGGGCTGCCATCATGGCCTTCCTCTCGCTGCTGCCCGCTGTCGGTGCCAGCCTGATCTGGGCGCCAGTTGCTATCTATTTCATTGCCACTGGCGAACTCGGTTCCGGGATTATCCTGATTGCCTTTGGGGTATTCGTGATCGGATTGGTAGACAATATCCTGCGTCCCATACTAGTCGGCAAAGATACCAAGCTACCGGACTATGCAGTCCTGATCTCTACATTGGGCGGCATGGCGGTATTCGGCCTCAATGGCTTTGTAATCGGCCCATTGATTGCAGCCCTGTTTTTCACCATGTGGGATATTTTTTCCACTTCCAGACCACACGACAGGGCTTAGTTAAAACAAGGCAGCCTGTACCGGTGAGTTGGCTGTTTGTTTTCTTTTCCTTGATTTCTTTATCTGGCGCCGCGCATCTGGTATCGGCAAGGCATCATCTGCAAACAGACTGGACTGTACTGGAAACATATCCTCCTGTTCCTGCCAGTTCTGGAATTCGGGCCGCAATTCGGCATCAATCCTGATATCGGATTTCGGCACGCAGCAACATGGCAGGATTTCGTCTGCAGCAATAAAGGCCAACGGCTGCTCCAGGTATTGCACCTCGCCGTCCAGCAATCGCACCCTGCACATGCCGCAATAACCTCCTCTGCACTGATACTCGACCTCGTGGCCTGTGCGTTCCAGGCCATCGAGCAGGGTTTCTTGGGGAATGAGGCTAAAGCTGGTGTGCTGGGTACGAACCGTGCTCAAAGCTCGAAATCGCCCAAGTCGTCGCTGCTGACTTCGGAGTCGATCTGGCCGATGAGGTAGGAGCTCAGTTCCACTTCCTGCGGCGCGACCTGCACCGTGTCGGAAGCCAACCAAGTATTGATCCAAGGGATGGGGTTGCTCTTGGCATTGGGAAACGCAGGCGGCAAGCCAACTGCCGACATGCGGCTATTGGTGATGTATTCGACGTATTGACAGAGAATGTCGCGATTGAGGCCGATCATCGAACCATCCTTGAACAGGTATTCCGCCCATTGCTTTTCCTGCTCGGCCGCCGTTCTGAACATCTCGAAGCATTCATCCTGTAACTCGCTGGCAATCACCGCGAATTCAGGATCATCCTGCCCGGCACGCATGATGTTGAGCATGTGCTGGGTGCCGGTGAGGTGCAACGCCTCGTCGCGGGCGATCAGGCGGATGATCTTGGCATTGCCTTCCATGACCTTGCGCTCGGCAAAGGCAAAGGAACAGGCAAAGCTGACATAAAAACGGATGGCCTCCAGAATATTGACGCTCATCAGACAGCGGTACAACAGCTTCTTGAGCTCGCGCAAGTGAACGGACTTGGTTTCGCCATTAATGACATGGTCGCCCTCGCCGAGCTGCGAATACAACATGGTGTAATGGATCAGGTCATCATAATAGGCGGAAATATCACTGGCACGCGCCACGATATGCTCATTACGCACGATGTCGTCAAAAATCAGCGAAGGATCGGAGACGATATTGCGGATGATATGGGTATAGGAGCGCGAGTGTATGGTCTCGGAGAACGCCCAGGTCTCGATCCAGGTTTCCAGCTCCGGCAGCGACACCAACGGCAGCAAGGCCACATTGGGGCTGCGGCCCTGGATGGAGTCCAGCAGTGTTTGATATTTCAGGTTGCTGATGAAAATATGCTTTTCATGGTCAGGCAGACCCTGGTAATCCGCGCGATCCTGCGACACATCCACTTCTTCCGGCCGCCAGAAGAAGGAAAGCTGCTTCTCGATCAACTTTTCGAACACCGGGTATTTCTGCTGGTCGTAGCGCGCGACATTGACCGGCTGCCCGAAGAACATCGGCTCCTTGAGCTGTTCGTTGTCGACCTTGGAGAAAATACTGTATGCCATGACTTGTCCCGATATATCCCGTCAGGGCGGCGCATGACCGCCCTGTTTTATTTAGTCCTGTTACCTAGATCTTGCACGCGCCGCTTTCGCAACCGTCCCCTTCACCTTCGGTGCCGCCCTCGCTCGCGCCATCGCGGGTGTTATGGTAGTACAGGGTCTTCACGCCCAGCTTGTAGGCTTGCAGCAGGTCTTTCAGCAATTGCTTCATCGGCACCTTGCCGCCTTCGAAGCGCTTGGGATCGTAATTAGTGTTGGAGGAAATCGACTGGTCGACGAATTTCTGCATGATGCCCACCAGCTTGAGGTAGCCGTCATTGTTGGGCAGCGACCACAACAACTGATACTGGCCGCGCAAGCGCTCTATCTCGGGCACTACCTGTCGCAAGATGCCATCCTTGGATTGTTTGACCGATACCAGGCCGCGCGGTGGCTCGATGCCGTTGGTGGCGTTGGCAATCTGGCTGGAGGTCTCGGAAGGCATGAGCGCGGTCAAAGTGGAATTGCGCAGGCCATGCGCGACGATGTCCTTACGTAGCTGCTCCCAATCCAGTTGCAAGGCTTCCTGGCACACTGCATCGAGATCTTTCTTATAGGTGTCGATAGGCAAGATACCTTGCGAATAAGTGGTTTCATTGAATGCGCCGCACGGGCCGAACTCGCGCGCCAACTGCACCGAGGCTTTCAACAGGTAGTACTGGATCGCCTCGAAAGTGCGATGGGTCAACCCCAATGCAGCTTCGTCGGTATAGCCGGTGCCATTCTTGGCGAGGTAATAGGCGTAATTGATCACGCCCACGCCGAGCGAGCGGCGCTTGTTGGTGGCATTGAGTGCGGCTTTGACCGGATAATCCTGGTATTCCAGCAGCGCATCCAGCGCACGCACCACCAGATCGGCCAAACCCTCCAGCTCATGAAGGTCCTCCAATGCACCAAGGTTGAACGCAGACAAGGTACACAACGCAATTTCGCCGCTCTCGTCATTGATATCGTCAAGCGGATGCGTGGGTAGCGCGATTTCCATGCACAGGTTGGATTGACGCACCGGGGCCAGTTTGGGGTTGAACGGACTATGCGTGTTGCAATGGTCCACGTTCTGAATATAGATGCGGCCAGTACCCGCGCGCTCCTGCATCAACAATGAGAACAGGTCCACGGCTGGCAGGCTACGCTTACGGATGCTGTCGTCGGCTTCATAT
>JRYL01000925.1_pt1 | contig 45230 bp, 65 predicted proteins | sample 235391 | NCBI WGS metagenome assembly JRYL01 (sample SAMN03074223, study PRJNA261481) | activated sludge metagenome | biome: Wastewater Treatment Plant; feature: Wastewater; material: Activated sludge; isolation source: activated biomass of a wastewater treatment plant treating wastewater from... ...
TCCTCGCTCGACCGCGCCACGACCGCGCTCGGAGCTGCGCACGCCCTGCAAAGCGGCGCCGTGAACGCGACCCGCCGCGAGGTCCGCGACGACCTGCGCGAGGCGTGTGCGGGCGAGACTTCACCATCCGCGATCGACGAGTGCGTCGCCGAGCGCACCGAACGCTGGCGCGCCACCGAGGCCGGGCTCGACGTCTCTGCGGACGCGCTCGACACCGCGGGCGTGGAGCTGCTCGCGTGGGCGGAGCGCGTGCATGCGGACGAGGCTGACCCGGACGTCGCACCGCGCACCGTCTGCGCGCGCATGAAGGACGGCTTCGAGGCGGTCGCGCACGTGCTTCGGCTGCTCGATGCGTTGGGCGTGCGGATGCCGGACGGGCTGCCGACGTGGGAGTGCGGGGAGGACGACCCATCCCCGGATCCGTCCGCCGATCCCGCACCCGCTCCCGCTGACGCCGCCGCTCCATCCGCCGATCCCATCACCTTCGGAGGTACCCCATGAGTCTGCTGAACGACGAACAACGCGCGAAGCTCGACCAGGGCCTCGACCTCACGGGGCGCCTTCTCGGCTCGCTGATCCCCGGCGTCGGCGGTCCCGTCGCGCGCGGGCTGATCGCGGCGCTCCGCGAGGTGCTCAAGAGCGGGCGCGAGCCCGAGGAGATCATCGCGCAGCTCCGCCGGCTCACGACGCAGGGCGCGGCGCGGCTCGACCTCGACGCCGAGGCGAAGAGCGTCGCGGACGAGCTGAAGCGCGAGCTCGTAGGCGGGTGACGCCAGGGCGATGCCGAAGCTCCCGCTCCCCGTGATCGACCTTCAGCACATCGACGGCGTCGACGTGTGGCTCTTCTGGTGCCCGGGCTGCGAGACGCACCACGCGCCATCCGTCACCCGGTGGTCGCGCGCCGGGTCCACCGCCTCGCCCACGCTCTCGCCGTCGATCATCACGGAGTACGCGGACGGCCGGCGCTGCCACCTCTTCGTGCGCGAGGGGAAGCTCGTCTTCCTCGACGACTGCACGCACGAGCTTGCGGGTCAGACGGTGGCGATGGAGCCGATCCCGTGAAGGTCACCCACCCGACCGCGAACGACGTCGATCGAGTGCACGCTCTCACGCGCACGCTCTCGCCCGACGAGCTCGCTGCGATCGACGTTCCGACGCCTGAGCAGATCCGCGCCGCGCTCCGCCGAGCCAGCGCCCACCTTCGGCGCCTTCGATCTCGCCAACCACGCCGCCCGCATCGAGCGCCCGCATCCCATTCGCCCACATCCCGATGAGCCCCACCGCCGTGCGCGTGATCCGTCTCGCGCTCGCCATCGGCATCGTGCTCGCCATCGGCGCCGCTCTCGCAGTGCGCGTCGCGATCGTGGTGTGGCTGCGCGGTCGCTTCACCTGACGAGGTGCCCGTGGACTACCCCGACGACAGCGTGCTCGACGACGCGCTCGATCTCGATGTCGAGTGCGAAGAGTGGATCGGCGGGATCGACCTTCCGCCCCGCGACGTGATCCGCGTGCGCGCCCGCGTCGTGCGTGTCGGCCGCCCATGCATCTCGTGCGGTCACGTCATCCGCGAGCCCGACGAACACCCATTCCCCGATCACGCCGAGGACTGCGCGCTCGCGATCGAGCGACGCGTCGAAGCTCTTGCCCGCGCGCACGAACCGACCACGGGCGCGAAGACGCCGCTCACCCGCAAGGAAGTCCGCGCGCTGCTCAACGAGGGCAAGCGGATCCGTGCCGTCGTCGAAGCCCGCGTCGACGCGATGGAGCGCATCCCCGAAGCCGACCGCGCGAAGCGGTGTCGCTGACGCTTCATGAGACGACTCATCTGACGAGGTACCCGTGACCGAACGCGAGCGCGTGCAGCGCGCCATGATCGCCGAGCAGCTCGCCGCGGGCGTCGTTCCCGAGCGCATCGCCAAGCGCGTCGCTCGCGACACCCGCGTCTCGTACGAGCGCGCGCTTCGACTCGTGCAGCGCGCGCAGAAGGGTAGGTTGCGGTGACGCGCACGATCATCGACTGGCCCCTCGACCTCACCGTCCACCCCGCCACGCGCGACCGCGTCGTCGCCCTCGGCCGCAAGGACCGCACTGGCCTCGCGCGCCGCTTCGCCTTCTGGCCCGGATGCAACAAGAACACGGGCGCGCTCACGCAGCGGCCGCACAGCATCGTGCTGCACTGGACCGGCGCCGAGAACCCCGCGTCGCGCGTCATCCAGACCCTCGACGCGTCCGACCTCTCGATCCACTTCGTCGTCGAGAAGGACCGCATCGTGCAGACCGCCGACCTCGCGACGATGTGCGCGCACGCGGGCGGGGCGAACGCGTACTCGATCGGGATCGAGATCGTCTGCCGCGGCTTCGCCTCGCGCGAGGACGTCGTGGGCTCGGACCTTCGGGATCGTGACGAGCTCGACTGGAGCGAGCCCCGCGACGTCTACACGGATGTGATCGGCGGGCGCTCGGTGCGCATGGCGTCGTACGGCGAGACGCAGCGCGACCTCGCGATGTGGCTCGTCGAGAGCCTGTGCGGGTTGCTCGAGATACCGCGCGTCGTGCCGTGGCAGCGCGTCGCGGATGTGCGGCGGCATCCGCACGCGGAGTACGCGATCGCGGTGCCGGCGGATGCGGAAGGGAACGGAGCGAAGGCGGGAGCGGGAGTGAGCAGGAACGGACCGGGGGCGGGCGGCTGGTACGTGCCGCTCTTCGACCGCGACCCGCGACGCCACGGGCGTGCGAAGACGTGGCGCGGCGTGATGGGTCACTTCCACGTGCACGAGGACAAGATGGATCCGGGGACGGAGCTGCTGCTCGCGCTCTGGAGCGAGGGAATGAATCCCGCGGGCGAGCGGACCTACGTGCGCGCGGCGTGACGCGGCCGATGCGCTGACGGCGGGATCAATCGAAGCAACGGCGCCCGCCCTCCGAAGAGAGCGGGCGCTTTCTTCGTTCCGTCGGCTCCAACGCGTCCTACCAGTCGCGCTCCAACATCCAGACCTTCACGACGCGCTCGCCTTCCATCGTCGTGCGCAAAAGCAAGCGCTCGAGCTTGGCGGGCGCGGGGTCGGCTCCGACCGCCCGCACGAATCCCCAGGTCCCCAGGCGCGACCCCTGCGCCGAGGTGGTCGCGTTCAGCACCACGAGCTCGTGCGCGCGGTCGTAGGGGCTGACACCGTCAGCGACGATGCCGGGTAAGTCCGTTCGTCGAACCGGCTGGATCGCTGCGAGCCACAGGTCGATCCCGTCGACGGTGATGGAGGAGCTGTGCGGCACGCGGAGCTGCGCGACTTGCTCTGCGGATAGGGTTTTCGTGTCCATCTGAAACCTCAGCTCGCCTGCACCAGCTCCAGTGCGCGCGCGTCCACGACGTGCTTCTTCTGGTCTGCGCTCCCGTCGCCCTCGATCACGCACACGTTGTCGCCGTCCTGGTACGAGAGGACGATCCCCGTGAGCGTCTTCTTGCCGCTCGTCCACGTGACCCGTGCGTGCTTCGCGAAGTTCGGGATCCGACGCATCGCCCGGGCGCACGCTGCGTTGCCAGCCCAGAACTCTTCGACGAGCACGAGCAACGCCCCCGCGACCTCCGGCCGCTCACGCACGAGCTTGACGAGGCGCCACCACGCGCTCGGCTTCACGCCGTGCTTCGTGCACACGCCGTTCAGCTCCTCGGCGTCGTGAAGCTCGAACGCGAGCGCGTCCTGCGTGCGCGAGAGCATCGACGACAGGTGGTAGCCGTTCAGCGCGTCGCACGCCGCGAGCAACGCAGGTGCGCCGATGCTCTCGCCGAGCATCACCCCCATCGCGTCGCGCCAGAGCCGCTCGCGACCGAGCACGAGCCGGTCGACGTAGTCGCTCGCGTTCTCGACGCCGTCGAGGATCGCCGCGGTGGCGGGATCGAGGGAGAGATTCTTTCGGACCTGGGACATGGGACCTCCTACGGGCTCGACCCCGCGGGCTACGAGAGCCAACGGGGCGGGAGGCGGGATCGGCGGAAGATCAGAAGCGTCGCGCTTCGCTCGCGTCGTGAATGACCTCCATCTCTTCGTTCGTTCGCGCGTCATCCTCAGCGTCGTTGGCGGCGAGCGCGTCGTTGAGGTCGTCGTTCTCGATCGCGCCCACGAGCTCGGGGTCCCATGCCTCGACAGCGATGCGGATCGACGCACGGATCTCGCGCGCCTTGTCGATCAGGAACGAGGAAAAGTCTTCTTCGCCCTCGCCCCACGCGTAGGTCACCCCCTCGGCCGCGTGCTCGTTGAGCGCCTCGATGACGAAGCGGCGAAGCGTGACGCCGTAGTTGGCCCAGGGAAGCGCGTCGATCTCGCGCTGCTCGAGGATCATCGGCAGGGCGTCAGCGTCGAAGGAGAGGGTCGTCGTGCTATCGTTCGTGGACATGGGGACCTCCTGACGGTCTCTGTGGAAGGCGGCTCGGTTCCAGCGGGCCGCCTTCGTTACGTTCACGATTATGCGCACGTTTGTGCGCACGTCAATGCGCTATGGCGTGCGCGTGTCGATTGGCCCGAAATGACAATTCGCGGGTGCCCCGCTTCCGCCTCGCGCTTCCCGCTACCGCTTCCGCCGCAGCGCCTTCGCCGTCTCGCGCACCCGCTCGATCTGCTCCCCGAGGTCCGACACCCCGGCAGCGACGAGCAGCAGCACCCTCGCCGCAGCGGGTCCCTTGAGCCCTGCGACCTCGGGGACCTCGTGCTCGAGCACGGCTGCCATCCACGCGGAGACGCCGAGCCCGCACGCGGCAGCGGCTTTCTCGACGGCGAGGAGCTCGTCGTCGTCGAAGGTGACAACGATCGGATCGGACCCGGGAACGCGGAACGAGACACGCGGCATCGCGCGCGTAGGTACCACGGCGATGGCGGGCGGAGTGGTTGGAGCCTCGGTGGCGGTGGTGGTGGCCAGATCCTCGGTGGTGGCGTCGAGCTCCGCACGACACGCTGTGCACCGACCGTCATCCGTGGCGCGCCGTTGCCACCACCCGCACGAGGGGCAGGTTCGCGAGAATAGGGTCACGACGACGCTCCCTTCGACGAGAGCACTCGCACCCGAACGCGCGCACCGCCCGTGTCGGTCGACCTCGATACGATCGCGCGCACGCTTCGACCACCCGCAAGTTCGCCCTCGACAACCGCGGCCACGCCGACACCCGAACGCGTTCGCCGCTCGCGAACGACGCGCACCACGCGCAGATCGAACCACGCGAGAAAGCCCGTCCACGCCTTCGTGGCGCCAGGGCGGACGGGCACCACGACGCACGCGGTGGGCGCTGGCGTGGAGACGACGAGCGCGAGTTGACGGGTCACGAGCCCCCCAGCAACAGCGCAAACGCAGGTCGCGCAGCAAAGCGGCGCGTCGGGGTCGACGCGTTGTCCTCGACGTAGTTGGACAGCGACCGCAGCGCGCATCGAATCCCTTCGTGCCGCGTGCGCCCAAGAAGCTCGGTGTGCAGTCGCTCGACCCTACACTTGTCGCCACGGCGTCCCACCACGGTCGTGACCACGCGGATGCGCTCGCGCGTGATGGTCGCGCGGCCATGGCGCGCATCGAGCGTGACCACGAGATCGCCCTGGCGCAGCTCTACGCGAGCGGTGGCTCCGCAGAGGTCGACCTCTGCGGACACAAGCTGCCAGCCGAGGCGCTCTAGTGCGTGTACAAGGGCGCGCTGCGGCGCAGTGCTCAACGTGCTCTCTTCTGCCTGGGTCACGACGCCGCTCCCTTCGGCCCACCCGCTCCACGCTTGCTACGGTCCGCAACCTCGCGCCGCAGAATCGCGATCGCCTGCTCCGCGAGATCGGGCGTGAGGCCTGTCCGATCACTCGTCTCGACCGCGTGCAGCCGCCCCATCGGGATGTCGTCGAGCACGACGTACGGCGGCCATTCGTGATCGCGCAGCCAGCGCTCGATCTCGTCCTCGCGATCCGTTCGGAACAACCGCGACGTCGATCCCTCAACCACGAACGTCGCGCCCGCGTGACCGAGAATCGTGGTCAGGTCGCGACACGGATCGTCAACGAGCGCGCGCCACGTGGTGGACGCGACGACCATCGCACCCGTCTCGGCGACGACTCGATTCACGAGCGCGACCTTCGCGGGATCGAGAAGTAGTGCGCTCACGTCGTGCGGCATGCCGAACTCGGCGCCAAGGGCCACCACCACACGGCGCCCCGTGCGCTGCAGTACGCGCGGCGAGGCGTCGGCGCGCCACGCGCCCGTGTTGAGCACGCCGTCGAAGTCGAGGAAGACGACGGGCCTCACGCCGCACCTCGCTCGGCGATCTCCCGCAGATCGCGCGTCACCTGATAGACCGCGCTCTTCCACACCCCCGACGCGATCCGCTGCCACGCGCCCACCGACGGTGCCCAGCGAAACCCGTAGCGCTTCACGACCGCGCGCACGGCCTCCGACGGCTTGCCGTCGAAGAAGATCCGCACCCGCACGTCGACGTCGTCGCGCTCGATGCGCCAGCCCTCGCCGCGCTCGAGCACCTCTGCGATCGGGTCGTCGTCGCCCTCCTCGCCCTCGGTTTCGGCACGTGCCGCCGCCGCCTCGAGCGCCGCACGCCGCCGTGTCTCGATCTCCTCGAGCTCCGCGAGCCGTTCCTTCGCCGCCTTCACGCGCGCCGCGCTGTTGGCGAGATCGAACGGCCCCTTGCGCGTCGTCCACGAGAACCGCCGCGCGTCCTTCCCGAGCTCGGCCGCTTCCGCCTCGGAGAGCCCGGCCGCAACGAGCCCCGCTTCCTGGCCCTTCCGCCACGCAGCGTTGAGTGCCTTCGCGCGTGCGTGCCCGGCTTCGAGCTCGGCGAGGCGCGCGCGCTGGACGCGGATCGCTTCCGGATCGTCCGACGTGAGCACCGAGCCCGCGCGCTCGGCCGCGACCTCGGCGCGCTCGGCGGTGCGCAGCGCTTCGACGGCCTTCGTGGCGGCGCGGTCGGCGCGCTTGAGCAGCCGGCGGTGGCGGCGCTCGCTGTGGTGGCCGACGAGGATCGGCTGCCCCATCGGGAGCTTATCGCCGATCACGCCGCGCGCGCGGGTCACTTCGGCGGTCGCGGTCGCGGATGCGTGAGCGGCACGGCGCATCGCGCGGTCGGCGCGCGCTTGCTGCTTCGCGGTCGGGGCGAGAGCGTCTTCGTCGGACGCGTTGTTGGCAACGTCGGCGACGTCGGCGGTGGTCTCCGCGGTCTCGACGAGCGTGACGTCGGCGAGCGTCTCCGTGGTCTCGGCGACGGGCGCTTCGAGCGCGCACTTCTCTGCCGCGATCTCCGCTTCCACCACCGCCGTCACGCGCGCGCGGCTCGCCTCGCGGACCGAGCTCTCGAACGTGCAGTTCGAGTAGAAGCGCACGTCGAAGTAGTCGGACTGGATGTCCGAGTTGTCGCGGTTGTACGCGGAGACGATCGCGCGGAGCTTCGCGAGGATCGCCTCGCCCTCCGCCGAGAGCAGCGGCAGGTGCGTGTAGGCGTACGGCCCGTGCTCGAGGTCGAAGCGCACGCGCTCGGCGTTCGCGACCTCCACACCCTCGGGCACCGACTTCACGTCGACGCGGAGCGACTGTCCGCCTGCGTATCGCGAGATACGCACCGACACCTTCACGCCCGGCACCTGCGCCTTGATGTCCGCGCGGATGAGCTTCGCCACGTCCGCGAGGTCGAGGCGCTCCGTCGCCGCGTACTTCGCGCCGCGGAACTCGCGGGCGTGGGGGTTGTAGACCGGGGAGGGGTTGCTCGCGTCGCTCTTCGTCGCCGTCGTCGTCATGCGGTCATGTATGACGCTTGTCATACGCTCGCGCAAGAGGGTGCGGTGTCGATTTCGTCGTTTGCGTCATGCGCGCCGATCGACCGCACGATCTCGCGCCGCTACGATCGGTCGATGCTGCACGCCCATCCGCACGCCGCCCACCAACCGCCCGTCGCCCGCCACCCGCATCCGAACGCGCTCACGCTCCATGAGCTCGTCGAGCAAACCGCGCGCACCGAAGGCTGCGACCCCGCGACGCTCAGCCAGCTCGTGCTCGACTCCGTGCGCGTCGCGGCCTGCGAGACGTGGCCGCGCGCGGGTGGGCGCTTCGAGGCGTCGTGGGGTGAGGACGGCGGCGTCGAGCTGCGGCTCTACCGCACGATCGGCGTCGACCTCGACCTCGTGACCGCGCAGCGCTGCGGGCTCGACGACCCGGCCGACCCGCTGCAGCTCGGCGACGAGCTCGGCCTCACCGTCTTCTACCGCGCCGAGGACGCGATCGCGCGCGCGCGCCAGGCGGCCGAGTACGGGCCCGCGCTCCAGCTCGAGCAACCCGTGGGCGGCTTTGGACGGCGCGCCGCGCACGCTGCTCAGCGCGTGCTCGTTGCGGCGGTGCGGGCACGGCAGGCGGAGATCGCGCGCGCCTCCTTCGAGCCGCTCGTGGGGCGCGTCGTGATCGGACGAGCCCGCCGCCACGAGCGCGGAGCCCTCGTCGTCGATCTCGGTGGCGTCGAGGCGCGGCTCTCGGCGGGCGCGGGCGGGGCGGGGTACCAGCCGGGTGATCGGGTCGTCGCGCTCGTCGAGGCCGTGCGCGGCGATTCGGTCGTGCTCACGCGCATGGGCGACGCCTTCGTGCGCGCGCTCGTGGCGCTCGAGGTGCCGGCGGTCGAGCGCGGTGAGGTCGAGGTGGTGCGCGTCGCGAGGGAGGCGACGCGTGCGAAGATCGCGGTGCGGATCGCCGGAGACGAGACGGGGAACGAGTCCGTCGAGGCGGTCGAGCGTGTCGTGGGCGCGCGCGGCGTGCACGCGATGGCGCTTGCGGTGGCGCTTGGTGGGTCGGGTGGTGGATCGGGGTCGGGTGGCGCGAGCGACCTGCAGCTCGACGTGGTTCCATGGAATCCCGATCCGGTGCGCGCCGCGATCGAGGCCCTCTCGGGCGTCAAGGTCGTCGACGTCGAGGTGCGCGGCGAGGTGGGCGACGTGCTCGACGTGCGGGTCGCGCAGGAAGACGTGCGGGCGGCGGTGGGTGCGCGTGGGGCGAACGCGCGGTTGGCGGCGCAGATCGGGGGGTGGGGCGAGCTGCGGGTCGTGGGCGAGCGGGAACGGGAGACGGACGACGAGGTGCCGGACGCGATCGTGCTCTCGGAAGAGGGTGCGCGGCGCTTCGAAGAGCTGCTCGAGATGGAGCATCCGGTGAAGTTGGGAGACGAGCGCCCACGTTTCGACATGGCGGGCGCGATGGCGCGAGGCTGGGACGAAGCGAGCACGAGTTACCGCGCCCAGGGCATCGATCCTGAAGACGTGCTTGCACGCGCAGCCTCTGTGGTCGAAGCACTGCGGGGTGTACCTGCGTCCGCCGAGCCGCCCGAAGACAGCGAGGTCTGACGCTCACGTCTTCCCGACCACGATGCGCTGACCGAGCCGCCGGCAGCCCGGCACGCACCACCACGCCTCGCCGAGCTCCACGAAGAACACGAGCCGCCACGGCGCGCGGTCGAGGATCGTGACGGCGCAGCCCTTGGTCGGCGTGAGCGAGCGAGTCAGGATGCGCGGCGTCGTGGGTGGTGCGGGCGGCGGCATGAAGGGCTTGTCGGCGCGACCCGTCCGCGGTTGCGCGCTCGCGATCACCGTTTCGGTCGACGCGGTCCCGTCTTCGCGCCGTCGACTTCGTGCCACCAGCGTTTTGCGATCTCGGGGTAGTAGCGCGCTTCCCACGCACCTCGGCCATGGCCGAGCCCGCGTGCTCCTCCAATCGCCGCTGTGCGCAGTCGGTTTCGATCGTACGTCTCACCCCCAGGGAATGCGCCGAGGTACCCGTAGGCGGGATGCACGGGCAGATCGTGAAGTGTGAGGTACGCGAAGACGTCCTCGGTGCGCCACCAACCGATCGGACGACATGTGCGCTCGCTGCTGTCGCCGAGCTTCGCCATGACGATCTTGCGCACACGCGACTCGTCAGCGCGTACGCCCGAGATGTGTCTGTCGCCGAAGCGTCGCGAGCATTCTGCGAACCCTGCCGTCGTGCGCCGTCCTCCGCGCTCGTCGCTCCCGACCTCCGCGCGGATCTCGTGGTAGTCAAGCGCGAACCGCGCAAGAAACGCGTCGCGGACCAGCGGACAGTCAGGGTTCTCTTCGTCGTCGAGACGCACCCACACGCACGGCACGTCGATCGCGTGCGTCGCCGCGATGTGCGCACACACGACCGAGTCTTTCCCCCACGAGATCCCGAGGTAGCACGGGCCCTCCGCCGCGAACGCGCGCATCACCTCCGCGCTCTTCGCGACCATGCTCTCGAAGCGCTTGCCGAGCCGAAGCGCGTGCTCACGATCGACGCGCTGCCACTTCTCCCACGCGGCAAGGTCGTGCTTCGTGTGGCGGTCGGTGACGATCAGCCCCATCGCATCCCCGCCGCCGTCACGACCCCGTTTCCACTACGACGCGCCCACACCCATACGCCGTCGAGCTGCCCAAGCCAAGCCCGCGCGCTGCGACCTCGAGCAGCCACCGGGCGGGCGCGTTCGCGACAAGGTGCACCGTGCCGCGCCATCCGTGGCGCGTTCCGATCTTGCCTCCCAGCACCACCGCGCGCGGCTCCACGTCCGCGCGCACGAGCTCCACGTGCAGATCCTTCGGGTCCACCTCGATCCGCGCCTTCGCCGCCAGCGACCCGAGCGAGCCCACGAGGTGCGCCGCCGTGCACTCGGTCCGCCACACGCGTGCCACGCGCTCGCCCGCATCGTTCTTCGCCCACGTGTGCGAACAGACCGGAGTGATCGCGCGAAGCACGAGCGGATGCGCGCCCGCCACGTAGCGCGGCGGCGGCTTGATCTTCAGCGCCACGCCGAACCCTGCCCGGCACTCGTGGCGCCCGAGCCGAGCCCGGTGCTTCGTGCGCGCGAGCGCTTCGCCGTCGCGAGGATCCCACCACACCACGCCCCATCCGCTTGGCGTGTCCGCCGGTACGAGCGACCAGTCGGGATGCTGGTGCGAGCCCGGTGCACCGCGCTGGTGACCTCGCCCGAGCAGCGCCGTCACCATGCCGTGGAGGCGTCGTGCGTCGCTCGAGAGCGGCTTGCGGCGCAGTCCTTCGAGCACGAGCGGCGTGGCGGCGGCGAGGTAGGGCGCATCGAAGCGGGGCACGTCAGCGCGCCACGTGTCAGAGGTGCCGTCGATCGAAGGTGTGGAGGGCGCATGCGTGTGAAGCGGGGCGTTCATCCGACGGCGATCTCTTCCTCGTCGACCTGCAACCAGTACGGGGGCGCGACGCGACCGATCCGCACATCCACACCATCTGCGAGCCCAGGCACGTCGAGCGGTACGTTCCGCAGCGGTCGGCCCTCGACGTCGAGCACCGGGAAGCTCGCGCTCCAGGGCTCGCACGGCTCGACCGCCCACGAGATCACCGCGCCGTGCCCGACCGCGCGTCGCCGCCCGAGGCCCGTGATCCACGCGAGCAGCTCTCGCACCGCGCCTTCGTCACCGATCGCGTACCACGTCGGCTCCGTGACGTGCGCGACCTGGATCGCGGCACGGAAGTCCTTGTGCTCGCCCGCGCTTCGGGCGAGGCGTTTCGCGCTGCCGCGCGCGATCACCTGCGCCACGGGAAACCGCCGCTGCACGTGACGAAGCTGGTGCGCCTCAGGCTCGCCGAGCATCCGCGTGGCGAGGTAGAAGCGCCCACACGACGAGCGCGCGAGCGGGAGATCGATGGGGTCCTCACGCATCGCGCGAAGCACGTCGATCGGAGCGCACACGGGAGGGCGTCCCTCACGCTTGGCGACGGCCATCGTGAGGAGCGCGTCGAGGTGCACGGGCGGATCGGACACCACGATCGGCCCCATGAGCCGCGCCGTGATGCGGAGCGGCGTGAACGTCACGCGATCACCTTCGAGAGGAAGCCTTCGATCCGCTCCGCGCGATCCTTCACGTGCGCGACGTACCGCTCCACCGCGGCATACGTCGCCTCGCCCTCGATCGCGAGTGGCGCGCCCTCGGTCTCGCGGGTGAGGATCTTCTCGTGACCGCGGACGGCGAGCGGACGGATCGCCCCGTGCCCCGTGCCCTTCTTGCCGCCGACTTTCGCGCGCGCGAAGAACGCCGCGAGCATCACGGCCAGCGCATCGCGCTCGATCGCGGTGTCGGTCGTGACGTTGAGCCGCCAGTAGAAGATCGACCCGCGCACGATCGTCTCGAACGTGAACGGCATCATGCTCGACTTCGTCGCCTTCTTGCCCTTCGCGTCGCCCGCCGCCGTCGCGCTGTCGCTCGCGAGAAGCCGCGCGTCGGCCTCCTCCTGAGCCCCCGGCGAGAGCGCGCGTCGCGTGTGCGGGTTGAGGAGCGCGTCCATCTTCACGCGCTGCACTTCCTCGACGTGCTCGACTGCGTGCGCCGTTGCCGCGCCCTGCTCCTCGAGCCACGCGCCCACCCACTCGGGCAGCATGTGCTCGGTCTCCGAGCAGACGAGGTGCATGTAGCCGCACTCGACCTTGCCGGGGACGATGCGGTTTCCCACGCACCCACCGAGAAGCCCGAGATGCGGAAGCAGCTCCTCGAGCTCCCGCGCCTCCGCGATGCTCACGACATCCTTCGCCGCTCCGCGCACGAGGCCGCCGTTGTAGAGCAGACGGAGCGCCGCCTCCGAGAGTCCGCCTCGAAGGCCCGCGACGCGAAGAAGTTCCTCGGTGGCGGCTTCGCGCAGGCCGTGGCGCATGGTGTCGCCCGTCACGATCGGGACCTCGACGAAGCGCCCGGTCGGGAGTCGCACCTTGGAGCGCATCGCGATCTGCGCGTTGCCCACGGTCTCGGCGCCGTGCGCGATCGGCTCGACCGCCTCGACGATCATCTCGATCTGATGAAGCCGCCGCTCGCGACCTTCCATCGACTGCACATCCTCACTCGCCATCGCTCACCTCCGTCATCGCATCCGCCATGCGCGCGACCTCGCGCGCGTCTCGCTCCTCGTCGCACTCACGGCGTGCACGCGCGATGTAGAAGCCGATCTCGCTCTGCACGTGCGCGATCCACATCGCGGCATCCGCATCGAGCGCGGCCGCGAAGCGCATCGCCGCTTCAGAAGAGCGCGAGTTGGCTGCCGTCAGGCGCAGCCCCTTCCGCAGCGTCGTCACGAACGCTTCCGCCGTCGCAGTCTGCCGGCACGCCTTCATCATGCGCGATTGAAGCTGGTCCCAGTGCGTCAGCGCGTCGCCTCCGTTTCCCAGGTACTCGGCTCGGGTCGCCTTGATCAGCGCCACCGTTGCGTCGCGCACTTCCTCCGCTCGTTGCTCGTGATCCATCGCCCGCTTCCTTTCGCTTTCGCGTTCCGCCCGCGCTCTTTCGCGTCTCGCTCGCCGTCTTCTTCGCAGCGTTCGCTGCCTTCTCGTCCGCCATGCGCTCCGCCGCACGCTCTTCGTCGCGCTGCGCCAACCACACCGAGAGTGACCACCACGCGGACCCGTGCTCGCGCTCACCGCGCCGCAATAGCTCGCGCACGTGGTGCTCCGCGATCGACCACGCGCGCGGCGAGTAGGTGCCGCGCTCGATCTCGTCCTTCGTCACGCCCGCCGTGAGCGCTTCGGTCATCACGTCGACGAGCGCGAGCCCCTGTGCGGCGTCCACGGCGCTGCCGCCGATCGCAAGGTCCTGCTCCTCGAAACGCACAATGCGCCCGCGCGGCGAGAGGTTGAGGCGCGTCCACGGGAGCACGTGCTTCTGGCCCGAGTCCGGGATCGCACAGAACCACGCGCCTACCTTCGGCGCGAGCAACCACGCGCGCAGCGTGGGCTTGTCGCCCTTCGTCCCGAAGACGTAGCCGCGCTCGTCGTAGGCGTGCCAGAAGAGCCGGAGGTTGGGAGGCCGCTCCTTCGACTCGTCGACGGTCTTGCCGAGCGCGCGCTTCGCTTCGCGCTTGCGCTCGATCTGCGCGGCGTCGGGCACCCAGCCCGGAGGCGGCACCCATGCGTGCGCCCACACGCACGGTTCGCACACGCGGTCCGAAAGTCCGTGCCCGCGAAGCTTGTTCTGGTCGGTGAAGTTCGCGCCCTGCCACGAGTCGTAGGGCGCGGTGCGTGTGTGAGGTCGACCGCAGACGACGCAGGTGGCGGGGTGGATGGTGCAGCCCTTCTGCTCGGGGCGACTGGCGAGGTCGTGGAGGATGTGCGCGGGGGAGCGCGGAACGGTGAGGTCGAGGGCGGTCAGCTTCGTCTCGCTCATGCTGCACCGTCCCGTCTCGCAGCCCCTTCGGGACTCGGCTCGTCGAGCGCCGCGCGAAGATGCGCGAGTCCCTGTTCGTTGAGCGCCTGCTTGAGGAGCCGACCGATCGCCGCGCCCGGATGAACGCGGTCGGGCTCCTGCGTGACGTCGAACCCCTCGTACCCCATCCACCGAGCACGGTGGGCCTTGCCGATGCGGCACGTCTTGCACGCGGTGAGGTGCCACGGGCTCTCGGTGCCGGCGCGGTAGGAGCGCGACGCGGCGACGTGGCGAGACGCGCACGAGAGCGGCGTGAGGACGGCCGCGTATTCGGTGCAGCGGAACGTGCGGAGGGTGGGGATCGTCACGATTCGCCTCCGTCATTCATGCTCGCGTTGCCCCCGATTGCCGCGCGGACCTCGGTCAGCAGCTCCGAGCACGGTGCCGGACCGGATTGGGCGCCTGCGATCACGTACTCCGCGTCGTCCTCGTCATCGCCGACGCGGTCGACGAGCACCTCGACGGACGCGATACCGAGCGCCTCGTACCAAGGTCCGCAGACGCGCTCGATGTCGGCGGCAAAGGCGCGCGCAAGCTCACGTTCGAGGCGCACGAAGAGATGACCATCTTCGACGAACGCTGTTTCGAGTGTGCCGTCGGCAAGCGCGTTCATCGCGTGCTCGGCGGCAAGCGCGGCGGCGGGCCGGAAGTCGACGCGGTACGCGCGCGCGATGCTGAACGAGCCTGCGCACTCGCCGAGCTCGATCGGGTAGCCCTCGCACTCGTCGTGCGTAGCCACTTCTTCGAGGCCGCGATCGAGCGCGGCGCCGAGCGACGAGTGCCAGAAGCACTCGGTGTCGCGGATGGTCACGAGCCAACCGTCTTGGGTGCGTTCACGGGGCTTGATCACGAGTACGCCTCCACGAACTCCGCGACCATTCGCGCACGCGCGGCTTCTTCGTGTTCACGAACCGCGCGCTCGACGTCGGCGGGCAGCGACCAGAGGCCCTGCGCGCCCTTGCACGCGACGGGCGGCACCGCGATCACGTGGTCGAGGATCCAGCCGATGGGGCCGATCCACCACGAGGAGCGGAGCGCGTCGCGCGCTTGCTGCTCGGTCACGCCGAAGAAGTCGAACGGGTGCTCGGCGGCGCTGACGATTCGCTCGCTCCGCACCCACCCCGCAACGCGTGCGGTCGCCACGATGGCGCCAATCGGCAGCTTCGCGCGCGGCCCAAGATCGATGCCCTTGTGGACGAGCATCTCGTACGAGCCGCGGTCGAAGTGCTTGCCCGCGTGGATCGCGATGCGCTGGCCGATGATGCACGGCGGCGGCGCCCACGCGCGGTTCTCGACGCGCTTGCCGTGCTGCGCGATGCAGGTGGCCCACGGCTGGTGGAGCGTGAGGGCCTTCACGACACGCCTCCGTCTGTGGTGGGCGTGGTGACACCCTTGAGAAGCGCGCCGAGTCGTTCTGCGACCCATCCGGCCCGCATGCTGGTGACAAAGTTCGTCTCGCCGATCAGCGCCTCGATCCCGCGGCGCAGCCGATCGCGATCACGCAAGCGGTCGACAATCGTGGCGAGCGGCGTCATGTGTGAGCCCGCTGCTCCCTTCAAGAGAGCGACGCGAAAGTGCTCTTCTAGCCATGCGCACGCGGCGATTTCGTGCTTGTAGTCGCAGAACGCCTTGGACGCTGACGCCTCCGATCGCTCGAATAGCGCGCGCGCCTCGTCGCGCTCCGCAACTGCAGCGTCGCGCTCCCGCCGCATCTCGTCGGCAACGTTCTGCGCCCTCGTAACGTGCTCGCGCTCGCGTTCCTTCACGCCTTCGAGGTCGCGCTTCAACCTCTCGATCTCCGCCGCGCTCTGCTCGATGAACGCCACGAGCCGGAGGTCGTCGTCGCGCTTCGGGTCGGCCGGGATCGAGATGCGCGGCCCTTCCTTCCCGTTGCGGAAGTGCCCGTCGATGAACCGCTGCGCGATCTCGAGCGCTTCTTCGGCGGACACGGGACCCGTACGCACGCGCTCGACCTCGGTCGGGTCGATCTCCACGAGCCTCTCCGTCCCGCGATCGGTCGCGTCCTCGGTCGCCAACTCGTCGAGCCACGCTACGCCGTCCGCGTGAACGTCGTCGTACCGAGGTGCGGGCTGGTTCGGCTTGTCGCTCTTCGTCGTCATCGTCGGTCCCTCGGTTCCGTCCACTCCACCCCACACGCCTCGAAGAAGTCCCGCTCCGTCGGCGTCGGAATCACCCGCCTGCCTACCGAGTCCGTGACCACGCGCCCGTTCTCGACGCATCGCCCCATCCGCCTCGCGCTCGTCACGAGGTGCTGCGAGAACGCCGCAGGTCCCGTGCGGATCGCGAGGATCGCGCCCCACTCGGCGGGCGGCAGGACGAGGAAGAGGTCGACGGGCGCGAGCACGCCGTTCCAGAGGAACTGCATCGCCTTGTAGCGGGGGCCCATGCGGAACGAGCCACCGGTCATCGCGCGCGGAGCCAGTCCGCCGATCTCCGCGATCCGCGCATCGAGAAACGTGCGCGTCACGTCGTGCTCGCCGAGCAGATCCGTCTCGCAACGCGGAATCGCCACGAGCTCGATGTCCTTGATGCCGTCGGGCTTCTCGCGGCGAATCGACCCCGCCACGACGATGCGTTCGCACGCGGGGCTCAGGAGCTCGACGAGGCGGTCGGCGGCTTCCTGGGCGACGTCGAGGGTGAGCGTGCGCGTCTCGATGCGGGCGAGCATCTCGTCGGTGAAGACGCGGTAGGGATCAGGCATTGAGCACCTCCGCATCCGTCGGCGTGTGGTCGAGCTGCGCCGCGAGCTGATTCGCCGCCCGCAGCGCCGCGCTCGCGATGTCGACCAGCTCGCGGATCATCTTGGTGGTGCTGCGCACCGACTCGCGCTGCTTCACGATCGCGAAGAACTCGTCGAGCTCCTCGGCGAGGACGCCGTAGATCTCGTGCGGGCTCGCGAAGTCTCCGAACCGCTCCGTGATCTGCCGCGCCCGCAGGCTCACGAGGTCGTCGAGCGTGTGGTGACGCGCGGGTCGAACGCGGCGCACGTGACGCTGGGCTTCGTCGAGCCAGTCGATCAGCTCGCGGCGGGCGTCGAGCGCGGGGACGCGGTGGTGCGGCACGCCGTCGCCGACGAGGCTGATGGTCGCGCGGCCGTTGCGGTCCGTGAAGACGAGGATGCGCAGCTCGATGGGCGAGATCGGGCTGAAGATGGAATCGCTCATCGGACCCTCACGATCGCGAAGCCGCGGGCTTCGAGCGCGCGGGAGAGCGACTCGAACCGCTCGCGGGCTTCGTCGTGTAGCTCGGCGCGGAGCTTCTCGATCAGGACCGCGTCCGCTGCGAACTCCTCGTGCGGTGCGTCGTCGGTGGCTTCGGGGATCGCGTCGCAGATGGCGTCAACGACGACCTCCCAGGCTTCGCGCGAGTCGAGCGCGTCGAGCACGGTGGAGGTAACCTCTCGTCCGAAGTGTGCTTCGACGAGATCACTCGGCATGAGGCACCTCTTCGAAGTCGCGCTCGAGCTCCGCCCGTGTGACCTGTCGCATGCCTCGGCAGGGGCCGGGACCCGAGAGACTCACCGGGTCGGCGTCAGGGCGGGAGACTTCGGCCCAGGTCGACGACACGTCGTCGCCGCGCTCGCGCCACCGGCGGGGCTGCCTGCGTGCGGTCTTCGTGTCCGGCCCCTTCGTGGCCTCTCGTGCGGCCTCCTGCGCAGCAGCATCCGCCGCGTCGATCAACTCCGCCGCCTTCCGACACGCCGCCCACGCATACACGACCCGCGGCGCGACAGCGTAGAGGCTGCTCCAGTACTCCCAGACGTCGCTGACGCCGGCAGCTTCGAGCGCTTCCATGAACGAGCCGAGCTCGATCTCTTCGCAAGGAAGATCAATCTCCCGAAGCGCGGCGGCGCGCGCGTCGTCGCCTTCCGCTTCGGCGTCCTGAGCGAGGTCCGCGATCAGGTCCTCCGCAAGCTCGGCCGCAAACTCGGTCGAGAGCTTGCGGTTGCACGTCATGCCGATCGTCGCCTTCTCGACGAGGTACCGCCACGACGGCTCGACGACCCACTCGCCGTCGCGCTCGCGCTCCGCCATCGGTGCGATCCACCCAAGGCGCGCTCGCAACGACCCGCTCTGCCGAGCGAACACCACGGTGTCGATGTCGCCCGTCACGATCAGGTGCGCGAGCGCACCCGCGACGATCTCGGTCGCGTAGTGGTTGCTCCACGAGCCGTCGTCGTTGCGTCGCTGGATGACGATCGACGTTTCGGTGCGCGAGCGGATCTGGTGGTGCGCGAACGCGTTGGTCGCGAGCGTCACGAGGTGCTCGATGAGCGCGGGTCGAGCGCGCTCGCGGGTGGGCTCGGTGGTGGCGTTCTCCGTGGTCATCGCTGAAACCTCCGGCGCGCCGCGAAGAGCTCTTCGTCGCTGAGCTTCTGCTCGAAATACTCGTCCGCGTTGTCGCGGAGAAACTCCTCCACATCGCGCCGCTTCGGCGGCCACGACGACCACGAGCACCACGTCGTGCCTTCGGGGCACGTGATCGTGGCAACGTCCGAGTAGTCGTCGCTGCCGTCGTCATCCTCTTCCTCGGTCGACTTGCACGGCTGGATCGCGACGCCCTCAACGGATCCGGCCACCTGCGCGATGCGCCAGATGCCCTCGGGCGAGTAGACGACATGGAAGACGTGCCCCGTGCTCAGCTCGATGAACTTGCCGTCGTCGTCGTAGGCGTAGACCTCGTCGCTGTGCGGGGCGCTTTGCGGGCCCACGCAGATGATGTCGTCGCTGTGGCCTTGAAGTGTGATGATCATGCCGCCCGTCCCTTCTCGTCTTCTGCTTCCACTTCCGCCACCAGTGCACCACGCCGTGCGACCTCTTCACGCACCGCCGTGAACGCGCGAATCAGCCCCGTCATGAAGCTCCTCAAATCGTCTTCCGTGACGAACTGCATCGCCGCCGCGCGACCCTCGGTCGTGAGGTGGAACGTCGAACGCTCCAGACGCTTCGTGCCCGGCACGAGCCGCTTCTCCGCTTGAAGCGCGCCTCGGCGTCGAAGGCCGCGCACGATCTCGCCCGCGCGCGCCTCACGGGTCGCGTAGGCGCCTTCGATGCCGATGCGCGTCGCGAGCTCGATGCGCGTGAGCGACTCGCCTGCGTACTCGGCGCGCACGAGCACGATGAGGGCGGCGATCTCGTTCGGCGTGAGCGCGGGATCGGCAGCGATCACGACACACCTCGCGCGCGCCGCCACTGCTCAAGCACGTACACCAGTGCCCATGCCCACGCGTCCAAGCGCGTGCGCGCGAGCTGAACGAAGGCGTAGGGTTGTCGACCCGACAGCATCTTCGGAGTCGCCGACCACACAGCGTGGGACACAGCAGCGTCGAGCTCGTCGTCGCTCAAGCTCGCCAGTTCTTCGCTCAGCGTCACGCTGCTCGTCCCTTCCCGCGCGCCTGCGCGTCACGCTCCGCTTCCCGCCGCGCTTCCTTCTCGCGTCGCGCCGCGTCTTCGAGGCACCACACGCGGCTCGCCAGCGCGCGCAACTCCTCGCGCATCTGATCGACCTGCGACGTGAGCGCGTTGACCTTGCGGGCCGTGCGTCGCGCTTGGCGGCGTCGGTCCTTCGCGCGGCGCTTCGCGGCTTTCTGGGCGGGGCTCATGACCTCACCCACCCATCGCCAGCGAGCGTGTACCGAGCCAACCCGAGCGAGCGAAGTCGGTCGAGAACGTTGTACGCGGTGCGACCATAGAGGTTGCGGTCCCTGCGCCCTCCTCGCCCCCAAATCTTTGCCCCGAGCGCGTTTGCCTTCTGCGGAGTTTCGGTCAGCAGATCGAGCATCTTCTTCTGTGCTTCGGTCAGCTTCGGATCCATCGCGACTCCTCCTCACACTTGCAGTACATCGGACGCTCGCCGCACGCTGAGCACGCAGACATCTCGACACACTCGTCGCAGACGTAGTGCCCATCAGTCGTGCACGACCCCGCGGGCTCTCCGAGTCGGAACTGCGCGCATGGCGCATCTGGATCGCGAACGCCGTCGATGTGTGTTGGTCCTTTGAGCACGGCCAGCTTGCGCCGCGCTTCGGCCACGGCCTCCTCGGCGGCCGCGAGTTCGGCGAGTGCCTCGTCAACCGATTCATGCGGCGGCATCGGGCACCTCGTCGATCAAACCAAGTCTCCATTCGAGCTGGCTCGTGTTCCGCACGTCCGGATCCACCCAGCGAAACACCTCGTCGTGCAGCGGGCCGTACAGCTCGTCGGGAACTTCGATCTCCAAGCTCACGTCCCGAAGTGCGACGACGTGCTCGAAGACGCGATAGAGCTGCTCGTGGCAGTCGTCGCAGACGCGCGAGAACACGTCGGCCGCGCCGTAGCAGTACGGCACGAAGCGCCGGCAACGCGGGCACGTGTAGCGGACCTTCCGGGTCACGCCGTCGGCGCAGTCGACGAAACACACCTCGCCGTGGTCGCGGCACCCGCAGGTGACCTTTCCCTTCGGCGTGTTGGGCAGGTTGGCGAGCGCGCGCCGCGCGGCCCGGATGACGTGGTCACGCCGCATCGGACACCTCCGTCGAGCGCTCCCCCACCCCCGCCTCGCGCGCACCTGCGGAGCCGCTCACGACGCCCCCGCGCACCACCACGCCATCCGCGATCTCGATCCGCGAATCCGCCATCTCCGCCGCGCGCGGGTCGTGGCTCACGAACAGCACCCGCGACGCCCCCACCAGCTCCGCCGCCGCGCGCAGCATCCGCACGTAGGCCTCGCTCTTCTCGGCATCGAGCGCGGCGCCGCTCTCGTCGCGCACCAGCGTGGGCGCCTCCAGCCCCGCGCCGCGGCACGCGAGCACCGTCAGAGCGAGCGACACCGCTTCGCCCACGATCGCGCGCTCGCCGCCCGAGAGCGCCTCGACGGGGCCCTCGTAGCCGGTGTGGGTGTCGAGTACGCGCACCTCGAGCGTCTCGATCTCGCGCTTCCCATCCGCGCTCGAGCGGAGCGTCTCGAAGGACACGGTCCAGCGCGGTCCGAACGCCTCGTGCAGCAGGTCTGTCGCGAGCGCGCTCAGCTCCGGGCCTGCCGCGTCGAGCTCCATCGCTTGGAGCCCGTCCCGCCCGAGGTCGTCCGCGAGCTTCGTCGTGTCGGCGAGTCGTGCGGCGACCTCTGCCCGCGCGTCGACGAGCCCTTCGAGACGCGTCATCGCTTCGGCGGCCGCGTGCGCGGCGGCCTCGTGGGTTGCGAGCGAGGCCTCGGCGGCGGCGAGGGTGCTGCGCAGGGTGTCGACGGCTCGGCGGGCGTCGGCTTCGAGGTCGGCGGGCGAGCGTGAGTGCTTCCACGGCGCGGGCTCGGGGATGGCGTCCAGCTCGGCGGTGAGGGTGCCGATCTCGGCGTCGATCTCGGCGAGCCGCGCTTCCCCATCCGCCATGCGCGCGCGCTCGCTCTCGATCTGTGCGGCGTCCACGGCCCGCCGCCGGAGCGCGTCGAGCTCGGTGGCGATGCCGTCGCGCGTCTTCACGAGCTGCTCGGCATCGCGCTTCGTGCGGTAGTCGGCGCTCTTCGTGTCTTGGCAACGCTGCTCGGCGGCGTCGCGCTCGGCGCGGAGGGACGTCTCGCGGGCTTGGAGCGCGTCGAGGTCGATCGTCTTGCGGAGCGCGGTGAAGCGGTCGAGCGCGCGCTCGGTGGCGGCGAGCTCTTGGATGTTGTCGTGGAGCCTCCCACGCGTCGTGGCGAGCTCGGCTTCGAGGGCACGCACGCGTTCGGGGGCAGATTCGGCGGCTGCGGCGAGCGCGTCGTCGGCGAGAAGAGTGGTCTCTGCGCGCGCCTCCATCTGCTCGACGACGAGCGCGCCCATATCCTCCGGAGCGAGCTTGCCCACATCGTCTGGATGGAGTTGGGGTTCGAAGTCGCGGATCGCTTCGAGCCCACCCCGCAGCCCCGCGATCCGCTCCTCGGCCCCCGCGACCCGCACCTCACGTGCGGCCGCGAGCGACGCCTCCAATTCCTTCACGAGCGCGTGCCCGACCTCGACGCGCTCGCGCAGGATCTCGAGGTCCTCGCTGCCGTCCACGAGACGCCGCACCTCGGCGCGCGACTCTTCCAGATCGCGCTCGGCCTTCAGCACCGCCGTGAACGCGTCCGCGGCTTCCTTGCCGAGCCGCGCGGCGTCGCGCTGGTCGGAGGTGAGCTGCGCCGCGATCGCGCTCCACGACGCGTGCGCATCCGCCGCGAGCTTCGACGCGTAGTCGAAGGCGGCCTTCGCGCACTCGACCGCGGCGGGTGGGGGCGGAGTGGGAATCGCCGCGATGCGCGCGCGCGCGGCTTCGAGCCACGTGACGCCGTTCACGCGGCGGGTGTGGAGCTCTTCGAGACGGCGGCGTAGCTGGCGGTGTTGTTCGCGGATCGGCGCGGCGTCGCGTTCGGCCTGCACGGCGACGCACACCATGTCCAGCTCCATCTCGGCCGCGCCGAGCTTGTTGCGGAGCATGTCTCGATGGGCTTCCGCCTTCGTACGAGCCTCGCGGTCGAACGTCGCGCGCTTCTCCGTCTCCTCGATCCGCGCCTCGATCGTCGCGAGCTCCTTCTCGAGGTCCCGCGCACGCTCGCGTGCCACCGACGCCATGCGCTCGAGACGGTCGATCCCGAGCGCGCGCAGCAGAATCGCCTTCCGCTCGGCGGGCTTGGCGCCGAGGAACCCCGTCGAGGCCTGCGCGCTGAAGAGCGACGCGAGCGCGACCTCGCGGGTCGGTAGGTGGTCGGCGGCCCATGCGGCGAAGTCGCGGACCTTGCCGGTCGCGAGGCGGGGGTCGCCCGCGTGCTCGCCGCTGTTGCTGCTGTCGTTGCCGTCGAAGCTGACGAAGACGTCGCGCTTCTTCGCGAGGGGGTCGAGGGTGTGACGGATCGTGACGTCGCGCCCCTGGAGCTCGACGACGACCTCGACGAAGGCGCCGCGCCGCGCCGCGAGCGTGTAGAGGTCACCGCGCGTCGGCGGCGTGAGGTAGAGCGCCGCGAGCGCGAGCTCGAGCAGCGTGGACTTGCCTGCGCCGTTGGGGCCCGTGACGGCGACGAGCGGGCCCTGTAGCTGGTCGAGGTCGACGGTCTGCGCGGTGAGGTACGGGTGGAGGCCCGAGACCGTGATGGAGCGGATGCGCATCAGAAACTCCCATCGAGGTACTGCCGCCACGTGATGTCGGTGCGGCCCGTCATGTGGCGCACGTGGGCCCGTCGCGCGTCGCGGTAGGCGGGACGGTCTGCTTCGGGGAGCGACGCGATCAAACGCGGAACGTTGGCGGTGTCGTGCTCGTCGTCGAAGCCGAACTCGGCGACGTCGGCGGGGTCGAGACCGCGAAGGAAGCGGGCTTTCATCGGTCGACCTCCGTTTTCCGAAGACGAACCAGCGCCTCTGCGAGCGCCGAGCGCAGCGCGTCGATCACCGCGACGTGCTCGACCGCGTCGTAACCCACCGCGCCCGGCACGTTGTCGACCTCGGCGACGAAGCGGCCCGCCTCTGGATCGGGCGTGACCTTGACGTGGACCGCTCGGATGTCGTTCGCGGTCGCGTGCTCCATCGACATCGCGGGACGACGACGACGGCGCGGATCGAGTTGTCCTTCCGTGCCGAAGAAGTCGTTGGCGCGGAGCTCGTCGAGCACCTCGTTGAACGCGTTGAGCACCTCGTGGCGGTCGGCGACGTCCAGCGCGAGGATGTTCTCGAAGACGTCGCGGGCGTTCTTGACGGTGATCTTCTTCACGACGCCTTCTCCAGCGTCTCGCGGGCCACGAGCTTCGAGAGCTCCAGCGCGTGCGCCGTGGACACCGCCATCGTGGCAATCGCTCGGCGGTCCGCGCGCGCGACGGGCACGCGCACCTTCTCGACGTTGACGGGATCGAAGACCTCGACCACGGGCGGCACCGCCGCGAGCATCTGCCGACGGTGCGCCTTGCGACGTCGCTGCCGGGTCCACGTGCCGTTTGCGTGCGACTCGGCGTCGTCGCGCGTGGCGTTGCTCATCTTCTTCGTGCCCTGCGGCAGCGATGCCTTCGGGTGCGCCTTGCCGACGATCGCGTTCATGTATGGGTTGCCGATCTTCACGCTGCACTCTCCGTTTCGATCTCACGCGCGAGCCGAAGCAGCCGCTCCGCACGCGCTTCATCCACCCGTTCGCCATGCCGCTCCGCGCGCGCCGACCACAGCGCGCGCAGCTTCTCCGTCACCGTCCGTGCCGCTGCGACCTCGGGCGCGCGCGCGGAGCCGCTCGGGAGCACGCGCTCTTCGAGCTGCACGAGCGCGGCGCCTTGCTGGATCCACGCGTTGCGCCAGCTCTCGGCCTCGGCGCGCATCGCGGTGCGGCGGTCAGATGGGGTGGTGTAGCGGAGACGGATCTCGGCGTTGTGCGCGCGGAAGCCTTCGGGCTCGCGGATCGCGAGGTTGAACGCGCCGCTCGTGTCGGTGCTGCCTGCGTCGGCCTCCGACCACGGCCCGCCCTCGACGAGCCACATCGCCCGGCACGGCGTCGGGATGCGCTGCACCGACGCGAGCACCCGACTACGGGGCTCGAACTCGAGCATGAGCACGGACTTGGTTTCCGTCTCGCCGAACGCCGTGCGCCGCGGGCTGCCCGCGTACCAGATGCCGCGCGAGAGATCGAAGACCTCGTCGAGCCCGTACGCGATGCCCGTCGGTTGCACCCACGCCTGCGGCGCGTGCACGTGCCCCAGCACGACCGGGCACCCCAGCCCGCGAAACGCGTCCAGCCCGAGCTCGACGTCGCATCCCACCGCGGGTTGCCCCACGGTCGTGACGGACCCGCTCACCATCGCGTGCGCGGCCACCAAGTCGATCCGCGACTCCATCCCGAGCCCGCGCAGCGCGAGAAGCGTCCCGTCGTGCGCAGCCTGCGGCGCTTCCTCACGTGTCGGTGCGCGCCCGTGGAACTGCGCCCACACGCGCTCCATCGCGCGCCGCTCGGGCCACGCGAGCGCGCCCACCACGAGCTCGCCCGCGGCGGTCGCGATGCGGTGCACGCCCACGCCCTCCTCGACGAGCACGGGGTGCGTCGTCTTGAGGCGCGCGAAGATCGGAAGATCGCCGAGCGCGTCGTGGTTGCCGCGCACGAGCAGCACCGGGCACACGGCGGCAAGGTGCTGGAGCCACTCGGCGACGGCGGCGCGCTCGGTCGGGTCGGAGCGGCGCTCGTAGAGGTCGCCCGTGTGGACCACGAGGTCGGGGCGCTCGGTCGCGACGAGGTCGGCGATCCAGGCGTGGACGCGCAGGCATTCGTCCCAGCGGTTGCGGGTGTCGAAGTGTGAGTCGCCGGTGACGAGAACGCGGATCACGTCAGTACCCGCGCCCGAAGATGTTGCGCATGAGCTCGCCGATGAGCTTCGACCCGTCGTAGTTGGACATCTTGTCGAGCGCGATCTTCTCGATGCGCTCGGCGAGCGCGGCGGTGACCTTGTTCGTCGCAGCGACCATCAACGCCGCGTGCTCTGCCGAATCGGCCGCGAGCTGCTCCTTCACGAGCGGCATCACGACCTCGTCGACGTGCTTGTGCACCGCCTCGCTGACCTTCCGTTGCACCTCGTATCCGATCGATTCCATCACGCGCTTCGCGATCTGGTCCTCGATCTGAGGGATGAGGTTCTTCACCATCTCGTCCGCATCGATTGCCATCACACCGCCTCGCCCTTTGCTTCGCTGGGCGCCTCGAACGCGCCCTTGATCAGATCAGCAAGCTCCGTGTTCCTCTGACTCGGACTCTCGTCCTTCAACGCCGCCTCCACACCCTTACGGTTCCCCACCATCACCACGCCCTTCTTCGCGCGCGTGAGCGCCGTGTAGAGGAGCTGCCGCGACTGCATGTACTGGTGCGACCCATGCGCGACGACGATCGCCCACGGCACTTCCGAGCCCTGGTACTTGTGAACCGTGAGCGCGTACGCGAGGTGAAGCGCGTCGCTCGCGTCCTTCGAGTATTCGACCACGCGGTCGTCGAAGCGGACCATGAGCTTGAGCGCGTCGAAGTCGACGACCTCGCCGATCTCGCCATTGAACACGAACCGCGTGTAGTCGTTCCGCGTTTGAATCACGCGGTCTCCCACCCGCAGCTTGCTCGCGCCGTCCCACACCCGGCGCCCGTCGAGCGGGTTGAGCGCGTCCTGGAGCGCGCGGTTCAGCGTCTCCGTTCCGAGCGCGGTGTTCTTCTGCGGCGTGAGCACCTGCGCGGTGATGCCGTCCGCCGCGAACTTCTCGGCGAGCGCCACGATCGCGGTGAGTGCGTCCTCGTGCGCGTCGGCTTCCACGAAGCGGAAGTCGTGGCGCTCGGTCAGGTCCGGCCACTCGCCGCGCAGCACCTTCGGCGCCTCGGTGCAGATCCACGACTCCGCCGCCGCGCGGTGCACCTGCGTCAGCCGCGCCACGGGAACCCTGCCGCTGTCGATCAGGTCCGCGAGGAACCTCCCCGGGCCCACGCTCGGGAGCTGCTGCGCGTCGCCGATGAAGACGATGCGGGTGTCGGGGCGGTCGAGAGGATCCTCGACGCGGAGAGCGGCGATCAGCGCCGTCCCGAGCTCGACGTCGAGCATCGAGGCCTCGTCGACGATCACGACTCCGTAGTCGAGCGGGTTCCCTTCGTTGCGGGCGAAGCCCATCGAGAAGCCGCGACCGTTGGGCCCGTACTCGAGGAGCCGGTGGATCGTAGACGCGCTGCGGCCCGTCGCTTCCGAGATCCGCTTCGCGGCCTTGCCGGTGGGCGCCGCGAGCGCGTAGCTGATGGCGAGCTCGTCGAGGCGGTCGAGCGCGACGCGAAGGCAGGTGGTTTTGCCGCAGCCCGCGCCACCAGTGACGACGCCCACGGGGGCGGCGCAGAGGAGCTCGACGGCGCGCTGCTGCGAGGGGTCGAGGGTGATGGGGGACTGTGCCGCTTCAGCGATTGCAACGCGTGCCTCGTGCACGGCGCCCGCTTCGTTGCCAGCGAGGAACGCGTCCACCATGCGGTCGACGGCGCCCGTGACTCGGTCAATGGCGGGTGTGGTTTCCGCCATGCGGTCGACGGCGAGTGCGCCACGGTCGGTGGGCGCGTCGTCGAACGTGTCGTCGTCGCTGAACCAGTCGGTCACGACGTCACTTCCCCCCCGCGCAGCGCGGCCTTGCGCTGGTGCTGCACGAGACGCGCGTTCTCCTTCGCGGCCTGCTCCTCGGGTGTCTCCGCGAGGATGTTCTCGATGAGCGCGGCGGGCTTCGAGATGCTCTTCTCGATGTGCGACTCGCGGATCTTCTCGGCGTGCGCGAGCTGCTCACCCGGGAAGAGCGCGCGGAACTGACTCAGCTTCGACTCGTGAACGATCGCGATCTTCTGCGTCTTCAGGTGCCAGCCCGCCCACTCGCTCCACGCGCGCAACCACTCCAGGTCGATGCGTTTGAAGTCCGCGAACGTCAGGCGCCGAAGGTGGCTCGGGAGCTGGACGCCGAGAGCCTTGGCGAGATCGGCTTCGCGGATCGCCTCACCCTTCGAGAGCCGCGGGTAGTTCGCGGTCTTGTCGGAGACGGGGGCGGTGGCGCTGCTGGCGGTGGAGGCGCCGGTGATGGGCGACGTGGAGGCCGGGGCCGAGGAACTGTCCGGCGGGGTCGTCGCGGTGGTGGGGTTGTTCAGCATGAGAATCCTCGGTTTGTTTTGACTGGTGACGTGCTGCTGTGTCGGGGGCTGCCATGACGGGGCATGTCGCGGATCGTGGGCCCCTGCCCGGGAGTCGAACCCGGGTACACCGTCAGGGGCATTGTTTTGATGGGTTGCGTGTCGTCCCGATACGAGGGGAGCTGTGCGGAGCTGGGCCCCTGCCCGGGAGTCGAACCTGGGTGCTCCAACAGGGGCTTTTGTTTTGATGCGCGGCGGGCTGTGCTGTCGGGTTCGGTCGCGATGCGACCGGTCGAGTCACGCGACTTCGAAGCGACCGTAGCCCCACTTACGTGAAGCACCGATCCCTTTGAACTTTCCGGCTTTCACCAACAGATTGTGAACGTCCCGCTCGTTCAGAATCTCCGGCATGTATTCGATCGACACGTCGATCGACCACTGCTCGAACTTCGGCTTCGTGACCAGGATGCGACCAGACTTCGTCTGCACCATGAAGCTCGATCGAAACGCTGAGTCGCAGCGAAGGGACTCGATCTCGCGAGGCCCCGAATAGTTGATCGGCATCGGAGCGAAGCGAAGGACGATGCCTGCCTGAATCTTCGGCTTCACGCGATCCATGGTTGCCGTCTCTTTGAGGGCGCCGAAGATGTTCTGGAAGGGGAGAAACGGGCCGATCTTCGGGTCGTAGTAGAGCGACGCTTCCCACTCCAGATCGGCCAACTGCGCGTACACGTCGTCCGTCTTCTTCTTGATGGCCTGGACCTCTTTCATTCGCTTCGCGTACGAATCGAGAGGGTTCGCAAGGCGACCGTTGGAGACGAGCAGAGACGTTGCTCCGACGAGCTTCGCGTTCAGGGTCTTGGTTCCACTCATGTTCAGATTCCTTGGTTTGTTTTGTTGAGTCGAGCGGAGAGCGGTCTGGCGCTGTTCGGGTCTGCGCAGCCGTGCTCAGAGACGGCTAAGCCGCCTCGTCGTTCTTTCGCGGTTTCGTGCTGGCGGATTCGGCAGCGCGCTCCGCCGCGCGCTTCATCCGGAGCGCGATCCCCTCCGCGATCTGCTTCTCGGCTCCGTGCAGCTCCGGCAGCCGCGCGCGCCCGCCGCCTCCCACCACCCGAGAGCCGTCCCGCAGCGCGTAGAGCTCGCGCGCGACAACCGATTCGTCGGCCACGTCGAGCAGCTTGCTCGCCATCTTGATCAGCTTCGGCGCCGGCACGTACGTGTGACCGCGCTCCCTCGCCTCCTTGAGGATGTGGATGAGCCCCGCGCGCACCCGCTGCGGCGCGTCGTGCTCGAGCCCCATGCGGGTAGCCACGCCATCCGCGCGCTTGAACCCGAACCCGCGCACCTCCTCGATCGCCGCGTACGGGTCCGCCCGCAGCCGCGTCACCGCCTCGTCGCCCCACGCCGCCACGAGCGCGGCGACTTGGCTCTGCGTGAGGCCCCAGCCCGTGAGGAGCACCATGCGGTCGCGCTCGGCGCGGTGGTCCGCGTACGCGCGCACGAGCTCCACCGCGCGCGTCGGCGTGATGCCCTCGACCTCGGTGAGCTTCTCGGCCGCGCGTGCGGCTTCGAGCTCGAGCACGTCCCAGATGCCAGGGATCCCGAAGTGCGCGACGAGCCGCTCCGCGCGTGCGCGGCCGACGTTGGGCAGCCGCAGCGCGAGCCAGCCAATCACGCCGCTCGCTTCGGTGGGCTGCACGATCTCGATCTCGCGCGCCTTGAACTGCATGCCGAAGCGCGCGTGGTCCTCCCACGAGCCGCGGCACACCACGGTTTCGCCGGGCGAGATCGAGAGCATCGAGCCCGTGACCACGTGGGTCTTCCCCGTGCGGTCCTTCACCTTGGCGATGCCCCAGAAGTTGTTGCCGCGGATCGCGGCCTCCACGACTTCGCCGCGGAGCATGTCGAGAGATCGGGCCATGTCTGCTCGCCTTGCGGCGCTCCACGAAGACCACGACGCGCCCGCCAAGGGGAGGGAGCGGGACGCGTGCTCTCGGTGACGGGGGGACGAATCCCGAGAGAACGGCGTCGTGGGCTTCGTGCAGAGCCGATTGAACGGGTGCGTGAAAGCGGAACGAGAAGAACACCGGACCGGGCGGCGCCCGCGTTGGCGACGACGACACGCCGCCCGGTCCCGTGAGTGGGGGTGCCCTTGCGGGCGGCGCCTCAGAAGTCGGCGCCGACCAGCTGGGCTTGCTTGCCGCTGCTGGTGGTGGAAGCCGCGCGGTCGTCGACGAGCTCGGCGTCGTCGACGTCGCCGTCGTCCGAGAAGTCGTCGCGGAAGTCGTTGGGGTTCGGGCGATCGGCGGACGCGACGTCCGCTTCGCGGTCCTGTTCGACCGCCTTCTCGAGCTCCTCGGAAAGGTTCGAGAAGCTCTTCGCGAGGTCGTTGAACTGCGGCACGAGCGCCTTCGGCAGGTACGGCCCCGCCTCGAACTCGGGCACCGAGTAGTTGCCGCCGCTGTCGAGCCGGAGCTTGATCGTCGTGGCTCGCGCCCACAGCGGGAGATCGCCGAGGACCATCTTGCCGTTCATCTTCGTGCGGAGCTTCTTGAGGAAGAACGCGCTCATGAAGCGCTTCCACGGCGAGAGGGACGTCTTCTTGAAGCGGATCAGGAACACGTTCTCGGGGTTGATCTGCGGCACTTCGTCCGCCGCACTCGTCTCGATCCCGAGCACGTTCTCGACGTCTGCGCAGTCGCGCGTCGGCTTGCCCTTCTCGTCGGTGTGCCACTGGTAGTTCGGGCACGAGTCGTTGCACGGGCGCGTGCGACCGTCGGCCATCACGCCGGTCTTGAGGTCCATCGAACGACAGTGGATCGTCGAGCGCTTTTCCTTCTCGGAGAAGGTGCGCCACTCGCGCGACTTGTGCATCAGCAGCAGGTGCGCGTGGATCTGTTCCTGCGCCGACTCGGTCTGCGTGTCGAAGAACGAGTCCGACGGGCACGCGCGGCCGCTCTTGGTCTGGCCCTTGAAGTTGAGGACCTTGAGGCGGATCTTGAAGTCGCTCTCGTCGGTCTGCTCGAGACCGGTCACGATCTCGTCGGGCGCCAAGTCCCCGAACAAGTCTTCGAAGTCCGCCGAAAAGGCGAGCGACGCGGTGTCCTGCTTCGCGAGTTCCGTGCTCTGCTTCTTGCTCATGTGTTGCCTATCTTCCGTTCTGCTGTTCGTCTGATTGTCTGTTTGTCTTGGTTCCCGCAGAGCGGGCGAGCTCGTGGGCGAGTGAGTCACGCGGCGTGGTCGATACCCGTGACGACGCTGCCGTCGATCGCATCGAGCGCTTCCTGGAAGTCACCGAGCGACTCGATGTCACTGAGCGACTCGTTCAGGCACCGATCTCGGTACGGGCACGAAGCGCAGTGATCGTCGATGTTCTCGACGAACACCTCTTCGCGCACCGCGCGCGTGATCGTACTGACCGACACGAAGAACCGGTCGTCGTCTCGCGTCGTGCGTCGGCTCGGGTACCACGCGGGGCCACGCTGGTCGCCAGCCACGAAGCGAGCCATCTCTCCCACTTCCTTGCCGAGCCACGCCGCGTCTTCTTCGCCGATTCGCCGCGACGTCGCTTTCGAGTACGGCACGAAGTCGCGCAGGTGGACGAAGAAGAACTGCGATGGATAGCCGGGCGCGGAACGCTCGCGCTCGGTGCCGGGCGAGAGCACGCCGTCGGTGAGCGCGCGCGCGTAGATGGAACCGTCGAAGCCGTGGTCGAGCACGACGCGGTTGGGGCGGGTCGAGCGGGTCGACCAGAGCGCGGCACCGAGGCCACCGTTGAGCCGCATCCCGTTCACGAGGCGTCCGTCCGCGTGGAGCTCGCCCGCGAAGTTGATCGTGCCGGCGGCCCACACCGCGGAAGAGCTCTCGTCAAACGAGGTGCGCGTATCGAGCGCAACGAGGAACGGCTCCTCGACGACGAGGATCGAGCGAAAGTACTGTGGGATGGTGGCGACCGCGCCGCGCACCATCGCGACGGCAGCGCGGATCTCGACGTCCGGGCGCGCCTTCTTCCATTCGATGGGCAAGCCGCCGGCAGCGCGAGCCATCTCCTCGAGTAGAGCGGCGCGAACCCGCTGCTCGGTCGGCTTGCGACCTGCGAGCACATCCGCGGACGCCGCCGTGAAGATGCGACGCAGCACCTCGTGGGTGGCGGTGCTGATGATGTGCGCGCCATAGACGCGCTTGCGATCGGCGGTGGTGCCGCTGCCTTCCTCGAGCTTGCGGAGCTCGAAGCGCTTGCCGCAGCCGTAGGGCGAGGCGAGCTGGGCGAGGTCGGCGGGACGGATCGGGTCGTCCTTTGACCCGTATCGCTTCGGGGTCCAGCCCGTGGATTTGAGGGGCGCGTTCATCGCCAGCTCCCCACGTGAAAGGTCGCGCACGACGGGCAGAACACGAGGCCACGCACGGTGCGGTGCACGCGCCAGTCGCTGGGCAAGAGCTCGCCGACGTGGGGCTTTCCGCAGCCGTGGCAGCGAAAGGTTGTGGGCGACCTCGAGAAGCCGCTGCGGGTGGGGTCGCTCACGCCGCCACCTCCGTGCGGTGCGTGATCAGCTTCTGCACCTGCGTGATCGGCACGCCGTGCCGCGCCATCCGCTCGACGTGCTTGCGCTCCACCACGACGCGGTCGATCGCTGCCAACGGCTCCCCGTCCACGACGACGTCAAGCGCGCGGACGTAGACGAGCGACGCACGCGCGGCCGCGCTGGCGATCGCCGCCGCCCAGCACTCGCCTTCGACGCGGTGCACCGTGAACGCACGCGCCGTCGCAAAGACGTCCGTGATGCAGCCGTCCATCACCGCGTCGACGAACGCGAGGGCGGCCTGACGGGCGCGGGCGGGTGGCAGGGCCGTGAAGAACGCGGCGGTCAGCGGGGCGACCATCGCGGCGCGCACGGTCTGCGGGAGCGCGGTGGGCTTGGAGTTGGTCACGCGACGCCTCCCAGGTCCATCTGGTGGTTCGGCATCAGCTCGACCTGCGCGGCGTGGTCGCCGGTGTACCCAGCCCAGTGAGCGAGCACGCGTTCACGGCTCGACGTGGCGAGCAGGAGGCGGTGTCGCGTGCCCTTCTTCCCTTCGCGCTTCGCGTCTCGGTTCACGCTGCGGGTGAACTCGATCGCATGCGTGTAGTCGTTGGTGACCACGACTGTGGCGCGAGGCCGCCAGTACCGGTCCGCCATGAGGCGAGCGACGCGGGCGTTCAGCTCCGCGCACAAAGCGCGGGCTTCGTCCTTGGTGAGGAAGTCGGTCACGCCGCACCTCGCGCAATCTCGTCCGCCGCGTTGAGGCGCTGCCACCGCGCCACCGGCAGCTCCGTCACGCGCACCGCCCGCGACTCGCTCGGAATGGGTGCGGGCACCGGCAGACGCCGCTCCGCCGCGACGAGCGCTTCCTCGGCGAGGTCGCGGGTCCAGAAGCCCAGCACCTCGGGGTTCGCGCGCACGATCCGGACGTCGAGCTCGCGTCCCATGCCGCGCGAGCGCGCCGGCGAAAACCCGCAGAACTTCGCGCCGTGCTCTTGGAGGCGACGCGCGACCGCGAGCGCCTCGTACTGGAGGTCCGAGAGCGTCGTGGAGCTGACGGTGATCAGCTCGATGAACGGCTCCGCGCCCGGCTCGGTGCGGACGTTCGCGGGCGCCACCGCGCGGTAGACGATGCAGTCGTGCATCGGCAGGCCGAAGCCGTCGGGCTCGGGCACCTCAGCGTGGCTGCGGAGGTTGTCGCTCGAAAGGACGGCCTCGAGGTCGATCAGCTCGGAGCGGCTGAGCTCGTCGCTGAGGGCGCTGAAGTACGGCGCGTCGTCGACGTTGGCGAAGAACGCGTCGTCGTCGGGGCCGTCCGCGAACTCGCAGTCGAGGATCGCGTCGACCGCGTCGCAGTCCTCGTCGATGCCGTCGTCGATGCCGTCGTCGAAGCCGTCGAAGCAGAGGTGGAACGGGGCGGGCGGAAGCCCGCTGACGGGGGTACCGTCGGCCTGGGAGGCGGGGGCCTCGGTTGTCGTCGTCGCCATGAGCCCATTCCTAAACCCGTTCCTGGAACGGGTCAAGGATTGGAAGCAACGTTTCCGGGAAAGAGTCTGCGTTTGCTCACAGAGCGTGGGATGCGTCCACGTACGCTCCAGGAATGGGGCAGATCTGGCGAGCCATCGTCCTCGCGTCCGTGCTGGCTTCGGGGTGTTCCGACAGCCCCACGTGCGTTTCGGACTACCGCGTCGGGTACAACGCCGCGCTCGCGCTCGCTGAAGAGTGCCCGTTCCAGGGGCGCAAACTGCTCGACGTGCTCGACCATCCTGACATCGACCCGGACCGCCGAGGGGCTTGCGCACGCGCTCGCTCAGCGGACGTCATACGCGACCCGATCGACGCCGCGGACCACGACTGCAACGTCCAGGCGATGCTGCTGCGCGAGCAGATCGCCGACGCCTGCCCATGACGATCACACCCCCCAGGTAGATCTCAGTGCATGGAAGCGCTCGCAGTGATCGACCGGGGGTGGAGGCTGCACGGCGGCCTCGAAGGGTGGCGACGAGTCACGGGGATTTCGCGGCACGCGCTGGCGTGTGTCTCGCTCCTCACGTGGATTCACCCAGACGACGCGCTCGCGCTTCGGGAGCTCGCGCGCGGCCAGGCGAAGGAGCTCGTCCGCATGGGCGCCTTCGAGGCTCGCAGTGTCGTCGAGCTCGAGGTCGGGTCGTGGACGCCCGAGGGGTTCGCGCCGATCGTGGCGCGTCCCGTGGTCCCGCTCGACGTCAGTGCGTGGTGGGTGCCGGTGCACCGACTCGCAGGGCTAGGAGCCATGCCGAGTACGATCCTGGCGTGACCGACAGCCCGGCCCCCACCGCAGCGAGGCCCATCCCGTGAAGGGCCTTCTTCTCGGCGTCGCTCGCGAAGCGTGACTCCGTCGATGCGACCCACTGCTCCCATCCCGGAGGGTCGCCGATCTCGTTGATCCGATAGCCCTCCGGATCGAGGTCATCTGGACCCGGGGTCGTGAAGTAGGCGAGGTCGATCCCAAAGCGCTCCGCTGCCATCCGCAACCGCTCTTCGCTCACGTCGACCTCAGCGCCGTTCCGGAGCTTCGAGGCGTAGCTCTCCGACAGCCCAAGCTTCTCGGCCGCGCGCTTCTTCGCACCACGCGGCTTGCGGTCGCTGCGTTCGAGGATCTGCATCAGGTGCACGAGGCGCCGAGCGGGCAGCAGGTCGTCGTCCATCCGGACGATGTAGCCGAGAATCGTCACGGGGTTCCTTGACCGGTTCCAGGAACCCGGATAACGTCGGGCGCATGAGCGAGATCCGCCCGGAAACGAGCCCGAACCAGCTCCTTCGTGAGTGGCGCGAGCGCCAGAAGATCACCCGCACGAAGCTCGCCGCCGACCTCGGAATCTCCGAGAACTACGTGTGGAAGATCGAAAACCGCGGCTTCGTGCCGTCGGTGCAACTGGCGATTTCGATCGAGCATCAGACCGGCATCCCCGCTTCGAGTTGGCCTCGTGGCGTCGGTGATACGGTAGATGGTTCCTTGAACCAGTCAACGAGAACGCCCGTTCAGGACTCCGAAATCCCCGACGCCGCCGCCTGAGGTGATGGGTCATGACGTCCCTGAACGCGGAAGCGGCGGGTGAGCTCGCCACCGACCTGGCCGCCGCCGAATGGCTGCGCCGCCTCTACCCGGACGTGCTCCCGCACCCGCTCGACGTTCACGACCGGCTCGCCACCCGGCGCTCGCGCCTCACGCCGCGCGAGTGCGCGTTCTTGGAGGGCTATTACGAGACGGCCAAGCGTGGTCTCGTCGAGCGGCAGCAGCGCGAGCACGCCGAGATGGCGGCGTGGCGCGAGCGCGTGTTCGGAGGTGATGACGACCACGAACGAGGTGCACCGTGAACGGCAAGCGCGCGTCTCGCTCGCACCGCGTCGGCCCCGGCGGCATCCGCTGCGTCTGCTGCCGCCCCGCGAACAAAGCGCTTTCCAAGCGCATTGCGGCCCGTGAACAACGGCGCATCGCGCGCGCGGAGATTCACGAGGTGAGTCTGTCGGCGTACCTCGATGACTTGCGCGATCTCGTGATGAACGAGGCGGGCGATGCGGGCGAACGGCTTGGTTCCGAGGAAGGACGTGCAGCATGACCGGCCCGTTTCGCACGCCCGCCAAGGTGGAACGCGCGCCGATCCCGCCGCACGGCCACCACGAATGGTACCCGCGTCCCGAGCTGTTGAATGCGCTCGATGCTGGCGACGCGTTCGACCTCGAACAAGCTCTCCGTGACGCACGAGAAGACTACGCGAACGCTTGCTGGCTTGCGTTCATGAGCGCGGCTTCGTTCGCGGTCCTGGTGTGGGCGATTCACGGTGTGATCGCTAGCGCTCGCGAACCCGAAGGTGCCGCGCTTGCGTGTTTGATCTTGACGCTGATGGTTGCGGCCTACGGGTGGCTCGCTCGTGTTTGCTGGCGGCGCGCGCTCCGAACTCGTGACCGCGCCTACGTCACTGCGTCGCGCGCCCTCGAAACCAAACTCGCACGTGATGATCGATCACGCGCCATCCGCGTCCTGATCGGCGGTGCCGCATGACCGCGCTCTTCTTCGTCGTCGTGGTGCTCGGCTGGTGCGGCCTCGTGCACACGCTCCTCACCGGAGGTGACGTGTGACGGACTCCATCCCCAACAACACCGAGAAGAAGCCGCTCGACCTCGTCTTCCTCGACGTCGAGACCACGGGCCTTGACCCCGCCGTTCACGAGATCCTCGAGGTCGCCGCGATCCGCGTCACCGCCGACCTCGATCACGTCCTCGCCACCTACTCCACCAAGGTCACGCCCGCGCGCCTTCACACCGCCTCGCCCGAGGCGCTCGCAGTCAACGGCTACGCCCCCGAGGCCTGGACCGACTCGATCCCGCTCGTGGACGCGCTGATCGCTCTCTGGCCCCTTCTCGAGGGCGCTGTCCCCGCCGGCCACAACGTCGGTTTCGATCTCGGCTTCCTCGAAGCCGCCGCGCGCGAAATGGGTCAGTGGAAGCTGCCCACCGACTACCACCGCCTCGACACGGCGAGCCTCGGGTGGCTCCTCGTCACGGCAGGCGACTCCACGAGCTGGTCGCTCGGCGCAGTGTGCGACGCGCTCGGGGTGAAGCGCGACCGCGAGCACACCGCGCTCGATGACGCGCTCGCGGCGCTTCAGGTGGCGCGCTGCGTGCGCGAGCGGTGGCTCCACCCCCTGGTGGTGCTCGACACGAGCGGATTGGGAGGTGACAGGGCGGGACTCGTCGCGGCGTCCGGCCCCGAGATGTACGTGTCGGATCGTAGCTCTGGGCTCGTTCGGACTCTGCCTCTGCCTCGGAAGTTCGGAGGTGACGCGTGACGGACGTGGTCGCTCCGATCGGCATCTATGTCAGCGGCGCCAGCAGCGACGTCGACCGCGCCGTGCGCGCCATGCACCGCGTCCGCTCCAAGGGCGCGCTCGTCGTCGGCGACTGGACCCCCGCGGTCCTCACCTTCGGCTCCGAAGGCACGCAGCTCTCGGCGGCCCAGCGCGCCGCACGCGCAACCGAGATGCTCGAGCACGTTGCCCACAGCCACGCGCTCGTCTTCCTCGACCCCACGCCGCCCCTCACCACGAAGTACGCGTGGCTCGAAGCGGGCGTCGCCTGGGGACGCGGCTTGCCGATCGTCGTCTCGACGCCCGGCCCGCACCTGCCCTTCGGGCTCTCGTTCGCGCACCACGAGCTCACGGACGAAGCGGCCGTCGACCGCGCGCTGCAGCTCGCCGAGCAGCTCTGCGCACGACGTCGGCGCATGGGGCTCCTGCGTGCAGATGGAGGCGGCCGGTGATGCCTCCCTCGGGCACCGACCGCGAAGGGCGCGAGCGCGAGGAACGCGACGCCGTCAACGACGCGCGTGCACTCGACCGCGAGGACCGCGACGATCACACCGCCCGAGACGGCGCCCCGCTCCGCGTCAGCGACTTGCACCGCAAGCACCTCCGCGGATCGTGCCTCTCCGACGACACGATTCGTCTCGCCGGCCTCTACACCGAGACCGACCCCGCCCGCATCGCCGCGCTCCTCCACTACGAACGCTGGAGCAAGGCGCGCGGCGCCGCGATCGTCTTTCCGGTCTTCCTGCCGCCCTCCGGCACCTCGGACGCCACCACCCCCGTGCTTCACCGGCTCCGCCCCGACAAGGGCGCCGTGTCGAAGAAGACCGGCAAGGTCCGCAAGTACGAGCAGCCCAAGGCGGAGGCGACTGGTATCGGCGCCGTCGTCTACTACCCGCCGCGTACGCTGCGGTCACGCCTGCAGAGTGACTCGCCGATCGTCTTCACCGAAGGCGAGAAGAAGGCGCTCTTCGCTGACCAGGCGTCCAGCTACGCCGTCGTCGCGGGCGCGGGCGTCGACTGCTTCCACGACGCGGCGCACGCGCGCGAGACGGGCGAGTGGCGGCTGCATCCGTGGATCGCGGAGCACCTGCGCATCGACGGGCGGCGCTGCCTGCTCGCCTTCGACGGCGACCGCCACACCAACCCCGACGTCGACCGCGCGATGCGACGCCTCGCCGGGATGCTCAAGGCCGCCGGCGCCCTCGACGTGCGCGCGGTCGTGATGCCGGAGCCTGCCGCAGGTTCCACGAGCGCCGACGCCGCGAAGCAGAAGGGCATCGACGACCTCGGCGCAGACGCCTTCGAGCGAGCCCGCGTAAACGGCGCCTCCGAGGAAGACGCGTTCGACGCCGCGCATCGCATGTTCGCCGCGCTCCTCGAGCGAACTGAACCCGTGGACGCGCTCGAGCCGAAGGAAGCGTGGTTGCTCGTCCGCGACCTCGTGCCGCTTCAGAAGGCGCCGCTCGTGGGCGCGCTGCGGTGGCCCGAGGAGTACCAGCTTCGACGCGACCTCACGCTCTGGCACGCGCCGAATCCCGAGGAGATGCCGAAGCTCGTGATGCCGGGGATCGTGATGCCCGCGCGCATCCTCCTCGACCTCTACACGGGCGAGGAGCGGACCGAGATCGTCTTCCGCCGTGGCGGCCGTTGGCGCACCGCCATCGTCGACCGCGTCGAGCTCGGCGACCGCCGCGCCGCCGTGAGCGCGCTGCGTCGCATCGGCGTACCGATTGACTCGAACAACGCCGCCGCCGTGATCGGCTTCCTCACCGCGTTCGAGGCGCTCAACGAAGAACGCCTCCCTCGCACGCAGTGCGTGAGCGAGTGCGGGTGGCACGGCGAGGGCGACGCGTTGACGTTCTGCGCGCCGGACCCGGTCACCACCAGTTCATCGAAGACCACCACCGAGCTCGTCTTCGACCGCCGCGCCGGGTTGGACAGCGCCGTGCGTGGCCTGACCGTCGCCGGCACCGAAGCCGCGCAGCGCGACCTCTTCCGTCACGTCATCCGCACCAGCGACGCCGCCACGGTGGCCCTCTGTGCCGCCCTCGCGTCGCCCCTGCTCGAGCTCGTCGGTGCGGCGGGCTTCGCGGTGCATCTCCAGGGCGACTCGAGCAAGGGCAAGTCGACGATGCTGAAGATCGCCGCGTCGGTCTTCGGCGACCCGAGCTCGGACGCGTGGCTCGCGTCGTGGGACTCGACATCGGTCGGCCTCGAAGTGCGCGCGGCGATCCTCCGCCACCTCCCGCTCTGCCTCGACGAGGCCGGCGTCGTCGACCCCGCCATCCGAGCGCGCGCCGTCATGACGCTCACCAACGGCGTCGGGCGCACCCGCGGCGAGAAGACGGGCGGCCTGCGTCACACGCGGCAGTGGCGTCTCGTCGTGCTCAGCACCGGCGAGAGCGAGCTCGTGCCGAGCGCGAGCGGCGCCTCCGGTCAGCGCGTGCGCGTGTTGAACGTGATCGTGGACGGCTTCGGCGAGCTCGGCGCCACGGGCGTCGATGCGATCCGCGACACCGCCGTCGAGAACTTCGGGCACTTCGGCCGGTGGTGGGTGCAGCGTCTTCGAGACGCCGACCACGGGAAGCTGCGCGCCGCGTGGAAGGCGGCCGCGGAGTACCTCCGGACCAAGGCCGACGCGAACTCCCAGGCGGGACGGCAGGCGCTCTCGTGGGCGCTGCTCTTCGTTGTCGAGGGGATGCTGCGGGACGCGCTCGAGATGGAGCGCCCCGCGACAGGCTGCGTCGAGCGCTACTACGCCAGCGACGACGCGGGGTCGGCGAATGCGAACCGACCGCTCCACGAGCTCGCGCGCGACGTGCTCGAGGATTGGATCCGAAGGGCTCCAGGGCTCTTCCCCACGCTGAAGCTGAACGCGAGCAACGCGTGGGTGACCCCCGGTGACTTCGCGCGCCGCGAGATGCTTGGCGTGCTGCGGCCGGGGCGGAACGCGGAGTTCTGGCTCAACCGCGATGGGGTCCGTGAGGCGCTCGCGAAGAAGGGCCTCGACGAGACGGCGCTTCGATCGATGGCCGAGAACGGCCACCTTGTGCGCGACGGCAAGAACCTCGCGTCCAAACGGCGCTTCGACTGCTCGTTTGGACGCTGGTTCGTCATCCCCGCGAAATCACTCAACTTCGAGGAGGGTCCCGATGCGGACGAGTTTGACGCGAACACCGAGTAGGTCGGGACGGTCGGGTCAGAGTCGGGACAGTCTTTCGTCGCAAAAGGCGAGGGAAACGTGCGCTGTCCCGACCGTCCCGCCCGTACCGACCAACTTGGATAAGCCCTGTGCGCGCGCAGGCGTGTGCGCGTGCGTGTGCGCGCACACGAGGGGTGTATTTAGGGTAGGGACGGTAGGGACAGTAGGGACACCCTATCTATCTCTCGGTTTTCTCGGGGGATCGCTGTCCCGACTCTGTCCCGACCTGACTGCGCCGGTAGGGACACCCCCTGCGTTTCTCGGGGAAATCGAGTCGGGACACCCGGGCGAGCGCGCGTGTGGAGGTGCGGCGTGATCGACGCGCACCTCCACGACCACGACGTCGACCTCGTCCACGACGAGGCCCGCTGGCCCGCGGGAACCCCCGTCGCGTTCCGCGAGGCGTACCTGCTGCCGCTCCGGGCGCTCCTCCCGTCCCAGGGGCTCGCGGAGGCTTCGACCCTGGTGCTCGTAGCCCCGGAGTCCCTGCGGGCCGCAGACGGGCGCGTGGTGGCTCCACGGCAGGCGGCTCCGCGGCGGCGCGTGGTGCTGACCTCGGACGTGGCGCTCTACCAGCGCCTGCTCGCGCAGCCGAAGCCGGGCGTGCTCGCGCTGTCGCCGAAGGAGGCGTGCGTGGTCGCGATGGCGGGCGAGGCGGGGATTCTGGCCCCCGACGCCGACTCCCAGTGGACCGCAGCCCGCGCGCGATCCCTCGCCGCCAACGGAGGATCCGCAGCCCCTTCGTCCCACGCAGCCCCCACGCAGCCCACCGACGGCTGGCGCGTCGACTTCCGCACCACGGGCCTCGACCGCGTCTTCCGTTCGCGCACCGACGCCGAGGCCGCGCTCACGGACCCGCTGCGTGGCGTCGCGCTCCCCGAGCTCTGGTGGGAGGGCGACCCGGACCTGTGCCCGGGGCACTGGCTCCTGCGTGGGTGGACCGTGGCGCGCCTCGCGGCGGCGTGGGGGCTCTCGCTCGATCGCGTCGCGGTCGCGGGCGAGGTGCTCGCGCAAGGTGAGGTGCCGGTGCCCCTGAGCTCCACCGCCGGGAGGGCCGCGTGATGCCCGCGCTCGACCAGCTCCACGTGCGCCTCGCCGAGCTCGCGGGCAGCATCGACACCTCCACCGCCGAGGGCCGCGACGAAGCCGCTCGCGTCGAGGAGAACCCCGTGCTCCTCGCACTCGACCCGAGCTTCACCGCCACGGGCTGGGCCGTCGTCGACCTCGTGACCGAGCGCGTCGTGGCACTCGGCGTGATCGCCACGCGTCCTCGTCCCACCGCCCAACGTCGCGACGTCACCGCCGCGCTGATGGACGGCGAGCGCGGGCTGCGCATCCGCCGCGAGCTGCTCGCGGTGCTCCGGACGTACCGGCCGATCGTGGTCGCCCAAGAGGCGAGCTCGGGCTCGCAGTCCGCGAAGGCAGCCGCCGCGCTCGCGCGTGCGCAGCAGGCATGCCTCGACGCGATCGACGAGCACCTCGACGCGCTGCCGCTCTTCGTCACGCCGCAGGCCGCGAAGAAGCGCGCTGTCGGCAGGCTCAACGCGACGAAGGACGAGATCGAAGCCGCGATGCGCACGCGGTGGTCGCGCACAACGACCGTGGTTCACCCAGGTCTCGGCCACACGGTCGCGGATGGCGCCGACCTCGAGGCGCTGCTCCGTGAACCGCTTCCGTCAGGCGAGCGCGCGCGCCCGGTGGGCGAGTGGGAGAACGCGTGGGACGCGCTCGCGATCGCGCACGCCGCATGGGACGCGCCGGCAGTCGGCGCGGCTCGGCGGATGGCGCAGGTTGCCGCAACGGAACGCGCGACGCGTGGCGTCGTGGAAGGGCGGGTCGCGTAATGGACGACGCTTCTCGTTTCCGCGAAGGCGCGCCGCTCGTGACGCGTGGCGATTTCGAGCGCGCGGCCGAGGCGCGCGCGGAGCTCCTGGGCGGCACCACCACCACCACGCCCCTCGCACACCGCTCCGCCGCGCTCTCCCCCGAGGAGCGCCGCGTGTGGAGCGCTGCACTCACGCTCGTCGCCTCCGAGCTCGCGACCACGCCGCGTCCCGCCGCGCTCGCGCCCCTGGTCCCCGCCAGCTCCACCGTCCCCGCCAACTCCGATGCCGACGGCAACCCCGACCCCGAGGGCGTGACCATGCTCGACGGCGATGCATGGCGCGCGTCGTGCCGCGGCTCACGTCGTGCGCGTTGCGGGCGCTGTTGGCTCTGCGAGTGGGAGCAGCAGACCGACCGGCTCGCGCGCCCGCAGCGCGAGGATCCACGCCGCACCGCGAAGAGCGTCGACGAGTGGTTCGAGGCGTGGTGCGCGTACGTCGAGGACCCGGCGGGCGCAAAGAGCTCGCTCGGCATCCAGCTCGAGCGCGGTCGCGACGGGCTCTCGTACGGCGGGAGCTTCGTTGCGCGGGAGCCGAGCGCCATCCGCGCGGCGACGCTCTTCGTCGGGGTCGCGGCGTCGCTCACCGAAGCGGCAACGCACGCGCGCGGCGACAACCAGGCGATGTCCGTCGAGAGCGTGCTCGACGGGCTGCGTGCGCTGATCGTCGGCCTCCCCACCCGCACGAAGAAGCGCGGCATCACGCGCACACCCGCGCTCGTCGACGACGTCGCGGCGCGCTGGTCGGAGGCGAGCGAGCGCGAGGGCGGCGCGCGCGTGACGCCACGCGCGGCGAAGGAGCTCGTCTCGCGGTGGCGGCGCTTGGCGGCGGTGGAGCTCGCGGCGCGGGGGCTTATCCGCGTTCGGCGTGGGGACGAGGACGCGGTCGAGGTGGTGCGGAGTCGGCTGATGGCGGGGCGGGTTGTGGGCGGAGTCGAAGGCGAGAGCGGGAAGGCGAAGGCGAGATGAACGAAGAACAGCCGAGTGTGTTGTTGAGCGTCAGCAACGATGTCGCGAGAGCTCATGGATCGACCAGCGACGGGATTTCGTGGCGCGTCTACGCGGAGTACGACCGCGAAGACCGTGCACGCTGCCAGGTCTACGTTGACGGCATTCAGGTGGCAGACATCTCGGTGCACGCACGTCGGCTCGTGCGGCTCGCCGACGACACGCAAGCCATCTGCGCCGCGCTGGTGTGGAGCGCGATCCGCTCGGTGCGGCATCACAAGTACGAAGCGCCACGTGCGGAGCACGCGTCGTGACCGCGCGCGCTTCCACCACGGGCGCACCCGCGCTCGAGTTCACCGCGTTGTTCCCGTTCTCGGGGCTCGGCGCGGGCGCGCTCGGCTTCCTCGACGCGAGCGTGACGCTCTTCGGTCGCGAGGTGCGCTTCCGCTCGCTCGGCGGGATCGACTTCGACGAGGTCGCGTGCGCGGACTTCGAGCGTCTCACGGGCTCGCCCGCGTGGTGCACGAGCGTCGAGACGATCACGCCCGAGCAGCTCCGCGCGCGCTACGGCGAGCGCGCCCCCGACGTCGTCTTCATGTCGCCGCCGTGCCAGGGCTCGTCGCGCTTGCTCTCGGCGTCGAAGGCGAAGACGCCGAAGTACGAGGCGCTGAACCAGCTCGCGCTCACGTGGGCGCGCACGATGCTCGCCGCGTGGCCCACGCCGCCGCCGCTCGTGCTGCTCGAGAACGTGCCAGGGCTGCCGCAGCGCGCGGGCAAGATGCTGCGCGAGCTCCGCAAGCTCCTCCGCGCCGCAGGCTACGTGTTCCACGCGTCGACGCACGACTGCGGTGAGATCGGCGGGCTCGCCCAGCACCGCAAGCGCTACCTCCTCGTCGCGCGGCGCCCGAGCGCGCTCCCGTCGCTGCTCTACCAGCCGCCGCACCGTCGCGTGCGCGCGGTCGGTGATGTGCTCGACGCGCTGCCGATGCCGGCGACGCCCGACGCGCGCGCGTGGGGCGACCTGCACGTCATGCCGCGCCTCTCGTGGCGGAACTGGCTCCGGCTCGCGCTCATCCCGGCGGGTGGCGATTGGCGCGACCTCGACGGCGTGCTCGAAGGGCGCGCGCGTCGCGAGGTGTTCCGCCGGCACGCGGTGCAGCGGTGGGGCGAGCCGATCCCGGCGGTGACGGGGCCTGGTGGTCACAGCGTCGAGGCGGTCGCGGATCCTCGCGTCGAGGGCGAGTACCACGCGGGCGTCTACGGCGTGACGTCGTGGGATGGCACGTCGCCGACAGTGACGGGCGGAGCGAACCCATCGAAGGGGCGCTTCGCGGTCGCCGACCCACGCGTCGCGATGCCGGCATCGAGCGCGCGCCACACGAGCAAGCTCCACGTGCTCGGGTGGGACGACGCCGCGCGAACCGTGATCGGCAAGGAAGGCCCTGCGAACGGCGGAGCGTCGGTCGCCGACCCGCGACTTACCGACTTGCCGCAAGGCGACAAGTTGCGGGTCTCGCGCGCGTACGACGCGGGCTACGGCGTGCTCCGCTGGAACGGCCCCGCACGCACGGTCGCGGGCACCGCCGCTGCGGGCACGGGCGCGTACGCGGTCGCCGACGGTCGTGACCGTGCCGTGCTCGCCGAGGTCCGCGTGCTCTCGCTCGACGAGGCGATGGCGCTCGATCTCGACCCGACGAAGCCACCGCCGTTCACGCCCGTGATCGTCGCCGAGGACGGCACGTGGCACCGCCCGCTCACGCTGCTCGAGCTCGCGGTGCTGCAAGGGCTGCCCGCGCACCTCGAGGGCGCGCCGCTCCAGCTCCACGGCACGCGCACGAAACGAGCGACCACTATCGGGAACGCCGTGCCGGTGGGCGCTGCGCGCGCGATCGCTGAGCGGATGCTCGTCACCCTGGCCGAGGGCGCGCTCGGCGAGATGACGCTCGCAAGCAGCTCGACGCCGGTGTGGGTCGAGCGCGACCGCGACGTGAGGCCGTCGAACGCCGATGGAAGCGAGGCCCTCGATGCGTGAGCA
>JRYL01001674.1_pt1 | contig 45126 bp, 42 predicted proteins | sample 235391 | NCBI WGS metagenome assembly JRYL01 (sample SAMN03074223, study PRJNA261481) | activated sludge metagenome | biome: Wastewater Treatment Plant; feature: Wastewater; material: Activated sludge; isolation source: activated biomass of a wastewater treatment plant treating wastewater from... ...
CCGTCGGTTTTAACCGACGGAATAAAGATTGCAAACTCAAATGGGCTTCAGCCCCATTAATCTGAAATTTATTACAGCTGAAGATTCATAAAATAAATTAATAAAGGAAAGCTCTCACGCGTCTTCAGACGCAATGAGCGCGAAATCCGATCTTCAGATCGGAAACCATTCATAATAAAAACAGCCGAACTCAAATCTGAGCCGGCTGTTCAAAATATTTTTCCAAATAGATTTACTGATTAAAATCTATGGTGTCCTTATGTGTGTCCGTTCGGTTCACATCCTGAATCGGATCATGATAAGGTCTCGCTTCCGAATAATCATAATCAAAAGTTCCGCCCATGCTTCCGTAAGTATTGAATCCGGTCAGCGAAGAGCAGTCCCATTTTTCATCGATGTCCTCCGGCTTTTCAAATTTATCGGTCGGCAAAACACCAAATTTCTTTCCTTCCTTATAAACCGACTGCATATAATAAGCCCAAATCGGCAGCGCCATTGCAGCACCCTGACCCTGAGCCGTACTTCTGAAATGGGCAAACCGGTCTTCCGCACCCACCCATACGCCGGTCACCAGATTCGGCGTCAGACCCATAAACCAGCCGTCTGAGTTGTCGTTGGTCGTACCGGTTTTTGATGCAACTTCAGCATCGATGCCGTATTTGGTTCTGATCCATTTACCGGTTCCTCGGTTGGTCACGCCTTCCATCAGGTCAATCATGGTGTAGGCAACATATTCGTTCACAACCTCACGTGTCACCGGTTTGTAATCTTTGATCACACGTCCGGTTTTGTCTTCGATTCTGACAATCAGTTCGGGTTTGATATAAATTCCGCCGTTTGCAAAAGTGCTCATTGCACCTACCATTTCATAAACAGTCAGATCCGCAGAACCCAGTGCGATGGTGTAATCCTTTGGTATCGGACTTTCCACCCCCAGATCGCGCGCCACCTGAATCACCGGTTCAACACCGGTCTGTGCAATCAGTCGGGCAGTCACCACATTGGTTGAAAATGCAAGTGCAGTTCTCAAATCCTGACTTCCGCCGTATTTGCCGTTTGCATTTCTCGGCTGCCAGTTTCCGATCGAAAATCTGTCGTTCGAAATCGTATTGCATGGCGTATAATTCATCTGATTGATTGCAGTCACATACACAAAGGGTTTGAAGGTCGATCCCACCTGTCTCCTCGCCTGTTTGACGTGGTCAAATTTGAAATAATCCCAATTGATTCCGCCCACCCATGCTTTGATGGTTCCATCTTTCGGATCCATCGACATCAGACCTGCCTGAAGGATGTGTTTGTGGTATTTGATCGAATCCATCAGCGACATATTCTTTCTGTATTCGATACCGTCCCAGGTGAAAATTCGGATGGAATCTCTCGGTTTCTCAAATTCCTGTTTGATTTCCTCATCCGTTCTTCCCAATTTTTTCAAATGTCTGTACAGATCGGTATTTCGCATGGCGCGTTCAAAAATTCTTTCTCTTTTGTCGTCGGAAAGACCGTAGAACGGCGCCTTCGGATTGTTTTTCTGTTCTGCAAAAAATATTTTCTGAATCGATGTCAGATGTTTTTGAACCGCATCTTCGGCCATTTTCTGCAATCTCGAATCAAGGGTCACATAAATCTTCAGACCGTCTTTGTACAAATTGTATTTTTTGCCGGTTTCTTTTTCAAGATTGGCAAGATAAGCTTCGATTTCTCTTCTTAATTCGTGTTTGTAATAAGCCGAATAAGATTCGCTGATGCTGTTGATTTCCTGATGATCGGTTTTGAGCGGCTTAGCCTTTGCGGCTTCAGCTTCCTCTTTGGTCAGAAATTTATATTTCTGCATCTGGTTGATTACTATATTTCTTTCGTTCAATGCCTTGTCCGGAAATCTCAACGGATTATACAAAACCGGGTTTTTCAGCATGGCCACCAGCATGGCAGACTGGTCAAGCGTTAATTTTTCGGTCGTCGTATTGAAATAAACTTTTGAAGCCAGTTCGACACCGTTTGCATTGTATATGAAATCAAATTTGTTCAGATACATCGAGATAATTTCCTCTTTGGTGTATCTTTTTTCCAATTCAACTGCAACAATCCATTCTTTCAGTTTCTGAAATGCTCTTCCAATTTTGCTTTGCGATCTTTTACCGGTAAACAGCAATTTGGCCAACTGCTGGGTAATGGTACTCGCACCTCCTTTGCTTCCGCCGCCAAAGATTGCGCGCATTGTTCCTCTCGGGTCAATTCCCGAATGGGTTTTGAAACGGATATCTTCTCTTGCAAGCAACGCATTGACAAGATTTTCGGGCAATTCTTTGTAAGAGATCGGAATCCTTTTTTCGGTTTCAAAACGATCGAGCAATACACCGTCCGACGAATAAATTTCGGACGAAACATAGATATCCGGATTCTCGAGTTCCTGTACATCGGGCATTTCGCCCAACCAGCCTTTCGAAGTCACCCAGAAAAGCAGAAATACAGACAGAACCCCGATCATAAAGATTCCCCAGACCAACAGCAGCATTCTTTTCAGCGAAAAGATTCTCGGCTGCTTTTTCTTTTTTTCAGAAAAGTTATTTTGTTTTGCCATCTTTTTCTTTTTTATCGACGATCAGACTCAGATCTTCAATTCCGGCAAGTTGGTCTTCCCTCATTCCCTGCCAGACCTTCAGCTGATAATTTCCTGTATCTTTGAACGAGATATTCTCTCTGTACAAAAGGAACAGCTCCTTCAGACTGTTACCGCTCCCGATCCATTCACCATCCGGAAAAGACAGGAAATACTGAAGCGTATCATTGAATTTTTCACCAGCCGGATCGGTGAATTCGGTGATCAGATACAGATTGCTGTACGGATAAAGGCTGTTGTTTCTGCTCAAAAGATAGAAATCATACAGCGCAGCCGTATCACTGATCTCAAATTTATAATCCAATGGGGTGTTCTTATCCCAATTTCCGCCAATCGATCTCAGTTCCTGATAATAGTGGGGAGATTCACACTGTACAAAGAACAGAGCGGCTGCAAAAACCGGAATCAGCTTACTGATTCCCTTCTTTACGGTTGGATGATCCACGATTGTCTCCTTTATTTTTTGGTTTAAATTTTTTATTTTTCCTTTCACTGCCAGATTTTGGTCCTCTGTCATTTGGTCTTTCGCCACCTTTGCCGGAATGTAATTCTCTTCCGTGTTTTGAATTCGGTTTGCCACTGCCCGGTTTTCTTTTCTTTTTCTGATTTTTTCTTTCAAATCGTTCAAGAGAATTTTCCTGAATGACATCCATAAAATCACGTTTCACATCTTCTGTCAAATCTTTTGCCAAATCTTCAAGTGCAGCCGTTTTGCCGCCGTTACTGCCTTTTTTGATCAGGTCTTTTGCCATATCAACAGACAATTTGACCCAGTTCATACCGCCGTTCTGATAGCTGAACCACATCTCTTTTTTGAATACATCGATTTTCACACAGGAAGCCGTTCCTTTTTCGGTTTCAAATGTACTTTCCATCGAAGGAAAATCTTTGAGTGCATCCAGATAAGAATCGAGTTCGTAATTCAGACAGCATTTCAGTTTGCCGCACTGACCTGCCAGTTTTTGGGGATTGATCGCCAATTGCTGGTATCTCGCCGCCGATGTGCTCACCGATCTGAAATCGGTCAGCCAGGTCGAACAGCAGAGTTCACGTCCGCTCGAACCAATGCCTCCGATCTTTGCAGCTTCCTGCCGATAACCGATCTGTTTCATCTCAATTCGAATTCTGAAGTCTGCAGCATATTCCTTGATCAGTTGTCTGAAGTCAACCCTTCCTTCTGCAGTATAATAAAATATTGCTTTGGTGCCGTCGCCCTGAAATTCAACATCACTGATCTTCATTTCAAGTCCGAGACCTCTTGCAATCTTTCTTGCCCTTATCTTTACTTCTTCCTCTCTGTCTCTTGCTGCCTGCCAAACTTCTATGTCTTTCTGATTCGCTTTTCGATATACTTTTCGTACATCTTCCGAATCTTCATTTACTCTTTTCTTCTTCATCTGGATTCCCACCAGTTCTCCGGTCAATGTGACCGTTCCTATATCATGTCCGCTTTGGGCTTCAACCGCCACCGCGTCTCCCACATAAAGCGGAAGATTATTTACATTTCTGAAAAAAGCCTTTCTGTCATTTTTAAAACGGATTTCGACATAATTGAATGTCTGATGTCCGTTTGGCAGGCGCATGTTTGAAAGCCAGTCAAAGACATCGAGCTTTCCGTGGCCTGCACCTGTTCCGCAGGATGACCCGCAGGAACCGCTGCTGCAGCCTTTTGATCCGTCACTGCCGGATCCGCAATTTTCACACGCCATATTGTTATTCTTATCTAACCCACAAAAGTACAAAAATTTTTTGCGGACTGAATTTAAATTATCAGAGACCGAAAACTTCTGTAAACGAAAAAGTGGAATCCAAACGAATGCCTTTTTCGGTTTCTGATACTTTCGCCAATTCTCTGTATGGGTCGTGCTCAAAGAAAAACAGATAGTCTTCTTTGACTGCTCTTTTCAGAAAATCATCTTTTTCTGCAAGTGTCAATAACGGCCGGGTATCATAACCCATCACATAAACCAGCGGAATATGCCCGACAGTCGGTACCAGATCGGCAACGTAAACGATTTTTTTTCCTTTGTAACTGATCACCGGCAACATCTGTTTGTCGGTATGTCCGTTGGCAAAAATGATGTCAAATCCAAGTGGTGAATCTTTGATGAAATTTCCTTCTTTGGGCAGATCGATGAAATTCAACTGTCCGGATTCTTTGATCAGCAGAAAATTTTCAGGCAGAAAAGACGCTTTCTCTCTTGCATTCGGCTGAGTTGCCCATTCCCAATGTGCCTGATTGCTCCAGTATCTTGCGTTTTTAAAAGTCAGCCGGTAACCGCCGTTGCTCTCGTCGAGTTCGACTGCACCGCCGCAATGGTCAAAATGAAGATGAGTCAGAAATACATCGGTGACATCATCCGTTGAAAAACCGTATTGTGCCAACGAGGTCTGCAGATCATAATCTCCCCACAAATCGTAATAGCTGAAAAATTTTTCGGACTGTTTGCTGCCGATCCCGCAGTCGATCAGAATCAGCCGGTCGCCGTCTTCGATGAGCAATGCGCGCATCGCCAGTTCGATTTTGTTTTGTGCATCTGCCGGATTTGTTTTTTGCCAGATTCCTTTGGGGACAATTCCAAACATGGCGCCACCATCCAATTTAAAGTTTCCGGTTTCTATCGGATAAAGATTCATAGCTGTAATTCTCGGTTAAATTAAATCATTAAAAAGGCTTTCGTCACGCTCGATCATGAGTATGCCCGATTGGGGAACAATATAGTATTTTTCGTCCTGATAGAGAATCTCATAAGCGGCTTTGACCAAAAAAATGGCCAGATCACCTTCCTTTACTTGAAGCGGAATGTATTTTGCCTTTTCTTCGTTCATCTTCCAGGGCTCATCCATATCGTCAAATGAAACTGCATAGCCGGGTCCTGTTTTGACCACATAACCGTACCTGATCTCTTCTTTTTCTTTTACACCCGGCGGAAGATACAGACCCGATTTGGTTTTGCTTTCTTCAGATTTGGGTTTGATGAGCACACGGTCGCCGATGATGATCAGATTCTCAGTTGTATCCATTGATGCAAAATTAGATAAAATACAGAATTGAAAATCATTTGAATAAAATTTCAAACCAAATTCATTTGGATAAGGATTTGCATCGGTCTAAATTTACAATTGAAAAAAATTAAATGAAAATGAAAAATATAATCGCTGCCGCTCTGTTTTTGTTCTTTCTTGCGAGTTGTCATGTTCAACAGCCTCTGGCCAATATTTCTTCGGTCAATCAGGCGGATCAGGTTGATTTTACAAATAAGGACAATGTGCTGATCGATGTGAGGACGGCTCAGGAATATAACGAAGGCCATCTGCCGGATGCAATCAATATAGATGTGAATTCACTCGATTTTGAAGATGAAATCAAGAAGCTCGATCCGAAAAAGAATTATTATCTGTATTGCAGATCGGGAAAAAGAAGCACCACAGCCACCGAGAAAATGGATTCGGCGGGTTTTAAAAATGTTGCAAACCTGAAAGACGGTTATATCAATTATCAGAAAAAAGAACAAAAATGATCGAAGGACTGCAGCCCGAAATACTGAGCAGCCTGGTGACTGCCGAAATGCCGTTTGGAAAATACAAGGGCAGAAAACTTTGTGATCTGCCGGTTTATTATCTGGAATGGTTTGCTTCAAAAGGTTTTCCGGCCGGAAAACTCGGTATGCAGCTGGCAACGCTGTATGAAATCAAAACCAACGGACTTGAGGGAATTTTAAGTGGTTTGAAGAAATTGAAAAAATAAATAATTTATGAATTAAGTTGGTTGATTTTTTTTTCAGAATTTCTATAAAATCATCTTTTTCTTTTATTCGTTGTTTATACTGTTCAATTAATTTTTCGGGTAGATGGTAATTTTGAATTATGCCATTGTTTTCGCCTTCTCGATTGTGTTGATTAAAGGTTATCCCTTCCTTAGATAACAATTCCAAAATATTCAATTGATAAACTTCACTTAATTTTGAGAGTTGTTTTATAGTGGGGTTGCTTTTATCACTTTCTATATTGGAAATAGTCTTTTGTGAAATGTCGAGCAGATTGGCTATTTCCTGCTGAGAAAACTTTTTTTCTTCTCTTGCCTTCTTGAGTTGAGCGCCGATTTTCATAATGCGCTGAATTTGTGATGGTAAATATAGAGGGATTTTACTAAAGATTAGAAATACGGGTATAGGTTTTTGGTTTTAACAAACCTAATTTTAGGAATTATTAACCAGTTAAATTATTTTAACATGAGAAATTTATTTTTAAAACCCGCAAGTTTGTTGTTTGGAATGCTTATTTTAGTGTCGTCTTGTGCAACAATCGATGAGCTGAATGAGGAACAATTAGTTGTAACTGAAACCTTTGATTATCAGAAATTTTATAATGATTATAAAAGTGAAATACATAATTTGAATAGAGAGGAGTTTGCAGGGTTGAATGTAAATTTAAGATTGTTAGCCCTTCAGGATTTTTCAAGTGAGAAAAAATATGAGTGGTGGATGGAGAAAATGGATAATACTATGAAATTAGAATCTTTGACAAAAGAACAAGTCGATTTTTTTAGAACAGTAAAAGAGATGTTTAATCCCAAATTTTATGATAAGGACAATGAAGAGAAATACGACCTTGTTGATTTTGTTGAAATGAATGCTTATAAAATAGGAATTGATAATGAGTTGATCAGCAAAATATTTATGGAATTAAATGATTTGGATACTGATTTAAATTTAATAAATAGTTCACCCCGATGGAGTTTAGCTACACCAACTTCGGCAAAGACATTAAGAATAGATAATGATAACATTCTAGTTAATTATGCTAAACCAACTGACCCAATTGGCACTGGTCCAAATTGTCAAAATTATAGTTGTTGGTTTTGTTCTCCAATCGGTGATTGTGATTGTACAACTAATTGTACTTATGTGCCAAATGCCTGTGGTATTTATAATGGATTTGATTGCCATGCACCTTGTTGCCCTTAAAAATAATGAAAGCTAAATTGAAAACATATCTTATTCTTTTTATCTATGCAAATTGTTTTGCATATTTATGGGGAGAATGTTTCAGGGGTTATGATTCAAATCAAATTACCTGTGGTATCGGGTTGGTTCTGACTTTTGTTTCAGCTCACTTTATCCAAAAACAATTTGATTTCAAATTGGATATTTGGCAGAAGCTGTTTCTCATTTTATTAATGTTGGGATATTCTTCAATTTTTCATAGAGCCGACGGTCTTCGCCTTTTTTTATTTAGCCCACATTTTTTGGGAATATTATTTTTGATTTTTAATTTTTTCGTTTTTTTTTCGGTTTTCTTTCGATCGTTTCGTTTTTTCGTTTTTTTTCAATTTTTTCGCTTTTTTCTTTTAATTTTTTCGTTTTTAGAGATTTAAGAAAATTTCACAACAATATCTTTTTCGTTCTACTCACGATAACCTATACAAACAGTTATTTTTCAGGGTATCATTCTTATTATTGGGGTCCTTTAAACGAAAGATCTATCATTATAGATGGTTCAGAAGATAAAACATCAGAAAAAAAGCAGGAAGCACCGGATGATTCCATTGATATTTCTTCTTTTTCTTTTCTGGATTTGAAATTAGACACCCGTAACATTCGTTCTGAAAAACCCTATATTTTTATAGAAACCTGGAATGAAAAATGTCCACCTTGTAAACTTGCCATCAAAGAGCTGACACCCATGTTGGACACAATGAAAAACCGGGTGGACAGTTATTTCATTTATGAAAATCATAAATTTGATAAAAGTATTTTTGTTTCGTCCGCTAAAAAAGAGAAGGGATTGTCCAATCAAAATGTATTGGCAGATCATAACCAGGAATTTTACAAGTCTATGAAAATGATTGCTTACCCCACTTTTTTGATTATTGATAATCGAGAAGGTAAAATTATTTACATGACGGTTGGCTACGGTGGCGTTGCAAGTAGAAATCAATGGAAAAAGAAGTTAAGGGAGTTATCAGAATAATAAGTCATAAAATGAATCGGTTAAGAGAAATCCTGACCGATCTTTATTTATACATTGAACTCCCTTCCAGATATTTCCAAACCCGGTCGGGCAGCATCGCATGCGGATCTTTGCCGTCTTTGAATGACTGTCTGATAAATGTGGATGAAATTTCAACGATCGGCGCATCCACAAAACCAATTTTTGGGTGATCCTTCCATTCATTGGTGTCTGCACCAATCCGAGGATAAACATAAACCGAATAATGTTTCAGAATCTGTTCGTAATTCTTCCATTTTTTAAAACCACACAGATTGTCGGCACCCATGATGATCGAAAAATCATGACCCGGATATTTCTCTTTCAAAACAGTCAGTGTATCGATGGTGTACGACGGCTGCGGCAGGCCGAATTCGATGTTCGAAGCCCTGAGATTCGGAAAATCTTCGATGGCAAGATTGACCAAATGAAGCCGGTCATAATCATTTGCAAGGCTTGATTTTTCTTTGAACGGATTCTGTGGCGAAACCACAAACCAGACCTGATCCAAATCCGAAAATTCGCAGATATGATTGGCGATGATTAGGTGACCGACATGAATCGGATTGAAAGAACCAAAAAACAGGCCTGTTTTCATTTTACAAATTTATCAAAACTAAATTTAAGCTGAATCCATAAAAAAGCCATCCTTTCGAATGGCTTTTTCAGTGTTTTTTAATTCAGATTATTCACCCGGTTTCACATCAGGAATCTGAGGCATATTTGTCGGATCCAGTTTCTGGGGCTGTTCAACAGAAACCAGTTCAACTTCAAAAATCAAAGCTGCATTTGGTTTGATTTTGCCGTCGGGGCTTCCAAATTCGCCATAACCCAATTCTGAAGGAATATAGAATTTGTATTTCGAACCGACTTTCATCAGCTGAAGACCTTCCTGCCATCCTTTGATAACTCCGTTCAGATTCAGTTTGATCGGTTTTCCTTTTTCTGACTGGTCAAACGTTTTTCCGTCCAGATTCATGCCTTTGTATTCAACTTCAACAGTTGCGCCCGGCTCGGGAATTGCACCATCACCTTCTTTGATCACTTCATAAAGAAGTCCGCTGTCGGTTGATTTTACATTTTTATCAGTTTTCTTTTCTGCCATATATTTGGCTGATTCTTCCTGATTTTTTGTCTTGATTTTATCACCGATGGTCTGCATATAATTGGTCATAAACGAATTCACCGAATCCATCGGAAATAGAGTTGTTTTGCTGCTCAGCTGGTCCATCAGACCCTGAATGATGAATTTTTCATCAATTACACCATTGAGATCGTTGTTTTTCAAAAAAGAAGAGATAGACATACCGATGTTCTGTCCGGTTGCATAAGAATCTCTTGTCTTTGCATTGTTTTTCATAAAATCGGTTAATCCTCGTTCAATTTCTTTGAAATTCAGACTGTCCGCACCCATCTGCATTGAATATTTTTTTACCTGATCTCCGATGTTCATACCGTAAGCATAACCTGCTTTCTGATCATCGTTCTGCAATTTGTCGGTTCCTTGTGACATTGAATCGCCCGATTTGTTGCAACCAACAATTACAGCAGCCAAAATCACAGTTGAAATTATTTTTTTCATTCTATTGAAATTTTTGGCAAGTTTACGAAATAATTTATTGTCATTCATTAGAATTATAGTCCAATCCCAATTCATTTTTTAATTTTATTAGGTTTGGATTGCGTTCCGCCATCTCTTTGAATATCTCGGACTTGGATTTGATGTAGTTCACAGATTTTCCTTCGACCTCAACCGGAATGAGTTCAAACACCTCATTGTTGAGTTTTTCGCGCAGAAACAGAGTCAGCCTTTCTTTGAGTTGTTCAAATTCGGTTATCAAAGAGGAAGAATTGAATTCAATTTCAATTTTAAAACTTTCTTTCAAAACGAGTTTTCCCGACTGGAGCGCATTGAAACTCACGATCTTATTTTCGGTTCTCAGTTTTTCAAGAAATTCTTTCCAATAATTTTCGAGCGTTTCAAAACTGAATTCATCAGCTGCTTTTTCACTGTTGTCCTCAGATTCCGAATTTTCAGATTCAACGCTGTCAAACAGATTTTTCAGATTGAAGGCAGTTTCGGGTTTTGTACCCAATGGTTTGCTCACCCTGACCGGCCTGAGTTCTTCGGGTTTCTGAATTTCATGCCGGGTCTCTCCGACAAGGCTGTCCTGCGCCGGTTTGGGCTCCTCATTTTTGGGTTCGTCCTGTTTTTTGGAATTTGGAACGGGCTGCCAGTCAGGCGGCGGGATTATTCTGAACTTTTTTTTTTAATCCGTTCGTCTTCTGCGGTGAGCGAACCGATCTGCATCAGTGCGATTTCTACGGTTAGTCGCTGGTTTTTGCTCGTTTTGTAGTTCAGATCCGCCACATTGCAGATTTCGATTGCATTGGTCAGAAACTTGACATCGCAATCCACTGCCTGCTGCAGATATTTTTGTTTGGTTCTTTCACCAACCTCAAGCAGATTTGATGTTTTTGGAACCTTCGCCACCAGCAGATCTCTGAAATGACTGCCCAGACCGTTGATGAACACATGACCGTCAAAACCTTTGTTCAGAATTTCATTGTATAGGATCAGCAGTTCGGAAATATCATTTTTCAGCGCTGCATCTGTGATTTTGAAATAATATTCATAATCGAGCACATTCAGATTTTCGGCTACTTTTTCGAGTGTGAGATTTCCCGAGGTGAAAGTCACCATACGATCAAAAGTCGAAAGTGCATCTCTCAGTGCACCGTCAGCCTTTTGTGCAATCAGGTGAAGTGCATCTTCTTCAAATTCAACATTTTCATCTTTTGCAATCATGATCAGATGATTCTGAATGTCTTTGATCGAAATTCGTTTGAAATCATAAATCTGACATCTTGACAATATCGTCGGAATGATTTTGTGTTTTTCTGTGGTCGCCAGTATAAAGATTGCATGTGCCGGCGGTTCTTCCAGTGTTTTCAGAAATGCATTGAACGCCTGTGTGGAAAGCATGTGCACCTCGTCAATGATATACACTTTGTATTTACCAACCTGTGGTGCAAAACGAATTTGTTCGATCAGATTTCTGATATCATCCACCGAATTGTTTGATGCGGCATCAAGCTCAAAAATGTTGAATGCAAAATCTTCGTCACCATCGGTTACACCACCGGCTTCCTCATTGATTCTTCTGGCCAGTATTCTTGCACAGGTTGTTTTGCCGACTCCTCTGGGACCGCAGAAAAGCAAAGCCTGAGCGAGTTGGTGATTGGTAATCGCCTGCTCCAAAGTCTCTGTGATAGCGGATTGGCCAACCACATCTTCAAAACGAAGCGGTCTGTATTTTCGAGCCGATACGACAAAATTCTGCATAGGATTACAAAGTTAATCGAATTTTTAAGACTGAAAAGGACTGTTGATATTTATCCGAAATTAAGAATTTGTTTGGATCAAAAAAAGACGCCCGAATCAACGGACGTCTTTGTTGTTTCAATTTGAATTTCAAATTCAGAATTTGATGTTCACTGTTTTTGTCACACCCTCATGTATAAAAGTGATGGTGGTTTCGTCTCCTTTGTTGAATTTTGAAAGACATTCCATATAACTGTAAACTTCTTTCACATCGCAGTCGCCAAGTTTTGTGATGATGTCTCCGGTCTGGATTCCGGCATGATCAGCCGGACGATCGTCAACCACACCGTCAACTTTGAGACCGATTCCGGTATCTGCATAACTCGGCATAATGCCCAAAGTCACCTTGTATTTGGGTGCTTCTTTTACAGCATCGAGTTTTGTTTTTGTGAACGGAACTTCGGGTGCGTCTGAAATCGCATTGGCAAGATTGAATACATAATCGGTAATAAATCTCAAACCGTAATAATTGATTTTGTCTTCGTCATCGCTCGGTTTGTGATAATCTTCATGAGTTCCGGTAAACAGGAAAAGCACAGGAATATCTTTCAGATAAAATGAGGTATGATCAGAAGGTCCGACACCCGATTCATCAATTGCGATGTTGAAACCTGCAGGCTTGTATTTTTCAACCAAATCTCTGAAAATCGGTGAGGTTCCCACGCCTCCGACTGTCAGTTCTTTTGTTTTGTTCAGTCTGCCGACCATGTCCATATTGATCATCGCAATCACATTCGGATATTTTTGTTTAACGGTTTCTGCAAACGCTTTTGAACCCATCAGTCCGTCTTCTTCACCCGAGAAAAGTACAAATACATAATTTGCTTTTTCCTTGGTTTTGTTTTGGCTGAACATTCTTGCGAGCTCCATCACTGCCGAGGTTCCGGATGCATTGTCATCAGCACCGTTGTGGATCTGACCTTCTGAATTCATCAGAGTTGAAAAATGATGTTCATTCAGTCCGAGATGATCATAATGCGCGCCGATCACGATGGTTTTGTCCGCCTTGTTGTTGAGATAGGCAACCACATTTTTTCCGGTAATTTTAACCGATGAATTTTCATCATGCGGATTCATTTTGAAATTGTAATCATAAGATTGAATTTCAGGTTTCAGGCCATAGCTTCCCATTTGTTTTGAAATAAACTGAGCTGCTTTTTCTTCGCCTTCGCTGCCGGTCAGTCTTCCTTTCAGATCGTCTGAGGCCAGATAGGAAATTGAATTTTTCAGATTTTCACCGCTTACAAATTCGGCATCGTCAAAATCAACCCAGTCAGCAATAAACACATTGGTTTCGTGTGGAGTCGCACCTTCACGATTGCTCGAGAAAACCAGTTTTTTGCCGTCGGGCGAGAACATCGGGAAGGCATTGAAGAAATTGTCATAAGTAATCTGCTTCAGGTTGGTTCCGTCTGTGTCGATCGAAAAAATCTGGAAATCATAACCATGGGTCGAATGGTGGTTGGATGAAAATAGAATTTTCTTTCCGGACGGATGAAAATAGGGTGACCAGTTGGCTTTGCCCAAATGGGTCACCTGTTTCATATCGGTTCCGTCAATGTTCATGGTGTAAATTTCCATATTGGTCGGCATCACCAGACCTTCTGCCAACAGATCCTTGTATTCCTTGATGTCTTCGGGTGTTGTCGGTCTTGACGAACGGAAAACCAGTTTTTTTGAATCGGGCGAGAAAAATGCACCGCCGTCATATCCGAGTCCGAAGGTCAGCTGTTTCAGATTTTTTCCGTCAATATCCATTCTCCAAAGTTCAAGATCGCCGCTTCTGAGTGAAGTGAAAACGATGTATTTCCCATCGGGCGAAAGAACCGCTTCAGCATCATACCCCGGAGAGTCGGTCAGTTTCTTAACAATATTACCGTTCAGATCTGCCACATAAACATCAAAATCCGGATAAATCGGCCAGACGTATTTTCCGTCAGCTCGAGGTTCTGGTTTTGGCGGGCAGGCTTTGTTGCCTTCGTGGGTAGATGCATAAAGAATATGCTTGCCGTCAGGCATAAAGAATGAACAGGTTGTGCGCCCCAATCCTGTAGAGATCAGCTTCAGATCAGAGGTTGCGTATTTATCCTTGTCGAGTTTTAACATATAGATCTGATCACAGTCAGCGCCAATCTCCGGATTGGTAACCTGCATGGTCAGCATTTTTCCGTCGGGCGAAAAGTATGCTTCTGCATTGTCTCCGCCATAAGTAAGTTTGGTAATGTTTTTAAGATTCTTTTCCTGTGAAAATCCAAGGATCGAAAAACTTAAAAACCCAATTGTAAATAATCTATTCAGATTCATTATAAATAAAATTTGAGTGCCAAAGATAGAAGATAAATGGATAATAATCTGTTAAACACTGTGACTATGATTTAATTCATCAAAAAAAATAAATCTTTGTGATTTCAATTATTTTCAGGTTTCAACCGGCTGATTCGATTAAAATTATATTTTTGACTGATCAAATTCATCCAAAACCATTGAAAAAGGCACAGTCAAAAACTGAGGAATATCCGGATCGCGGTCTGGGCAACCGGCACATACAGTTGATTGCGCTTGGCGGCGCAATCGGAACCGGTCTGTTTCTGGGGGTCGGTCCGGCGGTTGTGCTGGCAGGACCGTCTGTGATTCTGGGTTATGCAATTGCGGGAATGTTTGCATTTTTCATCATGAGACAATTGGGCGAAATGCTGGTTGAGGAACCTGTTTCGGGCAGTTTCAGTCATTTTGCATACAAATATTGGGGCGATTTTCCGGGTTTTGCATCGGGTTGGAATTATTGGCTGCTCTACATCATGGTCAGCATGACCGAACTTACCGCAATCGGCGTTTACATTCAATTCTGGTGGCCCGAAATTCCGCTTTGGGTTTCTAGTCTTTTCTTTTTTGTGGTCATCAATTTGCTGAATCTGACTTCGGTCAAAGTTTTTGGCGAAACCGAATTTTGGTTTGCAATCATCAAGGTTTCGGCCATCATTGCGATGATTCTTTTTGGAACTTATCTGCTCATCAGCGGAACCGGCGGCGAACAGGCAACTATCCAAAATCTGTGGAACGACGGCGGTTTTCTGCCAAAAGGTTTGATCAGTAAAGATGCAGCCGGAAATTATCAGGGTCTGTTATCGGCCATCGCTTTGATCATGTTTTCTTTTGGCGGTTTGGAGCTGGTTGGAATTGCAGCTGCTGAAACCAAGAATCCGGAAAGAAACATTAAAAAGGCAACCAATCAATTGATATACAGAATACTGATTTTCTATATCGGTTCACTGATCATACTGTTTTCGATTTCACCCTGGCAGAGCATCGGTGTGGACAGCAGTCCTTTTGTCAGCGTATTTGACCGGTTGAACAGTTTCAATTTTGAGCTTTTGGGACGAAATTTTCAGGTTTCATCTTTGATTGCAAACGGATTGAACATCATCGTACTGAGCGCTGCACTTTCGGTTTATAATTCAAGTGTTTACAGCAACAGCCGTATGCTCTACGGTTTGGCAAAACAGGGAAATGCACCCAAAGCATTTATGAAACTCAGCAAATCAAAAGTTCCGGTCAACGGCATATTGTTTTCTGCATTTTTTACAGCATTTGGTGTGCTGATCAATAAAATCATTCCCGAAGAAGCATTTGAAATCCTGATTTCGCTGGTGGTTTCGTCATTGGTTTTGCTATGGCTGATCATCTGTTACACCCATATCAGATTCAGATCTGCACATCGTGTAGTCAAAACCAAATTCCCGACGATACTGTACCCGTGGACAAATATCATCACACTGATTTTTCTGATGCTGGTGCTGATCGTGATGTGGGAAACCGGTCTGAAAATTTCGGTCGAACTGATTCCGATTTGGGTTCTGGTGCTCTATTTGAGCTATTTGATTTCAAAAAAAATCAAACCGAAAAAATCATAAAAAATCCCGCACTGTGGCGGGATTGTATTTAAAAAATTTGGATTCGAATCAGTAACCAAACAGTTCTTCGAGTGTCAATTCTTTGACATCTCCCATCAACTGAACCGCTTCCCAATCCAGAATGTCTTTCTTGCCGATCAGACCGACATTGAAATGTTTTCCTTTGATATGGCTGTTGAAGAAATTTTCCAAATCCTTCATCGTCAGCTTTTCGGTGGCAGAATAAATGTCTTTGTTGATGTCATAATCGATGCCCCTGTCTTTGAGATTGAGCTGATAGAAAAAGATACCTGATTTTGTATATCGTCGGGTTGCAATCTTTTTCAGTGCCGCATTTTTTGAATTGTTGAACTGATTTTCTGCTTTCGGCATATCGTTCNNATCAACCGCTTGCGGAAGCTTGTTTGCCTGGGTTCCTACATAAGCCACCACGTAGTTGTATTTGTCGTGACGGTCAGAATTTGCATAAACCGAATAGGCGGAATAAGCCAGCGATTTAGATTCTCTGATTTCCTGAAATACGATCGAAGAAAGACCCGAACCAAAATATTCGTTGAACACTCCCGAAGGTGTTAGCAGACTTTTGTCAAACCGGTCTTCTCGTGCTCTGAGCGAAATTTCTGCCTGAACCATTTCATAAGGCGCAAAGAAAATTTTTCCGTCTGTCATTGGCTGCGGATAAACCTTTGCTGCCGGAATTTTCTTTCCGTTTCCGAAATTATGATATTTTTCCAATGCTTTTTTGGCCGCCGAAGCATCATTTCCGTAATAGAAAATCTGATGCGGATAATTCAAAAACTCTTTCAGGATCTGAACCAGTTCTGACGGATCGATCGCTCTCAGTTCGGCTTCGCTCAGCTGATCTCTGAAACGGTTTTCGGGTCCGTACATCGCATATTGATTCAGTGCATTCTGAATGCTGTTTTTCTGAACTTTTGCATCATTTCTCGATTTGATGATTTTGTCCACATAATTCTGATAAGCTTCTTTGTCAGCCTTTGCATCTGTCATCAGATGTTCAAACAATTTGATTCCTTCGGCAAGATTTTCCTGAAGGCCGCGGATCGAAACATATGATCTTTCACTGCCTGCATTGACGCCAAAGTCAATTCCGATTTTGTAAAATTCTTTTTTCAAATCTTCCGGACTGTATTTCGAAGTTCCGAGATAATTCAGATAATTCATCGCAAGCGGAAGTTTTTTGTCATTGTCTGCGCCAATTTCTGTGATGTAATAAACGGTAGAAAGATCGTTGGTCACATTCTGAATCGACGAGAACTTTGAACCTTTCAACGATTCTGTTTTGATTGATTTGTCAAAATCAACAAATACCGGCTGAATCGGCTTTTCGGTCAGTTTCTGAAAATCTTTGTAGAACTGTGATTCGTTTTCACGATTCAGACTGATCGGCGTAATGCCCGGATTTTCAACTCTGACCAAATCTTTGTTTTCACCCTGATTTTTATAGACGATCACATAATTGTCTCCATAATTGTCATTTGCAAATTTCATCAGATCTGACTTTGTAATTTTCGACATTTCGTCAAGTTCGGAAATGGTCTGCTGCCAGCTTCTTTCCTGAATAAACGAATCGTACATGGTGGTAGCGAGCGCATTTGAATTTTCAAGTACAGACTGCCATTGTTTTTTCAGATCATTGACCACTGCAGTAATCATCCATTCGTCAAAATCACCGGTTTTGATCTTTTCAATCTGCTGAATCAGCAAGTCTTTGACTTCATCCATTGACTGACCCTTTTTGGGTGAACCGCTGAAAATATGAGCGGTATAATCTTTCATGATTTGGGTATTTGAACTCGCCGACTGCGCCAATTGTTTTTGGTTGATGTTCAAATCGATCAGGCCGGCGGTACGGTTGCTCAATATCATATCCATCACCTGAACCAGCAATGCATCTTTGGTTTTTGAACCGCCGACACGATATGCAAACTGAAATCTTTCGGCTGAAGGACTCGACACATTGACGGTTTTGATTCCATTCAATTTGGGTTCATTTGCCACATAATGATCGGGTTGGGCTGCCTTTTTGTAGAATCCGAAATATTTGTCAACCATTTTGATGGTCGGTTCAAATTCAAGATCACCGACCAAAACCACCGCCATGTTGTTGGGTACATAATATTGGTTGTAATAATTTGTAATTGCTACCATTGACGGATTTTTCAAATGTTTAGAGGTGCCGATGGTGGTCTGTGTTCCGTAATGGCTGGTCGGAAACAGATTTTTCATCAGCGCATAATGGATCAGTCTGAAATCATTGTCCTGTGCACGGTTGAATTCTTCATAGACCGCTTCCAACTCGGTATGAAACAGACGAAGCGTCAGTTCTGAAAATCTTTCGGACTCGATATACATCCATTTTTCGAGTTCGTTTGAAGGAATATTGTTTTTGTAAACCGTCTCGTCAAACCAGGTATGCGCATTGGTTCCTGTAGCGCCCAGGGACGAAATCATTTTGTCGTATTCGTTTGCCACTGCATATNNGCATATTGAGAAGCGATATAGGAAACCGAATCGATTTGTTTGTAGATCGATACTTTTTTATCGGGATCCTGTTCGAGTTTGTGTTTTTCATACAAATCCGAAATCTGCTGCAGCAGCACTTTTTCCTGTTCCCAATTGTATGAACCGATTTTTGAAGTTCCTTTGAAAAGCATGTGCTCGAGATAATGCGCAAGTCCGGTATTGTCTTCCGGATCGTTGTTTGAACCGGTTCTGACCGGAATATAGGTTTGGATTCTGGGTTCGTCCCTGTTTTGGGCAAGAAAAACCTTCAAACCGTTGTTCAGTGTATAGATTCTGGCATTGGACGGGTCATTTTCAACCATTTCGTAATTGTAACCGTTGGCATCTTTTTTCTGAACCGTTTTGAACTGAGCCGTCAGCGAAACGGACAAAGCCAAACAGCCGAAAAGTGTCAGTTTTTTTATCATTTTATAATTNNTTCGTGGTTCTATGTAATATTGCGGTATGCTTTTTAAAAAAGATCCTGAAGGGATTTAACTATCAGTAACCACAGGTGTAACCTGTGGATAATGGATATCCCCAGAATCCAACCCGCGGAGCGGGTTGAACCATAAAAAAATCCGTTCCGGTTGAGAGATTCAGTTGCGCCTTCCAACCGGAACGAATTTCTGATAATGTTATAAAGTTCAATGTTTAAAATCCGAAATTGACACCAAATTGCAACATTTTTCGGTCATCAAAGGTTTTTCCTTTAAAATAAGGACTCAATTCCTGTCTGACATAAAAATCCCAGCCGTAAATCCCAAGATTCAACTGTACGCCATATGCAAAATTGTTGTTGTTCAAATCTGTTTTTCGGTGTCGCCAGTTGATGTCTTCTCCTTTTACAATGTTGTTCTGTCCGATTCTGAAACCGCCGTACACATTGGCACCGATCGAAAATGGTTTTCCCAATTTTCGGTATGCATTTCCCTCCGAATCGGTTTTCAGTTTTGAGGTGTGATAGGTGAACCCGAGCGGAACCATCAGGTAACCGGCTCTGACCTTGCTTTTTTTCAGATTTCCGTCGTGTTTGACCAAATCAATCGCGCCTTCGCCGTCTCTGTACATCAGATAATCATCCTCAAAACGCATGGTCCGATAAGACAGATACAAACCGGTGATGAATTCAAACGGACTGGTTCGGGTCAGTTGACGGTGATAAATCAGGCCAAAATCAATTCCGCTCGAATAACCCAGATGGTCGTTCAGTTTCTGATTGTCGCCGTTTGGAATATGAATCATTCCGTAACCCAGATAACCTCGGACTTCGTTCATTCTTTTGTAAGTCTTCGGTTTTTTCTGTTCTTCCTCTTTTTTCAGTTCATCCAAATCTGTATTCATAATCGAATAGCTGACCTGTTTTTTTGTGATTTCATCCAGATTGAAATTCAGACTGTCGATGCCCGAATTGATCCGATCTGAGAATTTCAGAGCGATTTCTGCTTTTTGATTGTTCGCTTCTTCTTCGGTCAGTTCACCATCTCTGAGTTTCCGGTTGACTTCGCTGACTTCATTTTCCATTTCGAGTTTTTCCCGAATCACGATTTCACGCACCTGAAGCGCATATTCATCCGCTTTTTCTCTTACAAACGGACTGACGCGCTCGTCTGTTTTTGAATCATCATTCAGATCCAGTTTTAGCTTTTGTGCCGATGCATTGGTTGCGAACAGACACAACAATCCCATTACAATAAATTTTCTTATCATAGCTTTTGTGTTTTTAATTATTGTTTGATTTGATCCGGCTGCAGCCCGAGGATTATTTTTCTTTGTTGAAATCAATGATCACCAGTTTTGAATTCGATTCATTCTGTTTGACCGATTGATTGTGTTCGATCGAATAGAGCAGCATGTTAGGATCCGTATAATCTGTTTTCTTTTTTGGTTTCTGAACCGAATCATTTTGTTGCGCAATCATCGGTTTGACTTCTTCAACAATTGGTTTTTCAGTTTTTGATTCTTCAATTTTCTCAATCGCAACTTCCCGCTGAATTTCTGTAGTTTGAATTTTGAAGACATTATCTTTTGAAGTTTTCTGATTTTTAATTTCATGGTTTGAATTGACCAAAACCGGCTCTTCTGTACCAACTGTTTCTGTTTGATCGGTTTTGATTTCTTTGATCAAAGGTTCTTGGGTCTGAACAAAATTAGAATCAATATTCTGTATTTCAATTTGGGATTTCACAAACAGAAATAATCCGACCATCAACAGCACTGACGCAGCCGTCGAAATCAGAATCAGAAATCTTATTCTGGCCGATTTTTTTGTGCTGTTCTGTTTATCCAGCATTCCTGCCAGCTTCTGCCAAGCAGCATCAGAAGGCTGAATCTCTCTTTCATTCAGCTGTTTTTTAATTTCTTTGTCAAGCCCGGTTTTCATCTCTGATCTGTTTACGTTTTACAATGATTTCTCTCAATCGTTTTTTTGCTCTCGACAATTGTGTTCTCGAAGTCATTTCGTCGATGTTGAGAATTTCTGAAATTTCTTTGTGCGAATAATCTTCCAAAACAAAAAGGTTGAACACCATTCTGTAATTTTCGGGCAGACAGTCAAGCAGTTCACCGGCATCAATACCGCTCAAATCCTGCTGTTCATCTTCAGATTCTTCGACAAAATCAATTTCATCCAGAAACACAAAATTTTTGTTGGCTCTCAGAAAATCAAGACTCTCGTTGACCATAATCCGTCTGATCCAACCTTCCAGACTGCCGATGGAACTGTAGGAAGAAATGTTTTTAAAAACCTTTACAAATGCCCTGATCATACAGTCTTCGGCATTGTGAAGATCACCGGTATAAGTTCGGCAGACGCTCAGCATCTTTGGCGAATATCTTTCAAACACTTCCTTTTGTGCCAACCGATCTCCTTTGATCAGCAGTCGGACCATCTCTTCGGTCTTCCGGTTTTTATGGATTGAAATGATTTTCAAAATTCATGTTTCTGTATATAAGACGAGACTGAAATTAAAAATGTGACAGTTTTGAAAAATTTATTCCCAAAACATTGACGGAAAGTGATTTAAATTTCAAGAAAAATTAAAATTATTTCAGTTCATAAACTTTTTCACCATTGATAAAGGTGGCAACCGCTTTGATATTGGGCAAATCATTTTCGTCTGCTTTCATGATGTCTTTGTCCAAAACCGTAAAATCAGCATATTTTCCGGCTTCGATGCTTCCTTTTTCATTTTCCTCAAAATTGGCATAAGCCGCCCAAATCGTCATTCCTCTCAAAGCTTCTTCACGGCTGAGCGCGTCTTTCATCTGAAAACCGTTTTCGGGATAATTCTTCAGATCTTTTCTGACAACCGCTGCATAAAATGTATAAAACGGACTGACATGCTCCACCGGGAAATCAGTTCCCAAAGCGATGATTCCTGTTTTGTCAAGCAATGTTTTGTATGCATAAGCGCCTTTCATTCGGTCTGCACCCAAACGGTCTTCTGCCCAATACATATCGCTGGTTGCATGGGTCGGCTGAACCGACGGAAGTATGTTGTGTGAAAAATAATCAAAACCTTCCGGCGAAATAATCTGTGCGTGTTCAACCCGCCAACGACGGTCGTTTTGTCCTTCAAGTGCTTTTTTGTAATCTCTCAAAACCGAAATGGTCGCAGAATCTCCAATCGCATGGCTGTTCATCTGAAAACCGGATTTTGCAATCATTGCAGCCAAAGTTTCAAGACTGTCGGAAGGCGTAATCATGATTCCGAAATGACCGTGACGATCGCTGTATTCTTTTCTGAGTGCGGCGCCTCTCGAACCAAGTGCACCATCCACATAAACTTTGAACGAACGAACATCCAGTCGGTCGGTTTTATAAATTCCTTTTTTGAGATAATATTCAAGATTTGCGGGTGTATTGCTCACCATCGCATAAATCCTGAGTTTCATTTTTCCTTCGCGCTGCAGATCGTCGATCAGATCGATGATTTCGGGATCGAGTCCGGCATCGTCAACAGTGGTCAGTCCGAAAGAGAGTGCAACTTTTTCGGCATCAAGAAGCGCATTGGTCGAAAATTCTTTGGTCGGTGCGGGAATGGTTGCATTGACCGGCTCCATCGCATTGTCGATCAGTACACCGGTCGGTTCGCCGTTTTTCAAAATGATTTCTCCGCCCGGAATTTTTGAGTCTTTTGTAATTCCGGCGAGTTCCAAGGCTTTTGTATTCACAAAAAGCGCATGTCCGTCCACTCTTCTGAGCGCAACCGGCGTATCGGGAAACAATTCGTTCAGTCTTTCATTGGTCGGAAATTCCTTGTCTTCCCAATCGTTCTGATCCCAGCCTCTTCCCTGAATATAATCCAGCTGATGTTCTTTTTGAAATTCAACCACACGATCGATTACTTCATCAGCGCTTTTGGTTCCTGTCAGATCGACCGCCTGCATATAAAGTCCGAGACCGTACAGATGGGCATGTGCATCGATCAGTCCGGGAACGATGGTTTTGCCTTCAGCATCATAAATCTCTTTGGGTTTGTATTTTGATTCGAGTTCTTCCGAATTTCCGACTTCAACGATTTTTCCGCCACTGACCACAAAAGCTGTGGCGGTGTCAAAATTTTTGTCAACCGTATAAACCACTGCATTTTTAACGAGCAGATCGACTGATTTTTTGGTTGAACACGAAAGAATCAGAAAAGTTGAAAGGATGAACAGTATTTTTTTCATTTTTTGAAGATTGAATTTTCAAAATTAAAAAAACATATTCGTTATCCGCCTTTGATTTTGTATAACTTTGATTCTTCAAAATTTTTCTTCTGAAATGAATTATAAAGAAGCGGTGGAATGGCTTTTTGTACAGCTGCCTGTCTTTCAGCATTCGGGCAGTTCTGCATATCGGGCGGATATCGGCAATATCACCGAATTGTGCAACAGACTCGGCAATCCGCAGGAAAATTACAAAACCATTCATGTTGCGGGCACCAACGGAAAAGGCAGCAGCTGTCACATGATTGCGTCGATTCTTCAGCAGGCCGGATACAAAACCGGACTTTATACTTCGCCGCATCTCAAGGATTTCAGAGAAAGGATTCGGGTGAACGGTCAGCTGTGCAGTGAGGAATTTGTGACTGATTTTGTAAATCTGAATTTTGAATTTATCAAATCTTTGAATGCATCATTTTTTGAGGTGACGACTGCAATGGCTTTTGAAAATTTCAGCCGTTCGAAAGTTGATGTGGCGGTGATTGAAACCGGTTTGGGCGGAAGACTGGATTCAACCAATATCATCCGGCCGGTGCTGTCTGTGATTACAAATATCGGTTTGGATCATACAGCGATTCTTGGCGATACTTTGGCAAAAATTGCATTTGAAAAAGCAGGAATCATTAAGAAAGGAATTCCGGCAGTGATTGGTGAAACGACCGATGAGACCCGTCCTGTGTTTATTAAAAAATCAAAAGAAACCCATTCGGAACTGATTTTTGCAGAGAAATTAAATTATCCCGAATACGAATCGGATCTGAAAGGAATTTATCAGTCAAAAAACAAAAGGACGGTTTTGGCTGCGGTCGATCAGTTAAGAAAATCGGGTTTTGAAATTTCTGAAGATTCAGTTAAAAAAGGTTTGATGAATGTGGTTTCAAATACCGGTTTGAGAGGAAGATGGGAAATCCTGAATCAAAAACCGCTAACGGTTGCAGATACTGCGCACAATCCGCATGGTTTGGCCGAAATAAAAAAACAGCTGAAATCGGTCAATTACAAAAAACTTCATCTGGTGCTCGGTTTTGTGAGCGACAAGGATGTGAAAACAATTCTGAAATTTTTTCCAAAAGATGCAATTTATTATTTCTGTCAGCCGAATGTGAGCAGGAAATTTAAAATCGAAGAACTTCAAAAAATTATTCCGAAAAATTTAAATTCAAATTATTACAAAAGCGTTAAAGAAGCTTTTGATGCTGCAAAATCAAATTCAGCAGAAGACGATTTGATCTATATCGGCGGAAGCACTTATGTGGTTGCAGAAATCCTGTAATGATTTATTCGATATCCGAATCTGAATCAGACTCGCCTTTTTTCCATCTGTATTTGCGGTTGAGCAGATTGGACGGCAGAAAACGATCCCAGATTTTTTGATCTTTTTCGTGGTAATATCCCTGGCCGTAACCGTAGCCGTATCCATATCCGTAACCGTAGCCATAGCCGTAACCATAGCCNNCGGCGCGGTATCGACTACAACATAATCATACTGATCGAGAGCTTCGTCCATCATTTCTTTGAAACGGTTGTTCATCAGCAGTTCAGACGGATTGGGTGCCAACACACCCGAGTGGATGATGTCCAGACCTCTTTCTTCGTCGCGAAGCACCAGATCCTGAAGTTTTACATCAGTATCTGACAGATATTGGGTAACACCGATGTGTTTTCGGAATTTATTCATCTCAAAATATTTGAGAATCTTCGGATTTCGAATGTCGGCACCGATAAGCAAAACTTTGAATTTTCCCGAAGCAGCCAGTGTCACCGCCAGATTACAGGCGATAAATGTTTTTCCTTCACCGCTGATGGTCGAAGTTACAAATATGCTTTTTGACTGATTCTTTTTGCCGGACAAATAATAACCGATGTTGGTTCTGAGAATTCTGAATGATTCCGCCAAAAGACTGCGATCGCTTTTGTCGATGATCTGTCCGCCCGATTTTGAGGCCGGAACTTCGCCGATGATCGACACACCGGTTTTCTCAACATCTTTTCTGCCCTTCACCTTGTTGTTCAACAAATAAAGCACATACAGAATTCCGAACGGAATCAGAAAACCAAATGCGGTTGCGGTGATGTAGGCCCTTTTGCTGTCTGGCGAAATTGGCGAACGGTTGCTGTAGGCATAATCCACCACTTTGATGGCTGACGGTGTTGCCGAGTTTGTAATTTCGTTTTCCTCTCGTTTTTGAAGCAGGAAAAGATAAAGCGCTTCAACGATCTGCTGTTGTCTTGAAATATCTTTGAACTGCATTTCCTGGGTTGGAAATTTTGCAATTTTTGAATCGATGATGCCGCCTTCTTTCTGAATTCTGCCCAAAGTGATCTGAACTGTTTTTTTGTAATTCGCCAGACTGTTGTGCAGATTGGTTTCGACTTCAAGGATCTGTTCGTCAAGATTTCTTACGATCTGACTGGTTTCGGTAGAATATTTCAGCATATCCATTTTTGCCAGCATCAGCTCGTTGTATTTTTGTGCCGAAGAAGAAACCGAACCGTCGTTCAGACCGATATTGGTCGGAATCAGATCATTTTTATTGGATTTCAGATAATCTTCCATAAAATTGATCAGACTCAGCTGATTGGACTGTTCGACCATCTGTGAATAATTGCCGGTTGCCTGTCCCATGCTGGTGCTTCCCTGAGCCGCCAGATCGACCACATGATTGTCTTTTTTGAAAACTTCCACATCACGGTCTCTCGATTGCAGATCTTCAGAAACTTTTGCAAGTCTTTCCTCGATGAATCGGGTGGTTTTTTCGCCGACCAGTTTTTTGTCATTGATCGCATCACTGTTGTACTGGTCAACGAGTTCGTCAATAAATCTTCTTGCGCGGTCGGGAATGTTGTCCACCATGGTCAGACTGACCACAGAGCTTCCTTCAGCAGGTTTGATTTTAATTTTCCCTTTGTAGCGGTTGGTGGCGGATTCTAAGGATGAAATTGAAATCTGGATATTTGCTTCACCTTTTACATCTTTGTTTTTGTGAGGCAGGATCATCATTTCATTACCGCCGAGCACAAAAGATTTTCCAAAAGCTGTATTGATGACTTTGTCACCTCTGATGATTTCAATTTTTGATGCAGATATGATGCGTGCTTCAAAGCTGATGGCGGCCGGATCTTCATTCAGCACCCTCAGCTGTATGGGAGAAACTTCAGAATACATTTCCTGACGTTTTACTCTTCCTTCCACAAAATATCTGACGTTAAGCTGAAGTTTTCCAACCACTTTGGTGATCAGTCGCCTTGAGCTCAATACTTCGATCTGATCCGCAATATTTGGTTTCACATCCAGTCTTCCAAGACTTCTTCCGGCGAGCACGCTCAATTCGGATCCGGTCTGGTTAACATCTTCTTTGATCAGGATTCTGGCTTCTGAATTATAAAATCTTTCCGCATATCTGAGCTGAAAATAGGTGAGTGACCAGGCGATTCCCAATCCCACCGCAAACCAATACCAGTTCCTGAGCAGCTGTTCCCAAATGATTCTGAACGTCTGCGAACTGTTCTCGATTTCTACTTCCAGTGATTCATCCAACTCCTTATAATCCATTTCAGCATTTTAACGGGTGAGCAATGTAATTAGGGTAATCATAAAACTGGCAACTGACATCAGGAAACTCACGTCTCTGACGGTGGTTGATGTGGATTTGATTTTGTGTTTGTCGGGCTCAACATAGATCACATCGTTTTGGGTCAGATAGAAAACGGGGGAATTAAAAATTTCGTTCGACGTCAGATTGACTCTGTAAAAATTTCGCTGATCGCCTTCTTCACGGATGACGAGCACATTGTCCCTGACTCCGTTGATGGTCAGGTCGCCTGCCATTCCAATTGCATCAATCAGTGTCACCTTTTCATTTTCAAGCGTATAGGAACCCGGACTGCTGACCTCTCCCAGAATTGTTATTTTATAATTTGTGATTTTGATTGAAACCCCCGGATCTATGATTTCTGCGCTCAGCATACCTTTCATGTACTGAATCGCTTCGTTCCGTGTCAGCCCGCCGAGTTTGATTCTTCCGAGCACCGGATATTCGATGTAGCCGTCCTCATCCACCAGATAGGTTCTGTCACCCGACTTGCTGCTTTCCTGATTAAAAATTCGTGTTGCCTCTGTATTTCGGGCAAATACTGTGATGTCCAGCAAATCATCGGGTTGGATGACCGCCGAATATTTTTCTGCCATTTGCTGTACAGACTCAGGGCTTCCCTGAAAATACACAATTCTTTCCCTTGGCACGCAGGATACGGTCAATAACAGAAAGCACAAAAGAAATCCGATTATAAATTTTAAAAAGAAAGAATGAGTCTTCATTTTATTTTCAGCTGATTCTGCAAATATAAAGTTTAAATTATTGTGCATACAATCTGATTGTGTATTCAATCCGTTAAAAATCTGTTTTTGTGTGGAATTCAGGAACGATCTCAATCAGTTTTGAAATCATAATTTCTTTTTCGTGTTTGAAATTGTCACGATCCAAATCTATCGAAGCAAGCCGGTTGATCTTCTCAATCAGGCTGTCATCCTTTCTTTCGACGATTGCAACCATAATTTTGGGGTGATGGGTCTTGAGGCATTTTTCGTTAGAAGTCAGCAGTTCTTCATGCAGTTTCTCGCCCGGACGAAGGCCTGTAATGCTGATCTGAATATCTTCGGGATATCTGAAACCGCTCAGTCTGATCATCTTTTTCGCCAAATCAAAAATTTTGACCGGCTGTCCCATATCAAATACAAACACTTCGCCACCCGAACCGATAGCCGCAGCCTCGAGCACCAGTTGACAGGCTTCGGGTATGGTCATAAAGAAACGGCTGATTTCGGTCGAAGTCACCGTCAGCGGACCGCCTTCCTCAATCTGTCTTTTAAAAACCGGAATGACCGAACCGTTTGAACCGAGTACATTTCCAAAACGGGTGACAATGAATTTTGATTTTTCGGTTGAATTCAAATGAGTAACATAAAGCTCTGCGATTCTTTTGGTTACACCCATAACACTGGTCGGGTTTACAGCTTTGTCGGTCGAGATCATCACAAATTTCTCAACTTTATATTTGCATGAAAGGTCAGAAACGATTTTGGTGCCTTTTACATTTGCAGAAATCGCTTCATACGGATTTTCTTCCATCAGCGGAACATGTTTGTAGGCGGCTGCATGAAAGACAATATCGGGTCTGAAATTTTTAAAGACCTGATCCATTTTTGACTGATTTCTGACATCGCCGATGATAAAGACACAACGATTTTTACTGCAAAGATTCAGTGTGGACTGCTGCAGATCATAAAGTGCAGATTCTGCCTGATCGAGCAAAACGAGCCGTTCGACCGGACAGGCCATCAGTTGTCTCGATATTTCACTTCCGATTGATCCGGCAGCACCGGTGACAAGNNCTCCGTTCAGCCATTTTCTGACTGCGGGAACTTTTTTCAGTTCAACAGAAGTTTCAGAAAACCGATCGGTTATTCTGTTGAGTTCATAGGAATTCAGATTTTGGATCGAAATAATGATTTCCGAAATTCCGTTTCTTATGAGAAATTCAGAATCGATCCGATCGGGATTGTAGATTTTCAGCCCGTCAATCTTCTTTTTTCTCTTTTTTGTATTGTCGTCTATGAATCCAAATACAGCCGTCCGGTTTCTGTCTTCTTTGTTCAATACCTTATATGTAATCACACCAGAATCTCCGGCACCGTATATCATCACTCTTCTCTTGGGTTTTCCGCCGCCGATGTAGTTTTCATAAATTCCTTTGTACAAAATCCGGAGGAAAATCATCACAAGCATGTTGAACAGAAAGTGAACCAGAATAACGCTTTTGCCGATGATAAACTGGGGTTGCAGTGAAGAATAAAGAATCAGCCAGTAAATCAGACTGATCAGCACAAGATATACCAGATTGGTAATGAGCACGTTGATCACATCTCTGAATCCGGTGTGACGAATTACGCCTTTGTAGGATGAAGTCGCCAAAAAGGCAGTAAGTGAACAAATCAGCACGATGGGCACCTGATAAATCACCACTTCATGCAATTTGGTCTGCGGTCCGATCTTTAAAAATTTCAGCAGTAAAAAAGTAAGCACAAAGGTGTTGACCGAAATGTACAAATCGATCGCAAGTACGATCCATCTGGGAACTTCGTCCTTAAGGTTCTTTCTGATTTTGTAACTCAGGTATTTAACACTTAATTTTTTCAATTACGCAATCCAAATTTTCACGGCTCAAATTTGATCCGCTTGGTAAACACAATCCTCTGTTGAACAAGTCTTCACTGACTCCGCTGATATATCTCTGATATTTTTTAAAAACCGGCTGCAGATGCATCGGTTTCCACAAAGGTCTGCTTTCTATCTCCGACTTCAACAGTTTCAGTCTGATTTCTTCTCTTTTTTCATGAGATTCGGTCAGTATGCAGCTGAGCCATCGGTTAGAGAAACTTCCTTCGGTTTCGGATAGAAATTTAATTCCGGCAACGTCAGCCAAATTCTGACGATAATATTCAAAATTTTTTCTTCTTGCTTTGATTCTGTCATTCAGCACTTCCATTTGTCCTCTTCCGATGCCGGCCGAAATATTTGACATTCTGTAATTGTATCCAATTTCAGAATGCTGGTAATAAGGTGCATCATCCCTTGCCTGGGTTGCCAGAAAAACCGCTTTTTTCTTCAATTCTTCTGTGCCGACTCTGAGTGCACCCCCGCCCGAAGTGGTGATGATTTTATTTCCGTTGAAAGACAAAACCGAAAAATCACCCAAAGTACCGCATTTTCTGCCTTTGTATTCGCTTCCGAGCGCTTCGGCTGCATCTTCAACAATCGGAATTTCGTAACGGTTCGAAATTTCCTTAATCGAATCAAAATCAAAAGGCATCCCGTACAGATGAACTGCTACAATCGCCTTTGGCATTTTGCCTTTTGAAATTCGGTCTTTGATTGCATCTTCCAAAAGTTCGGGTGACAAATTCCAGCTATTTTTTTCGCTGTCCACAAAAACAGGTTTAGCTCCCAGATAAACCACCGGATTGACAGAGGCCGAAAAAGTCATACTCTGACAGATCACATCATCGCCGGGTTNNGGCACTGTTGATATATTTCATCTCTTCACCGCCCATGTGGGGAGTAGAGAGCCATATTTTATACGCCATTATTCCAAATTTTGAATAACCAAACAAATATACGTCAAATGCATCATCCGTTTGGCCGTAATTGTAGGAAACCCTTAAAAAAAGCCCCATCGGGGTGACAGGGCTTTTTTTGTATTACTGAATCATATCATTAATAATTCCACATATCGGCTTCTGACTGAAGGATGCTGTTTCTGATGTAGTCGCTTTCTTCAAGCTGGCCTTTAGCATCGCTTGGAATATAGTCCTCGATCGGGCTGACTCCGTGGATGGTTTGGGCTTTGTACAGCACCGAGTTGAAACGCCGCGCATTGAGCATATCGTCAAAGGTGACTGTCGATGATGAGTTACTCGGGTTGAAGACGGTGTAATTGTTGAGCACTTCTCTCGCATCCGGATACCAAATCCAGAACAGGTCAACAAAAGTTCCGTCATCAAACTGGGTACCCAGTGCCTGAGCATCCGGTCCCATGATACACAGTCCCAAAAGACGGTATCTCATTTCACCCAATCTGCGGTCGATATACCACATTCCTTTGATCTTCATCATTTTGATATCACTTGAGTGAACTTCAAAATTAAAGATCAGCGCATCATCCGGTTCTTCTCCGGCATCGATCATGTCCCAATAATACTGTTGGGTATCTTTCTTTGCGGTACGCGATACGATCTGTTCATAAGTCATTTTGGTTGTAAAATATTCGTCGTCATAGACCTGCGAAATCTTACCCGATCTTACACCGTCAACCAGCGCATCGTAAAGCGATGCGGTTTCGTTGATGAATCCGTCAGACGAACGGTAGTAAGGCTGGTTCAGTCTTTCGTTGAAGTCAACGACTTCCCAAACGATTTTTGACCAGATTATATCTTTGTCTTCAATAAATCCGTATTCCAACGGCACTGCCAGTGTACTCACGGTATCTCCGGCTTCGGTCACCATGGTCTTGGTTTCACGCTGCTCTCTAAGCTGTTCAGGTGTGAGCGCGTTCAAAACGTTTTGAGCCATGCTTGCTGAAGCTATCAAACTCATTAATCCGAAAAAAAGACACTTCATAATACGATTTTATTAATTTATTATCTTACTTCAATTGTAACCGGCGAAGCTTCTCCGGGGCCTGCAGTCGAGTTGTACTTGATGTCAAATACACCTACGATATCTCCAGGTTTTGCTTTTGACAGTGGTCCTGCCGCGCCGCCCATCTTGTTTCCGGTAACCAGAGCTGTAGGCTGTCCGGGAACTTTCACTTTGAACGAGGTCACCTCACCGGTAACATCGAACAGGAAGTCAGGCCAGTCAAGACGAACAGTTTGTCCTGCAAGTCCGTTGGCCGGAATCTGCAGATTGGTTTTGTTCGCAATGTGTGCTCTTGCCGGCGGAACAGGTTTGATTCTGAAATCCATTGAACCTGAAAACACTTTACCGGTAGATGTTTTAGCAGATGCGGTGAATTTAACCGTACCGCTTCCGGCAGCAGGTTTGAACATCCATTTACCCGCTCCGTTCGGCCTCAGACCTCCGATACTTGCAGTCAGTGAAACAGGGCCGTCGGCACCGTTTACGGTTGCAGTGATCGGGTTGTCCAAGTTACGGTAAACCACATTCATCTTATCAGCTGTAATCACAGCACCGCTTGGCAGATCTGTAATCGTTTCTGCTACGACTTCGTACTCGTGTGAGAACGGAACCGGTTCAACAAATTCGCCGTTTGCACCTCTCCAAGTGATAGTACCTTTTACAGTATGAAGACCTGAGCCGCCGGTATTCAGCTTAAAGTTAGCCAAACCGTCAACCAAAGGAACTTCTCCGATACCGTCAATCATGACTTTACCCTGAAGATTGTTGTCAAACGCACCGAATGCAATGCTTGCATCGGCAGGTTTGTCTGAACGAACAAAAGGCGGAGCCATAACGATCGGCTGATAAGCTTTCAGTTCGATTTCTTCCTGAAGTTTGTTTGCCAATAACGCTCTGACCAGGTTACCTTCTTCAGTTCTGATGTCAGACTGAAGTTTGGTAAGGTTCGCCATGCCCGCAACCATCGGCTGCTCATAAAAATTATAGTTCAACCATGATTTCTTACCTCTATTCTCAGTATTAAAAACATGATCGATTCTTTCTTTGTCGGTACCTTCTTTATATACACCGCCCATAAAACCGCGGTAATCATCAATTGCTTTGATCAGTTCATTTCCTTTGTCTGTAGGTTTGTCCTGTTCTTTGAACAAAAGTTTTGTGAATACCTCAATATTTGAAAGCGAAGTATAATTGGTTTCTGCATCGTCAACCGCTGCACCATAGGTTGGCAGAGTATAACCCTGCTTGTTCATGATTTCAGTTTTGATGCCTTCCAAAATATGGTACACTTTATTCGATTCAGTTTTTACCTGATTTGCCATTCCCAATATTGCCATATAAGCTGAGTCAGTCTTAGCTTTGTCTGTAATATTTTCATAGAATGTCTGGTTGTTCTTGTCTGTTAATTTGGATGAATCATCCAAAGTCACGGTGATGTCTTCAAAAGATCTCAGAACCTGACGGTCGACGTTCATCGCCATCATCGCGATGAAGACGATATACATCAGGTTGATCATCTTTTGCCGTGCTGCTTTACCTCCTCCTTGTGCCATTTTTAAAAATGTAGAATGTTAAACATTGTGTGAGTTTTAGAAATTATCAATTGATTAATTTCCTTTCATAGCAGACAACATACCTCCGTAAACTCTGTTCAGGTTGTTCACGCTTTCAGACAAAGCCACCAATTCCTGCTGGAATTTCTTAGAACCTTCTGCGTTTGCCTGCATTTCACCGATAAACTGTTGATTTAATTCTACTTGTTTTTGACCATTTTCCAATTGAACCTGATACAGCGCATTCAGAGACTCCATGTGGTTTGCTGCCAATGCAAGCTGATCTCCGTATTGTTGTGTTGCTGCTGCAGCGCTGGTGGTTTTATTGATTTCATTAACCGCTGAACCAAAGTTCTCGATTCCGCTTCTCAGTCTTTCCATCAGAGAGACATCCATTTTCGCATCACTGAGCATTTTGTCCAGTTTTTGTGAAAGAGAAACATTGTCAGATTCGTCTGGCAACGCGGCTGCTTTTGATTTTCTTGCAACCGGAGTTGATGAATCGAGCAGTTCAGGATAAGCTTTTTCCCAATCGTATGATCCTGCAGGTTTGTCAAATGCAAACACGGTAAATACAATCACCTCACAGATCATCCCGATTGCAAGTACCGTTGAACCGTCCAATCCAAGGATTGAATAGTGATTGATTTTAAATAGAGCTCCTGCGATTACGATTGCAGCTCCGATACTGTAGAAGAAGTTCAAGCCGACTTCTCTTTTTGATGCTTTAAGTGCCATAGTTAAAAATAAATTTGTGTTAATTAAAAGTGTTAATTGTCCTTTATCTTGTTCTTTTCTTTCTGTATTTGATTTTTGATCCTTCAGGGAATGACTGTACGGTTCTGAATCCGATGAAGCTTCGTGCAGAGTCTTTGTGTTCCCAGTCTCTTGCGCTCACCATCAGCATATATCCGATGTCTTTCCACGAACCGCCTCTGACAGATTTTTTGTCGCTCCTCTCGCGTGCAAGTGTCGGGTTCAGAGTTGAACTCATCTGATAGAAAGCCTTGTCATAAGGAGATACTGTCCATTCGCCCACATTCCCTGCCATGTCATACAGACCGTATCCGTTTGCATGGAAAGTTTTTACAGGTGCAGTGTACATATAGCCTTTGCCTTCTTCCTCGATATAGTCACCTCTTTTGGGTTTGAAATTGGCCAGATAACAGCCTCTGTCATCGGTCAGATACGGACCGCCCCACGGGTAGGGAGCATCCTGAAGACCACCTCTTGCCGCATATTCCCATTCGATTTCGTTCGGGAGACGATATGCAATCACTTTTTGGGGTGAATCTTTTCTTTTTCTTTTGGTTGCCAGATAGTCATTCTGTTTTTTTGTTCTGAATGCACAGTATGCCATTGCCTGGTTCCAATTGACACCAACCACCGGATAATCCGAATAGGCATCATGCCAGAAATAGTTTTCGTGCATCGGGTCGTTGTACGCATAGTTGAAGTCACGTACCCAGACTGTGGTATCGGGATAAACCGGTACAACTTCCTGGTGACGGAAGTCAACACGGAACGAATCCGGGTTGTTTGCTTCTTTCGCAGCGCTTTCCTGATCGATCCAGGTGTATTTGAATTTCAGTTTTCTTACATCTATAAGACGTTCGTCATTGAATCTTTCTTCGGGCGGATAATAAAGCGCATCGATTGCTTCAGCATAATCAACATCGGGATATTCGTATTTGTTCCATGCCAGATCAACGTTCCAGTTCAGTTTGCGCTGTTCGTTGTAACTGCCTTCTCTGCCGTCTGATTTTGAAGCCACATAATCATCCCATGGTGTCGGTTCGCCGTCTTCGCTTCCTGAAACGTATTTGTATGCCGCGATGCCTTCTTCATTGCCCGAAGAGCCGGTAGTCGGATCAAATCCCAAATCAGCCGCCTTTTCAGCCAGCATGGTTCTTGCGATTGAATCACGGACATAATCTACAAACACATGATATTTTGAGTTTGTGGTTTCTGTATCGTCCATAAAAAAGCCGGATACGGTCACGGTTCTCACCGGAGCCGAATTGTCGAAGGTAAAATCGTAGTCTGTCTGACCCATCACAAATGCGCCACTCGGAACGGGAACCATTCCTTTGGGTCGCTGCGGAGTCCATGTAGTTGATTTTTTACCCACAATCTGACCATCGTCTTTTCCTCCATGTCTTCCTTTCTTCAACATCTTACAGGAAGAAAGAGAAAAAGATAAAATGATTACTGCTGCCAATGCTTTCTTCATCCTTATTTTTTTAAGCGTGTAAATCTATAATATTTTTACAATTCCCCAAAAATTTTTATCGGGCATTTAGCTAAACGATTAAATTGACAAATTATTGTTGTCAGTATAATTTTTTATAAGCTTTCCACCATCTGTGTGGAATTTTGCCCAAAAGCGAATCTTTGTAATCTTTATTCGAACATGGAATGATCTGATGCCTCCCGTCAACAGATTCCGAATCATCCGGTTCCATCCACCACTGATCTGACATGGTGTTGCGGTAAAAGACCAATTCCTGCTCAGCCAGCTGAACACGAAAAGTCTCAAAACTCCTTTCATTGTCAAAATCCAGATCTCCGGCTGAATGATTTCTGCCTTCTGTAAAATACCAAAGAATTTCTGCCAACAACAAATTGTCCGACAGTATGTTTTTCGCCTCAAAGTTATAAACGCCAAACGACCTTACTTTATTGTTGATACCCGAATATCTTGCAATCGCACAAATCTCTCTCGAGCTGAAACCGTTTGGTGATGGTTCTGCATTCGACTGAAAATCAGAACGCTGAATTGAATCCAGATTTAAAATAACCATATCCGAATTTCTCAGTTCGGGTTCACTTTCGTCCAAATTTTCGGTGAGCAGTCCCAGACGTTTGACCTCAAAATTCAGTTCCTCCATCAGATCGAGTTCCTCCTGGGCAACAAAATAAGTTTGATGCCCCAGATGGGTATAATCAAAAAGAGAATGGGGTTCGTTTGTAATAATTTTACTCAAATAATTGAATTCCGACAATTCTTCAGAGTCATTTCCCAGTCTGAAACGGTTGTCGATACAGCTGAGATTTACTTTGTGGGTCACCGAATCAAAAGCTCTGAACTGCCAGTAGGCCAGCGCCGGATCATCACCTATTATTATTAAGGTGCATTTCTTTTTGAGTAATTCTTCCTGAATTTTCAGAAATGCAAAATAAGTATCATCATCGGTTGCACCCGGCAACAGATCGCCCAGATCATAGATTTTGAGCTGCCAGTTTCCGTTTTTCAGCCGATAGAACTGTTTTCTGAACTGATCTGTCGCAGCTTCTGAACTTTTGCTGATGTTTTTGTACACACCGATGATTGCAATTGAATTTTCATCCGGATCATTGTCAAAACCAATGCTGTAGCCGATCGAGAATGTATCGAGTTCTGCTGCATACCGTCTGAGTTCATCCGAAACCGGAGTCAGGAATTCGTCTGTCATTTCTTTTTGGAAGTGGGTTTTTGTTGTTCGATTATTTTTTTCACATCATTGAGTTTCAGTTTTTTCACATCCACCTCTTTTGCAAGCTCGATCTTTGTCTTGCCCTTGATGATGTTGTGTCTGCCCCATCTCGCTTTTTCGATTCGGATGCCTTCTTCCTCCCAGTTCTGAACCACCTTTTCGGCTTCTTTTCTCAGTTTGTCCTCAATCAGTTCTTTGATGTCGGATTGGGACAGATTGNNTTGCCGTCGTAAATCGCAATCGGCGCATTTGCCTTCAGTTTCTGTTCCACCAGTTCAACCGCACGTTCAAAACTCAGCTCCATCATGTCCTCATCTTTTGGAATCGAAACAAATATGTCTTTGTATTTCACATAAGGTCCGAATCTACCCACATTCACTTCCAGTTCGCCGCCTTCATATTCGCCCAGTTTTCTCGGCAGTTCAAACAGGGCAAGCGCTTCTTCGAGTGTAACGCTCTGAATCGACTGGGTTTTGAGCAGACTTGCAAATTTTGGTTTTTCATCGTCCTCGGTTTCTCCGATCTGAATCATCGGGCCAAAACGGCCGATCTTTGCAAAAACAGGTTTGCCCGATTTCGGATCGGTTCCCAAAGCTCTTTCACCGGTCGCACGTTTTGCGGTTTCCTCCACTTTTTCGACATTCTGATGAAATCTGCCGTAGAAATCACCAATCATCTCGGTCCATTTCTCTTTGCCTTCTGCTATGTCGTCAAAACTTTCTTCGACTTTGGCCGTAAAATCATAATCCATGATATAGGTGAAATGATCAACCAGAAAATCATTGACCACCACACCGATGTCGGTCGGAATCAGTTTTCTTCTGTCTGCACCAAAAGTTTCGGTTTCGGTTTTTTCCGATATTTTTCCTGATTTCAGTTTCAGTGTTTTCAATTCTCTTTTTTCACCGTCCAGATTCCCCAGAATCACATAATCTCTGTTTTGAATGGTCGAAATGGTCGGCGCATAGGTAGAAGGCCGGCCGATTCCGAGTTCTTCCAGTTTTTTGACCAGTGATGCTTCGGTATATCTCGGTGCCGCTTTTGTAAATTTCTGGGTCCCAAAAATTTCTTCGGCATCCAGTGCGTCACCTTTGTGAACATCCGGCAGGAGGGATGAACCGGTCAAAGTATCGTCATCTTCATCGGTTACCGTGTCCTGATATACTTTCAGAAATCCGTCAAACACGATGATTTCACCTTTTGACTGAAAGATTTCTTTGTTATTTGAATTTTTGATATCGATGATTGTCCTTTCCAAATCTGCCTGAGCCATTTGGCTGGCAATCGCTCTTTTCCAGATCAGATCATACAGTTTTCGCTGACTCGGATCTGCCCCTGCCAACTTCAGATTAAAATCGGTCGGACGGATGGCTTCGTGTGCTTCCTGTGCCGATTTGCTTTTTGTGGTATAATTTCTCGGTTCGCTGTATTTGTTCCCGAATTCAGATTTGATCGTATTTTCTGCCGCAGCAATCGCATCCTGTGAGAGGTTGACGCTGTCGGTTCTCATATAGGTGATCAGTCCCGATTCGTACAGCTGCTGTGCGACCCGCATCGTTCTCGAAACCGGATAACCGAGTTTGAGCGACGCTTCCTGCTGAAGGGTTGAGGTTGTAAAAGGTGCTGACGGAGAGCGTTTTGCCGGTTTTTTCTGAAGATCGCTGACGCTGAATTCTGCTCCCAGACAGGATTCTACAAATGATTTTGCTTCGTCATAAGTTTTGAATTCTTTGGTCAGAACTGCTTTTATTGATTTTTTGTCTTTGGTCAGAAACTGAGCTGTAAATCTGAATGAAGACTGTGGTTTGAAATTTTGAATTTCTCTTTCGCGCTCAACAATTAGACGAACTGCAACCGACTGTACACGACCGGCGGAAAGTCCCGGTTTTACTTTTTTCCAAAGAATTGGTGAAACCTCAAATCCGACCAGACGGTCCAAAACCCTTCTTGCCTGCTGTGCATCCACCAGATCGTTGTCGATTTTCCTTGGATTATCGATTGCTTTTTGAATTGCCCTTTTTGTAATCTCGTTGAATGAAATTCTGTGGGTATCTTTTTTTGAAAGTCCCAGCACATTGTACAAATGCCATGCGATCGCTTCACCCTCACGGTCTTCATCAGAAGCCAGCCATACGGTTTCCACCTTTCCGGTCAGCTCTTTTAATTTTTTGACCACATCCTTTTTATCGGGCGAAACCTCATAGACCGGTTTGAAATTGTTGTCGATCTCAATCCCCATTCCTTTCTTGGGCAGATCAGAGATATGACCGAAACTTGATTCGACCATAAAATCGTTTCCAAGATATTTCTGAATGGTTTTTGCTTTTGACGGCGACTCGACGATTACTAAGTTTTTGGGCATCTCAAAATTTTTGCAAAAGTAGAAACATTTTTTTTAAGTTACCAAAAGCTTAATTTTCACCGATCTCCGAAATCGGATCATCATCAAATCCGACCATGTGTTTGTAAAGCATATAAACCGTAACAAAAACAAACGGATAAGTAAACACCCTGCCGACACAGCAGATCAGATAACCTGCCCAACCGATCAGTGTTGCAACCAGCAGTATTTTGAAAACTTCAAACCAGTTCTGATTGACCAGATTCACACTTGATTTGAGCGCATCCACACCTCCTTTTCCGCCAAACATTACAAAAGGACAGCCCAAAACTGCCGCCACCCATATATAGATACCCGGAATCACAAACAAAAACAATCCGATTTTTGAAAGCACAAAATAAATCAGTGCAAGCACCATCAGACGGCTCCAGTAATAAGGTTTGAAACCTTCGAACAGTGTGGAGACAGATGAAAATCCGTCTCTGTCCATTTCTCTGCAGACCAGCATAAATCCGCCGGCAAGCGGAAAACTCAGCAAGAGAATAAAGTCGGTTCCAAAACGGGTGATTAGCGCTACTGCTGTATTGTCGCTGTAAAAATCAATCGCTTTTTCATAAATCGTATTGAAATCGCGTGAGCCTTCAAGTTCTTCTGCCAATTGCTGTGAAAGTGCATTCAGCCCGGTTGCAGATTCAAACACAAATCCAACGATTGCTGATGCAACCAGATAAATCAGTACTGCAATTGCTCCGTAACCGAACAGTTTTTGGTATAATTCTTTTGATTCTCCGAAGATTTCTCCAAAATCAGGCTTTCTGTTAAATATAGGATTGGGGCGATCAAGTATTTCCATTTTTTTCAGTTTGGGTCAAAAGTAAACAAAATTATTTCTCGAAAAATCAGGCATTGTCAAATTGAAAATTTTTTTTCGGCTGAAATCATCGATTCGATCAAAAGTTAAAAAACATTAAATCAAAAATCATCTGTCAGATTGTCAGTTATTTTTTAATAAATTTGCAGACTGTTTAATAAGCGGAAAATGCAATCAAACATAAAAGATACAGACGAATCAAGACAGGGCGAATCAATGGTGCTGGAAGGAAAAGAAGGCAACTCAAAAAAACTTTTTATAGAAAGTTACGGTTGTCAGATGAACTTTTCGGATTCTGAAATCGTAGCCTCAATCCTGCTTGAAAACGGATACAATACCACTTCAGAACTGGAGGAAGCAGACCTGATCATGATTAATACCTGCGCGATCCGTCACAAAGCGGAAGACACCGTCAGAAAAAGACTGACAGAATTCAATGCGCTGAAAAGAAAAAAACCAAGTCTGAAAATCGGCGTCTTGGGCTGTATGGCAGAAAGACTGAAAACCAAACTGCTCGAAGAAGAAAAAGTGGTCGATCTGGTCGCCGGACCCGATGCCTACCGCGATCTGCCCAAACTGCTTGAAGATGTGGATGACGGCAGACAGGCGATCAATGTGATACTGTCAAAAGAAGAAACTTATGCCGACCTGAATCCTGTCCGTCTGGGCGGAAACGGTGTGACTGCCTTTGTATCGATCACCCGCGGATGCGACAATATGTGTACTTTCTGTGTGGTTCCGTTTACACGAGGAAGAGAAAGAAGCCGCGAACCCGAATCGATCATCAACGAATGCATCAATCTGTGGAATCACGGTTACAGGGAAATCACACTGCTCGGTCAGAATGTGGATTCGTATCTGTGGTACGGCGGCGGTCTGAAAAAAGATTTTGACAAAGCAACAGAAGAACAAAAAGAGAATTCGGTTGATTTTGCTGAATTGCTTGACAGAGTTGCTGTTGCAGTGCCCGGAATGAGAATTCGTTTTTCGACTTCAAATCCTCAGGATATGCACGAAAGCGTACTCAGAACCATGGCAAAACACGACAATATCTGTAAATCCATCCACCTGCCTTTCCAATCCGGAAGTACTGCAGTTTTGAAAAGGATGAACAGACAGCATACCCGTGAAGAATACATTGAGCTGATTGACAAAATCAAATCGATCGTTCCGAATATTGCACTTTCACACGACATCATCGCCGGATTCTGCGGTGAGACCGAAGAGGAACACAAAGAAACGCTGAGTCTGATGGAATATGTGAAATACGATTTTGGTTATATGTTCGCCTATTCAGAAAGACCGGGAACACCGGCACACAAAAAGATGGCAGACGATGTACCTGAAGAGGTCAAAAAGAGAAGACTGACCGAGATCATCGATCTGCAGCAGGTCCATTCAAAACAAAGACTGGAATCTTATCTCGGAAAAGTTCACGAAGTCCTGATCGAAGGAAACAGCAAACGCGATGAAAATTTCTGGTATGGCCGGATTTCACAAAATGCGGTAATGGTTTTCCCAAAAACCGAAGGGACGAAAGTCGGGGATTTTGTAATGGTCAGAGCTGACAGTTGTACTTCGGCGACACTTTTGGGGGAAATGATATAGTTTGTTTCAAGTTTCAGGTTTCAGGTTTCAAGTTAATTCAGTGAATAAATATTTAAAGTTATGGCGACAATCAGAAGATTTGAAGACTTGGAAATCTGGCAGGAAGCGAGAAGGCTTGCAAAAGTCATTTACAAACTAACAAATGAAACCGAATTTAAAACGGATTTCAAATTTAAAGAACAGATAAAATCTTCATCGGGTTCAATTATGGACAATATCGCTGAAGGTTTTGAAAGAGACGGAAATCTTGAATTCAGACAGTTTTTGGCTGTTGCAAAAGGTTCAGCAGGAGAAACAAGATCACAATTATACAGAGCTTTTGACTATGAATACATCAGAGAGGAAACTCTAAACGAATTGAAAAACGATTTTGAAAATTTAAGCGGAAAAATAAAAAAATTTATTTCATATCTGAACAAAACTGACATCAAAGGAAGTAAATTTCAAAAACCTTAAAACTAATTGTTATTAACCAAACCTAAAACTTGAAACCTGAAACTCCAACATGAAACTTGAAACCTGAAACTTGAAACCCAAAATGAAACCTGAAACCTGAAACAAAAAAGACTTAATGGATAATTTACAAACCATAAAACAAAGATTCTCAATCATCGGAAATGATCCGGGATTGAACCGTGCGCTTGAAAAAGCAATCCAGGTGGCACCGACCGATATTTCGGTTTTGGTCAGTGGAGAGAGCGGTGTCGGAAAGGAATTTATTCCAAAAATCATACATTCTCAATCTCATCGGAAACACAATAATTATATCGCAGTCAATTGCGGTGCAATTCCGGAAGGAACAATCGATTCAGAACTTTTTGGTCATGAGAAAGGAGCCTTTACCGGTGCGACTGCAACCAGAAAAGGATATTTTGAAGTAGCCGACAAAGGAACCATCTTTTTGGATGAAGTCGGTGAGCTGCCTGCTCCCACTCAGGTGCGACTGCTCAGGGTTTTGGAAAGCGGCGAATTTATGAAAGTCGGTTCTTCCGAAATTCAAAAAACGGATGTGAGAGTTGTGGCGGCAACCAATGTGAAGATGGAAGAAGCGATTGAAAAAGGGAAATTCAGAGAAGACCTTTATTATCGTCTCAATACGGTTGAAATCAATATGCCGGCTTTGCGCGAAAGAAAAAATGATATTCCGCTGCTGTTCAGAAAGTTTGCAGCCGATTTTGCCGAAAAATACAGAATGCCGCCTTTGGAGCTTCAGCCCGAAGCGGTTCAGTATCTGATGAACTATCCGTGGCCGGGAAACATCAGACAGCTCAGAAATTTTGCAGAAGAAATATCGGTGGTTGAAAAAGACAGAAATATTTCGGCCGAAAAAATCAGAAGTTATCTGCCTTATCAGTCAAGCGTTCCGGCGCTGATTCCGGGGAAATCTGACAATTCCGATCATCTGGAAAGAGAACTGCTTTTCAAATTTCTTTTGGATATGAAAAAAGATCTGAACGATTTGAGATCTTTGACTTTGGATCTGATTCATAATAAGGAAAATATTTCGTCAGGAAATCTTGAAACGCTTCAGCGTGTGATTCGTGAAAAGACTGAATCTGAAAGAGATTACGGTGCCATGCAGATTTATCAGAAAGACGAGGTTCCAACCCATATCGTTCAGGATTATACCGAATATCCGGATCATGATTATGAGGAAGTCAATGTTCAGAAAGAATCGCTTTCGCTTCAGGACAATGAGATGGAAATGATCAGAAAGGCGTTGGAAAAACACAAAGGAAAAAGAAGATCTGCGGCAGAGGAACTCGGAATTTCGGAAAGGACGCTTTATCGAAAAATCAAACAGTATAATTTGGAATAAACGATTTTAATACATTTTTCAATGCGAAGCAGAGCAGTGAAGTAATCTAAAAAGATGATAAAATCACAATAAATGGATAGAGAATACATTGATTGGATTCAGGAGCTGAAACAACGCATCAGATCTTCACAGATTAAGGCGGGCCTGGCTGTAAATGCTGAAATGATTTCTCTGTATTGGAGCATTGGAAAAGATATTGCTGAAAAACAAAACAGTTTCGGTTGGGGAAGTAAAATTGTTGAACAAATGTCGAAAGATTTAAAACGTGAATTACCTGACACCAAAGGTTTCTCACGATCAAATCTGTTTGCTATGCAGCGATTTTACTCGTTTTATAAAGATTCCGAATTTGTTTACCAAGCTGGTGGACAAATTCAAAATGAGTCTGAGAGTGAGGGAGATTCAATTGTTTACCAAGTTGGTGGACAATTAAGCAAAGAGAGTATATTATGCAAAATCTGCCCACAGTTCAGGAATTAGAATACGAACTCAAAAAAATTGATAATGAACCTGAGAAAAAATAAAAAGCGCTTCAAATACATTTACTGTATTCTTTTTGGTTTAACCGCGCTCGTTTTGAATTCATGTTATACCCTTTCGGGTTCATCGATTGATCCAAACTGGGAGACGATTAAAATTTCAAATTTTCCGAATTATGCGCCCTATCAGAATCCAAATTTGAGTCAGCAGTTTACAGATCAGCTTCAGGATATTTTCAATAACCGCACAAAGCTTTCGCTGACCAACAGCGAGGATGCGGACTTGCTGATCGATGGAGAAATCACAAATTATCAGCAGTCTTCGGTTGCGATTCAGGCAAATGAAACCGCCGGAAAAAACAGACTGACAATGACCGTCAGAGTAAGATATCAGAACACAAAAGACGAGACAAAAAGTTTTGACAGAACCTTTTCGGCTTATGAAGATTTTGATGCAAACCTCACACTGATGCAGGCAGAGAGCGGTTTGCTCGACAGCATACTTGAACAGCTGACCGGTCAGATTTTTAATGCAATCGCGATGGACTGGTAAATTTGGCCGGAAGACGGATGCCGGAAAACGGAAGTAATTTCGTGTAATCTGAAGATTTGAAATTGAAATTATATTTAGCCTCAGTTTTATTTATTTTAAGTTTCTTTTTTGGAAACAGTCAAACTATTGCCGAACATTATCAAACAAAAGATTTTGATGTGGCAATTTTCCCAAAGGAATACGAACTTTACGGTTTTGAAAAAAGATTTAAGCCTACAAAAGAAGAAATAGCAAAAGCTGAACAGGCGCTGAAAATGCAATTAAAAGAAATCAATAAAAATCAGCCGAATCAATCTTCAAGTCCCGTTATTCATAAAAACTTAAAAAAATACAAACGTCAGTACATCGGATTTTATGATGAAAACGGAAAGAAATGTCTTTTGATTAATTGTTTCTGGGCAGACGATAAAAATGACGATCATTGGTTAAACGATTTAGTTCTGGTTGAAGACGGTGGTAGTTATTACTGGGAAATAAAATATTCAGTTGATGATGATCAATTATTTGATTTACATGTAAACGGATATTCCTGATTAATTCTATACAAAACAAACTCTTATGGAAAACTCAAAAGACATCCAAATTCAGCAAAAGATTCTCAACTCAATCTACTTTGTTCGAGATCAGAAAGTGATGATGGACAGCGAGTTGGCTGAGTTGTACGGTGTGGAAACCAAAAGACTGAATGAACAGGTCAAAAGAAATATCGACCNNATTTTATGTTTCAGCTGAATCCAAAAGAATGGGCTGACTTGAAGTCGCAATTTGCGACCTCAGGCCCAAGCTGGGGCGGCAGAAGAACTCCGCCTTATATGTTTACCGAACAGGGAGTTGCAATGCTGTCGTCGGTGCTCAACAGTCCGACCGCGATTCAGGTCAATATTTCGATCATGCGGATTTTTGTCAAAATGAGACAATGGGCATCAAATTATGAAGATCTGCTGAAAAAAATCGAGAAACTGAATCGAAATCAAACCGACCAATCCACCGAGATTAATCATATATGGCAGGTTTTGGGAGAATTTGTAAATCCAAAACAAACCGGCCGGAAAACTATCGGTTACAAAAGAAATAAAAAATAAAAA
>JRYL01000492.1_pt1 | contig 44932 bp, 42 predicted proteins | sample 235391 | NCBI WGS metagenome assembly JRYL01 (sample SAMN03074223, study PRJNA261481) | activated sludge metagenome | biome: Wastewater Treatment Plant; feature: Wastewater; material: Activated sludge; isolation source: activated biomass of a wastewater treatment plant treating wastewater from... ...
TTTTTCCAATCCACACCAAAAGGCGGATTGGACAGCATATAGTTAAATCTTTCGCTTTGCAGACCGTCCACCGTAAATGTATTTCCAAATTTGATGTTGTTTACTTCCTGACCTTTTATCAGCATATCCGATTTACAGATTGCATAAGATTCAGGATTAATTTCCTGTCCAAAAAGTACAAGCGAAGATTCTGGATTGAGTTCTTTCAGATATTGTTCTGCCACCGAAAGCATACCGCCCGTACCGCAGGCAGGATCATAAATAGTTTTTACAATTCCTTTTTGGGTCAGCATTTCCCGATCTTCGGCAAATAGAAGATTGACCATCAGTCGGATGACTTCTCTCGGTGTAAAATGTTCTCCAGCGGTTTCATTGGATTGTTCAGCAAATCTTCTGATCAAATCCTCAAACACATAACCCATTTCCATCGAAGTCATCCCTGTCAGATCAATTTCCTGAAAGGCCTTGACCACCTGAAACAGCAAATCGGATTTGGGGTCATCCAGCTTATCGATTTGTTTGTCGAACTCAAAATATTCTATAATCTCCCGTGCATTCTCCGAGAAACCGTTGATAAAGTTCCGCAGATTCAGCGCTAAATTGGCAGCATCAGCAATCAGTTTGTCAAAATCATAAAGACTGTGGTTATGAAAGTTCAAGCCGGCAGTCTTATTCAGCACCATATCGCGCGCAGCAGCATCCATATATTCAACACTTGCCAAACGTTTCAAAACCTGTTGTTTTGTAGGTGAAAGTACAGAGTCCAATCGCCTCAGAACAGTCATCGGCAATATGATTTTACCATAATCGGATTGTTTGTAATCACCTCTTAATAAATCGGCTACTCGCCATATCAGGTCTGCTTTCTCTTTGAAATTTTGCATAAGAATCGTCAAATTAATTTTAGGTTTCAAACAGCTGATGGCATTTATTATGAAACGGAATCTGCTGTTGCTTTCAAAATTATGATTAATTTTGAGAATTAAGGTGACAGCGAAAAGGAAGTTGAACCGTTAAAAGAAATTAAGCAAATGAAAATACCTTTTGAAAAATCTGAATCTTCCTATAATCCGGAATTCGTAGAAAAAATAAAAAAGGCTGAGAAGTCTTTGGAACAGGGGAATTATACAAAAGTTAACGGAAAAAAGGAATTGAACGATTATCTTGATTCGCTGTAAATTAATTTTCACTAATTACTAATCACTCTTCACTAATCACTAAATCACTCCTCATACAACCCCAGTCTGCTTCGGGCTTCTCTCAGTTCGTCTTTTAGTTTTTTGATTTTTGACATCATCTCAAAGATTACATCGATACCCTGCATATTGATTTCGAGTTCATCGTGTAGTCTGATGATTTTTTCCAGTGTTCTGAGTTGTTTGCGGTGGATGAATTTTCCGTTTGAAAAACTTTGGATTTCAATCAGTTCATAGAATTCAATCTCATCAAAAAACGAAGGTTCCAAATGATAGTGAACACACAATTCGCTGATTTGAATTAATTTATCGGTTTTCATGATTTTCTTAATTTGGCAAGTTCGTTAAACAGTTCTTTTTCCCTGTCGGACAGGTTTTGAGGAATTTCAATATTGAAAGTCAAAATCAGATTCCCAAACTGTCCTTCCTTTTTATAGACCGGAAATCCTTTTCCTTTCAGTCTCATTTTGGTTCCGTTTGCTGTACCCGGCTTGATGTTGATTTTTGCTTTTCCGTCAAAAGTATCAACGGTGAGTTCTCCGCCCAAAACTGCGGTGTACAAATCGAGATCAACGGTTTTGTACAAATCGTCTCCCACTCTTTTGAACGCGGTGTCATTGATGATTTTGAAAACAATAAACAGATCTCCGTCGGGTCCGCCGTTGACGCCTTTTCCGCCATAACCTTTGAGTTTGATTTCCTGTCCGTCCGAAATTCCCGCCGGAACGGTGATCCTCAAATCTTTTCCGTTAAAATTGAATGTCTTTTTGTGGGTCTGCCAGGCATCACGAATATGAATCTGCATTTCGGCTCTGTAGTCTTCGCCTTTGAAACCCCGGCTGCTGCTCCTTTTCCCAAATCCGCCGCCAAACAAAGATTCAAAAAAATCCGAATAATCCGCATCTCCAAAATTTGAAGATTCATAAGTATAAGCGCCCTGACCGCCCGATTGCTGCTGAGTCCTTGCTTTTTCATAAGCTTCCGCATGCTGCCAATCCTTTCCGTATTTGTCGTATTTCTTACGGTTTTCAGGGTTTCCGAGCACTTCGTTTGCCTCGTTGATCTGTTTGAATTTCTTTTCGGCCTCTTTGTCGTTCGGATTCAAATCGGGATGATATTTTCGGGCAAGTTTTCTGTATGCCTTTTTAATTTCATCCTGAGTCGCCGATTTGTCAACGCCCAATACTTTGTAATAGTCAATAAATTCCATAGTCGGAACATTATGAATGAACGACTAAAGTTAAGAAAAATCAGAAAAACAAACTATGACGGTTTTGATGTTTTGTACCGTTTGATTTTTTCTCTGATTTCGTCCAATCCCAAATTGTGAATACTTCCCAAATGTGAAGTTTTAAATTCTTTGTGCGGTACATAAGTTCCTTCATCCACCGAGATCCCAACGATTCTGTATGCATCTCTGAACGAAGTTCCGGTCTGCAAAAGATGGTTGATATTTTCAACCGTATAGATGCCGTCGTATTTTTGCTGATCCATAAAATCTGATTTGATTTCCAATTGCGGAATTGCAAAAATCAAAATATCCAAAATATCGTTGAACTGGAACATCGGTTCAAAAAGGAATTCTTTCAAAATCTGAAAATCTCTGTGATAACCGCTCGGCAGATTGTTGATCGTCATCGTGATATCGTTTGGAAGCGCCTGAAGACGGTTGCAGTGGGCACGGGTCAGTTCAAAAACATCCGGATTTTTTTTGTGCGGCATAATTGAGGAACCTGTGGTCATTTCTTTCGGAAGTTTTACAAATCCCAGATCCTGACTGTTGTACATCACCAGATCATAGGACATTTTTGAAAGCGTAGCAGAAAGCATCGCAATGCCGACTGCAGTTGACTTTTCGGTTTTTCCTCTCAGCATCTGGGCACCGACTGAGCTGACTGCCATTTCAGAAAAGCCCATTTCTTTTGTGGTTTCCTTTCGGTCAATTTTAAAACTGGTTCCAAAACCGGCCCCCGATCCCAACGGATTCTGATCTGCAACTTTATAAGCCGCATCCAGAAAATAAAGGTCTGACAATAAATTCTCTGCATAAGCTGAAAACCACATCCCGAAATTGCTTGGCATTGCTGCCTGAAAATGGGTGTAACCCGGCATCAGATCGTCTTTGTGCTCATCTGCTTTGTCAACCAGAATTTCGATCAGATTCAAAACTTTTTCACGTGTATCTGACAAATAATCTTTCAAAAACAATTGAATCGCCACCAAAACCTGGTCATTTCTCGATCTTGCGGTATGAATCATTTTTCCGGCATCACCGGTTTTTTCAATCAGTTCGGCTTCAATTTTTGAATGCACATCTTCGTAATTTTCATCGATTACAAAATTTCCGGCATCGCATCTTTTGATGATTTCATCCAGTGCAGGCTGAAGTTTTGAATTGTCTTCGGCTGTGATGATCCCGACTTTTGCAAGCATATTTGCCTGTGCTTTGGACGCGATCGCATCGTATTTTGCGATATAGACATCCAATACACGGTCTTTTCCTACTGTAAATTTTTCGATTTTTTCATTGACTGAAAAGCCTTTGTCCCAGATTTTCATTTTGAAAGAATTTTTGTGTGATTGGGACAAAAATAAGCCAATTTCGGCCGGTCTCAAATTGATTTTATCAACAATTATTCGCCTTCGACAATCGCCTCGATCACTTTAAAAACAACATAAGTTGCTTTCTGTGCGTCATAGAGTTCGACATTCGAATAGACCACGTTGAGCCATTTGTCTTTATAACTTCCGTCGATCAGCATTTCTGAACCGGTAAAATCCCAAAGCCACAGAAATTTAAGAATCGAACCGTCACCCAATTCGAGATTGACCACATTGAACTGCTTTTTTTCAATTCCGGTAATTTTCCCGAGTTCAATTCCCGAAAAGCCGGAATCATCTTCCCCATCATCTTCGTCGATAAAATTCAGAAAAATCTGCGGACAGACACTGAGCATCTCGATTCCGACGTCCTCTCCAAATTTTTCCATATCAATTTCCTGGATGGTTTTTCCGCCAAAAGTCTTATCAAATTCTTCTTTGTTTTTGAAAATTCCGCCGATGATACACAGCCCCAACTGAAATTCCAAATTCACTGCTTCCAGTTCCTCGGTCGTTTTCTCACCCAGACAACTGCAGGTATGTTCGGCAACTTTCTGATAGATATTTTGGGCATTCAGTGGCAGACAAAAAATTAATCCAAATAAAAAGACGGTAAAAAATTTCATAAAAAAGGATTTGGGCGAAGATAATCAAAACTTCATATTCTGAATCCTGATCGCATTTAAAATTGCAAGAAAAGCAACACCTACATCTGCAAAAACAGCTTCCCACAAAGTGGCCAGACCGCCTGCACCCAATATCATCACAATCAGTTTAACGCCAAATGCCAATGCAATGTTTTGAATCACAATCTGTTTTGTCTTTCTGCCGATTTGGATGGCAACCGGAATTTTTGAAGGCTGATCGGTCTGGATGACCACATCTGCAGTTTCAATCGCAACATCGCTGCCCATTCCGCCCATTGCAATTCCGATATCGCTGACCGCAAGCACCGGCGCATCGTTGATTCCGTCACCGACAAATGCAATGGTATTTTTTTGATTTTTTTTGAGTTCGCTGATTTTTTCAACCTTATCTTCAGGCAGCAGATTTCCGTAGGCAAGATCGATTCCCAGTTCTTTTGCTGTTTTTTGAACGATGCTGTCTTTGTCGCCGCTCAGCATTACAGTCTGTTCAACACCGGCAGCTTTCATTTTTGAAATTGCAGATTTTGAATCTTCTTTGATTTTATCCGAAATCGTAACATAACCCGAATAGCTGCCGTCTATCGAAACCATGACGATGCTTTCAACAAGCTCATCAATACCGGAAGGAAAATCAATCCCAAATTTTTTCATCAGTTTTGAATTTCCGGCCAGAATTATCTTTCCGCCGATAACCGCTTTCAGTCCGTGACCCGAAATTTCTTCGATTTGAGATGCAGTCAGTTCGGACGGATGATAAGCTGTAATCGCTTTTGCAATTGGGTGGGTTGAATTTTTCTCAACTGTAGACAATAAATCAAGAAATTCTTCCAGTTCAATTCCTTCAGAATTCACCTGATTGACCTCAAACACACCCTGAGTCAGGGTTCCGGTCTTGTCCATCACAACGGTTTTGACGGCTGCCATCAAATCCAGAAAATTTGATCCTTTGAAAAGAATTCCATTTCGCGAAGCAGCACCGATTCCTCCAAAATAGCCGAGCGGAATTGAAATCACCAATGCGCACGGACAGGAAATAACCAAAAAAATCATCGCCCGATAAAACCAGTCTCTGAAATGATAATCGTTGACAAAAAAGTACGGAAGCAGCATCAGCGCGACGGCAAGAAAAAATACAATCGGTGTATAGATTTTAGCAAATTTTCGGATAAACAGTTCTGTTTTTGCTTTCCGATGACTTGCTTCATCCACCATTTTCAGAATTTTTGAAAGCGAACTTTCATCAAATTTTTTGGTGACTTCTGCTTCAACCACTTTTTCAAGATTGAGCATTCCGGCAAGCAGCAGCTCGCCTTTTCGGATTGTATCGGGTTTGCTTTCACCGGTGAGCGCAGCCGTGTTGAAACTTGAAACATCCGAAATCATCGCCGCATCCAAAGGAACTTTCTCACCGACTTTGATCTGAATCTTTTCACCGATTTCGACTTCTTCGGGATGAAGACTGACCCACTGTCCGTTTCTGAAAACAGTTGCGGTCTCGGGTCTGAGATCAAGCAATGCCCTGATATTTCCGGTTGCCCGATCGACAGCTGCATGCTGAAACAGTTCGCCCACCGTATAAAAAAGCATCACGGCAACTCCTTCGGCATATTGACCCAATGCAAATGCACCAAGTGTTGCAATCGACATCAGTGTGAATTCGGTAAAGATTTCACCTTTTTTAATCGTCTCAAAAGCTTCATTAAAAACCGGAATGCTGACCGGTGCAAATGCAGCCAGATACCAGCCCAATCGAATATTCGGACTGAACCACAATGCATCAAAATGGTCGAACAGCATACCCGAAATCAGCAGTATCAGACTGATGATGGCAGGAATGTATATTTTGAAGGATGAAGAATTTCCGTGATCGTGCGAATGATTGTGATCAAATCCGTCATTGTGCTTATTCGGCATCTCATCCCTTTCAGTTGTACAGCACGCCTTGGACATGAAAATGATTTTGATACAAATTTAGGATGAAACGGCTGCAATCGGATTGCAAATGCGGTGATTTACCCTCTATCGGCAGTTTCCCGGTTTTTGGGATCGTAAAGAAATCTGAAGGCAATGATTGCAGCGGCAATCGGAAGAATCAGCAGCCAGTTGTCGATGGGCGCAGGGTCAGCCGGATTTCCGCCCGCATCTTCTCCCTGTTCGGGTTCTTCATATTCGTCATCGGATGTAACAAAAAAGCCGGAATCACCTTCGTTGTCAGCATCGATCCCGAAGATAATCTCGGTCAGGCTTTTTTCTTCAGTCAGTTGCTCTTTTTCGTCCTTGTCATCAAAAAATTGGTTGGAAGAAGGTGAATTCTCGGTGCTGTCGAAAAATTGGCAAAAGCCGACATTCGATATCAGAAAAACCCACAAAAATAACTTCTTCATCCCAAGCTGTTAATAATAAACTTTTTCCCCGCAACTTGTCCCAACCTGTTAATAACGGAAATTATGACAATTTGTTTTCCCAATACCGATTCCGGTATCTTAATTTCTTTTGAATTGATTTCTGAATTTTCAAAAATCGGTCTGCCATACAGGTCATAAATCATCACACTGCTCAGATCGGATTCTGGTGAATTAATCACCACCATACTGTCCTGACGTTTAATTTCAATTCCTTCAATGCTTATATCTTTTACATCAAAAGAAGGTTTGTAAACCAATTCAAAACGATTGTTAATTTCTCCTTTCCTGGCTAAAAATTTGTAAGGTTTGGCGGTAAGATTATGTGTAATTCCAAGAAGTTTGTCTTTGATATAAATTTTCTGTCCGTCTGCAAAACGGCCTTCTGTTGAGTAGAGCGAGATGATTTGGGTACCGGCAGTCCAGACCCTCACTCCGAGTGCAACCTTGTCGGCAGGATGAAACTCGGATCTTCCGTTGATCAAAATCTGATGTTCGTCTTCAATCGTATAAAGTTCCAATCCGTTTCCAAAAGCATCCGTATCCTCTTCAGAATATTCATTCACAGCAACATCTGTATAGACAACTGCAGTCATTGTCTGAATTTCGTCGGGTGTGGTCATGATCAGATGATAACTGTCTTTTTCGGTTGCATCGGAAGGTTTGCCAAAAAATCCGATCCCTTCTGCACCGGTTCTGAATGTATTTTCAAAATGAAGCGGTTTTCCGTCTGCATTTGATTTTGCCCTGATCATAAAAGCGGTTCCCACCGGAACAATACCGTTTGGTAAACGTATTTCTGCTCCAACCGGTGTATTGGCGATAGAGCCTGTTTTGGAAATTGCATTGTAAACTGCATAGCTGTTGCCCTCGTATTGCGATCCTTCCTGAACAAAGGTATCGTTTCCCCGATTGTCCCAAAAAAGAAAATTCTCTTCTATATAATTTTTATTGGCAGGATAATCATACAATTTCTGAATATCCAGATTGGACGGATAAGGATTTCCGACCACATTGAAACCGTGCGCGACTTCACCTTGTGTAGTTTTGTATGAAAGAATATAATCCAGATTTCCGTTAAAAGCCTCACCTGTAAATTCAGCTACCGGCGCATTCCCGGGAATTGCCATTGTTGAAGGTTCTTTGATCGCATATCCCTTGCCGGCAACATAAGGACCGACACCGGCATCATAAAAATAATTCATTTCCTCGCTGTGATACAGCACCCTTGGATCGCCATCCAATATGGTCTGAATCGGCTGACCGATTACTGGCGAAATAATAAAATTGTATTGTTTTCTCAAATTCGAAAGGGTGAATACTTTATGAACCAGAATCTGTCCTGAATTGAGCGCATTGGGATTGGTCTGAATCAGACTTCCTCCATTTTTGACCAATATATCTATCGGGTCACCGTTGTTTATGATCTGATCGGTTACGGTAAGTGTCGCATTGGCATAAATTTGAAGTCTGCCGCCATTCTCAACCGTCAGCTCTTTTGCATAAGCAGTGGTATAGTTGCCAACACGCGGTCCGTAAGTTGCAGCAGGAATCACGACACAGTCACTTGAAGTCGGCACAGTACCCTTTGACCAATTGGCAGCATTTGTCCATAACAAAGAAGGGCTGCCCACCCAGGTGTTACAATCCGCATCAGGTGCATATTCGGGCTGATAAGGATTTTGCTTATCAGTCGGATTAAATTCATTTGAAGTTTTGACAGCGGTCTGACCCGATGTCGTTGAAGTTTCATTCAACTGCGCAGCTGTAAAGCCCGCAAACATTGACACAAAAAGAAACCAACCTGTTTTTCTCATCAATAACTTATAACTCATTCCAATTCAATTTGCAGAAATTAAATTGCAATCAAAAGGGGTCTTAAACTCGGTTTTTAGTTGGGCTGATTCAATATTATTCCCTAATCAGATTCACAAAATTAGAAATTTTATTGAATTATTGAATAAAAATTAAAAATATGTTGTTTTGTCAAAAATCAGCGGTTTGGTTTCTGAATTCATCCTTTTTGTTTTTCTTTGTACACACTGAAAATTAGTGAAAATGAAAAGACTGCTGATGCTGATGATCACACTGATAATTCTGGGCTGCAGTGCCGACAGTCAGATGGATTGTTTTAAAAAACAGGGGGAACTCAAAACAAAACAGATCAGTACCGGTGAATTCGGAAAAATCAGTATTTCGGTCGGAATCGAACTGTATATAGCTCAGTCAGATGAATATTCGGTAAAAATTGAAGCCGGAAAAAATTTCATAGATGATGTTGATTTTGAAACGGACGGTGAAGGCGAACTGAAAATTTCAAATAAAAGCAACTGTGAACTGCTGAGAAATTATCATTCTGCAAAGGTTTATGTTACCGCTCCCGATCTGAAGAAAATTCATTCGGGTTCACAATATCCGGTCAGATCTCAGGGTGTGCTTAAATTTCCGGAACTCTCACTCGAATCGGGCGTTACGGAAGATGATCAGCCGCCCGGACTTTTTGAAGTTGAAGTTGACAACCAGAAACTGATGATCGGCGACAATGTCTCATCCATATATAAGGTGAAGGGAAAAACCCAAATTCTGGACATTCGGTTTTGGTCAGGCGCGGCACGTTTTGAAGGCGAAAATCTGACAGCGGACGAAGTCCATTTTTTTCACAGAAGCAGCAACGACATCATCGTTCGGCCGATCAGTCTGGTCAAAGGAACTTTGGCAGGTACCGGAAATCTGGTGCTGAAAAATGTGCCCGAAACCGTAGAAGTGGAACAGCTTTATACCGGCCACATCGTTTATCCGTGATCTCAATGGTCGTGTTCCTCGTCCGTATTGTTCATTTTTGCCATCAGAAAAAATGCTCCATTTGTGACTATTTGTGAATCATTTGGAATTTCAATCAGCGGTGTAATCTGTGAATATCCCACATCGGTTGTTCCTTTGACCACAGGAATTTTTTTGTAAATATTATCGGAACCGTCTTTCTTTTCCAAAATAAAAATAAAATCCTCAGCACCCGAATTGACAATCGATTCGGTTGGAACCGCCGGAACCAGACTCTCGCCAATGCTGATGATCGCAACCACATTCATACCGTCGATCAGACCGGTTTTGTCACCTTTTACTTTCGCATGAACCGGAATCGCCTTGCTGTTGTCTTCAAAGGCAGAACCGATTGAAAAAATCGATGCATCATATTCTTTCACCGAATTATTGGTCAGTGTAAAATGTATGGTCTGACCGATTTGAACACTTGAAAGATCTTTTTCAAAAATATTCAGATCGAGATGCAGATCAGAATTGTCAATGATTTCTGCAATGGGCGATGAAATATCGACATAGCTGCCGATATCAACCAGCACCGCACCGACCACTCCCGAAATCGGCGACCGCACCGTCATGGTGGAACTCAGATTTGAAGCCGAAATCGATGAAGTCGAAATTCCCATCAGCTGAAGCTGTTTGACCAAAGATGCTTTTTGTGTTCTGAGCATTTTCAGCTGACTTTCTGCATATTGAAGATTTTTGAGCGCACCCGCATTTCCTTCATACAATTCTTTTTGTCGCTTGACCTCGGTTTCAGCCATTTGAATCTGTCCGACCACCGTCAGATACTGTTCCTGAACCTGCACCTGATTTGGATTTTCAATCAGTGCAATTTGCTGCCCTTTTCCGACTTTTTCACCCGGACGGATAAAAATCGATTTGATCTGACCCGAATAAAGCGAAGTGACACTCGCCTTGCTCTGGTTCGGAACTTTCAGAAAACCGTTTGCTTTGATCACATTTCTGAGTTCTTTTTGTTCAATTTTTCCCAATTCAAGACCGATGGCGCCAATCTGAGCATCATTCAGACTGACTTCATTTTCGGATTCGTGTGCGTGTCCCCGGTTTTCGGAATCTGAATTGATTTTTTCATTTCCCGCACCGCAAGAAAAAAGCAGCGTCAGCACCGAAATTGAAAGGATGATATTTCTAAAAATGATCATATTTTTTGATTTTTTAATTTGAATTAATTTTGATTGATCAGATAATTGTATTCAATCACCGACTGATTGTACAGATTCAGACTTTCCAGATATTTGTCTTTGATCGAAATCGCCTGAATAATAAAGGTGTTCATTTCCGCAAAACTGATTTCACCGCTTCTGTAACTCAGGGTGGCAGCCGAAATGATTGCATCGGCATCTTTGAGACCCGAGTTTTCGTAAAAATCAATCATTACTTTTTGTTTGTCAACTTCTGTCAGCGACTGTTGCTGCATTGAGCTGAGATTCATCTTTTGCCAGTTGAGTTCTGTTTCTTTTAATTCAACTTCCTGACGGATCGCTTCTGTTCTGTTTTTCATCTGCCTCAAACCAAAAAGCGGAAATGACATGCCTAAAGAAAAACCGCTGATCGGGTCTTTTTCACCCAGATAAACCTGCGAAAAAGCTCTGATTGAAAAATCGGGATGATTCTGCTGTTTCTGAACTTCAATCAACGATTTTGAAACTTCAATTTCCTGCTGCTGAACCAAAAGCGAAGGATGTGTCCCAACCGATTCAAGACCCGAAATTTCAAGTTTTGGAAGCTGTGCTTCTTCGGGCAGATACAATTCCTGACGATTGGTCAGCAGCATCAGCCGTTTTTGAAGAATCTCAATTTCTTTTTCAATCTGAAGTTTCAATGCCACATTCTCATTCATTTTTGCCTCAGCCGAAATCCGGTCCAAACCGGGCACATCTCCCGTATTGTAACGAATGTTCGCAGCCTGAAACTGACTGCTGTACATACTGTCCATACGAGAATACAGATTCTTTTTCTGTTCAAGATACCAAAGTTCATAATACGATTTTTTGATGTCTCTGATGATTTCTGCTTTTACGGCTTCACGATTCATCTGATGAACCGAAATCAGCTGATCCATATAATTTTTTCTGGCTTTGTTCAATCCCGGCCACGGAATTTCCTGTTCCAAACCGACCTTCCAGACACCGTTTGGTTCGATCGGGCTGAAATCTTCATTTTCAACAAACAATCCTGTTTTTTGAAATTCGACTGCTCCTTTTCTGTCTAATTCTGCCTTTTTGATTCTTGCCTCGTTAATTGAATTTTGAAAATTCTCACTGACTGCAATTTCAATCAGTTCATCAACAGAAATCCTTTGCTGTGCATTGATAAATCCTGAAATCAAACAGACGAAAATTATTTTTATCAGATTTTTCATTTCTTTTCTTTTTTTGATGAATAAGTCAATTCATATAAAAGCGGAACCACAAACAATGTCAGAAAAGTGGCTGTGATCAGTCCGCCGATGACTACCGTTGCCAATGGTCTCTGTACTTCTGCGCCTGCGCTTGTGCTGATTGCCATCGGAAGAAATCCGAGTGAAGCAACCGAAGCGGTCATCAGTACAGGCCGCATTCTGATGTAAGTTGCTTTGATTACTCTTTGTCTCAAATCGACAATTCCTTCTTTTTTTAATTGATTGAAAGTGCTCATCAGTACGATTCCGTTCAAAACCGCGACTCCAAACAATGCGATGAAACCGACTCCCGCCGAAATACTGAACGGCATTCCTCTCAGATACAGCGAAAATATTCCGCCGATTGCAGCCATCGGAATTGCAGAATAAATCAGTACCGCCTGTTTGACCGAACGGAAGGTGAAAAACAACAGAACAAAGATGATGGCCAATGAAATCGGAACCACCAGCATCAGTCTTGAAAGCGCTTTTTCAAGATTTTGAAACTGACCGCCATAAGTGACATAATAACCTTCGGGCAGCAGTTTTTGATTTGAATCAATTTTTTGTCTGATTTCTTCAATTACAGATTTCACATCACGATCTTCAACATTGAAACCGATGACCACATTTCGTTTTCCGTCTTCACGGCTGATCTGTGCCGGCCCGTCTTTGTACCGGACATCCGCCAATTGGGTCAGCGGAACCTGAATTCCGCTTCTTGTCGGAACAAACAGATTTCTGACATCATCAATCGAAGTTCTGTAAACAGAATCCAGACGAACAACCAGATCGAATCTTCGTTCGTCTTCATAAACCTGTGAAGCGGGTTTTCCGGCAAATGCAGTCGTGACCACATCGTTGATGTCTTTGACGCTCACATTGTAATTCGCCATACGGTCGCGATTGTATTCGATTTGAATTTGAGGCAGCCCTGAAATTCTTTCGATCTGCGGTTCTGAAATTCCATTGACAGTTTGAATGATCGAATTGATTTTTTTGGCAGCAATTGAAAGCGAATCCAAATTTTCACCATAAATCTTTACCGCCACATCCTGACGGACACCGGTCATCAATTCGTTGAAACGCATCTGAATCGGCTGTGATGCTTCAAAAAATACACCCGGAATAATCTCAAGTTCGGCCATCATTTTTTCGGCCAGCTCATTATAACTCAAACCTGATTTCCATTCTTTGATCGGTTTCAGATTGATGATCAGATCAGTTGCTTCGGGCGGCATCGGATCAGTCGGAATTTCGGCAGAACCGGTTTGACCGACCACAGATTCGACTTCAGGAAAAGTTTTGATAATCCTTGATGCAAGCATCGAAGTTTCAATGCTCTGACTGAGTGAAGAACCCTGCGGCAGTATGCAGTGAAATGCAAAATCACCTTCCTGAAGCTGTGGAATAAATTCACCGCCAAGTCTTGAAAACACAAAAAGCGACAATCCGAAAACTGCAATTGTAACCGCCAGAACCGTCTTTTTAAAATTCAAAACTTTGACCAATAAAGGCTCATAAATCCGATGCAGTTTGTCAATCATTTTTTCGGACAATGTTCTTTTGTGAGCATAAATTTTTGGCAGCACCAGTGCACTCATCATCGGAATATAGGTGACTGAAAGTATCAGTGCGCCCAAAATTGCAAATGACACGGTTTGAGCCATCGGTCTGAACATTTTTCCTTCGATTCCGGTCAGTGTGAGGATTGGAATATAAACGATCAAAATGATGATTTCGCCAAAAACAGCTGCGTTCATCATTTTTGAAGATTCCAGGAAAACCTGTTCATCCATTTGTTTTGAGGTCAGCCGAATTCCTTTGCTCTGAAGACTCAGTCTGAAAAGTACAGCTTCGACAATGATGACAGAACTGTCCACAATCAGACCGAAATCAATTGCACCCAGACTCATCAGATTGGCGCTGACACCAAACAGATTCATCATTCCCAAAGCAAAAAGCATTGACAGCGGAATGGCCGAAGCGACAATCAGTCCGGCTCTGAAATTTCCAAGAAACAATACCAAAACCAAAATGACGATCAGTGCACCTTCGATCAGATTTTTTTCAACCGTCTGAATCGCACGGCTCACCAAATCAGCACGATCGGAATAAGCTTCAATGGTCAGATCTTTGGGCAAAGATTTTTGAATAACAGCAATTCTTTCCTTTATGTTTTTAACCACCTGCGCACTGTTTTCACCTTTGAGCATCATCACGATACCGCCGACTGCTTCACGTTCTCCGTTCCAGGTCAGTGCACCGTAACGAACTGCACTTCCGATTCTGACATCAGCCACATCACGGATCAAAATCGGAATTCCGTTCGGGTTGTTCCGGATTGAAATCTTTCCGATATCATCAATCGATTTGACCATTCCTTCACCACGGATGAAATAGAGATTTGATTGTCTTTCGATATAGGCACCACCGGTATTTTCATTGTTTTCACAGAGTGCATCAAATACTTCCGAAATTGAAATATCCATCGATCTGAGCCGGTTCGGATCGACTGCAACTTCATATTCTTTGAGTTTTCCGCCAAAACTGTTGACTTCGACCACACCCTTTGTACCGTACAACTGACGCGCAATGATCCAATCCTGAATCGTTCTGAGTTCGGTGGCGGAATATTTATTTTCGGCACCTTCGGCCGGATGAAGCACATATTTGTAAACTTCGCCCAAACCGGTGCTCACAGGCGCAAGTTCGGGTTTTCCTTTTCCTTCGGGAATCAGTTCCTGAGCTTCGTTTAATTGTTGTGAAACCAGCTGTCTTGCAAAATAAATATCGACATCCTCATCAAAAACCACAGTAATCACAGACAGACCAAATCTTGAAATCGACCGCATTTCTTCCACATCAGGAAGATTGGCAAGCGACTGTTCGATCGGCATGGTGATAAACTGTTCGACTTCCTGGGTTGCAAACGAAGGCGAATTGGTGATGATCTGCACCTGATTGTTGGTGATGTCGGGCACCGCATCGATCGGCAGACGGCCCGCACTCCAAAAACCCCAAACGGCAAGCGCAAGTGTAAATACACCTATAATGAACTTATTCCTTATGCTGAATAAGATGATTTTGTTTAACATTTGATTTTATTTGATGAATAAATAGAAACTTACAGCATCGGTCAGAAGCTGTAATTTAATTGGGTTTCATCAAATAATTTTGGGCGGTTCCCAGATGGAATAAAAGATATCTGAAGGAAAACTCGGTTTGAGCAGATTTTCTTCAGAAGAATAAACTTCGTAAGTTTTGAATTCAAAATCAGCTTCGCCTTCAATCTGAGCCACTATGGTTCCGCAGCAGCTGCAGACACAAAGCGGCGAACAGAAATCGGAATGATGCTGATGATGATCGCTGCCCTGATGAAAACTGATTTGCTGAGATTGGGTCACAGAATTACTGTCGGCGCAGGGCACAAAGCTCAATGCCAAAATGATAACAGACATTATGACCGACAGAATTCTCATCAATGCAAATATAGAAAAGTTTTGATTTCAAAAAATGCCGGACTTTTCGGCCCGGCATTCATTTGATTATCACTTTGAATCTTTCTTTAAATCTTCACCCGCTTTGCTCGCAGCGACAAATGAAGTCACCATATTGTTGAGCATATCGCCGGCTGCATGCGGTGAATTGGGCAGCAGTATCAGATTTGATTTGTTTAGCGTACCCATCGCCTGAAGCGTGTCATAGTGCTGGGTTACAACGATCAGCGCAGAAGCTTCCTGAGAATTGATTCCGACTTTGTTCAGCACATTTACAGAATCTTCAAGTCCTCTTGCAATCTCTCTTCTCTGATCTGCAATACCCTGACCCTGAAGCCTTTTACTTTCAGCTTCGGCTTTTGCTTTTTCAACGATCAGAATTCTTTGTGCATCACCTTCATATTGTGCTGCAACTTTTTCACGTTCAGAAGCGTTGATTCGGTTCATCGCGTGTTTCACCTGTTCATCCGGATCGATATCAGTCACCAGTGTTTTGATGATGTCATAACCGTAATCGTTCATCGCATCCTGCAATTCACCTTTTACAGCAATCGCAATATCATCTTTCTTTTCAAACACATCGTCGAGTCTCAGTTTCGGAACCTCCGCCCTAACCACGTCAAAAACATAAGAAGTAATCTGTGCATACGGATTGTCGAGTCTGTAAAAAGCATCATAAACTTTATCCTTGATGACCACATACTGAACAGAAACTTTCAGTTTTACAAACACATCATCCTTGGTTTTGGTTTCCACCACCACATCCAGTTGCTGTACTTTGAGTGAAAGTTTTCCCGCTACACGATCCACAAACGGAACCTTCAGCTGAAAACCGGCATGTCTGACGCTTTGAAATTTACCAAAACGTTCGACTATAAACGCGGTCTGCTGCTTGACGATAAAGAAAAAACCAATTCCGCTTAAGACCATTACCGCCAGAGCGATATAAATCAAATACATTAAAAAATTGAAATCCATAGTAGTTAAATGTTATAATTTTATAAAAATCCGAGGTCAAATTTTGCTTCCTCGCTCATCATGTCTCTGTCCCAGGGCGGTTCAAAAGTCAGTATCACTTCTGCTTCCGATACATCCTTCACGCTTGCCACATTTTCCTTCACCTCAAGCGGCAGACTCTCTGCCACCGGACAGTTCGGCGTAGTCAGCGTCATGGTTACGGTTACCTTTCCGTCTTCGTTGATCACTGCGTCATAAATCAGTCCCAGCTCATAAATATCAACCGGGATTTCGGGGTCGTATATCGATTTGAAAACATCGACGAGCTCTTCTCCGATTTCGTCAATTCTTTCCTGTGTTAACGGCATTGTTTTATAATTTTTATTTAGAATGATGCAAAATTACGATAAAAAATATTAGCAATAGCTATCATAAATCTTGGTCAATCATCACAAAATGGCATGAATTAAATCAAAAAAAGAAAATGAGCGGTTTTATTTTTTTCTAATTTTGAACAACTTAAAGATTCAGTACAAATGAAAAAACAATTTCTCCTTTTGATCATACTGCCGTTTATTTCAATCAATATTTCGGCCCAAACCTGGGAAGAACTCGATATTCCAAACGAAGGAACGCGATATGACGATATATTCTTTTTGAATGAAAACCTCGGCTGGGCTGCAAACGGCTGGGGTTACAAAACCTATAAAACCACCGACGGCGGAGACAGCTGGTCGCTGATTTTTGAAACCCCCGATGAATACCAGCGGAATATTGAATTTCTGAATGAAAACATCGGATTTCTGGGTACGCTGACCGAGAATTTTTACAAGACCACTGATGGCGGTACCACCTGGGAAGCATTGAATATTCCGGGTGTGCAGGCAATCTGCGGAATGGATGCGGTGGGTGACCATACGATCTACGGCTGCGGCGCTTATTTTCAGCCTGCCTATATCATCAAATCCACCGACAGCGGCGAGACCTGGCAATTTATCGATATGACGCCCTGGGCAGATGCGCTGGTCGAAGTTCTTTTTGAAGATGAGATGAACGGATATGCGGCGGGGTCAAATCCAAACGGCGGAGTGGTACTGAAAACCACTGACGGCGGTCAGACCTGGACAGAACTTTACAATTCAAATATTCCGGGCGAAATGGTCTGGAAACTTCAGGTTTTGTTTACAAATTCAGATGTGATTTTCGGTTCGGTTCAATCTTTTGAACCGCTGAACGGAAAACTGATCAAATCAACCGATCGCGGACAGAGCTGGGTTTCGAGAGAAGTTCCGGATTCCTATATTCAGGCAGTCGGATTTATCACCGAAGACCACGGCTGGATGGGCGGACATTACAGCGGTTTTCTTGAAACTTTTGATGCGGGTCAGACCTGGCACGACACAGGTTTTGGCTATTCGCTGAACCGGTTTCAGTTCTTTAATTCAAATCTTGCTTTTTGTTCGGGCACTTCGGTTTACAAATACACAGATCATCTTTCGACAAATGATTATACTGCGGTTGAAAGAGAAGATCTCGGGATCAAAGTTTTTCCAAATCCGGTTCAGGGTGATTTTGTTAATGTCAGCATTGATTTCAAAAAGAAAGATCATATGGTGGTGACTCTTTTTGACGAATCGGGCAGAAAGATCGAACAGCTGCTCAGAGAAACGATCAGCACGATTGGTGAAAAGAATTACAAATTCAAATTACCCCAAAAACCCGGAATTTATTTTCTGACTTTTCATTATGATCTTGGTTATCAGTCAGCAAAAATCATTAAAAAATAATCAGAGAGAAGTCAGCAGATTCAGTATTGATTTTTCATCCAGACCGATCAGCTTTTCAAGCTCGTCAACGCTTGCATGCGGAATAAATCGGTCGGGATAACCGTTTCTGATGATTTTTCCTGTAAAACCGCTTTGTGAAGCATATTCAAGAACCGAATCACCAAATCCGCCGTTCAAAACGCCGTCTTCAAATGTCAGTACGGTTTCGTTTTCATTAAATATTTTGTCGAGCAAATCGGTGTCGATCGGTTTGCAGAACAGAAATTTATAATGTCCGAATTTTTGTTTGATTTCTTCGGCTAATTCATTGGAATCCAGAATTTTTTTGATCCGGTTTCCAATTTTCCCAAAACTTAAAATCGCAATTCCTTTTCCTTTTTTCAATTCTTCTGCTTTTCCGATTTCCAATTTTTTAAACGGCTGATCGGGCAGCTGATGTTTTGCTGTATTTCCTCTTGGAAAACGAATCGAAAAAGGAGAATCTGAAAATTGTGCGGTATAGAGAAGATTCTGAAAATCAATTTCATCCATAGGCGCAGAAACGATCATATTCGGAATGCTTCTCAAAAATGAAATATCAAAATAACCGTGATGGGTCGCACCGTCTGTTCCGACAATTCCGGCACGGTCGATACAAAAAACGACCGGNNGCAAAGCCACATCATGAATTAACTGATCATAAGCTCTTTGCAGAAAAGTCGAATAGACGGTACAATAAGGAATCATTTGCTGAGCCGACAGTCCTGCCGAAAAAGTTACGGCGTGCTGTTCTGCAATTCCGACATCAAAAACCCTTTCGGGAAATTTTTTATGAACTTCGGTCAGATGACTTCCGGTCAGCATGGCGGGCGTTACCGCAACAATCTTTTGATTTTCTGACATCAATCGATTCATCGTATTTCCAAACACCTGCTGATAACTGATTTCAGGATTTGGTTTTGATGTAATTTCACCGGTTTCTTTGTTAAAAATTCCGGGCGAATGCCAGCGTACCTGATCAGCTTCTGCGGTCGGATAACCTTTTCCCTTGACCGTTTTTATATGCAGTAATTTTGGTTTTTTGATTTGATCCATTTCATCAAAAGCAGCAAAAAGCGAATCAAAATCATGACCGTCAATCACTCCTTTGTAATAAATTCCAAAATCCTCAAAAATCGAATGTTTCTGACCGTTGACCAGCTGAAAAAAATGTTCTTTCATCGCACCAACAGATGGATCTATTCCGATCGAATTGTCATTTAAAATAATCAGCACATCCAAATCTGTACTGCCCAAATGATTCAAAGCTTCCATCGCCATACCCGAAGTAATCGATGCATCGCCGATCACTGCAATATGCCGGTTGGTCTTCGAATTCAGCCGGTCTGCAACCGCCATTCCGGTGATTGCCGAAATTGAAGTTGATGAATGACCCGTTCCAAAAACATCATATTCGCTTTCTGAACGAACCGGAAAACCAGAAATCCCGTTCAGCTGTCTGAGCGTGTCAAACTGATTTTTTCTTCCGGTGAGTATCTTGTGCGGATAACACTGATGACCCACATCCCAAATCAGCAGATCTTCGGGCGTATGGTAATGATAATGAAGCGCAACCGTCAGTTCAACCACACCCAATCCGGCGCCGAGATGACCCGGTTTTACGGACAAAGTTTCGAGTATAAATTCCCTGATTTCATGCGAAAGAACAGGAAGTTCTTCCTTGTTTAATTTTCGCAAATCTTTTGGATAATCAATGTTTTTTAAAAGCGATTTCATCAGACAGCAAAATTAATCAAATCAAAGATGAAAGCCTGATTTATTTTGGACGTATTGATGAATGGATGGCAATGAAACAGCCGATGAAATTATTTTATGTAATTTTGTTTGGCAAAAAATAAAACAAAATGTTTCAAATCGGTGATACTTTGATTTCGGATGAAATTTTCTCGGAAGAATTTGTCTGCAATCTGACCAAATGCAAGGGAATCTGCTGTGTGGAAGGCGAATCGGGTGCGCCGCTCGATGAGGATGAACTGGCAATACTCGACGATATTTATGAAGATATCAAACCTTTTCTCAGACCCGAAGGAATCGAAGCGATCGAACAGCAGGGTCGTTATGTCAGAGATTTGGACGGCGACTGGACCACTCCGCTGGTCAAAGGAAAAGAATGCACTTATGTGATTTTTGACAAAAACGGAATTGCAAAATGCGGAATCGAAAAAGCATGGGAAAACGGAGCCACCGATTTTAAAAAACCGATTTCATGCCATCTTTATCCGGTCCGACTGAAGGAATATGAAAAATTTACTGCGGTCAATTATCATTCCTGGAGCATTTGTTCTGACGCCTGTGTGCTCGGAAAAGAGCTGGGTGTGAATGTTGCCCATTTTGTAAAAGATGCACTGATCAGAAAATTTGGTCAGGAATGGTATGACGATCTGATGGCGGCAGAAATCGAATACAAAAAATTAAACAAAAAATAAACTGAAAAATTTATGCCCAGAAATATATCAAAAGCAAGAGAATCAACTTCTGAAATCGACCGGCTGTATATCAGTATGCGTCATATGTCGAACCGAAGCAGTTACAAACCTTCGGGTCAGACCGGAAAAATCATTCAGGGACTGCTTTTACAGCTCAATCCCGAAATTTACGGATCGCTTGCTGATCCCGAAAAAGTAGAACTGGACGGACTTTTTTATGTTTTGGACAGACTGCCGGACGGAATTACAGAAACACCCTTTATACAGTTTACTTCAAATGAAGGAGTCGATTTCACCAAATTCAAACCGATCATTCCAAAAAAGAGAAGAAGAACCTGTTATCGGGTGGATGAAGACCAGATGAATATTGAGGTAACGCGCGGAAGATCTGAGATTTACGATATGCTTACCCATCTGACCTTTCTGTACAACGAAGCCGACAAAATCAGGGCGAAGGCTTATGAAGGACAGTCACAAAAGAGCAGTCGTTACTGGAAAAGAATTGAGGAAGTTGCGCTGAATATGGTCAGTCTGAATACAAAAGACAGAAGTGTTGCACTGATGAATCTTTCGGCAATTCTCGGCAGGACTTATAAAGAAACCGAAAACGCTTACAAATATTTCAGCACCAAAGAAGACAAAGATCAATTTTTCAGAATCATATACTGGATGGGCCGGACTTCGTTTGAAGATCTGAAAGGAATCAAAAAAAGAGAAATTACTTTTTCGCCGATTTTGAGAGAAAGAATCGGTCACCACATCATCGGTGAAGATTGGGCAAACAATATCAAAAAGACATTGTACGAAAATGATCTGATCGACCGTCCGCTGCATATCGTCAGTGCAAATATGCATTCGGTGATGAATATGCTCTATTCGTTTGATGCTTTGAAAAAAGGATTTGATGTCGCAAAGGAAATGGATGTTTACAAAGAACTTTCGGCCGATAAAAGCAAAGGATTGAGAGAAACGGTTTCGGCCTATTCAAAGAAAAAAGGAATGATTTTTCTGCAGGATCATTCGGGTGCAAATATTGATGTGCAGATCATCGATCTGAAAAAAGTGAATCTGAAAAATACAGCATTTTCAAAACTGAAAACAAAGCCGGAAGATGTGATCGTTGTAATGGATTATGCATTTGGCGAACAGGCTTTTGAGGTGATGGACGAACTGCTGAAACCTTATGAAACCAAAAGATTCAGTACGCTGATGAATGTGAAATCGATTTCAATCATGGGCAAGGCGGGAATTCTGGTCGGAAAAAAAGGAGACATCATGATTCCGAATGCACACATCATAGAAGGACCGACCGACAATTATGTATTTGAAAATGAACTGAAACCCGAAGATTTCACCGGAAACCGATTGGGTGTTTTTGAAGGTCCGATGATTACGGTGCTTGGAACTTCACTTCAAAATAAGGATGTGCTTGAATATTTCAGAGATTCGTCATGGAAGGCGATCGGTCTGGAAATGGAGGGCGGACATTATCAGAAAGCAATACAAATCGCGTCAAAAATCAGACATTATATCTCGCCCGAAGTCAAAGTGATGTATGCTTATTATGCATCTGACAATCCGCTGGAAACCGGCGGTACGCTTGCATCGGGCGGTTTGGGGCTGAGCGGTGTCAAACCGACTTATCTGATTACAAAAATGATTTTGAACAAAATATTGGGTTTATAATTTCTGAAAAATGAAAATTCTGTCAAAACTGATTTTGATGCTGTTTTTTCTGCTGAATTTTAATTTTGCGTTCGGCTGGGGAAAAACAGGACACCGGATAGTGGCAGAAATCGCATATCGTCATCTGACCGAAAATTCAAAAAAGCAAATCGCTGAAATCATCGGGAATCAGCCGCTCGCTTATTGGGCAAATTACCCTGATTTTATCAAATCAGATCTCGAATCCTACAAAAACACTTCTTCGTGGCATTATCTGGATTTTCCCGAAAATCTCAACCGAAATCAATTTGATGATTTCCTGAATCAGTCAACCGACAGAAATCTGTACAAAAGAACTTTGACGGTGATCGATCAGTTAAAAAACAGAGAAGGATATTCAAATGACGAACAGATTGTTGCGCTATATTTTCTGGTTCATCTGATCGGAGATGCACACCAGCCGCTGCATCTGGGAAGAGAAAAGGATATGGGCGGAAACAAAATCAAAGTCAAATGGTTTGGACAGCCAACCAATCTGCATTCGCTTTGGGATGATGAACTGGTGGATTTTCAAAAATACAGTTATACCGAATATGCTGCAGTACTTGATTTTCATGATTCGGATTTCAATCGAAATCTGACCGACGGAAATCTTGAAGACTGGCTTTTTGATTCCTATCAGGAGTCTGCAAAGATTTATTCGGGTGTCAAAGACGGCGACGAACTCAAATACAGATATGATTATGAGCACGTTGAACTGCTTGAGCGTCAGTTGTTAAAGGCAGGTTTGAGACTGGCAAAACTGCTGAATGAAATTTTTGACTGAGATTTTTCTTTAAAATTTATTCTTATTTATTTCAATTAAAAAAATCATTTTCAATTCAATTTTATGAACCAGAATTGGTCTGATTGGTTTAATTTTAACTCAATTTCAAATTTGAATCATGAAGTCCCAAACAAAGCTTGAAAATTACATCGACTCTCATTATATAGGCCGCAGCAACTGGCTGAGGGCGGCAGTTTTGGGTGCCAACGACGGCATACTTTCGGTAGCGAGTATCGCTGTGGGCGTAGTTTCTGCAAATGCAGAAAGAGAAACCATCATACTGGCGACACTTGCGGGTTTGGTTGCGGGAACGCTGTCTATGTCGTCGGGCGAATATGTATCGGTGAGTTCACAGACTGATATTGAACAGGCGGACATCGAAAGAGAAGCTGAAGAACTGAGAACAATGCCAGAGCTTGAACTTCAGATGCTTACCCAAATCTACGTCGAAAGAGGACTGAAAGAAGAAACTGCAAAACAGGTGGCAATCGAGCTGACCGAAAAAGACGCTTTGGCTGCTCATGTCAGGGATGAACTCGGCATCACCGAAACCAGCCGTGCCAATCCGATACAGGCTGCATTGAGCTCTGCAATTGCATTTCTTGCCGGCGGAATCCTTCCGTTTCTGGTCACTCTGTTTTTTCCGATCGACGGAATGGAATACTGGCTGTATGCGATTGCAATACTTTCACTCTGTCTGCTGGGCGCATTGTCCGCAAAAGCAGGTGGTGCAGGCGTCGGAAAAGCGGTGGCAAGAATTGCGATTTGGGGTACAATCGCAATGGCGGTTTCGGCCGGAGTCGGTTATCTGTTCGGCGTAAATATTTAATTTCAGAAAGTCTGAGTTTTCCACAAATTGTAGAAAAGATAAATCAGGACGGTTTCAAATTTCGGATTTGGATTCGTAACTTTGCTGATTATGATTTCCACAACCGACATTATACAGCTTTTGCCCGATCATGTGGCCAATCAGATTGCTGCCGGCGAGGTCGTTCAGCGACCTGCTTCGGTGGTTAAGGAACTGATTGAGAATTCGATAGACGCAGGAGCAACCGATATAGATCTGATTGTAAAAGATGCAGGCCGTACGCTGATTCGGGTGGTTGACAACGGCAGCGGGATGAGTGTAACCGATCTGAGGATGGCGTTTGAAAGACATGCAACTTCAAAAATCAGAACCACAGAAGATATTTTTAATATCACCACCAAAGGTTTCAGAGGCGAAGCGCTTCCGTCGATTGCCGCAGTTGCACAGATTGAAGCGGTGACCCGGATGGAAGACGAAGATCTGGGGACCAAGCTGATTATCGAAGGCGGAACCGTCAGAGATCAGCTGCCGGCTGCTTCTGCTGTCGGAACTTCGATTTCGGTCAAAAATCTGTTTTACAATGTTCCCGCCAGAAGAAATTTTCTGAAATCAAATCAGGTGGAAATCAAACACATACAGGATGAATTTCTGAGGGTTGCACTGGCACACGAACATATCAATTTCAGACTGTTTCACAATGATTCGGAAGTTTATGTACTCAAGGACAGCAATCTGAAACAAAGGATTGTTCAGATTTTCGGCCGTAAGATCGAATCGAATCTGGTACCGATCACAGAAGAAACCGAAGTGGTCAAAATTTCGGGCTATATCGGAAAACCCGAAACTGCAAAAAAACAAAGAGGCGAACAGTATTTCTTTGTCAATCACCGTTTTATCAGAAGCAATTATCTGCACAAAGCGGTGATAGATGCTTTTGAAAATCTGCTTCAGCCGCAGTATGTGCCTTCTTATTTTCTGTATCTTGAAATTGATCCTTCAAAAATCGATATCAATATCCATCCGACAAAAACCGAGATCAAATTTGAAGACGAATACAGCATTTATGCGATACTGAGAGCGGCGGTCAAACATTCGCTCGGACAGTTCAGCGTGACGCCTTCGCTTGATTTTGATCAGAATCCCGACTGGGCTTTTATTCCGTCAAAACAAAAAAACGAAAGTGTCAAAGCGCCGCAGTTCAATGTGGACAGAAATTACAATCCGTTTCGAACCGACAGTGGACCTGCTGACATCAAACATCTCAATGAAAGTTATCAGGCGGCGGCTGAATTTATCATAGAAAATCAAAGCCCCGAAATGCTTTTGAGCAAGGAGGAATTTGAGTTTGGCGAACAGACCGTGATTCAGTGGATGAACAGTTATCTGATTACAAAACATGCTGGTCGTCTGCTGATTATCGATCAGAATCGGGCACATCAGCTGGTGATTTATAAAGAACTGAAAAATTCTGCAGACAAAAATATACTGAGCCAGCGACTGCTTTTTCCGATCGAAATCGAGTCAAATCCGGATGAAATCATGTCATTGAAAAATTTTGAATCTGAACTGTTTGATTTTGGTTTTGATGTTGAATTTAACAACCGGAGTTTCAGGATCAATGCGCTTCCGGTCAACACAAAACCCGATGATGTTCCTGCCATTTTTTCAGATTTTCTGGAAGAAATGCAGCTGCATGACAAAATTGATTTTCAGACCGAAATCCTTAAGATCATTTCAAAAAATACGGCTGTCAAAAAAGGAGAACCAATGCTGCCCAAACAGGCTGAGCATTTGGCACAGCAATTGTTAAAACTGGATGAACCCAATTTTACACCCTACGGTAAAAAGGTTTTCGTTCAGTTTGACGAATCAGAAATTTCAAAAAAATTAAATTAACAGATGTTCAATCAACCCATTCCGCCGATTACCAAGAACCTGCTGATCATCAACGTTCTGCTATATCTGGCAACTTATGTTTTTGCCCAAAGAGGGATTGATCTGGCGACGCCGCTGGCCGCCTATTATCCCGAATCGGTGAATTTCCATCCGTGGCAGATCATCACACATATGTTTATGCACGCCAATCTGACCCATATCGGATTCAATATGTTTGCGCTCTGGATGTTTGGCTCGACCGTCGAGCATGCACTGGGTGCAAAAAAATTCATCATACTGTATTTTGCAGCCGGACTGGGTGCTTTTGCGCTTTTTAATTTTGTGAATTTCATACAGATCGAACATCTGAAATCAATATTGACAACTGCCGGTGTTGATCCGAACAGCTTTCTTGGAAATCTGGATGTCAGCTCGGGGAAAAGCAGTTTTATGATTCCAAATATGCCAGCAGCCAAAGAGCTTGCACAGTATTTCGTAACACCGATGGTCGGTGCTTCGGGTGCGATTTACGGTGTGCTGGTTGCTTTCGGCGTATTGTATCCGGATGCAAAACTCGCATTGCTATTCCTGCCGGTTCCGGTCAAAGCAAAATATTTTATTCCGGTGATGATCGCCATCGAATTCTTTTTGGGCCTTGAAAATTTTGCATGGAATCCGATTGCACACTTTGCTCATATCGGCGGTGCGATCATCGGATTTATACTGGTTTGGGGCTGGAAGAAAAAATTAATCCGACAATACAGAGAACAGTAAGATGAACGAACTGATTCAGAAACTGAAAACCAATTATAAAAACGGAGATGTCACCGTTCGGATCATATTTATATGTACCGGTGTTTTTCTGCTGAATGTGCTGATGAATTTAATTTTCTTCAGAAATTCAGTCAGACAGTTTGAAGATTTTTTTGGTGTAATTTCGGGTCTTGACGGTTTTCTCAAACAGCCCTGGGGTGTACTCAGCTATATGTTTTTTCACGGCGGCATACTTCATTTGGTTTTGAATATGCTGATGGTCTATTTTATCGGCCAGATGTTTCTCAGATATTTCAGACCGGCTGATTTTCTGACATTTTTTATTTTTGGTTCGATTGCGGGCGCGGCTGCATTTCTGATTTTTTCGGGTCTTGCACATTACGGCGGACTGCTGATCGGTGCATCTGCAGCGGTTTATTCAATATTTTTTGCATTGGTCGCCTATGTACCCAAAACCAAAGTTCAGCTGTTCCTGCTCAATTTCAATATTCCGCTCGATTATATCGCTTACGGTCTGATTGCTTATGATCTGTTTTCGATATACAGCGGAAACAATGCAGGCGGTCACGTTTCTCATTTGGGCGGTGCAATATTCGGTTATCTTTATATGAGACAGTTTGAAAAAGGAAATGATTTTCTGGGAAAACTGATCCGTTCATTCAAATCAAAACCAAAAATAAGCAGACCCAAAACCAGTTACAAAACTCCGCCGAGAGATGATTATGAATTCAACGGCGAGAAAATTAAAAAACAAAAAGAAATCGACAAGATATTGGACAAGATTTCACGTTCGGGTTACGAAAGCCTGACAAAAGAGGAAAAAGATATACTTTTCAATGCGGGAAGAAATGGTTAACGGATTAAAGGTCAAAGGGTTTGATTCTGTTTTGTTTGTCTCTCATCTGCTGGTGCTGGTATTGTCTTACAGCATTTATCTGGCGCCTTATATTGCACCTTCTACTTTTCCGTATTTTGGATTTATCCCGATTTTCTATCCGATCATCGTATTGTTCAATCTGTTTCTGATCCTGATTCTGTTTTTCAGAAAAAGACTGTTCGGCATACTGTTTCTGATTCTTTCAATCGGTTTGTTTCCGCCGCTTGTCAAATCCTATCAGTTTTTTGGGAAAAAAGTTGAGGCAACTCCCGATTTCAAACTGATCACTTTCAATGCGCATTATATGAAGCAGGACGGCTTTGATGAATTTTTCAAAAAGGAAAATGCAGATGTGGTTTTGCTTCAGGAAGTCTGGTATTCGAATAAGAATTTCAAGAAATTAAAAGACAGTGTTTTTGCGGATTATTATTACGAAAAAAACACTTTGAATCAGATTTTCAGCCGATATCCGATCATTGAATTCCGCCCGATCTTCCCGGATGTGGAAGGAAATTCAGCTTATTCGAGTTATGCTGATATCGATACCGGAAAAGACACCATCCGAATCATCAATGTGTATCTGGAACCGATGAAAATCGACAAAGAACTGATCAAAGAAGGTGTGAGCAGCACCGAGGATGCAAAGACAAATTCAAAGATTCTGAAAAACAAACTGACCCGTGGATTTCTCAGACACCAAATGCAGATTCAGGAACTGTTGCCGTATATTCAGAACAGTCCTTATCCGGTGATTCTGGCGGGTGATCTGAATTCAGTTCCAAACTCTTATGAATACCAGCAATTGAATTTTTGGCTCAAGGATGCCTATCCCGAGGTCGGCCGTTCGGCGGGCACTTCATTTCATGATTTCAAATATCCGCTCAGACTGGATTATGTTTTTCACACCGAAGAAATTCTTCCGGTCAGTTATCGTGTGCTGACCGACGAAAAAATCTCTGATCACTATCCGGTGGTTGCTGAGTTTAAGCTGCCTTAGCTGATCTGATTCTTACAATTTGAAATTCAACTGATTACTCGATTTATTTCAGAATAATATCATTAAATTTCAGATGAAACTTTTATAGTCGGGCAATAAAGACCTTAAAGCAAAAGAATATCGATCTCGGTTTGTTTCTTTTTTGGTAAATTCGTAACATGAGCAACATCAAATTATTTGAAAGCAGGCAAATCCGATCTGTTTGGAATGAAACAGAAGAGAAATGGTATTTTTCAGTACAGGATGTGGTCGAAATCTTAACGGAAAGTTCTGATGTAAAGCAGTATGTAAAAAGAATGCTAAGTCGTGATGAACAGTTAAAAAGCAACTGGGGTACAATTTGTACCCCGGTTGAAATGATTGCGGCTGACGGTAAAAAACGTAAAATACAGGCATCTGACGCTAAAGGCCTTCTTCGCATCATTCAATCCATTCCATCACCCAAAGCCGAACCGTTCAAGCTTTGGCTGGCACAGGTGGGTTCTGACAGATTAGACGAAATTGAAAATCCTGAACTGGCTTCGCAAAGAGCAAGAGAATTGTATAAACTCAAAGGTTACTCAGACGACTGGATTGAGAAACGGATGCGGAGTATTGCCATTCGGGAAGAATTAACAGACGAATGGAAAAGTCATGGAGTAAAAGAGCAGGTAGAATATGCAATTTTGACAGCAGAGATTTCTAAAGCAACTTTTGGACTCACACCATCAGAATACAAAAAGGTGAAAGGTCTAAAAAGTCAAAATCTGCGTGACCACATGAACGACCTTGAACTGATTTTTTCAATGCTGGGCGAAGCTTCCACCACTGCAATTGTGAAAACACAAAACCCAAAAGGCTTTCAGGAAAATAAAAAAGCTGCAAAACAGGGAGGAGCAGTTGCCGGAAATGCAAGAAAAGAACTGGAAAGCAAGACAGGCCAGAAGGTAGTATCGAATCAAAATTATCTGCCGGATAAAAAAGTAAAACAGATCCGAAAGAAAAAGGATGAAAAATAAACTGACTAAGATAAATAATCCAAGAACCTCAAACTCCCACCCCCGACATCACTTTATCAAAATTTATTTTGATTGACTGAAAATTGTATATTTGAAGTCTCACTAACAAACCTATGTCAATAAAAGAAACCTTCATACAGGATATACTATCCGGCTATCAGTACAAAGGTGAAAAAATCGTTTTGGGAAAAGCCAAATTGGACGGCGAAGTTTTATCGGAGGCCGAAATTTCGGTTGCTCTGAAAACAATGAACCGTCACGGACTGATTGCGGGCGCAACCGGAACCGGAAAAACCAAATCGCTTCAAATCCTTGCCGAACAGCTTTCACTGAAAGGTGTTCCTACACTTCTGATGGATATCAAGGGAGATTTAAGCGGAATTGCTGCGCCCGGCGAAGAAAACAAAGCAATCATAGAGCGACAGCAGCTTTTGGGAATAGATTATACACCCATGGGCGCCCCGGTCGAATTTCTTTCATTGAGCCATGAACCCGGCGCAAGACTGAGAGCCACGGTAACCGAATTCGGACCGATACTTTTCAGTAAGATACTGGAGCTGAACGATACACAAACCGGAATTATTTCAATCGTATTCAAATATTGTGACGACAAGGGCTATCCGCTGCTCGATCTGAAGGACATCAGAGAAGTGCTCAGATATTTGAGCGATGACGACAGAGGAAAACAGGAATTGGCTTCTACTTATGGGAGCATTTCAAAAGCATCATTGGGTACCATACTCAGAAAAATCGTAACACTCGAACAGCAGGGAGCCGATCGGTTTTTTGGCGAACCCTCGTTTGATGTCAATGATCTGCTCAAAACCAAAGACGAAAAGGGAGTTGTCAGCATCATCCGACTGACAGATATTCAAGACAGACCTTCACTTTTTTCAACTTTTATGATGAGTCTGCTGGCAGAGATTTATGAGAGCTTTCCGGAGACAGGCGATCCTGACAAACCCAAACTTGTGATTTTTATTGATGAGGCGCATTTGATTTTTAAAGAAGCAAGCAAGACATTGCTCGACCAGATGGAGACGATGGTGAAACTGATTCGGTCAAAAGGTGTCGGGCTGTTTTTTTGTACCCAGGTTCCGGGCGATGTTCCCGACGGCGTACTCGGACAGTTGGGATTAAAAATACAGCATGCGTTAAGAGGATTTACCGCAAAAGACAGAAAACAGATTCAGAAAGCGGTTGAGAATTATCCGATCACTTCCTATTTCAAAGCAGATGAAGTTATCACCCAACTCGGTATCGGCGAGGCTTTTGTAACGGCGTTGAACGAAAAAGGAATTCCGACTCCGCTTGCTTATACTTATATGAGAGCACCGCTTTCACGGATGGATGTTTTGTCAGAAACCGAAATTGAAACCATCATCGGGAAATCTGAGCTTGTTGACAAATACAGTCAGGAAATCGACAGAGAATCTGCTTATGAAATGCTGACTCAAAGACTAAAAACAGAAGAAAATCCTCAGCCGGCTCAGCCCAAAAAACCGGAGGGAAGGCCCAAAAAGGAAAAATCGGTTTTTGAAACCATCATCACCGATTCCACCACAAAGAGCTTTATCAGAACCATAGGAAATTAAATTATCAGAGGACTTTTCGGCAAAATCACAAAGAGAAGATAGATGTACGCAGTATTGGATATAGAGGCTACCGGCGGCCAGATGGGCGAAGAGGAGATCATAGAGATTGCGGTCTATCGATTTGACGGGCAGAAAGTTACGGATCAGCTGATTTCACTTGTAAAACCAGAAAGACAAATCGATGCTTATGTGCAGAAACTGACTCAGATTACACCAAAAATGGTCAGAACCGCACCCGGATTTCATGAGATTGCAAAACGGGTGATTGAAATTACAAAAGACACAATACTGGTCGGCCACAATGTGGATTTTGACTATCGGATGCTCAGACAGGAATTCAGAAAACTCGGTTATATCTATCAGCGCGAAACCATTGATACTGTGATTTTGAGTGAAAAATATTTTCCGGATACAGCTTCACATTCTTTGGGGAAGTTGTGTAAGGAACTCGGAATTCCGACCACCGACAGACATCGTGCCTCGGGTGATGCCAGGGCGACCATCGAATTGTTCAAACTTTTGCTCGAAAAAGATGCCGAAAAAAATATTTCAAAAACCGGAATTGGATTCAACAGCCAAAAATCTTTTGCTGAATTCGGGTACAAAGGTCTGCCCAATTCCGCCGGACTGTTTTATATTTTTGATTCAAAGAAAAGAGTCGTCTATCTTTCGGCAGCAGAAAATATTGCACAAACCGCAAGAAGAGTGCTGAACGGAAAATCTGATCTCAGCCGAAAAATCAAACACAGTTTTGACAGCATTCAATATGAAATTACCGGAAACGAAATGATTTCAAAAATCAAAGAATTGAACGAAATCAAAAAGCTGAAACCAAAATTCAATCCGTCCGATATCGGGTTTACACATTCGATTTGCAAAGAAAACCGCTCGGGTTATGATGTGCTGATGATCCGTAAAAATGAAAGAGGATGCAAAAATCCGCTGATCGAATTTCAAAATTCTAGAACCGTCCGAGATGTGCTGTCGCATATTACAACAGAATTCAAACTCTGTCCGGTGCTCAACCGATTGTCACCGCCGGGCAAACCCTGTTTCAGCCGTGAGGTCGGCGAATGTCTGGGCGCCTGCGAAGGTGAAGAATTACCCGAAAGTTACAACCTGAGAGTCAGTCAGTTTCTTGAAAAAATTAATCTGAAAAAAAGAAATTTCCTGATGATCGGAAACGGCAGAACGTTAAACGAAAAATCATTTGTCTGGATCGACAACGGCGTCTGCAAAGGATACGGATATTTTGAATTTCACAACCAGATCAAAGATTCAAAAACCATCAGCGAACGGATGACAAAACTTGCGAAAAACCCTGATTTTGTTAAAATTATCATGCCCAATCTCGCAATCGGCAGATACAGGGAATTAATTTCATTAGATTCGCAGTAAATTTGGTTTTGATTAAACAATTAAAAAATGACTGAAAAGGAGGAGAAAGACAAGATCAGAGAGAAATTTTCACTCAAAACTTGGAATGAAGTTAAATCAAATGATTCATGGGCGCTGTTCAAAATCATGTCCGAATTTGTTCACGGATACGAAATGATGGCCAAAATCGGACCCTGTGTCTCGGTTTTCGGTTCGGCGCGTACACAACCCGATTCTGAATATTACAAACTTGCCGAAGAAATTTCATACGGTCTGACACAAATCGGATTTGGAGTCATCACCGGCGGCGGCCCGGGCATTATGGAAGCTGCCAACAAAGGCGCAAAAAGAGGAAACGGAAAATCGGTTGGAATCGGCATCAAACTGCCGTTTGAAGATCAGCTCAATCAGTATGTGGATCACGATTACAGCATCAATTTTGATTATTTCTTTGCCAGAAAAGTGATGTTTGTCAAATATGCGCAGGGATTCATTGTGCTGCCCGGCGGACTCGGAACTTTGGACGAACTTTTTGAAGCGCTTACACTGATACAGACCAACAAGATCGGCAGATTTCCTATCGTTCTGGTCGGCACAAAATACTGGTCGGGACTGATCGACTGGATGAAACAGACACTGATTCCGGCCGGAAATATATCAGAAAAAGATTTTGAACTCTATCGGTTGGTTGACACCGCAGAAGAAGCGGTCGGACACATCAAGGCATTTTACGACAAATACATGGTTCGCCAAAACTTCTGATCATTCAATAATAAAAAATAATGCAGGCCGTTTAAAAACAAAGCAGACAGATGATCAATACACCAAAAGAACTCAGACAGGGAATTTTTGCCGCAGTTTTCTCAATCCTGCTGCCGATGGGCGTTTTTGCCCAAAACAGCACGATCCGCTGGGACGATTATTTTTCATATTCAAACGTGGGTCATATCCTTGAGATCAACGGTCTGATTTTTTGCAGCGCAGAAAACGGTTTTTTTATCTACAATCCGAGTAACGGAGAACTCGAAAAAAATTCAAAGGTCAATGATCTGAACGATGTCGGACTGACTGCTTTCAATTACAGCCCGGAAACCGAACAGCTGATGATCGGATACAAAAGCGGCGAAATGGACATACTCGGTCCGGAAGACAATCACAATATGCTTGAGATTCCGCTTCATCAGTCATATACAGGCGACAAAATGGTGAATCATATCGAACCGGCAGGAAATGCAGCAGTGATTTCGGGAGAATTTGGTCTTGCAACTTTTGATCTTGAAAATTACGAATTCATGGAGACCTGTTATTTTGTTCAGGCAGGAGTCAGTTTTGGGGTCAAGGAATCGGCGGTCAGCAACGGTGTGATTTATGCGGCAAGCGACAAAGGAATTTTTTATCATCCGCTGGACGAATTTATTACAAATTTCACGGCATGGCAGCAGCCCGAAGGTGTACCGACATCTGAATTTCAGCACATTGTACAGTTTCAGGGAAATGTAGTCGCTGCGACGGGCAATTCGGTTTATCGGTTTGACGGTGACAACTGGCTTTATTTTGGTGATTTTCCAAACTTGAAGGATCTGACCGTCAACGGGAATACGCTGAGTATCACAAGAATAGGTGCAGTCGTGAATTTTGACGAGAATTTTAACAATACGGGTACGGTTAATTTTGGAGAAGATCTGAACACCGGTTTGAAAGTCGGTAGTGTAACCTATGGCGGCTCAATACTTTTGGGACTGCTTGACGGCACCAACTCGATTTATCCGGACGGTCCGTACAACAACCAGTCCTGGTCGGTGACCGTGAGCAAAGGCGAGTTGTGGATTGCGCCGGGCGGTATCACCAACTTTTTCAATCCGCAGCAGAATCCGAACGGTTTCTATCATTTTAACGGTGATCATTGGGTTCATCATGTAAAAGAAGAAATGAACGGAGCACGCGATATCGTTGATATTGAAGTGAATCCGAATGACAATACGGAGTATTATGTAATTTCATGGTTTGAACATCCGACCTGGTCTCAGCCGGATGTACACATCGGAATTTTTAGATACAAGGACGGGCAGATGGTCAATCATTACAATTCCGAAAACAGCGAAATCAAATTCAGAGAGCGTGTCGGCGGAGCAATTTATGACGAATCCGGGAATCTTTGGATCGGTCAGTCGCATGTGGGTGATCAGGCAAGAACCTATATGATCAGAAAAGAAGCGGGCGGCGGATGGAAATCAATCGATCTTCAGGCGGCCGGCGCAGGTGCGGGTGCAAGAAAACCATTTGTTTACAACGGTTACGGATTTCTCGCACTGCCAAGACAGGACAGTGGTCTGAAGGTGACCGATATGGAAAAAGTCTATACGATTGATGCGTCTGTCAACCGAGGAAATCTGCCATCACCGCAGGTAACCGCTGCTGCCATCGACAAAGACGGGGTGCTCTGGATCGGTACGATTCTGGGACTTCGGGTGCTGTATAATCCGATCGAAGCGATTCAGTCGGAATCATTTCAGACCCAGCCGATTGTGATTGAACAAAACGGAATTCCGGAAGCTTTGCTGACCGACGTACAGGTCAACGACATCAAGGTGGACGGTGCCAATCAGAAATGGGTGGCAACCGAATCCGCCGGTGTCTATTATTTTTCTGAGGACGGAACCTCGACGGTTTATCATTTTACAGCCGGAAATTCACCGCTTCCGTCAAACAAGGTGAACTTTATTGCAATCGATAAAGAAACCGGTATCGTCTATTTTGCAACCGACAAAGGTGTGGTTTCGTATCGTAGTGATGCAGTCGAAGGAGGAGATTCTTTTGGAGATGTGTATTCCTATCCGAATCCGGTTCGTCCGGGATTCACCGGCGAAGTGACCATCAAAGGCCTTCCGATCGATGCGGATGTAAGAATTGTGGATATCAGCGGAAATCTGATTTACAAAACCAAATCTGCGGGCGGTGTCGCCAAATGGGATACAAAAAACATGAAAGGGAAACCGGTCGCTTCGGGTATCTATCTGGTTTTGATGACCAACAGTGATGCGACCGAGACCAAACAGACCAAAATTGCAATCGTCAGATAATGATTGTCAAAACCCGGACAATTGTCATTTCATCCATCAAATACGGCGACAGTTCCCGAATTCTGAAATGCTATACCCGTTCATCAGGCATCAGATCCTTTATCGCAAAAGGAGTTTACTCAAAACGGAACAAAACCAATCCGATGTTCAGTCCGCTCAATCAGCTGGAACTGATTTTTGACGACAAATCAAAATCTGCGCTCAAACATCTGAGAGACTGCAGAATGGCAGTTCATTATGTTTCGCTGACCGGAAACAGTCAGAAAACCGCGATCGCGCTGTTTCTGTCGGAAGTGCTGAATTCGGTTTTGAAAGAAGAGGATTCAAATCCGGATCTGTTTGATTTTATCTGTTCTTCGATTGAATTTTTTGACCAAAAAGAAAACGCTTATTCAGATTTTCATCTTTGGTTTCTGCTCAATCTGAGTCGTTTTCTCGGTTTCTATCCGAACATTGAAAAATCTGCTGTTTATTTTGATTTGCTGAACGGAATTTCTTCTGCCGAACTGCCATCGGGTGTATATATTGAAGGTGAAAATTTAAAACTGTTTGAAAAACTGATTTCGATTGATTTTTTTGAACAGCAGTCAAATGCTTTCAATCGTTCCGAACGAAAACAGCTTTTGGAAACGCTGCTGAAATATTATGAAATCCAGCTTTCTGATTTCAGATGGCCAAAATCGGTTGAAGTTTTGAATATGGTTTTTGAATAATTTTTTGACTGAATTATTTCAAACGCTGTCTCACTGCTTCATAAATACAAATTGCAGCAGCATTGCTCACATTGAGCGAATCCACTTTTCCGTTCATCGGAATTTTGATCAGCAAATCGGAATGATCCGCCCAAAAATCGCTCAGACCGGTGGCTTCGGTTCCCAAAACAATTGCAGTCGGTTTTGAAAAATCTGCATCATACAAACTTTGGGTATCATCTCTCAGGAAAGTTGAAACAATCTGTATCTGATTATCCTTCAGCCAATTCAATATATTTTCTTTTGTTTCTGCAATGGTTTTGTTTGTAAAAACTGTTCCCACACTGCTTCTGATTACATTCGGATTGTAAAAATCGGTCAGCGGATCGCAGACCATCAGAAGATCGACTGCAGCACCGTCGCAGGTTCTGAGCACAGCGCCGAGATTACCGGGTTTTTCGACCGATTCAAGTATGACAATCAGCGGATTTTTGGACAATCTGATTTGATTTAAATTTAAATTTTGGCTTTCATAAATCCCGATGATACCGCCGGAAGTTCCCCGATAAGCGATTATTTCAAATAGAGAATCGGTGATCCAAATGAAATCCGAATTTGAAAGTTCAACATCAGACTGAAATATTCCTTCGGCCAGATAAAATCTTTTGGGTTTGAACCCCGATTCGAGTGCCAGCCGATTTTCCTGAACGCCTTCTGCCACAAAAAGACCCGAAGATTTTCTTTCTCTTGATTTTTGCTGAAGTTTGAGCAACTGTTTGATGCCCGGATTATGAAGGCTTTCGATCTTCATTGGTTCAAATTTAAACCTCTGCCTTCTGACCGACAAACTTTCTTTTCACCAGATGCTCCGCAATCTGTACCGCATTGGTTGCAGCGCCTTTTCTGAGATTGTCGGCAACCACCCACAGATTCATCGTATTGGGCTGAGAATAATCTCTTCTGATCCGACCGACAAAAACTTCGTCTCTTCCTTCTGCAAACAGCGGCATCGGATAGGTCAGCGTATCGGGATTGTCCTGAACCTGAACACCGATCGTTCTTCTGAGGATTCGTCTTACTTCTGATTCATCAAATTCCTGTTTGAATTCAATATTGACCGATTCTGAATGCCCGCCCTGAACCGGTACTCTGACAGCAGTTGCGGTGAGTGCGATATCCTGGTCATTCAGAATTTTTCTGGTTTCGTTCACCAGTTTGAGTTCTTCTTTGGTGTAACCGTTGTCTTCAAAAACATCGCAATGCGGCAGTGCATTTTTAAAAATCGGATACGGATATTTCATTTTTGGTGTTTCTCCTTTGATTTCGGATTCCAATTGATCGACTGCTTCTTTTCCGGTTCCGGTTACAGACTGATAAGTTGAAACCACTACCCTTTTTATGCCGTATTTTTTATTGAGCGGATTCAGAACCATCACCAGCTGAATGGTCGAACAGTTTGGGTTGGCAATAATTTTATCGGTCTCCTTCAGTCTGAAAGCATTGATTTCGGGTACGACCAATGGAATATTCGGGTCCATTCGCCAGGCGGACGAATTGTCGATCACAGTGGTCCCTTCGACCGCAAATTTAGGTGCCCAAATTTTTGAGGTTTCACCGCCGGCTGAGAACAATGCAATATCAGGCCGCATCGTCAAAGCTTGTTCGGCTGAGACGATTTTGTATTTTTTTGATTTGAATTCAACTTCTTTTCCGACCGATTTTGTTGAAGCCACCGGAATCAGTTCGTCAACCGGGAAATTCCTTTCCGCCAAAACTTTCAACATGATTTGGCCAACCATTCCGGTCGCACCTACCACTGCAACTTTCATCTGAATTAATTTTTTACCAAAATTACTGCTTTTGAATGAATCAGACTTAATTTTTGGGATTTGATGACAGACAAGTTTTAACTGCTTTTCATTAACTTCGCATACTGAATAAAATCAATTCGGATGAATCAATTGGTCTGGCATTTTAAAAATTTTGATCAGCTCACACCTGCTGAGCTGTATGAAATCCTCAGACTCAGAAACGAAGTTTTTGTGGTGGAACAAAACTGTATTTACAACGAATGCGACGGCAAGGATTACAAATGTCTTCAGCTCTGGTGTACGCTTGACGGTCAGATTGTGGGTTCGTGCCGGATCGTTCCGCCGGGTGTTTCTTATGATGAACCTTCGTTTGGCAGGATTGTCAGCAAACCCGGTTTCAGAGATTTGAAACTGGGTCATCAGATGATGGATTTTATTCTTCAAATCATCAAAAATTATTATCATACCGAAAGGGTGAGAATCAGCGCACAGGTTTATCTGAGAAAATTTTATGAAAAATACGGTTTTCGTCAGACTTCAGATGAATATCTGGAAGATACGCTGCCCCACATGGAAATGCTGAGGGAAAATTAATCTTAAGTCATAAAAAAAATCCTAAAAGGATTTAACCATCAGTAACCATGGGTGAAACCCGTGGGAAAAATATCCGACAGAAAAAGAACTCTGAAGGAGTTCAACCATAATTATCCAACCGAAAAAAATGAATCTCTGAAATTATTTTTTGGCCAAAATCTTTTTGTCGAGTTTGGTATTCGGCGACTGCCAGATAAAATAATAACCCAAAATCACAAACAGCAGACCGATCATACTGCCGCCGACGGTGTCGATCACAAAGTGTTTTGACAGATAAACCCTTCCAATGGCAACCAGACCCATCAGCACACAAAAAAGCAGCTGAAGACCTCTGTTTTTGATCTGGACACACAGATAAAAACAAAGAATGACTGCAAGTATGGTGTGACCCGACGGAAAAGTATAGGGAATCTGAGAATCTACGCCGTCAACAAGATTCAGTCGGATGTTTCTCAATTCAAAATAATAGGTGGGTCTGTGTCCGTCTATAAAAAGCGAGCGTTTGATCAGCAAACCCGCCAGACTTGCTGTGAGCGTTGACCAGCCGAGAAACACAAAATTGCGCCAGCTTTTTTTCAAAATGATGAAAATCGCAAGTCCGATCAGTGTGTAAGTGGTGGCGATATCGGTGTAGTATCTGAAAAAATGATCAAAAAATTCACTGTGAAAACGACGGTTGAAATAAAGATGCAGTTCATCTTTTCCAAAATAGGAAGTGGCCATCAGCCCGATAAAATTTATCGTAAAGAAGCTGATAAAGAACAGCCATTGCCATTTGAGTAAATCTTTTGATCTGTCCATTTCTGTATTCCGGTGCAAATTAAACGAAAAAAGGTTCTTTTTCCTTATCGTTTTTTGTTTTTTTATGTTTTTGGATCAATTCGATTCGTTATAAAGCGTATTATTCCTGTTCAGAAAATTAAACTGCAAATATTTGTAAGCATCTCTCGGCACAATCCTGATCCATTTTTTGTATTTGAAATACCACTTCTGTCGGATGCTCGGAATTCCTTTGGTCAGATAGGCAGCCATAAACGGATGCACATGGAGCGAAATATTTTTGACCTCTTTTCCCTTTGTTTCCATGATGTTTTTGAGAATCATCTCTATCCTTTCAATCACCACGATCGGTGCTTCAACTTTCTCGCCTTCCGGATTCGGGTTGTCCTCTTTTGTCAGGATGTTGAGTTCGGGTTTCACTCTTTGTCTGGTAATCTGGATCAGGCCAAATTTGCTCGGCGGAAGGATTTTGTGTTTTGCCCTGTCCTTCTGCATTTCTGCTTTCAGATGATCAAACAGTTCAACTTTGTGCGAATTGTTGGTCATATCGATAAAATCGACCACTATGATTCCGCCCATATCGCGCAGTCTCAGCTGACGTGCGATTTCGGTTGCAGCTACTTTGTTGACCGTCAGTGCGGTTTCTTCCTGATTGGTTGAATTTCTTGAAATATTTCCCGAATTCACATCGATCACATGAAGTGCTTCTGTATGTTCGATCACCAGATATGCACCTTTTGACTGCGGAATGGNNATTGAAATTGTCTCTGAGAATGCCCGAAGCCAAATCCACTTCGCTCAGCAGTTTCATCGGGACTTTCTTTTTCTGGATGTTTTTGAACGCAGTCTGCCATTTGTTCATCAAAAAGTTCAAATCTGCATGCAGCTCCGCAACTTTCTTTTCTTCGGCAGCTGTTCTGATGATGATCCCGAATCCTTCGGGTTTGATACTTTCCACCAATGCGGTCAGCCGGTCTCTTTCAGACTTTGAACTCACCTTTTGTGAAATTGAAACTTTGTCCGCGTAAGGACACAGGATCAGATATCTGCCGGCAATCGAAATTTCGGATGTGATTCTCGGCCCTTTTGTATGGATCGGTTCTTTGGTGATCTGAACCAGTATCTGATCGCCCGGAGCCAGCACCTGATCGATGGTTCCGTTTTTGTTGATCAAGGGTTCTTTTTTAAATGATTTCAGGTGATGCGATTTGTATTTTCCGCTGCTCACCAGTTTTGTATAGGTAAGTGAAGATTTCACATTCGGTCCCAAATCGTGATAATGCAAAAAAGCATCTTTTGAATAACCGATATCCACAAAAGCCGCATTCAGACTGGGCGCGAGCTTTTTTACCTTTCCCAGATACATATCTCCTACCGCAAAATTAAGATCCAGATTCTCCTGATGGAGTTCCATCAGTCTGCCCTCTTCAAGGAGCGCGATCTGAACCGAATCCTCACTTGCGGAAACAATTAATTCTTTATTCATTTCTGCAAATTACTATAAAAAAGAGTAACACAAACCATCCGGAATGCATTTTCGAAAGGACTTTTCAAACCGTGATTTCCAAAATCCGGTTTTCAAAACATTCAGCCCCGATTCAAAGTTACCCAAACTTAACACAAACAACAAAAGCACTTTCCGAACGATTCCGATTGGAAAGTGCATTAAAGGTCTTGTCAAAAAGATTTTACTTTTTCTTTTTGTGTCTGTTCAGTCTGCTTCTCTTTTTTCTTTTGTGGGTCGCTACCTTATGTCTTTTTCTTTTTTTACCGCTTGGCATATTTCAATTATTTTGCTTTAACTTTTGCTTTTACGCTTTCAACAAATGTCTTTGCCGGTTTAAAAGCAGGGACATGATGAGCCGGGATGATGATAGAAGTACCTTTTGAAATATTTCTTCCGGTTTTCTCAGCTCTCTTTTTAACGATGAATGAGCCGAATCCTCTCAAATATACATTTTCTCCCGATTCCAAAGAGCTCTTAACTTCATCCATAAAATACTCAACCACTTTCTGTGTTTCGTTTTTCTCAAGTCCCAACTTGTTTGAAATGTTGGCAACGATTTCTGCTTTCGTCATAATTAATATTTTTTGTTTTTAATTTTGCTTTCAAAGGCTGCAAATATAATATTTGTACCAAAACAAAAAAAGAATTCTCATCATAATTATGAGTTTTAACTATCTGATATTGATTTGGTTTGATGCAAACAAGAGAAATCTGCCCTGGAGAGATCAAACCGACCCCTACAAAATATGGATTTCTGAAATTATATTGCAGCAAACCAGAGTGGCACAGGGCACAAAATACTATCTCAATTTCCTGAAAATCTTCCCGACCATCCGGCACCTGGCAGAAGCAGACGAACAGCAGGTACTCAAACTCTGGCAGGGACTGGGCTATTATTCAAGAGCCAGAAATCTTCATCAGAGTGCAAAATTCATAGTGAAACAGCTAAACGGCCGGTTTCCGGATCATTACAGTGAACTTCTGAAATTAAAAGGAGTGGGTGAATATACCGCAGCCGCCATCGCATCGATTGCGTTTGGTGAAATTGTTCCTGCCATCGACGGAAATGCTTTTCGGGTGATGGCAAGATATTTTGACATTGAACTCGACATCAGCGATTCAAAAACAAAAAAATATTTTCATCGGCTCGGAGCTGAAATCATCGATCAAAAAAGACCCGGAGATTTTAATCAGGCGGTGATGGAGCTCGGTGCAACCGTCTGTCTGCCAAAAAATCCGAAATGCGAAATCTGTCCGCTGAATGAATCATGCGCAGCTCTGGCAAAAAATAAAACCGACCGGCTGCCGGTCAAATCAAAAAAAATGAAGATCAAAAACCGCCGGCTGAACTTTTTTGAGATTACAGACGGAGAAAATTTTCTGATGGTCAAAAGAACCAAAGACGATATCTGGAAAAATCTGTACAGCTTTCCGCTGATCGAAAATCAGATCAAAAACCAAAATCCGTTTGGAATTTCAGATGAGCCGGTTCATTCGTCCCATACAATCCATCTGCTCACCCATCAGCGGCTGACAATTGATTTCTGGCATTTGGAATTGGACGAAATTGAATTCAAAAAATTATCAGAAAAAATAGGTGCTGCTGTTTATTCGCCTGAAGAACTGAAATCACTGCCGGTGCCAAAACCAATAGAAAATTATTTGAAATCCAAAATATAATCTCAATTTTACGGTTTGTATATTTGTATATTTGACAAAAGTTGAATGAATTATGAGCGGTACAATCAATAAGGTAATTTTGATCGGCAATGTGGGCGGAGAAGTGAAAATCCACAGATTTGACAACAACAATCTGATCGGCAGGCTGTCGATTGCAACCAGTGAAAGCTATGTGGCAAAAGACACCAACGAAAGGGTGGAACAGACCGAATGGCACAATCTGGTGGTGAGAAACAAACTGGCTGAGATATTTGAAAAATATGTGAAAAAAGGAGACAAAATCTATGTGGAAGGAAAACTGAAAACCAGAAAATGGCAGGATCAAAGCGGTCAGGAACGGTATATGACCGAAATTGTGGTCAGCGATTTTTCATTTCTGACACCAAAATCTTCAAATCCGGGCGAACACGAACCGACTCCTGAAAATTCAAAAAATACAGCCGAAAACCCTGAGAATATTATTGATAAAAAAGATGATGATGACGGTATGCCGTTTTGACAAAAAAAATTGGGGTTTTGCAATCTTACTGCTGACGGCTGCACTAATGACCGGGTGCGGTGACGATTATTCCGTAAAACCAATCGGACAGCTGAGACTGGATTATCCGCAGGCGGTTTATAAAAATTTTGAATCCGACTGTCCTTACAGTTTTGAATATTCGACTTTCAGCATCGAAAAGCCGAAGGAAGAGCCCTGCTGGCTTATTCTGAATTATCCGGAAATGAAGGCAAATCTGTATCTGACTTACTATCCGATCAACGGCAAAAGCGATCTGGCGGTAAAAATCAAAGACAGCGAAAAACTGGTTCAGAATCAGACGGTAAAGGCAAGTTATATTTCGCCGAGAGAATTTAATTTTGATGCTCACAAAGTGTACGGAACACTGTTTGAACTCGGCGGGGATTCTGCCATCAATCTTCAGTTTCACGCCACAGACAGCACCCGGAACCTACTGACGGGTTCGGTTTATTTTTCGGCCCCGCCCAAATATGATTCGCTTCAGCCTGCGATTCAGTATCTGAAAAAAGATGTGGTTCATCTGATTGAAACACTCAAGTGGAAATAATTTTCCAATCCGTCCAAAAACCTTAATTTTGCAGCTTATTAAAAAAGAATGAAAGAAATACTGATTCAGGTGACACAACTGATTCTCTGTCTGTCGATCCTGGTGACTCTGCACGAATTGGGGCATTTTCTTGCCGCAAAATTCTTCAAAGCAAAAGTCGATAAGTTTATGCTGTTTTTTGATCCCTGGTTTGCGATTTTCAAAAAGAAAATCGGTGAGACCACCTACGGAATCGGCTGGCTGCCATTGGGCGGCTATGTGAAGATTGCCGGAATGATTGATGAAAGTATGGACAAAGAACAGCTGAAACAGGAACCCCAGCCCTGGGAATTCAGAAGCAAACCCGCATGGCAGCGGCTGATCATCATGCTGGCAGGAATCATTGTCAATGTGCTGTTGGCCTGGGCAATTTATACCGCAATGCTGGTGCACTACGGCGACAATTATGTGTCGGTGGACAAAATGCAGGAAAACGGTCTTGCTTTCAGCGAAGCGATGAAACAGGCCGGTTTTAAAGACGGTGACAAAATCATGACCGTTGACGGAAAAGTGCAGAACAGAGCCGACTGGATGGCAATCGATATACTGCTCGCAGATTCGATCCGTGTGGAAAGAGACGGAAAACAGCAGACCATCAGACTGAGCGACGGAAACATCAAATCGATACTGAACGGCGCAATGAGACAGGGACTTTTCTCACCCGATGTAAAGGATGTGGTGGTGGACAGCATCATTGCGGGCGGCAATGCCGAAAAAGCGGGACTGAAAAGAAATGACCAAATCGTTGCAATCAACGGAAACCGGCTGAACAGCTTCAGCAATTTCAAAAACGAACTTCAGACACTGAAAGGAGATTCGATCCGGCTGACCGTAAACAGAGCCAATCAGGAGATTGAGCTTCAGGCTTTGGTATCCGATTCTGCTTCGCTTGGGTTTTACAACCGGGGAATGCCCGAATCTCAATCGAGCAACCTGATTGTGAAAAACGAATACAGTTTACTCGAGGCGATACCGGCCGGATTCAACAAGACATATACCAATCTGGCCTATCAGATCAAACAGTTCAAACTGATCATCAGACCCAAGACCGAGGCATACAAACAGGTCAGCGGGCCATTGAGACTGTTTAAAGTCTTTGATCCGAAGTGGG
>JRYL01002559.1_pt1 | contig 44195 bp, 35 predicted proteins | sample 235391 | NCBI WGS metagenome assembly JRYL01 (sample SAMN03074223, study PRJNA261481) | activated sludge metagenome | biome: Wastewater Treatment Plant; feature: Wastewater; material: Activated sludge; isolation source: activated biomass of a wastewater treatment plant treating wastewater from... ...
TAACTCCGTTGATCCGGAGTTTGGGGTGATTCAAAAAGAAAAGTCAGCCGCTTTGCTGCTGTTCTTTTATTCAGATCATCCGTCCGAAAGCGAGCTAAAAACATGGATTAACTTCGTTGATCCAGAGTTTGGGAGTGACTAAAACAAAATGTCTCAGGACTTCGTCCTGCGGCATTTTTATTTTCTTTCAATTACAAAAACAAGTTTTTGATTGGATTAACTCCGTTGATCCAGAGTTTGGGGTGATTCAAAAATAAAAGTCAGCCGCTTCGCTGCTGTTTTTTTATTCGAATCATCCGTCCGAAAGCGAGCTAAAAACATGGATTAACTTCGTTGATCCAGAGTTGGGAGTGACTAAAACAAAATGTCTCAGGACTTCGTCCTGCGGCATTTTTATTTTCTTTCAATTACAAAAACAAGTTTTTGACTTTCAGAAAATAAAAATGTCCCGCACTGCCGTGCGAGACATTTTGTTTTGTCGGGGCGACTGGATTCGAACCAGCGACCCCCAGCACCCCATGCTGATACGCTACCAGACTGCGCTACGCCCCGAATAAGGCTGCAAATTTAGCACAATAGTTTAATTGTACAAAGCGTATTCAATTAAGTTTTTAAGATGCTGGAACCGAAGTTCTGATTCAATTTATTTTGTCAATTCAAAATAGGGCTCGGTTGTGTTGTCACCCAATTCCCACACCAATTCATCATTGAGCCAAAGTGTATTCTGTATGACCCCATTTTCTGTTCTTTGAAACGAAGCCCTGATCGTATCGGTGTCTTCATCATTCCATTTGATATAAGTAATCGGATATTCTTCTGTCTCTGAACTGTTTAGAATAACGGCTGTTCTGTACTCATTTGCATGCTTATAAATGTAGTATCCTCTCGGATTGTCCATGTTCTGATTATACACCTCTTGAACTTCACCATTAATCAGATAAAAAACCCGGAAAGCAGAAGTGTCCCAATGATCTGAATTATCGGGATCCAAAAGATCTTCACCATCCGTATTGAAGATTCCAAATTCTGCTCCCGAAGAAATAATATAAGAGTTAGAATTTGAATCATCTGAATCGCTGCATCCGATAAAAAGGATTGCTGTCAGGATTAAAAATAGATTTTTCATAATGATTGAGTTTATACAAATGTTTGGTACACAACAAAAATAAAGCAAATTTTTTTTGTACACAACAAAAGAAAACTCTTAAACAACCAAAGTTCCTATTTGGAATTTATTTAACCTTATTCCATTAGTAACCAAAATAGTGCATACAGAATCTGACCTTATTGCATGATTGATGACTTAGCTGTTTAAAATGAAGAATTGATGATTTTTTAAACTGATATTTTTAATGATTTCATTTCCAATATCAGAGCTAACTAAGCTCAATTCAATTGAATTATAAATGAAAACATCCGGTCTGATGGTTTTCAAACACAGCTTTCATTATTTTTGTATTTAAAATCAGAATTATGCCGCTTCAAAGAATCAATCCGGTGCAGACAAAAGCCTGGGAAAAACTTGAAAAACATTATAAGGAAACTGCAGGCAGTTCGCTGAGAGAACTGTTCAAAGACCCGAACCGTTTTCAGAAATTCCATATCCGGTTTGATGATTTGCTGCTCGATTATTCAAAAAATCTGATCGACGATGAAACCATGAATCTGCTGATTGAACTGGCTGAAGACTGTAAACTGAATTCTGCAATCGAAAAGATGTTCACCGGTGATCGGATCAATGAGACCGAAGACCGTGCTGTGCTTCATACCGCATTGAGAAACCGCAGCAATCAGCCGGTTATCGTTGACGGAAAAGATGTGATGCCAGAAATTAATTCTGTACTCAATCAGATGAAATTATTTTCCGAAAAAGTGATTTCTGGCGAATGGAAAGGTTTCAGCGGAAAGGAAATTACGGATGTGGTCAATATCGGTATCGGCGGTTCTGATCTGGGTCCGGTGATGGTGACCGAAGCTTTGAAACATTACAAAACCCGGCTGAATCTTCATTTTGTTTCAAATGTGGATGCCACTCATATTGCTGAGACATTTAAAAAAGTCAATCCCGAAACCACCTTATTTATCATTGCATCAAAAACTTTTACGACCCAGGAAACCATGACCAATGCGCATACTGCGCGTGAATGGTTTTTAAATTCCGGTGCGGCCGAAAAAGACATTGCAAAACATTTTGTTGCACTTTCGACCAATTCTGCAGAAGTTGAAAAATTTGGAATCGATCCTGAAAATATGTTCAGATTTTGGGATTGGGTGGGCGGACGTTATTCGCTTTGGAGCGCAATCGGATTGAGCATCTGTCTGGCGGTTGGATTTGAAAATTTTGAAAAACTGCTGGAAGGCGCACATCAGATGGACAATCATTTCAGAAATTCTGATTTCAGAGAAAATATTCCGGTGATTCTGGCGCTGATCGGGATTTGGTACAATAATTTTTTTGGTGCCGAAAGCGTTGCAATTCTTCCGTATGAACAGTATCTCAGTCGTTTTCCGGCTTATTTTCAGCAGGGAGACATGGAGAGCAACGGCAAATCGACCGGACGAGATCGAAAACATATTTTTTATCAGACCGGACCGATCATCTGGGGTGAACCCGGAACAAACGGTCAGCACGCATTTTATCAGCTGATTCATCAGGGTACAAAACTGATTCCGTGTGATTTTTTGGCCGGCGCCAATTCGCTGAATCCGTTGGGAGATCATCATCAGAAACTGATTTCGAATTTCTTTGCACAGACAGAAGCACTTGCTTTTGGAAAGACCGAAGAAGAGGCTGTAGAGGAATTGAAACAGGAAGGAAAATCCGGAAAAGAGATTGAATTTTTGAAGTCTTTTAAAATTTTTGCAGGAAACAGTCCGACAAATTCAATTTTGTACAATCTTTTAACACCAAATACGTTAGGGAAATTAGTGGCGATGTATGAACACAAAATTTTTGTTCAGGGAGTGATTTGGAACATCTTCAGTTTTGACCAGTGGGGCGTTGAGCTCGGAAAAAAACTGGCAAAAAAAATACTTCCCGAATTGGAATCAGACGAAAAAATAAGTTCACACGATTCGTCCACAAACGGACTGATCAATGCATATAAAGAATTACGGAAGAGGAATTAATGTTTGGTTTTTGCTGATTGGCGCATTTTGTTTTGGTCAGTACAGAGCTGCCGATTATGAGCTGATCGGTAATGTGAAAAGCATGAGTTCGGTGACCCGGATTTATAATCAGCCCAATTCTACGGCGGTTTCCGGATTTTTGGACAGTGAACAGTTTGACTCGATCTATCTGAAATTTGACCAAAGAAAATATCTGACTTTAAGAGAAAATTATCTGGATTACAGAGGCCGGCTCGGGATTTTTGACCGCACGGTTTATTGGTACAATCCTTCACAGCAGATTGAAAAACTGGAAAACATTCTGATTCAGAACGGTGAAGAACCCAGAAAAGTGGCACAGCGAAAGATATTTTATTATCTGAAAAATCAGCTAGTCAGAACAGATGAATACAATTTCGGACGGACTTCAAATCAGCATTGGGTAGTCAATTCGGTGTACAGCGGAAATCGGCTGAAAGAAAAGGTCTTTTGGATGGATGATGCAATTTTTTCAACCACCGCTTATGAATTTGACAGCAATCACAATCCGGTTTCTGAAAAGACGGTTCACAACAACGGTCAGCAGGGACTGGTTAAAATTTATCAAAATAATTCGGCGGGAATGCCGTTAAAAATAATAAGCCGTTCGGGCAACAAAGAAACGGTCGAAACTATTGAGTACGGTTCTGACTATCCGTCCAAAATTTCAGTGAAAGATGATACCGAGAATTTGGTAAAATTGATCCTTTATGACCCAAATGGCAGGATTTTTGAAATAAGGAGATTCAACTACCAATCCAACAATACCGACATTTATAATTTTGAATATCAATATGATTCGAACAACAATTGGACGAATTGTATCATTAAAAAGAATCGAATACCGGCCTTTATAATTTCGAGAGAAATCAGGTATTATTAATAAAAACAATTAAAAAAATGGAAACAGAGGAAATTCAAAACTATTCCGGTTCAGAAGAACCGAAGCAGTCAGGAAACAGGAAGAGCGGGCAGGCGATTATGATAGCGCTGGCGGTATTGCTTTTGGGAAGCTTGGGATTCAATATTTATCAGTTTACCCAGCAGAAAAAAAGTGACGAGGAAATTCAATTGGTGAATGTAAATTTAAAGGATACTGAAAATGCGCGGGTTGAACTTCAAAGACAGTTTGACGATCTGACCTACGATTATGATCAGACAAAAGCGCAGCTGGCTATGAGAGATTCAACACTGAGCGCGCGTGATTCTGAAATTGCGGAAAAGCGAAATGAGATTCAGTCGCTGCTGAGCAAAAAGAATGCAACCGAAGGCGAACTGGCAAAAGCTCAGAAACTGATCAACTCGCTGAATACCGACATCAACCGTTACAAACAGGAAATCGCAGTACTTCAGGCACAGAACGATTCGCTCCTGATTGCAAACGATACACTTCATGTTCAGCAGGAAAGAATGAGCGGACGACTTGTGGCTGAAACCAGCAGAGCGGATGAAAATGAGCGAAATCTGAGAAGCACTTTCTCAATTTCCAACTATAAAATCACGGGTCTGAAGGTGAAAAACAGCGGTAAGGAAGTTGAAACCGAAAAAGCAAAACGTATTGACAAACTGAGAGTGAGCTTTGATCTGGATCCCAACCAGTATGCTGAAACCGGCGAAAAAGAAATCTATATTGCGATTTTCAAACCGGACGGCAAATTGGGCAAATTCAAAAATGCAACTCCCGGACAGCTTGAGACCTGGGCAAACGGATCGGTTGATTATTCCGATAAAGTGAATTTCAACTATACCCAGGGAACCAAACAGAATATCACTTTTGACTGGGAAGAATATGATTTTCCAAAAGGAATTTACAAGATTGATCTGTACCAAAACGGTATGAAGATCGGACAGAAATCTTTGGAACTGAAATAATTCAAAACCTTACATAATTGAAAAACCGATGTACTGAATAGCGCATCGGTTTTTTTGTGTTTTGTAATTTTTCAAATCATTTAAAACCAACCGACAATGCGATTTTTTCGCCGTAATCCAATGCTTCTTTTCTGTCTTCTGATTTTGCAGTGATTTTGACTTCAAACAGTTCATTGCTAAAATCATTTTTCATAAAATAAAACATGATCGAATTGATGCCTTCAAATATCTCGGAGATCTTATATCTCAGTGTCTTTCCGTTTTTCTGATAAACCTTGTGATCAATCAGTTTGTATGCATCTTCAAGACCGAGATTCTGACCGCCCACGGTTTCCACAGAAAGCTGATAAGCTTCGTCTATACTGACTTTTGAATCGTTTGTATATTTGCTGACTGCAATAGCAATCCCTTTGTTTGAATCAATGGTGCAAATCGCTATAAATTGGATGAACGGATTGTGTTCATTCATCAAATCAAGAAGTTCCTGATCTCTGACTTCACAGCCGGCCGGCAGTTTAAATTTAAAATTTCCGTTATCTGCCGAATGACTGACCATTTGCTGTCCGTTCAGAAAAGAACAGAAAAACAAAATCGGGATGAAGATGGGTAATAGTGTTTTCATGATTTAATTTTTAGTATTTAATTTTTTGGAAGATTGATTTCATAAATTTTTGACCAGAGTTTTCCGGTCACCAGCAGTTTGCCGTCATAAAATGCAATTCCGTTCAGCACATCATCGCTGCCGTTTGCTTCATTGAGCTCTTTCAGATCGTAATATTTTTCAACTCTGCCCGATTCGGGATTGATGACCAGCAGATAGGAAGTCTGCCAGACGTTGGCAAAAATCTTTCCGCCGATGTATTCCAATTCGTTGATCTGATCATAAATCGAAACATTTCCGACTACCTGAATCTGTCTTTTGAAATTCAAATTTTCATCAAAGAAATACAAATCCTGAGAACCGTCGCTGGCGATCAGCTGTTTTCCGTCAGAGGTCAGACCCCAGCCTTCCCTGAGTTCGGCAGGCATCTGAATGGTTTGTTTTAATTCAAGTGAATTGGCATCAAAAACAAAAACTTTTCTTTCGCGATAAGTCAGCTGATAAATTTTATCATTGAGCAGTGCACAGCCTTCCGCAAAAATATTGCCATCCAATCTTTTCTCCTGTACAAAATCTGTCGATCCGAGTCTGTAAGTAACCAATTTTGATTTTTTGTACTGTCCGGCGCTTTCGTAAATCAGACCGTTGTGAAAAAAGAAACCCTGGGTAAACAATTCCTTCGGATGCGGATATTCTTTAATCACTTCAAATTCGACCGGTGTTTCGGGAATCGAACTCAAAACCGGCAGTTTTGTCTTTCCGTTGATTCTTCCTTCGTTTGTATAGACATTGATTTCGAGCTGATTCAGTCCGAGTGTTGAATTCAGCGAATCGAGCACCGTATTGTTTTGAATTCTTTTTCCGTTGAGCAGCAATGAAACCGAATCGATCCGATCCTGATAGGCATTAAAATTTACTTTCAAAGTATCATTCATCCGAATCGAACGGTTCTGAAGTTCATAAAAATCAGATTTCAAATCCGCCAGACTTCCGACTTCCTTTACACAGGACATCATCAGAAGTCCAAAAATAATTGCGATTAGTTTCCTCATAAAAACATTCTTGTAAATAGAATTGTATATTTGTGAATTGTCAATTCAGTGCAAAAATAGAAAACATTTAGTCAAGACCTTTTAAATATATGTCAGACCTGCTCAACCCGGACAGAGAAAATTTTTCGGACGAAGAATTACAGATTGAAGAACAGTTCAGACCGCAGAGTTTCAAAGACTTTGCGGGTCAGGCGCATATACTTGACAATCTTGAAGTGTTTGTAAAAGCGGCCAAACTCAGAGGCGAGGCGCTTGATCATGTGCTGCTGCACGGACCGCCCGGTTTGGGAAAAACTACTCTGGCGCATATCATTGCAAACGAGCTCGGTGTCGGCATCAAACTCACTTCGGGTCCGGTGCTTGACAAACCCGGTGATCTGGCAGGACTGTTGACCAATCTGGAAAGAAATGATGTACTTTTTATCGACGAAATCCACAGAATGTCGCCGGTGATCGAGGAATATCTGTATTCTGCAATGGAAGATTATAAAATCGATATCATGATCGAATCGGGTCCGAATGCGCGTTCGGTACAGATCGGTCTGGAGCCTTTTACGCTGATCGGAGCAACCACACGCTCGGGTCTTTTGACCGCACCGTTGAGAGCGAGATTCGGAATTAATTTCAGATTTCAATATTACAATCAGGAGCTGCTGAGTTCGATCATCGAAAGAAGTTCAAGAATACTCGGTACCAAAATCGATGATGAAGCAGCAATTGAAATTGCGGGCAGAAGTCGCGGTACACCCAGGATTGCAAATGCACTGCTCAGAAGAATTCGTGATTTTGCACAAATCAAAGGAACAGGACGAATCGACAAAAAGATTGCAGATTTTGGACTGTCAGCGCTGAAGGTGGATCAGAACGGTCTGGACGAAATGGACAATAAGATTTTATCGACCATCATCGACAAATTCAAAGGCGGGCCGGTCGGTATTTCGACCATTGCCACAGCAGTCTCGGAGAATATCGGTACGCTTGAAGAAGTCTATGAGCCCTACCTGATTCAGGAAGGTTATTTGATGAGGACACCGCGCGGAAGAGAAGCAACCGAAAAGGCATATCGTCATTTGGGGAAAATCAAATCCGGAAATCAAAGCGGTTTGTTTGAGTAATTTTTTTCAATTCAAAATTTTCAATAATTTAATCATTCCGATCTTCAACTTTGCCGGTTATCATCTTTTGAATTTTGTGCTTCTTGCTTTTGAACTCATTTCAATAGCAATATCATCAATAATATCAAATTTTTCTGATACCATTTTCTCCTGTTTGATTTTCAGGTGAAGTGCTTTTACATCGTCAACCTTGTACAAATGCTTTCTCCCCTGTTTCCCTGCAAGTTCAAGTCGCGGTTTGTAAATACTGTTGAATGTGCTTTGGCTTATGTTCAAGTATCGGCAAGCACCTGCTACCGTGAAAACCTTTATTTTTTCTCTTTGTTCAAATTCCATTTTACTAAATAATTTGTGATTCTTTTTGCAAAGTTAATTATTATTTTCAATAAACAATAATTTAACCATAAATAATTTCTTCCAATGTTTTTGGATGTAAATTACTTGGTATTTCTTTTATGCTTTTAATGTTTTTCAAATATTTGTCTTCCCGATTCGGGATTGATAATCAGCAGATAGGAAGTCTGCTAGACATTTGCAAAAATCTTTCCGTCGATGTATTCCAATTCGTTGATCTGGTCATAAATCGAAACATTTCCGACCACCTGAATCTGTCTTTTGAAATTCAAATTTTCAATAATTTAATCATTCCTAAAAATTGACATCTTGTCAGTTTTAAAAGTCATTGTGTCATAAAAAAAATGACTGACTCAAATGATTCATTGCGTTGGCACAGTTTTCGTCAATAGTCGGATGTAAAATTTTTTAACACTAAATTAAAAACAGAAAAGATATGTCAAAAATTTCGATCAAACCATTGGCAGACAGGGTGTTGGTTGAGCCTGCAGCAGCTGAAACAAAAACTGCATCAGGCATCATCATTCCGGATACTGCAAAGGAAAAACCGCAACAGGGAACTGTAGTGGCAGTTGGAAAAGGTAAAAAAGATGAACCCATGACCGTTAAAGTGGGCGACAAAGTGCTTTACGGAAAATATTCCGGCAGCGAGCTCAAATGGGAAGGTAAGGATTATCTGATTATGAAAGAATCCGATATTTTGGCAGTAATTTAATGCAGCGGGCTGTAAGCAGCAGGCGTTAGGCGATGAGAGATTTTAAGAAATATGAAATTTGGCAATTGGGTCATGAGCTGGTTCTCAGCTTGTATAAGGAGACCCGGAATTTTCCCAAGGAAGAACTTTATGGAATCATAAGCCAAATCAGAAGAGCAGCTGTTTCAATCCCTGCAAACATTGCAGAAGGATGCGGCCGGGATTCTGACAAAGAATTTAATTATTTTCTTAACATCGCATTGGGCTCAGCTGCTGAAACTGAATTTCTGCAGATTTTATCCAAAGACCTCGGATATCTCGATAACGACAGATTTCAATTTTTGGATGAAAAAATCAATCTGATAAAAAGTAAAATTTATAAACTCAAAGAAAAATTAAGTTAAATCGGCTTGGCTGTAAGCATACTGCCTACAGCATATAGCATTAAAGCATTTAAAATTATGGCAAAAGATATCAAATTCGATGTAGAATCAAGAGACGGTCTGAAAAGAGGTGTTGACAAACTGGCAGACACAGTCAAAGTTACACTCGGACCAAAGGGCAGAAACGTAGTCCTTGAAAAATCATTCGGCGCACCGCATGTTACCAAAGACGGTGTTTCGGTTGCAAAAGAAATTGAACTGGAAGACCCGATCGAAAATCTGGGTGCTCAGATGGTAAAAGAAGTTGCTTCAAAAACCAATGACGTAGCCGGAGACGGTACCACAACCGCAACTGTGCTTGCACAGGCGATCATCCGTGAAGGATTGAAAAACGTGGCTGCAGGTGCAAATCCGATGGATCTGAAAAGAGGGATCGACAAAGCAGTTGGTGCAGTGGTTGAAAATCTGAAAAAACAATCCAAAAAAGTTGGAGACAGCTCTGAAAAAATTCAGCAGGTAGCTTCAATTTCGGCCAACAACGATGAAACCATCGGTGCTCTGATTTCAGAAGCATTCAGTAAAGTCGGAAAAGAAGGTGTGATCACTGTTGAAGAAGCAAAAGGTACAGAAACTTATGTGGATGTGGTTGAAGGTATGCAGTTTGACAGAGGTTATCAGTCACCTTATTTTGTAACCAATGCAGACAAAATGATTGCTGAGCTGGAAAGCCCGTACATTTTGCTGTATGACAAAAAAATCTCAAATCTTCAGGACATACTGCCGATTCTTGAACCGGTTGCACAGTCGGGTCATCCGCTGCTGATCATTTCTGAAGAAGTAGAAGGACAGGCTTTGGCAACATTGGTTGTCAACCGATTGAGAGGTTCTCTGAAAGTGGCTGCTGTGAAAGCTCCCGGTTTTGGTGACAGAAGAAAAGCAATGCTTGAAGACATCGCAATACTGACCGGCGGAACCGTTATTTCTGAAGAAAGAGGTTATTCGCTTGAAAGTGCGACCATGGATATGCTTGGTTCTGCCGAGAAAGTTCAGATCGACAAAGACAATACAACCATTGTAAACGGAAAAGGAAAACCGGCTCAGATCAAAGCAAGAGTAAACGAAATCAAAGCTCAGATCGAGACCACCACTTCTGATTATGACAAAGAAAAACTTCAGGAAAGACTTGCAAAACTGGGCGGCGGTGTTGCTGTTCTTTATGTGGGTGCTGCTTCTGAAGTTGAAATGAAAGAGAAAAAAGACAGAATCGACGATGCGCTGCATGCGACCAGAGCTGCGGTTGAAGAAGGAATCGTTGCCGGCGGCGGTGTTGCATACATCAGAGCGCTTGGTTCGCTTGACAAACTGAAAGGCGACAATGCTGACGAAGAAACCGGTATCAGCATTGTGAAAAGAGCGATTGAAGAACCGCTGAGACAAATCGTCAACAACGCAGGTGTGGAAGGCTCTGTGGTTGTGGCAAAAGTAAAAGAAGGAAAAGACGACTTCGGTTACAATGCCAAAACCGAGAAATACGAGAATATGGCCAAAGCCGGAATCATCGATCCGACCAAAGTTGCCCGTGTTGCGCTTGAAAACGCGGCTTCTGTTTCGGGTATGCTGATTACCACCGAAGCGGTGATTACAGAAATCAAAAAAGACGAACCGGCTATGCCTCCAATGGGCGGCGGAATGCCAGGTATGATGTAATCAGAAACTGACAAAATCAATTATAGAAAAGCGGACGCAATTGTCCGCTTTTTTTATTGGTTTTGTGAAACTGGGATTTTAAATGGTTAATTTGGGGCAGAGGTTAGTAGCAATTAGACTGTTTGAATAACAAACGTTTCGAAATTGGGGAATTCTTCACTTTACTCTGGAATACAACTGTCTTTGATATAATTTCCTATTGGAAAAAACACAATCTTCTGTTTACTGATCGTATCTCCTTTTTCTAATTCCAAAATTTGATGATCGTGATTATAATTGACTAAAATTTCAGAGCCAATTTTGAGTGATTGATTAGAAGCAGGATAAACCATAACTGCCAATGAGTCTTTCACTCTTATGAAAAATTCAGCAGTTTCCTTTCTGTACTCTGTATAGTTAGACTTTTCAACTTTTAAACATGCCATATTAAAATCATCATGTGAAGAAATATGAATTATTTTCCCTTTCAACTCTATTACAACTCTTTTTGGAGGCTCATGGATAGAGCTGGATTTTATTTGGTATACAATAACAATGATTAAAAATATTTCTATGATTATCATTAATCCTAAAATGAATTTCTTCTTTTTCATAGAATTTAATTAGGAATGCAACTGTTATTCAGATAATCTCGAGTAGGATAGTTCCAAATAGGGCTTATATCAACCGTGTCTCCATTTTCAATTATAAGAACCTGCCAATTGTTTTTATAATTAATCAACAATTCCGTACCATTTTCATACATATAGTAGCGAGGGGAATTTCCGGGCATTGTGTTATAAATTAATACAGCCAAAGAATCTTTAACTCGAATAAAAAATCTGTCATTTTCCATCCTGAATTCTTTATAGTTGGATTCTTCCACTTTCAAACAAGCAATACTTAGAGATTTATCAGCTTTTATTTCAATTATTCTGCCCTTTAACTCCAAATCAAAATCCTTCATAAAAGTTTCTCGCTCTATAAATCCCGGTAAAAAATTTGAAAACGGAATTGCTATTACTATTAATAAAGTAAGAAATATAATACTGCCTAACGCTAAAAACAATACAATCCATCTCTTTTTCATGAATATTTAATCTTTTTTCCAATCACTTCCAAGACCTCACCCTTCTTGCTGACTTCCTGTTTTTTGAGCAGTCGAAAATTAGAATTCCGTCGCTGCCGCGCGATTGTATCGCGTGGCCATTATTCAAATTAAAAACACCTTCCGTTTGGAACTTTTCGGATAAAGTTAATTTAATTTTTAAATCGGTGTGAGGATTTATTTGAAAACTGAATAATTCTTTACGGATTTGATGCCGGATGTTTTGTCACAGTTTTTGGTTTGCTTCGCGCCAAAAACAGCGCCAAAACATTTTCTGTCAGCTTCTTCTTTTGGCTATACACATTCGATCCGCGCTGCGGATCGGCGCAGGTAAGATGCGGTTGAAAGAATTCGATTGGAGTGATTAACTTGCTTTTGCAGAGACGAATTACAGTTCGGCTGTTGAAATGTCAAACGATTCAAAGGAGGTTAATACCATTTGATTCCAACAGGATTTCTTGAATGCGCTCGAAATTGCAAATCCGCATTGTTGTATAGCTCTCTCCAGTTCATCCTTTTAAATATACAGTACGATTTTTGTTATATTTGTATATAAATTTTTTTGTGATGGAGGTATTAAATTTCACAAGAGAGCAATTGGCCCAATATATTTTGGATAATGCAAAGGATTCTGTAATTGATAAAATAAAAGCGCTTTTGGAAAAAGAGGGCGAAATTGTTGCATATACGGCAAAAGGAAAATCACTGACGAAAGAAGAATACATTTCACATATCCAAACTATCAGCAGGAAAATTGATGATGGAGCAAAAACTTATACTTCAAATGAGGTAAAGGATTATGTGCTAAACAAAAAGTCAAGATCAGAATAATGCAAAAAGTTGAATGGTCAGAAGAAGCTAAGGGCACAAGGATCAGGCATTAATTTTTTATATTCGTCATTCAAACTCAGATTATGTCAAAACACACCATTTTTTCGATTTTGCTGATTCTCGGGCTTGGTTTTTCAAATGCACAAAAGACCGAAATTTCGATTTCCTACGGTACGCCTTCACTTTATGGGGTTGCCTATGATTTTGTGAATGTAGTCTTTAATCAGGTTGATCAGAACGAAGAAGTAAAAGCTTCGGCCAAAGGAGTGCTCGATGCGGCGGTTTCTTTTTACAGCCCGAACCGGAAATGGCAGTATGGTCTGGGTCTGATGAATGAATTTTTTGATGATGACAATACTTCCTACAGCACAGATGCAAATTTTTTCACACTGCTGCCAAATGTCAATTATCTGTGGAGAAAACCCGAAAGAAAATTTCAGATTTATTCGGGTGCAGGTATCGGACTGACTTTTATGAAATTGAATTATGTCGAAAAAAATTCAAATCAAAAAGTAAATGACAACAAAACGACTGTAACCCTGAATGTGACGCCTTTCGGACTGAAATACGGTCATGATTACGGTCTGTTCTTTGACAGCAGCGTCGGCATCAGATCGTTTGCCCGTTTGGGATTTTTCTACAGATTTTAAAGACTTTTACCAATACACGACAAAAATACTTTTGTTGAATTTCAGGGAATAGATTTCGTTTGATAGTTTATTGTAGAGACGAACGGCCGTTCGTCTCTACATTTGATGAATTTCATTATTTATTAATTCTAAATAATTTCATTCCAGCGGCATTTTTAATAATATAATAGTTTGGAGGAGTTGTTTCCATTGATCCTTTCCATAGCGTTTCATCTCCTATGATAATAAATTGGGAGTTATAATTGTTTTGAAAAATTCTAGGCTTAATTTTCTCTATGATAAAGTGAAATCTCTTATTAGGTTCAATTTTCTTTTCTATTGTAATATTAGGAACAGCCTCAAGGATCGGCTTTTCTTTATAAGAAATTGCATAAACAGTATCAGTTTCTTCATCTATAAAGCCTTTAAATCTATAAAAATTTGTAAACTCATCAATTCCACAGATAAAAAATTCAGCTTTAATGCTTTTTGATTCCTTATTATTAATGGAACAACCATTAAAGATTAATAATATAAAAATTAAAATCCTTCCCATTTTTCATATTATTTATATCAGACAACAATGAAATTTCAATAAAAAAAGAATGAGCCTATTTTCAAAAACTGAAATCAGGCTCATTCCATGGTTTAGGCGGTAAATCAATTATTTGATTTCAACGCAGCCAACCCTGCCGCCTGCATTACCGGTCGGCTGTGTATGAAAATCATCAAGAGTGTCGTGAATGATGACTCCCTTTCCGATGATATTTTTTGAAGCATCTTTACATCCGATGCACCATTTGTCTGTAATAAAAAGCATTGCTGCATTTCCGTCCGCATCTGCATTCAGATTACCGATATCACCCATGTGAAAATGCTCTGCGCCCCAGCGTCCGTGATCTGATCCGGCTGGATTCCAGTGTCCGCCAGTCGAAGTGAAATCGGGTGCAGAGCAATCTGCTTTTTCATGAAGATGGATCGCATGCAGACCGGGTGTCAGACCGCTAGCCTTTACGGTCATGGTCACTTCACCGTCTTTTTGAAAGAAAGTTACGGTTCCGCCTGTGGGTGTTCCGGCGCGGCCGGTGATGTCATAGGAAATTTCTTTTGTCGATGAACAGGAAACCGAAAAAAGCATGGCTGCAAGACAGAGTGCAGGTATTTTTAAAAGATTCATAATTAAATTTTTAATGATTAAATTTTTTCAGCTTTAAAGTTACAAAACTTATGATGAATCACTTTAAAGTTCAATTGTAAAATTCAAAAATCAAAAATCAAAAAGTTTTAAAATTAATTTGCGAATTCAAAATATTTTTTACATTTGCCAGACAACAATACAGAAAATGAATCAATTTTTGAATACAAACTGGTGGTGGCTGTCGTCCGTTTCAGACGATGCGCCCGATTTTTGTATTGAATAATTGAACAAAAAATACAATTAGGTCAGGAAACCGTCTGAAATTTTTTTCAGGCGGTTTTTTTATGCCCAAAAATGAATGATTAACCTTTAAATGATAAAAAAATGAAACAGAAAAAGTATTTTTTAAGTGAAGACCGGATGCCGAAATTCTGGTATAACATTGCAGCGGACATGCCCAACAAACCATTGCCGCCGCTGCATCCGGCAACCGGTGAGCCGATCGGACCCGAAGCGCTGGCTCCTCTTTTTCCGATGGAACTGATCGAGCAGGAAGTTTCGACCGAAAGATTTATTGAAATTCCGGAAGAGGTGAGAGAAAAATATCTGATGTACCGTCCGTCACCGCTGATCAGAGCCACCGAATTGGAAAAAGCACTGAAGACACCCGCAAAGATTTATTTCAAATACGAAGGTGTGTCGCCAAGCGGTTCGCACAAGACCAATACCGCGATTGCACAGGCTTTTTACAATGCCAAAGCAGGCACAAAAAAGATTACGACCGAAACCGGTGCGGGTCAGTGGGGATCGGCTTTGTCGTATGCATGCGCGCTGTTTGGGATCGAATGTGAAGTGTATATGGTGAAAGTAAGTTATCAGCAGAAACCGTATCGGAAAATTATGATGAATACTTACGGTGCAAATGTTTATCCGTCGCCGAGCAATCGTACCGAGGCCGGAAAAAGGATTTTGGAACAGCATCCGAATTCAAACGGAAGTCTTGGGATTGCAATTTCTGAAGCGGTTGAAATGGCTGTAAAAGATGATCAGACCAAATATTCGCTGGGTTCGGTTTTGAATCATGTGCTGCTTCATCAGACGATTATCGGTGAGGAAGCTTTGAAACAGTTTGAGATGGCTGATGATTATCCTGATATCGTGATTGCGCCGCTGGGCGGAGGTTCCAACTTTGCCGGTCTTGCTTTTCCGTTTTTGAGAAACAAACTTCAAAACAAAAAAGAGGTGAGGGCGATTGCGGTGGAAGCTGCTTCATGTCCGAAACTGACACGCGGAAAATTTATGTATGATTTTGGCGATACCCAGGGTCTGACGCCTTTGCTGCCGATGTACACGCTGGGTCATAATTTTGAGCCCGAACCGATTCATGCCGGCGGTTTGAGATATCACGGTGCGAGCGTTTTGGTTTCGCAGTTGCTCAAAGACGGTCTGGTCGAAGCTTCTGCATTGAATCAGATTGAATGTTTCAAAGCGGGACAACTGTTTGCAAAAACCGAGGGAATCATTCCGGCACCCGAATCAAATCACGGAATTGCGCAGGCGGTAAGAGAAGCGATGATCTGCAGAGAGACCGGTGAACAGAAAACCATATTGTTCAATCTGTCGGGCCACGGATTTCTGGATATGGCTGCTTATGGTGATTTCAATGAAGGAAAACTGGTTGAGCACGAATTGAGTTCTGCGGAAATTGAGAGAAGTTTGGCCGAAATTGAAGCATCACAGCCAAAAATGGCGATTTGAAGAGGATTGAATTGAGGGTTTTCCGTTGTCTGAAAGCCCTCGATTCTTTTATTTCAAAAGACAGTTTTCAAGATCGTTCCAAAAATTGGGATATGATTTTTCAACCACTTTTGGATTTTTAATTTTTAATTCTCTTTTCAGGCACAAAGGCGCAAAACTCATTGCCATCCGATGGTCGTCAAAGGTTTCGATTTCCGGAATTTCAGTTGTTTCAAAGAAATTGTACAATTCGATCGAATCCTGATCTGTTTTTGATTCCGCGCCGATTTTTTTGAGTTCTGAACAAAGCGCTTCCAAACGGTCGGTTTCTTTGATTTTTAATGTTTTTAAACCGGTCAGTCTGCATTTGATTCTCAATGCCACTGCTGTAACTGCTATGGTCTGAGCCAGATCGGGTGTATCATTCAGATCGATTTCGAAAGATTTGAATTCAAAATCAGGATTTTTTTTCAAACTCAGCCAATCATCTTCAAAACGGGTTTCGACGCCAAAATATTTTTGATAAATTTCAATCACTTTTGAATCGCCCTGAAGACTTTCTTTGCTGAATTTACTGATTTTGATTTTAGAATTTTCTGACAATGCAGCCAGTGAAAAATAATAAGAAGCAGAACTGAAATCAGATTCAATCTGCCAATCGCATTCATTGATTTTTTGTTTGGGTTTGATTTGAATCGATTGATTATTTTCAATTATTTCAATACCCAATTTTCTTAAAATTTCGGCTGTCATTTCGATATACGGTTTTGAAGTCGGCTGGTCTTTGAGCAGTATGTTCAGACCGTTTTCCAATTTTGGCGCCATCAGCATCAGCGCCGAAACAAACTGACTGCTGATACCGGCAGCCAGTTCGATTTCGTTTTTTTGAATTTTTTTTCCAATGATTTTTAACGGCGGGAATCCTTCTTTTTCAACATAAGAAATATCCGCGCCCAAAGCATTCAGCGCATCGACCAGAATTCCAATCGGACGCTGTTTCATTCGTTCCGAACCTGTAAGCATGACTTTTCTGTTTTCACAAATTGAAAAATAAGCAGTCAGAAAACGCATTGCGGTTCCTGCATGACCGATATCAATCAGCTCAGCATCTGAATTCAGCGCATCCTGCATTACGCGGGTATCGTCGGCAGTTGACAGATTGTGAATCCTGATCGGGTTTGAATAAAGCGAATTGACGATCAGCAGCCGGTTGCTTTCGCTTTTTGACCCCGGAATCAGAATTTCTGCCGATGGTTTGAGCTTTGATTTCTTCAGAATCAGGAGTTCGTCCATGACCGATTATTTCAGTTTTTTATTCTGCTGATGCCGGTCGTGATCTCTTTTTGTTTTTTCATCCAGTTTTTTATAAAAAGCGGTTTCAAGATCCACACCCGTCTGATTGGCCAGACAAAGCGCCACAAAAATCACGTCGGCCAATTCCTCGCCCAGATCTTTTGATTTGTCAGATTCCTTTTCTGACTGTTCACCGTATCTTCTTGCGATGATCCTCGCCACTTCGCCGACTTCCTCGGTGAGCTGTGCCATATTGGTCAGCTCGTTGAAATAGCGGACACCGTGATTTTTAATCCAGTCGTCCACATCTTTTTGCAAAACTTTGAGACTCATAACTTAATTTTTTACCAGCACAAGCTGTTGAGCTTCTGCTGCAATCTGCTGTTTTTCAAGTTCTTTCATCGCCTGGTAATAAGTGGGCGGCAATGAACTTTGGCTCAGTTGGAAAACGGTTGTAACGACAATATAACCGTTTTGTTCCTGCACCTGATACGCATAACCCGCCACTTCTCCCTGTACGAGATGCTGTTTCTGCTGAGGAAGCGATTCCACTTTGTATCCGTCCGGAATTTTGATTTTGATGATGGTGGTTTCGTTTGCTGCAGTTCCGAATTCGAGCGGATAATTTCGGCTGTCGTGGGTGAATGAATTTTTTGTCAGCTGTTCAAAAAGCATCGGATTGATAATAATTTTGTTGCCGACTGCATCACCCGCCTGAAGTTCATCAAATTTAAAACTGTATCTGATGATTCCTTTTTCAGCATTTTCATCAATTTTAAATCCTTCCGGGTCAAAATTGTAATTTCTCAAATATCTTTTTTCAAATGATTTCGGATTGTCAGACTGGGCCATCTTGTCAGACATTGCAAAATACATATCTCTGACTTCCGAAAAATTACCGCTGATGCTTCCGTCTGATTCCAAAGCAGCATTGATCGAAATTTTTGAAGTACTGAGCGAATAATTGGTCAGCGGAATTTCCTGTACACCTTTATCGGTAATTCTGAATCCTCTCTGGTTCAAATCTCTCAACGGCAGCATATTGATATCGCTGAATTTTTCGGTTGCATCCATCAAAAACAATTTGTCGTTGATTACTGCGCTTGCAATCAGAAAATTCAGACTGCTTCTCGAAGGAAACGAATAATTGATGATCAGATTATTGACCGTACTCAGCACAACCGGTGCCGCATCGATTCCTGCTTTTTGGAGCATTGAAACCAGCAGCATATTGATGTCTGCCGCATTTCCGGTTTTGTTTTTAAAGGTCTGTCTCAGACCGTTGTCCGGAATGATTGAATTGAATTTATCCCAGGCAAAATTATTTTTCACATAATTGAATATTTTTGAAGTCTTGTCAAACGGAGTATCTGCGCCTGCAATCAGACTGTTCACCGTTTCATCCAAAAAGTTGTTGCCTTTGAGCTGACCGCCAAAATCAGGGCTGTCCATCAGGTCTTTTCCGATTTGTGTCCAGGTGGTTGAATAATTCTGAGTGATGATTCCCGGATATTCGAGTTTCATGATTTCGTATCGGAGGGAAGCCATCATATTGTCAGAATTCAAAACATAGGGTTCATCTTTTAATGACGGTATTTTCTCGAGTATATATTCAGTCACTGCCTCGGTGTTGCCAAACTGGAAATTGGTGATTCTGTCGGTTTTAATCTTTGGCGTGATTCCGCCTCTGAAGTCGTTGCTGAACACGATCTGTTCGGGAGCGATCAGTTTGTATGAACTGTATTGAACAGGTATGTCGCGCTGAAAGAACCATCTGCCCAGATCAAAGAAAAACGGAGTTTCGACCACATATCTGTATTCGATCACCGAACCGTTTTTGATGTTCGGAAAGGTCATCGTTTGGGTTTCCCAACGTTTGTTTTTTCGGTCCGTAAATATATCCGAGTTTTTAACTTTGGTACTGACCAGTTTTCCGCCTTCTATATTTGCAGTTGCGCCTTTGAATTCCATTATTTTTTCTCTGTCTGCGCCTGAAGAAATGTAAAGCGGAACTTCTACCGTGAACAATTCATCATCGGCTCTGTCCTTGTCATAAATTTTGATTCTTCCTTCAACCTCTTTATTGGCTTTGAGCGTGCGTTCAGTCACCGAGTATTCAATGGCCACCACAGCGGTTTCATAGATTACTTCTGCAGCGGCATCGGGTTCCGAGCTGCTTTTCTGCACTTCAACTTCTTCTTTTGTGATTTTTCCGTATTTTCGATTCTGACCGTTCAGCACGGCCATCGAAAGACAAATAATTAATAAGTATAGGGTTCTCATATTGTGTTAATTTTCTATTGTTATTTTTTTTCCAGCAAAACTTTTGAATTGTCAAAAGAGGATACTTTTCGTGTAAATTCCACAAAATCGTTGAATTTATCTTTACTGTAATTTCCGTCTTTGACCGTCATCGTCCTGTGGATTTTCAGACTTCCATCACCGTTTTCTTTGACGGCAAGCAGATAATTTCCGAATTCGGTCATATAGATGATGTTGTCAAATTTCTCGCTTATTTTGTATCCGTTTGGAAGTTTCAGATCATATTCAACCACATCGGTATAGCCGAATCTGATTTCGAACGGAAATTTTCTTTGGTTGTTTTTCTTCAGTCCGGTTTTGCTTTTTCCGACAGGCAGCAGATTGATCAGCAGACTGTTCCCGACGACCGATGCATAGTGGCCGGATTCAAATTGGATTGAAGTCCTGAAAACCGCATTGTCCCTGTCATTTGTGAGTTCATAATTTTTCATGTCAAAATTCGGAACTTCGGAAAACATGCTTCTGAGCGATTGGACACGGTCTTTTTCAGATTCAAAATAAATGCTGCTTGCGCTGTCGTAGAGCAAACCGATGTCTTCCTGTTCAAAATTCATGTTCAATTTTCCGTCTGCAAACAATTCTGCCTGGCCGCTGATTTTGTTCAGATTCTGATCAACCGTATATTTTTGGGTGGACACCACTTCCGCGCCGGTTGGTTTTACAGAAACCGCATAACGGTCATCCGTAAAACTTCCGAGATAATTGAAAGCGGTCTGCTGGCTGGTGCATTCAAGCCAGATGGTTTGTTCGTCCAGCGGAACATTCACAATGATGTGATTTCCCTGAAGAGATGCAAACTGATCGTCCATATCCTGCTTTCTGCTGCTGTTTCCGTAAACAATGGTGTAGAATGCCTCAATGCCCGCATAGTCAAGCAGACTGATCATGTAATTTGACAATGCCTTGCAGTCGCCGTAGCTTTTGTCGCCCACATACGAAGCCGGAAAAGGTTCCCAGCCGCCGATGCCGATCACCACATTCACATATCTGGTTTTTGACTGCATATACTGATAAAGGATTCTGATTTTTTCAACCGGATCGCTGACGCCGCTGATGAGCTGTGAAACCGTCTGTTTGTCTTTTGCAGTCAGATCTCTTTTGTTGTTGAGCAGATTGCTGTAATACCATTTTCCAAACTGTTCCCAGTTTTCAAAACTTCCGTTGACGCCTTCGAGCTGAAATTTATTTGGAATCAGTTTCACCAGCGGACTGAGTTCGCTCAGAACCGGACTCAAAACTTCTTCCTGAACCGGCGGAATGTCCTGAATCGAATAATTGAGTTTGTTTCCGATTTCAGTTTTATTTACTTTCCATCCGTCAAATCCGGATTCCTTTTTTCTGATTTGAATCGATGATGAATTGGTCAGTTCATAGCTTGAATTTTCAATGCCCAGATTGTAGGTGCCGACAGCTCTCCAACCGGGAATCACGATCGTATTTGAAGTGGTATATTCCTGATAATACTGTACCGTGAACGGATAGGAGACAGGTGTGAATTCGTAATACTGCAGCCGATAATCAACAAAAAGGGCAGAACCGTCATAGACGCTGATGTCTTTCAGATCTTTTGATTTTAATTTTTTAATTTCCTTTCCGTCTTTGTCATAAATCACTGCGGTGTATTTGCTGATTTTCATCCGTTTGTCATAATACAGCGGCTGAAAACCGTATCTCAAACCGCTTTCGTTGAGCACAGTGACCACATATTCGTTTGAATATTTCAGTTTGTCGTAATTGATAAATTCAACTTTTGTTTCGTCTTTTCTGACCACCGCATAGGCATCATCGGTCAGTTTTGAGGGAATGTTGCCGACTGCAAATTCCTGTGCATTCAAAAATCCGAAGCCTGAGACGATGATCAGTATTTTTATAAATTTCATTTTTATTCTTTGTTCTTAGAGTCGATCCAAATCGTTACAGGACCGTCGTTTATCAGTTCAACTTTCATGTCTGCGCCGAATTCGCCGCATTGGATCGGGCTAATGTATTTATTTTGCAAAACTTTAACAAAGTTTTCATACTGAGTTTTTGCCAATTCAGGCGGAGAAGACCTGATATAGGACGGACGGTTTCCTTTTTTTGTTGATGCATGAAGTGTAAACTGGCTGACGACAAGAATTTCTGCTTTTGAATCTTCAGCCGATATATTCATTACACCATTCTCATCCGGAAAAATCCTGAGTTTGACGATTTTTGAAGCCATCCATTCAAAATCCTGTTCATCATCGGCTTCCTCAAAACCTGCCAGAATCAGCAGACCTTTTCCGATTTCTGCTATTTTATTCTGGCTGACCGTAACGTCTGCCCGGCTGACTCTCTGAATGATTACCCTCATTTTATAATTTTTTTAAAGATAAAGATTAAGCGATTGAATAATTTAAGGAAAAAACCTGAATTTCAAAAAACAATATATTTTTAACAAAAAAATCCCTTCGTCATCTGAAAAGGAATCTGAATTGTTTTTTAATTGTAGAGACATACGGCCGTATGTCTCTACAGCGAAGAATTGGAATGTATCTCTCTGTTATTTTATGATTTTAGCGGAATTTCAAAAAACAATATATTTTTAACAAAAAAATCCCTCTGTCGTTCAACAAAGGGATTTGTATTTTTTCTAATAATTAATTTCTCAATATGCTTTTTGCTTTCTGCGTCTCAGAAAATAAGCACCGACCGCAGCTCCTGCAATCGGAAGAAGAAACAGCCAGTCGTCTATTGGAAGGCGAGGCCCTCCAGGATTTCCCGGTCCGTCGTCTTCTCCATATTCCGGATTGTCACCATTTCCGCCTTCGGGTTGTTCATAATTTGGCCCTGAGCCGTCAAAATAGCTGCTGTTGTCAGAAAACGGTGCATCCTGCTCCTGCTGATCTTCAAAAAATTGACCATAGGCAGGTCCTGAAATCAGCAGTAATATTATAAGTGTGGCAGTTGCTCGTTTTCTTATCTTCATCTTACTTGTTCACAAACTTCTTGCTGACAAATTCTCCAGCTTCGGTTTTAACGTTAATTATCAGAATTTGTTGTCTGAATCCAAAAGAATCAATATGATGCTCTTTTGAATTAACGTCAGTCTTTTTGTAAACCGAATTTCCGTTCAAACCAAACATCTCAATTTCAGTTATTTTGTCAATTGAAGAACTGATTTGAATCTGTCCGTCTCTCTTTGTTATGTCAACTTTGTTTGCAAATATAATATCTTCTGAAGAATATTCACGAACTTTATTTGGTTTATAGACAATTAGGAATCGGTTTGGATAATCACCTGCTCTTGTGATGAATTTGTAAACTCTTTCACTGAGGTTTGTTACCAGACCTGTCAGCCTGTCTATCAGATAAATATCCTGTCCTTCTTCAAAAATTCCTTCAGAACTGTGCAGCGAAATAATATGTGTCCCGGTCTCAAAAGCGCTGTATCCCAATTCAACCGTGTCATCCGTTTTAAAGGCAGATTTTGTCTGAATGATCGCAGCATCCTGCCCGGCCAAAGTGTAAATCTCGTCTGAACTCTGATTTCTTTCGGTGTCGTCATCTGCAAAATCATCGTTTCCGAATTCATAATATACCACTGCTGTCATCGTCTCCAAACCTGCAGGCGTGGTCATCGTCAGCCAGTATTTTCCGTTGTCTTCTCCAAACTGTCCCGGTTTCCCGGCAAAATCAATTCCTTCTCCGTTTGTTCGATACTCGTTTTTAAAGTCAAGTGTCTGACCGTTGGCTGTCGGTTTTGCCTGAATCAGGAAACCGCTGCCCACAGTGATGTATCGGTTTGGTTTTTTCAGCGTACCCGAAGCGCCGATTGCAGCTACACCGGTTCCATCAGGTCCCGCAGCTGCGTTAAATACCGCATAATTGCTCTGGTTGTAATCAGAACCCTGCTGGGCATAAAGTGTATTTCCGCGGTTGTCCCAGAAAAGGAAACTTGCTTTGACCTTCTGCCAGTTGTCTGTGTAGAGCTGAACCGCATCCAAAGCCGACGGATAAGGATTTCCAACCAGGTTGTAACCGTGATCGTCACCCGATTGCGGATTGTCAGTTGTATATGACAAAGTATAATTCAATTCACCGTTAAACGGCTTTCCTCTGAATTTTCCGGTCACGGTCGAAGTCGGTACTGCCGCAACTGAAGGTTCTTTGACGGCAAGCGCACGGCCTGCGATGTAATCACCGTTGTAAGCATTGTAAAAATAATTTGCATTTTCGCTGTGATAGATTACCGTCGGATTGCCCGGATAGATGGTTTTGATCGGCTGTCCTTCAACTGCCGAAATCGTATAATTGTACTGTTTTCTTTCGGATGAAAGAATAAATTCTTTTTCAACTTTAATTTCACCGGTATTCACTGCATCATTATCAATCTGAATCAGATTTCCGCCGTCTTCAATTACAAAATCATCTGCATCCGAATTGTTGGCAACAAATCCGGTCACAGTCAGTGAACCTTTGTCTTTGATTCTGAGCGATCCGCCGTTCTCAACACTGATATTCTTTGCAAAACCTTCGATGTTTGCACCGAGCACAGTATTGCCGGCTGACGGATGAATAATCACACAGCTGTTTGCATCCGGAACTGCATTTTCAGCCCAGTTGGAAGCCAATTCCCAACGGGTGTCAGAGGTGCTGTTCCAGTTTCTGTCTGTGTTTTCCACATAAACCTGTTCGCTGACCGGACAGCCGACAGCTGTTTGAGCCGAGACTGTATAAGTGGTCGTACTCAAAGGTGAGGCAAATACGGTGGTTGTGTTNNCTTTCACATTGTCAACTGCCCAGAAATAATCATTTTTTGAATGGTATCTGAATCTGATCAGCACAAAGGGTTCACCCACATAAGCATTCAGATTTATATTTTCCTGTTTGAATGAAGTCCAGCCGCCCTGCGCACTGTTGTAATGTTTCAGTTCGTTCCAGCTGACACCGCCGTCATTCGAAATTTCAACAAAGGCATCAGTGAAATTTGTACCGTTTGGAACCGTTGCCAGCACATGATGAAAATTAAGATTGATCGGTGCAGCATAATCGAGCAGACTGATTGGAGGTGAAATCAAACTGCTTTCCATTTCTTTCGGATCCACAAACAGACTTCCGACGATTGCAAAAGACGAATTGTCATTGCTGGCTACCGTTCCCGGATCGCTGTCCATCAGTCCCCATGCGGCATCATTCGGATTGCCTCCGCCATAAAGGATTGTTTTTGAAATCCATAGGATATCGCTTTCGCCCGGATTGAAGCTTTCATTCAGACTGTGTTCGGCAATTTCACCACCGCTGATTACATTCAGCTGATTGACTTCAGACGAACAGCTGAAAATATTTTCAGGATCGACTTCCAATTCAGTCGGCGGCGGAGTAACTGCGATCACAACCAAATCAAACATATCACCGCTTTCACAGCCGGGTTTGGTTCCAACCACTCCGTAAAGTGTGGAATTATCCGGATTGACAGTGATTGAAGATCCGGTTCCTACATAGGTTCCCGTATGTGTATCGTTGTCCCAGTCGGTATACCAATTAAAAGTATAGCCCGAACCGCTGCTCGTTGCACTGAGCGTTACATCTTCTCCTGCGCAGATGACATAATTGTCTGCCGCTGCAGTTACAGGTTCACATTCCGGAGCAGCTGTACATTCGCCTGCCACATAGAACATCATTTGGTAATTGCCGGGATTCTCGCTCCAACTGCTTCCGCCGTTATTGCTCACCTGAGCTTTTGCGCCGTTTGTACCAGTGTCGGTTGCGCGCCATGCAACATCAGTCATTGGTGTATTGGTCATGGTCGTTTCTACCCAGTAGGTGCCGCTTGAAACTGTATAAAAAGGTGACGGTATATTCAATGTGACATGGTAAACTGTTTTTCCGTCAAATTGAGTGTATTTTGAAGATCCTGAAGGATAACCACTGAATGTTGCCATCACTGCCCCGGGTTTTCCTGCATTGTTTGAGCGGATGTTGATCACCACATTGTTAACTGCAGTTGCGCTGATTGCTTCAATTGTAATTTGTTTGATTGTGAGAGACTGACCTGAAGGCACGATGAAATCATCTGCCACCCGATAACTGCCCGAAGGATTGATTACCAGTCCGTCTGTTACCTCGCCTCGAATCTGACCGTCTCCCTGGAAACAGTCATGACTTGGTAGGGTATTGAAGTAACCGCCATATACCCAATCGCTTTTTGCAGTTCCGCAATTTGATCTGACCCAAAAATGATAAACCGTATTTTTGTTTAATCCTGTTCTGTTTACAAATGTAATTCCGGCTCCAACGCTTCCGGTTGGTGTAGTTCCCGCAGAAGGAACGTTTCCGTTTGTATTAATATAAAACTGATAACCGTTGGCCGGAGCTGCTACTGGTTCTGTCCAACTTAATTTTGCCGAAGTTGCAGTGATTTCACTGACTGTCGGATTCACCGGAACCATACAATCAGGTACATAATCAATGATCAGATACGGGCGGTTTGCAGATGAATGATCTGCTGCTTTAAAAATATCACCAGGATTATAAGTTCCGCTTGGTTTGACTGTCAATGCAACAAAAGGTCCGTTGTTTATACTGTTTTTGACATAATCGGTTCCCACCGGACTGCTCAACTGATTATCGCTCCATCCCACAGCGCCTATCGCCAAAGGATCAGAAAGCGGGGTGACTGCACTGTTGTACAGCGGCAGTTCGTTGTAACTTGTCGGGCTCAGCGAATCATACCACTGCCATTGTCTTGTCCAGGGTGTGCTTCCGTTTCTTGACTCCACATAGAAATGTGCTTCGGCAGAATTCACCAAAATTCCTGAAGGAATCGAGTTTGCATTGAATTTCACATGCCATTGAATAAACAAACCATTTGGATCTTTTCCGAATGTTCCCTGTACAATTGACGATTCATCTCCGTCTGCTCTTACGCTCCAAGTCCAGAAAAAATAATTGTCCGGATAAATGGTCGTCGTCGGATCCACCATCACCGGATAATGTCTTTCACTGCTCAACAGCCAATCAGCTTTCACCTTGGTTTTGACTCTCAGTGTATTTCCGATTTGAATTACTTCGAAAACCGTATTTGACGGATTTATAAAACTTTCGGACTGGTCAAGTGAAGTCGGATTTTCGTACAGATAAATATTTTTTCCAAAATTGTCTTTGATCAGAATTCCATGCTCGGTTTGAACATAAGTCCATCCGAACGGTATCATGATATCTTCCGAAAAAACCAAAAACTCCGCTGAATCCGGAATGTTTCCGAGCGAACTTTTATTTGGGATGATGTAATTCAATTTTCTTTTTGCCGGAAGGATCGTGAACTCAGCCGAAATGTTGCCGTAGATATTTTTGTAATAAAGCTTGTCTCCCTGACTGACAGCCGGAACATTGGATGAATTTCTGACAGTTTTCTGCTGACCGCCGGCCTCCCAGTACATTTGGGTGTTCAGAAATTCAATCAGTTCACCTTCGGCAGATTTACTTTTTACACCGGTATGAGAATCCGTTCCGAAATAAGATTCCAAAATATTCGCAGTGTTTGCCAGTGAAAAATTTGAAGAAGGATTGTGAATGATTCTCGGATCGATATCCAAAAACTGACCGTTTTTTTCGTAATGAACCGGAACTGCCGAAATCACAGCGGTGTAACCGCCGTTGTCATTGGCAAACGTTTTTGAGAAAGCATCTCTTTTTGAAACGACTTCTTCATTGTCTCTGAGCTGCTCAAACGGTAAACCCGGACGGTTGTCATATTGCCAACTGTCTGCCGATTCAGCATTTTGCTCGGATTGTCGAATTGATTTGACAAGTCCGCTGCCATTGATTTTACCGGTCGGATTTGCCTCTTCTTTGTGAAGGACAGCCTCCGAAATATTTTTTTTAACCGTGCCCAGTCTTTGTGACTGAGGATTTTGCCCCAATACCATAAACGGCATTAAGGACAGCATAAGAATGTGAAACTTTTTCATAACCACTTTTTAAAACAGTTTCGAGAGCTAATCCCTCATGTTGTCTCACAGGTTTGGTTTTAAATTGTTTCACAGGTTTTTGGTTCTGATCGTCTCACAGGTTTTTGGTCAAAATATTTCAAAGGTTTGGGGAGGAGGTTGTCAAAAAACGATAGGATGATTAAAATAGTGTTAAAGCTATGTTAACAAACTAAAGTTTATTGGGACTGCTAAGGTAATATATTTTTTGAAATCACCAAATTTTTTAATTTCTTTCAACCAACCAAATGGGTGCAAAGAGGTTTATTTATAGATATTTGAATCATTTGCTTCTGGTGAAAAAGCGAAATTTTATCGGATTAAATCCGGCTGTTAAAATCCAATGTTAAATTGACTGAAAATAATTTTCGATACACTCAATTTTAAATTTTTCAAAACCGAAAAAGTATATATTTGTGTCAGTTATATAAAGGTGTTTATTATGAAAAATTTATTTTTGATTTTACTGATGGGATTCGGGATTTCAGCATCTGCACAATCAGCTAACAAAGTGGACAAGCTGTACAGGGATTATCTTGAAATCAAGGATGCGCTTACCACAGACAATTCGTCGAAGGCATCAGCCGCCGCAAAAACATTTATCAGTACGATTGCTTCAATTGATTCAAAAACACTTTCTGCCGAAAAATCAGATGCGCTGAAAAAAGCTGCTTCAAATATTCAGCAGTCAAACGACATCAAAAAACAGAGAGAATTTTTTTACGGTCTTTCGGACAAGATGGTTGAACTGGCAAATGAACACAAGATCAAAACCGGAACCATCTATGTTCAGTACTGTCCGATGGCAAAAGGGCAATGGCTGAGCGACAAAAAAGACATCAAAAATCCGTATTACGGCAAATCGATGCTCGAATGCGGTTATGTGACTTCGGAAATTAAATAATCTTAACTCAGATTTTCGACATTCTCGTCGATTCGGGTGTATTTGACAATCTTCAGATCAAACCCGCTCAGCGTCTGTTCTTTGCTGTCCGGATTTCTGGTAATCAGATTTGCTTTTCTGATGTTGAGATCTTTGATGATCTGTCCGCCTATTCCGTAATCCCGAATGTCGTTCGGAATGATTCCGGTCTCGGTTTTTCCTTCTGTGAAAAGTTTGAAACGGTTCATTTTTCTGATCATCAGTTCCGAATCAGATACATTGTTAATAAAAATAATCGCTCCTTTTCCGAACTGACTGATGATCTCACTGGTCAGTCTGAGCTGCGGAAATTCACCAAACTGAAGTGCCGAAAACAGATCGTAATAACTGTTTGAAGAAATTACACGAAGCGGCACGATTTCATCTTCTGTCCATTCGCCTTTGGTCAGTGCAAAATGAATCTGATTGTTTGTCGTCTGTTTGTATGCGGTCAACTTGAAATCACCAAAAAAAGTTTTGATCGGAAATTCATCCACTCTTTCAATCAGTGAATCATTTTTCAGCCGATAAGCGATCAGATCCTGGATGGTGATGATTTTCACATCAAATTTATGTGCGATTTCAATCAGCTGTGGCAGTCTCGCCATGCTTCCGTCTTCGTTCAGAATTTCAACCAGGATTCCGCCCGGTTTCAGTCCGGCAAGTCTTGCCAGATCGACAGATGCTTCGGTATGTCCGGCGCGGCTGAGCACACCGCCTTCCTTTGCCTGGAGCGGAAAGATATGACCCGGACGGCCCAAATCTTCGGGTCTTGTATTTTCATCCACCAGCGCCGCAATCGTATTTGAGCGGTCGCTGACCGAAATTCCGGTTGTATTTCCTTTTCCTTTGTAATCGACAGAAACCGTAAACTGGGTATGATGCAAGACCGTATTGTGCTCCACCATCAGCTGAAGATCCAGTTCTTTGCATCGGTCGATGGTCAGCGGCGCACAAATCAGACCCCGGCCGTGTTTTGACATAAAGTTGATCATCTCAGGCGTCACCTTTTCGGCAGCCGCCACAAAATCACCTTCATTTTCACGGTCTTCATCGTCAACCACTATAATCACCCTTCCGTTTCGGATGTCTTCAAGCGCTTCTTCTATTGTGTTCAATTGAAATTTTAGATTGTTATCGTCATTTCTCATTACTGATATCTGCTATGTTCAACATTTCTGGTTCGCCTGAATCTGGATATAAATTTCACGATCGGATCGGTGTAAAGACTTGTGTTGAACAGAGCCGAATCATGATTTGCCTTGTAAAACAGCAGCAGTGCAATCGGAAAAAATATCAGATTGGCCGACCATGCTGCAAAGGTNNCCATTTTTTGTCATATTCTCGGAAGAAAAATTGATGATGTAATAAAATACAAAAACAACGATCGATATGACCACCGGCATACCGAATCCGCCTTTTTTTACGATGGCCCCCAGCGGTGCGCCGATAAAAAAGAAAACGATGCAGGTGAAGGCGTATGAGAAATTCCGGTTGTAATGTAATTTTTGTTTTGCCTGAAGTTTGACCCGATAATCGATGTCGTCACTTTTCCAATTGTATTCGTTGGTATCCCGATCCAATGCTGCCAGTGCATCGTTGATGATCAGGTTTTGTTTTTCCTGATCGAATTTGTCAATCGGTTTGGGCATCTTTTTATTGCCGCCGGCTTTGATGGTGTCAAATCCGCGAGCACCCAAAATGCTGTTGTCAAAGATATTGTCAGCCGATTCTTTCAGGAATTTTTGGTTTGCAATTTCCATCGAATCAATCTGTTTTTTCAGCTGGTGGGCATTCATAAATTTATAATGGCTTTGAATGTTTTCTTCATCCATCGCTTTTTGAATGATCTCAGAGATATCGATATACTGGGTCAGTGTGTCAAATTCAATCAGCTGGTTGGGCTGTTTTTTTCTTGCATCACCCGCTTTCCCTTTGAGCTGATCAAGATAAATGCTGCCGTGGTAAAGCACCATTTTCAAAAGCCGAATGTCTGCCGAATCACGGTTCAGTGTGCCGCTGTCTGCAATGATGGTTCTGTAATCGTCGTCAAAATTTCCGCTTTGATGGATAAATACATCTTTCAGCCGGTCGTTTTCTTCACCCGAAATCTGGCTGATCTTCATGCTGAATCCGGGTATGCTTTCTATAAATGCACCCTCCACCAGTTGCAGCGTCGGTTTTGTTTTGACAATGTTGTAAGCCAGATTTTTTGCTTTTTTCTCCGAATAAGGCATCACATAATCGCCAAAATAATAAAGACCCACCGAAAGCAAAGCAACCAGACCAAAAACAGGCATCAGTATTCTTGCCAATGAAATGCCCGAAGCTTTCATTGCAGCCAATTCGTAGCGTTCGCCCAAACCGCCGAAAGTCATGATGGCACCCAACAGAATGGAAAGCGGCAGAACGAGCTGGATCACGTTGATTCCCAAATAGAAGAGGAGTTTCGAAATGGTAAACATGCTCAATCCTTTTCCTGCATATTTGTCCATCTCCTGCCAGGCAAACTGAACGATGAAAATGAAAAATAGTATGCTGAATATCAGGATGAAAGGACCGATAAAGGTTTTAACTGTGTACCAATCGAGTTTCTTAACCATTATATGGGCGTTACGATGTAGCCGTCTTTTTCGTATTTTGACTTGTCAAATTTAAACAAAGCCTTCGGAATTATTAAATTTTCCAAATATTCTTTCACCACGAAAGATCTTGAACCTCCGCCCGGATAAAACTCCCTGTAATTGTAGAGCGTGTTGCTGTCGGTATAAATACCGATCTGTGCATATTCAATATCCGATTTTGATTTTGGCGTCAGTTTCAGATACTGAACTTTTTTTCCGTTAACGGTTTCTGTTTTTGAAAGTGAAACTTTGAAATTTGATTTGTAAACATTCAAAATTTTGGTCGGCGAAAGAAAATCATCACTGTCCGGAGAAGGCTGTGAAACGGTCACTTCCTTGTCTTCTTTTGAAATCGTGTACAGACTTTTTCCGTCATACATCTGACGGATGTCCATTATTTCGACATTGTATTTTTCTTTGGCGGCAAACAGTTCGCCGGTTTCTGTCTTTTGATTTTCACTGTCTGTGAATTCAAATTTGATGTAGTAGGCAGCAAGTTTTTGATAATTTCTGCTCACTTTGTCCAAAAGATCATCTGCAGACTGGGCTTTCAGACCGATTGCAGCAAACAGAAAAACAGAACTGAAAAGAAACAATTTTTTCATCGGATTAATTTTGATTCAGATTATCCAACAACTGTTCCAAACTCAACTCATCCTGAATCAGCACCTGACGCGCTTTGCTGCCTTCAAACGGGCCGACCACACCGGCTGCTTCCAACTGGTCGATCAGCCTTCCCGCACGGTTGTAGCCCAATTTTAATTTTCGCTGCAAAAGCGATGCTGAACCCTGCTGTGCAATTACAATCACCCTTGCCGCATCTTCAAAAAGCGAATCCCTTTCGCTCAGATCTACATCCATCAGACTGTTTTCTTCACCCGAATATTCAGGCAGTTGGAATGCTTCTGGGAATCCTCTCTGCGAACCGATAAATTCGGTGATGCTGTCAACCTCCGGCGTATCCACAAATGCACACTGAAGTCTGATCAGTTCATTGCCGGTGGTATAAAGCATATCTCCTTTTCCGATCAGCTGATCGGCACCGGAAGAATCGAGTATGGTTCTCGAATCGATTTTTGAAGTCACACGAAACGCAACCCTTGCCGGAAAGTTTGCTTTGATGATACCGGTAATCACATTGACCGACGGTCTCTGGGTCGCAATGATCAGATGGATTCCGACTGCCCTCGCCAATTGTGCCAGACGTGCAATCGGTGTTTCCACTTCTTTGCCTGCGGTCATGATCAGATCCGCAAATTCATCCACGATCAGAACGATATACGGAAGATATTTGTGACCTTTTTCGGGACTCAGTTTTCTTTGTCTGAATTTTTCGTTGTATTCTTTGATGTTTCTGACAAACGCATTTTTCAGCAGTTCATAACGATCGTCCATTTCCATACAAAGCGAATTCAGTGTATAAATCACCTTTGTATTGTCGGTTATGATCGCATCATCGCTGTCGGGAAGTTTTGCCAGATAATGTCTTTCAATTTTTGAATAAAGTGTGAGTTCCACTTTTTTCGGATCGACCAGTACAAATTTCAGTTCGGTCGGATGTTTTTTATAAAGCAGTGATGCAATGATCGCATTCAGACCGACAGATTTTCCCTGACCGGTTGCACCCGCCATCAGCAGATGCGGCATTTTAGCCAGATCCACCACCAGTGTTTCGTTCTCTATTGTTTTTCCAAAAGCAATCGGCAGTTCCATTTTTGACTGCTGAAATTTGTTGGAGGCGATGACCGAACGCATTGAAACAATGGTCGGATTTCCGTTTGGAACTTCAATCCCGATGGTTCCTCTTCCGGGTATCGGCGCAATGATTCGGATTCCCAGTGCGGCAAGACTCAATGCGATATCGTCTTCCAGATTTTTGATTTTTGAAATTCTGATGCCGGCTTCGGGCACGATTTCGTACAGTGTAACCGTCGGTCCGATGGTTGCTTTGATCTGCGAAATTCCGATTCCGTAATTTGCAAGCGTTTCAACGATCCGGTTTTTGTTTTGTTCAAGTTCCTGCTGGTTGATGGTCACATTGTCTGCCGCTTCATATTTTTTCAGCAGATCGAGTGTCGGAAATTTATAATTCGGAAGTTCAAGCCGATGATCGTATTCACCAAATTTATCAACCAGTTCCGACGCGATTTTATCAACCGTTTCTTCTTCACCGACCGCCTCTATGGTCAGTTCCACATCGTTTTCGTCTTTGGCGGGAATATGGGTGACGGTTTGCACCGGTTTGGTTTCAACTTCGGTTTTGAGATTTGTCGCTATAGTTTCATCTTCGTTTGAAGTTTCTGTTTTCAATCCAAGGGGTTCAGTCTTTTCCTCTTCGGGTTCTGTTTTTGGTTTTTTAATTTCAATTTTTGCACCATCGCCGTCCAGTCCGTCAGAATCGCGTTCGAGTCTTTCAGCGATCGAATCGGGTGTGATTTTCCAGTTGACGATGATATAAATGAGCAGACTGACCAGCAGCAGTATTCCGGTTCCGATTTTGCCGATAAAATCATTGAGCACATCATTGACTTCAAATCCCATTACACCGTGCAGTATGCCGATATGACTGAAAAATCCGAATGCGATCGGGAGCCAGATCAGAAAAAACAGACAATTGTAAAAAAGGTTGAACGGTTTTAACTTTTTCAAACGGGTCAAAATCTTAATTCCCAAAAGAATCAAAAAGACCGGAAAGAAAATTGCGGTTACGCCGATTCCGTTGTAGATGATCAGTTCACCCAGATAGGCGCCGATCTTTCCCATCATATTTTCGGGTACGATTTCCCGGTTCCAAAAATCGTCGAGCTGGCTCTGATCCTCGGTAAAATTCATCAGATAGGACACAAACGAAATCAGCAGAAAAAGTCCGGCTGCAATCAGAAGCACGCCGGCTATGGTTTTCAGAATCTTTTTTCTGGAATTTTCGTTATTTGTAAGCTTTGAGTCGTTCATTTGCAGGCGGAAAATTCAATTCACAAAAGTAAATAAAATCATTTATAAATGCTAAAGCATATTTTTAGGGTTTAAGACGTTTTTGTCTTTTTTTAATTGAAATTTTAAGAATCAAATCCAATTCTTATTTTGAATTTGTAACTTTGCAAAAATATACTTTCGATTAATATACAGCAATTGGAAACCATTCAGTCAATACGTTGGAATGCAGAAGAATACGGTAAGTTCAGCACTTTAGTGCGGGATTATATGAACAAACGTCAGACTACATCAGATTTTTACAATCGTTTTCCAAGCGAAGAGTCACTGATTGAACAAACAATAGACAAGCTGAAATCATTTAAGAACAGGGAAATCCTATGTGATTCGCTGGAAAAACAGCTTTCGTTTTTGGACCTGACCGAACCGCAGATTGAAAATCTTGAAAAATTAAGAAAAAACAATACGGTGACCGTCACTACCGGTCATCAGCTGAATCTTTTTACCGGTCCGGTCTATATTTTTTACAAAATCCTTCAGGTGGTCAAATGCTGTGATTATATGAATGTGAGACATCCTGAATTTAATTTTGTTCCGATATTCTGGATTGCGACCGAGGATCATGACTTTGAGGAAATCAATCATTTTTGTTTCAGCTGCAAAAGATATTCGTGGGAACGGGATTTTGGCGGTGCAACCGGCAGGATGAATCTGGACGGAATAGATAAAGTTTTTGAAGAATATTTTCAGGATCTTCCGGATTCAAGACATGCGGACGAACTGAAACAGTTGGTAAAGGATTCCTATCTGAGTTCAAAAACGCTGACTGAGGCAACCCAAAGACTGATTCATGAACTGTTTGGAAGATTTGGTCTTCTGATGGTTGACGGCGATGACCGAGAATTGAAAAAACTGATGATCCCTGCTTTTGAAGAAGATTTGATTCAAAATACAGCTTTTAAAAAAGTGGGTGAAACCAATCATAAACTGGCAGAGAATCATTACAATATACAGGTCAATCCGAGAGAGATCAATCTTTTTTATCTGGAAGGAGATTCGGTTCGTGAAAGAATTGTTTTTGAAGACGGAAAATTCAAAGTTCTGAATACTCAACTTGAATTCAGTGAGCAGGAAATCAAAGAAGAATTAAAAAATTATCCCGAAAAATTCAGTCCGAATGTAATTCTCAGACCGCTTTATCAGGAATCCATATTGCCCAATGTCGCTTATATTGGAGGTTTTGGCGAATTGTCCTACTGGCTTCAGCTCAAAAGTTTTTTTGAAGCGATGAACATCGACTATCCGCTGGCAATCGGCCGAAACTCATTGCTGGTCATCAGTTCGAAACAAAGAGAAACGCTTGAAAAATTATCAATCGATTTTTCGGATCTGATGCTGCCGGTTCAGGAAATCATCAACCGAAATGTGATTCAGAACAGCGAGACCGGAATTGATTTCGGTAAATATGAAGAAATGCTGACTGTGATGTTTGACGAATTGAATCAAAAAGCAGTCAAAACAGATGCCACTTTTTCAAAAATGGTTGCCGCTCAGCGGACCAAACAGCTGAAAGGACTTGCGAAGATGTTCAAAAGGCTGGAGCGAGCCGAACGAAAAAAACAAACCGACAGAACAGAAAGAATAGAAGCCATCTATAAAAAATTGTTTCCAATCAATAAACTTCAGGAAAGGGTGGATAATTTCTCTGAATTTCATCTCGAATACGGATTTCATTTTATTGACGAAATCTACGATGAAATAAATCCGATTGATTTTTGTTTTACTATTAAAACATTCGATAATTAAAAGTATTGTATTTTTGATTTTCTAATTGCTGCTCAAATGAAAAACATCTTTGGCATATTGTTCTTATTGCTGTTGTCCGGACTGCTTTCGGCTCAGCAGAAAACGCATAAAGTGGAGGCTCAGGAAACGGTTTACGGAATTTCCAGACAATACGGAATCAGTCAGGAAGAACTGATCAATGCAAATCCTTTTCTGAGAGACAGGATGCTTCAAATTGGTGATGAACTGTTGATTCCCGACAAATCCGGTAACAGGGGTGACGGAAACATCAAGCCAAAAGAGGACGGAAATATAAATGCGACGGTTACTCCGATTGACGAACCCGGTCAGACCGTGATTGTGCCAAAAGAAGACAGCAATTTTATTTATCTTGAAATCAAACCCAAACAGACGATTTATTCGCTGACCAAAGAATACAATATTTCTGAAGAAGCGCTTAAAAGCCTGAATCCTCAATTAAAAGACGGATTGAAAGCAGGCGACATCATCAGAATTCCAAAAAAATCAAATCAGAATAATGAAGAAGAAATCGTTCCGGCAGGAAAGTATAAGGTGAAAAAAGGAGACACCGTTTATTCGCTTTCCAGACAGTTCAATGTGAGCTCGGATGAATTTTATATTGCAAATCCGGGTGTTCAGATTACAGGTCTGGTGGTTGACACCTATATTAATATACCCAAAAAGGGAAAAATTTCGGCTGTGATTCAGGACGGTTTCATCGAACACAAAGTCAAACAGGGTGAAACGATTTATTCGATTACAAAATTGTACCGGGTTACTTTTGCCGATTTGCTGAAATACAATCCCGAACTGTCAGAAGGTCTGAGAGCCGGAATGACTTTGAAGATTCCCCTGCCGGAAGGAGCCGACATTGTCAAGACCGGAAAAATCAAAAGAGCGGATGACAATATGATCAATATTGCGCTGATCCTTCCTTTCCATCTGGATGATCCGAATGCAAGATTGGCTGAAAAAGGCATATCTGCCGACATACTGATCGGTGCGAAAATCGCGCTTGATTCGCTTGCTTATACCGGTAAGAAAATTAATCTGAAGGTTTATGATTCGGGCAACAGTTCTCAAAGCGTTGAAACATTGATCACATCTAACGATTTTTCACAATTTGATGCTGTGGTCGGACCGCTTTTCGGCTCGAATTTTAAAACTGCTGCGACCATTTTGTCCGGTTCGGGCATCACTGTGGTTTCGCCTTTGAGCAATTCCGAAGATTTGAGAGAATTTGAAAATGTGGTGGTGGTAACGCCTTCGGATGAAGATATTGCAGATGCGATTGTCAGTGAAATTGCAGCCAATTACAAAGGTCAGCAGATTCAGATTCTGACCGACGATCGTTATCAGGGACTGGCAGATTATTTCTCTAACAATCTGAAAAAGAAACTGCCGGCGGCCGATATTATGGTGACCAAAAACATCAGTCAGCTCGAGCAAACTTCAAAAACAGTTGACGAAAAACTGAGCGACGGAACAGTTGTGGCAAAAACAATTTCTGATCCGCTGATTGCGGTTCTGGTTTCTGACAACAATTCACTCGGAGATAAATTTGTCGACAAACTCAAAAAGATGGATACTGACAATCTGAGCGGATACGGTGTTAAATTTGTGAATGCCTATGACATTTACAGCGACAAAAACAAATCGAATATTTCTGCTCTGAAAAATATCGGATTTACTTTTGCAACCAACCGACTGGTGAATGTGTACGGAAAAAGCGAAAGAAATACGATTCAGAAATTCCTTGATCTGTACTGCGAAATTCCAAACGAATACCGACAGCTCGGTTTTGACACCTTGTATGATCTGGTTGACCGGATGAATACACGCGGCGATGTTTTGAACAATCTGGGCAGCGAAAAAACCCGTCTTGCCACCAAATTCAAATATGTGAAAAGCGGAAAAGCCTTTGTCAATACCGGCGTGAGAGTAATCAGACTGTTTACCGAAGCGGACGAATCGCCCGACGATGTGGATGATTAATTCAGAAATTTTTTAGAATCTCGCCTGAATCTGAACCGAACCCGAATGTATGCTTTTGTTGCCTTCGGTTTTTCGGCCGTCATAACTGATGTTGACGCTCAGAAATGAATTCAGCTGTCTCTGAAATGTAAACTGCCAGACCATATTGTTGCCCGGTTTCAAACCTTCCATCATCTGATTTCCAACCACCGACTGACCGTTTCCGGTAAAATCATTTTTGATGTAATTGAAAGTTCCCAAAAGCGAAGATTTGCTGCCGTCGTTCCACTGAATTTCAGCACCCAGATCTGATTGTTTCAGTTTTTCGATTCCTTCGGTATTCTTTTTTGTCTGGAAAGTGTAATTCAGCGCTGCACTGAATTTTGATTCGATCTGATAAGAAATTCCGGGCTTCAGACGCCATGCATCCAGTTTGAATCTTCGGCTTGCAAACATATCTGAATGACTTGAAGTTCTGATGTTTTCTGCTTCTGTCAAAATATTGAAATGCTGCCAAGGACGATATTTTGTGTTGAGCAGATGACTTTTTGAATTGCGAGATTCTGCACCCGTAAACAAAAAGTTTTGACTTTCCTGACTCGAATAGGTATAAGCCGCCGACCATTTGTATTTTCCGCCCTGGTTGAAATTCAAAATGCTTTTCAGACTTCTCGATTTGTTGAGCAGTTCGTCTGATTTTACAAACGGATTCCACTCAAGCGTTCTTCCGTTTTTAAACAATGAATTGGTTGACTGAAGCGATCCCTGAAGCATCCATCTGCCCAAAAATTCGTTTTCTGAATTCAGCAGTTCTCTGGGTTTGATACGAACCGAAAGATTCAGATTGTTTTTGTTGGTTTTCAGATAATTGATGGTATTGGTGTAAACCCGGATGTAATTTGCCTCATCCTGATATTCAGCAATTTCAAATTCGTCGAGCTGTTCCAAACCGTCACCGTTGTAATCGGTCCATTTGTAAATTCCCATTCCGTCGGTGACTTTCACATATTCAAATTCACGCTGGGGTTCCATTCCGCTGCCCAATTCATAAAACAGGTTGACTGTCATCCCGTTCCGAAGCAGACTTTTGTACCATTTGATATTTCCGGTGATAAAATCCTCATTCGGATTGTTTTCATAAACATATTTCACTGTTCTGTAATGAAATGAAGTTTCCAGTCTGTGATTGGTTCGGCTGATCAGTTTTGAGTTGAGGATCCAGCCGTTTGAACGGGTCAGTCGCTGCATCACACCAAAACGAACCGAATCGTCTTTTCGGTTGTAATAGGTCAGTTCCGCATAGATCTTCGCAGTGTCGCCGATTCCCGCCATTCCTCTGATTTCGTTCCATCTGAATGACTGATCGGACAGATGATTTCCGTCGGTCGAATTCTGACGGTCTTCGATTTCATTGTCTTCACCGCCGAATCCTGCACCCAGCCAAAATGAATTTTTGATCTTTCTTTTTGCGGTTGCATTGTATCTGACAAATCTGGATTTGTCTGCTTTCAATTCAGGATTAACAATATTTTGTTTGCTGTTGTTCAAAATTGAAAATCCGGCTTCTGCAAAATTCTTTTTGGTCAGATAATTCAGACTCAGATCATTTTTGATTCCGTCATAAAAATCTTTGTTTTGAAGATAATGCAGATCATATTTCAGTTTGAGCGAATCTCTCAGCGAAGATTCAAGACCCAGCCTCAGATAGGTCTGATCGGCATCCGACAATTCGTTTTCAAGATTGAAATCACGGTCAAATTCAACCGATCTCAGTCTTTGAATCGAATTAAAATTCTTTTGAATAAATGAAAATTCCAACTGTGGCTGAAGTTTCCAGTGTTTGAGTTCAAAATCTTTGTTTCCGTAAATCCTTGTTGCCAAACCGATGTTTTCACCGTCATCTTTTGACGAAAACAAATTTAAATCCTGATTGCTCATTCCCAAATCGATTCCGATCACTCCGCCGGTTTTGAATTTATAGGCAGAATTCAAAGTATAAACCTGAAGTCTTTTGGGCGGAATCAACTGACGGACCGGTTCGTAATTTCCCTGCATTAACCCATCGATTGGCGGAACATACTCAAATATTTTTCCGTTTACTTCAACATTTGATGCCACATAATTTCCTTTTCCGTCGCCCATATAAGTGAATGAAACCTGCCAGAGTTCTTCATTCGGATCATCTGAAAATTCAAAAACTTCAACACCACTAATCTGTATTTTTCGATACAGATTTTTTTCGGGATCATAATCGGAACGAACTGCGGTGGTATTGTACATTTCATCAGGATTGTTTCCGGCTTCTGACAAAATCTGAATATCTTCATCACTCAAATTGTCGGTCAGCGGGTTGTTTTTTGAATCTCCGTTTGAATAAAAATGTCCGGCAATCCTGAATCTTTCCGATTCGTGTTCAATCCCGCCATAGGCAAGGAATTGGGTATAAGCGCGGTTGGCATACAGATATTCGACCGTAATCCTTGAATTGTCTGTAATCAGCCGGTTTGAAGTAAATGAAAGTTCACCTGTATTGTAATTGATCACATAATCCCGGTCTTCACCTCTGGTGAGCAGTATTCCGTCCAGATATACTTTTTCACTGCCCGAAACAATGATGATATAGAGTTCGTTGTTGTTGCCCGACAATCGGTAGGGTCCCTGATTTCCGTTTTGACCGGTGATTTTCTTGCTTGCAAATTCTCCCCGGGTCGTACTTCCGGCAAGACTGATTCTGGTTTTTGAATCATTTGAATGGGTCAGTTCGGTTGAGATTTCCACACCGGTAACTTTCTGTGTAAAATTTCCAAAAAAATCATTTTCCTGAATCAGATCAACATGACCGGCTTTAATTTTTGAATTTTTATTAAAAATCTCAACATAGATTTTATCAAATTCCTGCAATTGCTGGGTGTAACCGTCTGCCTGTATCGGTACATTGTTGTCTGAAATCACCGCATTGATCCCGATTTCGTTTGTGAGCTGACCGGTCAGCTGCAGATCGAGCGATGATTGAACCGAAGCGCTCTGGTTGTTTCCAAATCGGATTCCCCGCACGAGCGAACCCCGGCTGTTCAATCCGTCAAAAGGTTTTTTTGCCTCTCTCTTTTCTCTTGAAAGTGTGTAATATCTGTTTTCTGCAACCGGTTCACGGATAATGGCTGTGTCTTTTGAAAAAACGGTCTGCTGTTTAAAATCGGGATGAACAAAATAGGAAATGATTACTTTCTGACTGTTCAGGCTCGAATCAAAAATAATTTCGGCTGTGCTGTAATCAATCTTATAAAAGAGGTCTGAGATTTCATTTCCGTTTTCGTCTGTTATTTTAAATTTCTCGGGTAAAATCAGATTGGCATTGAGTTTCAGCGTATCTGAAGAAACTACAATGCTGTCCTGTCTGAAATTATCATTGGTCCAGCCGGTTTCCTGAGCTCCCAGCCGAAAGAATGATAAAATCAAAAACAATGCACCGATATATTTCTTCAGATCCAAACAGATGAATTTATTTACAAATAACGGAAATTTGAATCTTGTGGTGTATCTGATTTGAGGTTGGAAATAGACTTATTTTGGTTTGAACTTAAGTTTTTCAATCAGATCTGTAAAATATTTTGCATTCCAAAGCTGAATTTGAGAATCATCTTTTACAAAACGACCCACGTCTTCTCTGATTCCGTTAAATGAAACCGATTTGATCTTTTCTTTTAATAAATTTAAAATTTGTTCATTTGAAATTGACTCGTCCGGCCAGTCTCCCGAATCTTTTGCTCTTTCCAAAAAGTGTGCGGCATCGAGCTGAACACCTTTTCGGATATACCATTCCAAATCATACCAGTCTCTGCCTTTTACTCTGTTTTTCCATTTTCTGAACAATAATGCGTGCAATTTTCTGGCAAAAAGAGACGATAGCGAAAAGCATTTTACATAAAATGAAAAAGGTCGAATCATCAATTTTTCTTCGGTATCAAAATTCAACGGAGGCTGGGTGTCAATCTCGATTTTAATCTTAATGTTTTTGTTTGTTTTAATTTCGCTTTGTTTTACAATTCCTTCCAAAACAAGCTCATTGCTGATGGTTTCAGTTTTCAAAAATGCAGATTCCACTTTTGAATCGGCTGTCTTTTTCTTTTCACCTAAACTGACAGTGATTCCAACCGCTTCAAACTCTGTTTGGATGGACGGAAAGTAAGGTTCCAGTCTAAAATCCGGATCAGAATTTAACAATGAAAAATCCAGATCTTCAGAATATCTTTCCAAACCGTAAAATATTCTCAAAGCAGTTCCGCCATAAAATGCTGCTTTCTCAAAAAAATCTGTTCTCGAAAGAGCGGCAAGTGTAATTTCCTGCATAATCTCTCGCAATGCCGCTAAAGTTTCATCCGAATTTTCGGGCTGATATTCCTGCAACCATTCTTTAATCATAATTTTCTCAGACTTTTGATCAGCATTTTCAAATTTTCCTTTTTTGGCGCATCATCAACCCAGTTTTGGATGATTTCGGGATTTAATCTTTTCAAAACATCCTCTTCAATTCTTAAATCTTCGATTAAAAATTCAAAGGTTTGAATAATGCTTTTAAGCTGGATACCTGCTGTTAGAATGATTTTATCGCACAATGCCTTTTCGGGTGACGCAATCATTGCAAACTGATTTTGAGCCAGCTCGATGCTTTTGATTCCAAATGAATAATAAGGCGCATTCTGATGATGATAACTGAATCTGCCCAAAGCGGTTCTGTAAGTTTTTGATGTTTTCAATGTAACAGAACTGACTTCAAACACCCTTTCAGGAATCATTTCCCAATATGAAAGTGCGCTTTCCAAACTGACGTAGCTCGGCCCGCGCAAATGATTTGCAACCAGAAAGATTTCAATTTTGTCGAGCTGTGAACCGTCAATATACAGACCTCTTCTCAGTGAAATCAATTCTCCGCTTTTGATCATTTCGCTGATTTTGTCGTTGGGTCGTTTGTAGTCTTTCAGTTTTTCCAAAACAACTGAACGATCCAAAGGAACCGGAAATTCTGTTTCGATTGACATCTTATGCGAAATTCTAATACAATAATCGGAATAAATCCGATTATGTGCAAATAATTTTACATATTATTAAATAAGCTTACATTTAAAATCCTAATTAAAAATAGAAATTCCGTCAGCCCGTTGACTGAATTCATGTAAATTTAGTCAGTCTATTGACTGAATTAACAAAAATTATCTCGACTTCATAACATAAAAAAACCGCTTCAGTCAAAGCGGTTTTTACGATTTATAATTTATTTTTTACCATTTGAACAACGGTCTGTCAGACATCAGATCGTTTACTTTTTTACCGACAGCCTCCAAAACCGTGTCATTGTCTTTGTTCATCAGTGCCTCGTCGATCAGATCGGCTATGGTTTCCATATCTTTTTCTTTCAGACCTCTGGTTGTAATCGCAGGCGTTCCCAAACGGATACCCGAAGTGGTGAACGGCGATTTGTCATCAAACGGAACCATATTTTTGTTGCAGGTGATATGTGCTTTCACCAGACAGTTTTCGGCTTCTTTTCCGTTGATGTCTTTGTTTCTCAAATCAATCAGCATCNNATCAATCAGCATCAGGTGGTTGTCTGTTCCGCCTGAGATGATTTGATAACCGTGGCTGACCATTGCATTGGCGAGCGCTTTTGCATTTTTTGAAACCTGAAGGATGTAGTCAAAATATTTGTCAGAAAGCGCTTCCTCAAAAGCAACCGCCTTGCCTGCAATCACATGTTCGAGCGGTCCGCCCTGAGTTCCGGGGAATACACCCATATTCAGCAGATTTGACATCATTTTGATTTCTCCTTTTGGCGTTTTGTGACCCCAAGGATTTTCAAAATCTTTTCCCATCATGATGATTCCTCCTCTCGGACCTCTCAGCGTTTTGTGGGTGGTTGAAGTTACGATGTGACAGTGCGGTAGCGGATCACTCAAAATTCCTCTTGCAATCAGTCCGGCGGGATGTGCAATGTCTGCCATCAGCAGTGCACCGATTTCGTCAGCAACT